>Ga0081455_10006311_pt1 | contig 12733 bp, 13 predicted proteins | sample TabmetS3T2R1_FD_70207 | JGI IMG/M metagenome (GOLD analysis project Ga0081455, IMG submission 70207) | Tabebuia heterophylla rhizosphere microbial communities from the University of Puerto Rico - S3T2R1 | ecosystem: Host-associated > Plants > Roots > Rhizosphere ... | reverse complement strand
GAACGGCTCGTTCGTGCTGGCGGCGGCGCAGGGCGGCAAGCACGAGAACGGCCGCGAGACCTTCGGCCATTCGCTGGTGGTCGACCCGTGGGGCCGCATCCTCGCCGAGGGCGGCACCGAGCCGGGCGTCGTGCTGGCGACGATCGATCCGGCCGAGGTGGCGGCGGCGCGGGCGAAAATCCCCTCGCTCCAGCACGGGCGGCGGTTCGAGATCATCGAGCCGATGGCGGAGCCCGTTCACCTGCATGCGGTGCGAGGCCCCTCATGATCCGCTATGCGCTGACCTGCGATCAGGGGCACAGCTTCGAGAGCTGGTTCCAGAACTCGGCGGCCTACGACAAGCAGTCCAAGCGCGGGCTCGTCACCTGCCCGCAGTGCGGCTCCGCCAAGGTCGAGAAGGCGCTGATGACGCCGCAGCTCTCGGGCACGAAGAAGCGCAGCAGGACGTCCGCGCCGGCGCATGACGCACCGGCGGCGCAAATTCCCGCCACCGCGCCTGCGCCGGCCACGCCGGTCGCGATGATCTCGCCGCAGGAGCGCGAGTTCCGCAACAAGCTCAAGGAGCTGCGCGAGCACCTGATCAAGAATGCGGACTATGTCGGGCGGAAGTTTCCCGAGGAGGCGCGCAAGATGCACTATGGGGAGATCGAGCACCGTTCGATCTATGGCGAGGCCTCGCCGCAGGACGCCAAGGAGCTGCACGAGGAGGGGATCGAGTTTCATCCGCTGCCGGTGCTGCCCGACGAACGCAACTAGCGCATGTCCCGGAAAAGTGGGACCCGGTTTTCCGAAAAGGACATGCGCGAATCAAATGAAGCGAGAGCGCACCCCGATTCAATCCAATCGGGATGCACCTTCAATACGCCCATAGCAATAAAGCGACTCCCACCACGATCAGCACGATGCCGAGGCCCTCGCGCGGCCTGGTCGGCTGCTTGAAGATGAAGTGCGAGATGCCCTGCGCGAACAGCACCTCGACCAGCGCCAAGGTGCGCACGCTGGCGGCGGTGGCGAGCGCGAAGGCGAGGAACCAGAACTGCGAGGCGAGCGCGCCCATGAAGCCCGCCACCAGCGACGGCCGCCACTCCCGCACGATGGCGGCGAGCACCTTGGGGTCGCGCAGCCACAGATAGAGCGACAGCACCGCCGACTGGCCGACCAGGCCGACCACCAGCGTGAAGGTCGCGGCGACCACGTAGTTCGGCATCCCCAGGCTCAGGATCGCGCCGCGATAGCCGACCACCGAGAGCGCGAGCATCGCGGCGGCGGCGAGACCGAGCAGGCGTCGCTGCTCTCCGGGGTCGACTTCAGCAAGACGCTCGAGAACGTGGATGGCTTCCGCCTGCCGGAGGAGGGAACGCTGGCCGAGAAGATCGCCATGCAGGCCCACGCCGTCCGCTTCCACCCGTCGGTGACGCCGGAGGGGAGCCGGGAGACCTGGGACCAGCACGACAAGCGCATGCGGCCGGCCGACTTCGTCCTGAACGGCCTCTCCCCCAAGCAGGGCGCCCCCTACGCCGATCCGTGCATCGACTTCAGCCTGAAGGGCGGCGCGCCGGCGGGCTTGAAGACGCGCACCTACTACGGCGCCGACTTCCAGCTCGACGCCACTTTCAACAAGGAAGGGTGGCATTTCCCGCAGCAGCGCATGATCTCGCTGTGGGGCGACGTGGTCGATACGCTCAACGGCAAGCGGGCGCCCGAGCCGCTCTTCTTCCGCGCCAACTCCGGCGAGTGCATCGACTACGTGATGGCCAACCTGGTGCCCAACGTCTACGAGCTCGACGACTTCCAGGTGCGCACGCCGACCGACATCCTGGGCCAGCACATCCATCTGGTGAAGTTCGACGTCACCTCTTCGGACGGCGCGGCCAACGGCTTCAACTACGAGGACGGCAGCTTTGCCCCCGACGAGGTGACCGAGCGCATCCGGGCGATCAACGCCGGCGGCGGCCTGGCCCCGAACGCCACCAGCAAGAACCCCAAGGAGCGCGCCCAGCTCGCCGCCAAGCCGATCCTCTTCTTCGGCCCCGGCCCGGGCGGACGCTGGATGGGAGCGCAGGCGACGATCCAGCGCTGGTACGCCGATCCGCTGTTCAACGGCGGCGACTCCAACCCGCCGTCGCCGCTGGCGCAGGACCGCACGCTGCGCACCGTGTTCACCCATGACCACTACGGCCCCTCGACCCACCAGGAGGTCGGCGTCTACGCCGGCCTGGTGTTCCTGCTGGGGCGCCTGCTCGACCCGGCCACCGGCGACTCCGCCCTGGCCGTGGCCGCCTCCACCCTGGCCGTGGCCGCCCTCTTCCAGCCGGCCCGCCGGCGGGTCCAGGCCCTGGTCGACCGGCGCTTCAACCGCCGCCGCTACGACGCCGCCCGCACCGTGGAGCGGTTCAGCGGCCGCCTGCGCGAGCACGTGGACCTCGACACCTTGTCGGCTGAGCTGCTGGGGGTGGTCGACCAGACGGTCCAGCCCGCCTCGGCGTCGTTGTGGCTGCGGGGCCGCTAGCCGGCTAGGCTCCCCGGAGGTGGCTCCGCCGACGGAGGAGGACGCGCGGTGACCGACGGCCCGGGGCGGGCGTTCGCGCTCAGCGGCGACCAGCAGCGGCTGCTGGGCGAGGCGCGGGCCCTGGCCCGGGACACCCTCGCGCCGCTGGCCAGGGCCGGGCCGGCCGGGCGGGTCAACCGTGAGCTGGTGGCGGCCCTGGGCGAGCACGGCCTGATCGCCCGGGTGCTGCCGGGCCCGGCCGGGCAGGCGTCGGCCATGGCGCTGTGCCTGCTGCGGGAGGCCCTGGCCACCGAGTCCACCGAGGCCGAGACGGCCCTGGCCCTGCAGGGCCTTGGCGGCCCCCCGATCGCCGTCGCCGGCAGCCCCGGGACGCGGGCGCGGTGGCTGCCGGAGCTGGCCGCCGGGCGGGCGGTGGCCGCCTTCGCCCTGTCCGAGCCCGAGGCCGGCTCCGACGCGGCCGGGCTGGCCCTGCGGGCCGACCGCGACGGCGACGGGTTCCGGCTCACCGGCGCCAAGGCCTGGATCTCCAACGCCCCCGAGGCCGACGTGTACACCCTGTTCGCCCGCACCACCCGGGAGGCCCGGGCCCGCGGCATCACCGCCTTCGCCGTGCCCGGCGACGCCCCCGGGCTCCGGGGCGAGCCGCTGGAGCTGCTCGCCCCCCATGCCATCGGCCGCCTGGAGCTGGACGGGGTCCGGGTCGGCCCCGACCAGGTCCTGGGCCAGGTCGACCAGGGGTTCGGGCTGGCCATGGCCACCCTGGACCGGTTCCGGCCGAGCGTCGGCGCCTTCGCCGTCGGCATGGCCCAGGCCGCCCTGGACGCGGCCGTGGCCCACGCCGCCGCCCGCCAGGCCTTCGGCCGGCCCCTGTCGGAGTTCCAGGCCGTGGCCCACGCCCTGGCCGAGGCGGCCACCCGCACCCAGGCGGCCCGGCTGCTGGTCTACGAGGCGGCCAGCCGCTACGACGCCGACCCGGCCGCCCCCGGGGTCAGCCGCGCCTCGGCCATGGCCAAGCTGTATGCCACCGAGACCGCCCAGGCGGTGGTGGACGCGGCCGTTCAGGTCCTCGGGGCCCGGGCCCTGGAGCGCGGCCACCTGCTGGAGCAGCTCTACCGGGAGGTCCGCGCCCCCCGCATCTACGAGGGCACCAGCGAGATCCAGCGCGCGGTGATCGCCCGTGACCTGTTCCGCGCTACCTTGAGTCGATGAGCCCGTTCACCGGCTCGGCCGGGTTCACCCAGAGCTGGCGGCACTTCGGCTACGCCGAGGACGCCGGGGTGGCCACCGTGACCTTCGACCGGCCGGAGCGGCTCAACGCCCTCACCTTCGAGGTCTACGCCGACCTGCGCGACCTGCTGGCCGAGCTGCCCCACCGGGAAGGGGTGCGGGTGCTGGTCCTGACCGGCCGGGGCCGCGGCTTCTGCTCGGGCGGCGACGTCCGCGACATCATCGGGGCGCTGCAGGCCATGGGGCCGCGGGAGCTGCTCGACTTCACCCGCATGACCGGGGCCGTGGTCCAGGGGCTGCGCGAGCTGCCCCTGCCGGTGATCGCGGCCGTCAACGGGGTCGCGGCCGGCGCCGGGGCGGTCATCGCCCTCGCCGCCGACCTCCGCCTGCTGGCCCGCTCGGCCTCCCTGGCCTTCCTGTTCACCAAGGTGGGGCTGGCCGGGGCCGACATGGGCTGCGCCTATCTGCTGCCGCGGCTGATCGGGCTGGGCCGGGCCAGCGAGCTGCTGCTGCTCGGGGACCGGGTCGACGCCGACCAGGCGGCCGCCCTCGGCCTGGCCAACCGGGTGGTCGACGACGCCGACCTGCCGGAGGCGACCGCCGAGCTGGCCGGGCGGCTGGCCGCCGGCCCGGCCCTGGCCTATGCCGCCACCAAGGTGCTGCTGGCCCGCGAGCTCGACCTGCCCCTGGCCGGAGCGCTGGAGCTGGAGGCGGTCACCCAGGCCCTGCTGATGCGCTCCGAGGACCACCGCGAGTTCTACGCCGCCTTCACCGAGGGCCGCTCCCCCACCTGGCGGGGCCGCTGATGACCACGCCCCACCGGGTGGTGAACCCCGCGGGGCTGGCCCCGCCGGTCGGGTTCGCCCACGCGGTCGTGGCCGCCCCCGGCCGCACCGTCTACCTGGGCGGCCAGGCCGCCCAGGGCCCCGACGGCCGGATCGTCGGGGCCACCCTGGCCGAGCAGTTCGAGCTGGCCGCGGCCAACCTGGTGGCCGCCCTGGCCGCCGCCGGCGGCGCCCCCGAGCACCTGGTGTCGCTGCACGTCTACACCACCGAGGCCGAGGCCTACCGGGCCGCCCTCGGCGAGCTGGGCGCCGTCTACCGGCGCCACCTGGGCCGCCATTACGTGGCCACGGCCCTGTTCGAGGTCGCCGGGCTGTTCGACCCGGCGGCCAAGGTCGAGCTGGTCGGGATCGCCGTCGTCCCCGACCGGGAGCAGGAGGAGCAGCCATGAGCCCACCACCCCCCCTGGACTTCCTCGACCTGGACCGGCAGCTGTCGGAGGAGGAGCGGCTGATCCGCGACACCACCCGCGGCTTCGTCGCCGACCGCATCCTGCCCGAGGTCGCCGGCTGGTTCGAGCGCGGCGAGCTGCCCCGCGAGCTGGCCAAGGAGCTCGGCGACCTGGGCCTGCTCGGCATGCACCTGCAGGGCTACGGCTGCGCCGGCACCAACGCCGTCAGCTACGGCCTGGCCTGCCTGGAGCTGGAGGCCGGCGACTCCGGCGCCCGCAGCTTCGTCTCCGTCCAGGGCTCGCTGGCCATGTTCCCCATCTGGCGCTACGGCTCCGAGGAGCAGAAGCGGCGCTGGCTGCCGCCCATGGCCGCCGGCGAGGTCGTCGGCTGCTTCGGCCTCACCGAGCCCGACTTCGGCTCCAACCCGGCCGGGATGCGCACCAGCGCCCGCCGCGACGGCGGCGACTGGGTCCTCAACGGCACCAAGATGTGGATCACCAACGGCGGCATCGCCGACCTGGCCGTGGTCTGGGCCCGCACCGACGAGGGCGTGCGCGGCTTCCTGGTCCCGGCCGGCACCCCCGGCTTCTCCACCCGCGACATCGGCCGCAAGCTCTCGCTGCGGGCCTCGGTCACCTCCGAGCTGGTCCTGGAGGACTGCCGGCTGCCCGGCGACGCCGCGCTGCCCGAGGTCCGCGGCATGCGCGGCCCCCTGTCGTGCCTGAACGAGGCGCGCTACGGGATCGTCTGGGGGTCGATGGGCGCGGCCCGGGCCTGCTTCCAGAGCGCCCTCGAGTACGCCACCACCCGGGTCCAGTTCGACCGGCCCATCGGCGGGTTCCAGCTCACCCAGCAGAAGCTGGCCGACATGCTGGTCGAGCTGTCCAAGGGCACCCTGCTGGCCCTGCACCTGGGGCGGATGAAGGACCAGGACCGCCTCGCCCCCGAGCAGGTCAGCCTGGGCAAGCTCAACAACGTCCGCGAGGCCCTGGCCATCGCCCGCACGGCCCGGACCATCCTGGGCGCCAACGGCGTCACCCTCGAGTACCCGGTGATCCGCCACGCCAACAACCTCGAGTCGGTCCTCACCTACGAGGGCACCAGCGAGGTCCACAGCCTGATCCTGGGCCAGGCCGTCACCGGCCTGCCCGCCTTCAGCTAGCGCGGCGGCCGGCGCGACGGCGGCGGCGGGGTGTGGCCGCCGGCCGAGCGCGACACCCAGGCGTCGGCGTCGTTGGTCAGCTCCTTGACGCTGGCCGGCAGGACCCCGGCGACCAGGTCGGCCAGGGTCACCCGCTCCAGCACGCTGCGCAGGCTCACCCGCACCGCGATCCACACCTCGGCCAGGTGGCTGGCGCTGCCCGCGTACTCCACCGACTCCGGCCGGGCCCCACGCACGTTGGCCAGCGGCCCGTCGACGGCCCGGATGATGTCGGCCAGGGTGATGGTGTCGGCCGGCTCGGCCAGCCAGTAGCCGCCGTCGGCCCCCCGCTGGCTCTGCACGTAGCCGGCGTGGCGCAGGTCGGACAGGATGTTCTCGAGGAACTTGAGCGGGATCTGCTGGGCCTCGGCGATCCGGTCGCCCTTGACCGGCCCGGGCCCGGCCGCGGCCAGCTCGATCGCCGCCCTGACCGCGTAGTCCGCCTTCGCTGACACGTGCATGGGCGCATTCTCGCCCAACCGGCGCCGCCAGGGAACCGACCCCCGGGACTTGACGCGGCCGCCCGGACCCGGCAGTGTCCTTCTCCATCAACCAGGTAGAGAAAGTGGTAATCACCATGGGAGGAGCGATGAAGACGCGCGCGAGGTTCGCCGCCGGGCTGCTGGCCGCCGGACTGCTGCTGGCCGCCGGCTGCGGCGGCGGCTCGGGCGGCGGGGGCGACAAGCTGACCCTGGTCGCCTACTCGACCCCCCGGGAGGCCTACGAGCAGCTCATCCCGGCGTTCCAGGAGACCGAGGCCGGCAAGGGCGTCGGCTTCTCCCAGTCCTACGGCGCCTCGGGCGACCAGAGCCGCGCCGTCCAGAACGGCCTGGCCGCCGACGTGGTCACCCTGGCCCTGGAGCCCGACATGACCAAGCTGGTCGACGCCGGCCTGGTCGCCAAGGACTGGAACGCCGACGAGCACAAGGGCATGATCACCAACTCGGTGGTGGTGTTCATCGTCCGCAAGGGCAACCCCAAGGGCATCACGACCTGGGACGCCCTGATCAAGCCGGGCGTCGAGGTGATCGAGCCCAACCCGTTCACCTCGGGCGGGGCCAAGTGGAACATCATGGCCGCCTACGGCGCCCAGCTCCAGGCCGGCAGGACCCCCGAGCAGGCCGAGGCCTACCTGCTGGAGCTGTTCCGCCACGTGCCCGTGCAGGACAAGTCGGCCCGGGAGGCCCTGCAGACCTTCATCGGCGGCAAGGGCGACGTGATGCTGGCCTACGAGAACGAGGCCATCAACGCCCAGCAGAAGGAGCAGCCGGTCGACTACGTGGTGCCCGACAACACCATCCTGATCGAGAACCCGATCGCGGTCGCCGCCAAGTCCAAGAACGCCGCCACGGCCAGCGCCTTCGTCGAGTTCCTCCGCTCCGAGGAGGCCCAGAGGCTGTACGCCGAGCGCGGCTACCGGCCGGTCAACGCCGCGGCCGCCGCCGGCGCCGACTTCCCGCAGCCGAAGGGCCTGTTCACCATCGAGGACCTGGGCGGTTGGTCCGACGTGAACGAGAGGTTCTTCGACAAGGAGGCCGGCATCGTGGCCGACATCGAGCGCCAGGTCGGGGTGTCGGTTGGCAGCTAGCACCCTCGCCCGGCGGCGGGTCGGGACCGACGTCCGGGGCGGTGCCGCGCTGCTGCGCGGCACCGTCACCCTCTACCTCAGCCTGGTCGTCGTCCTCCCCCTGACCGCGGTGGTGTGGCGCTCCGGCCAGGACGGCTGGGCCGCCTTCTGGGCGGCCGCGACCCAGCCCCAGGCCCTGGCCGCGCTGCGCCTCACCTTCGCCGTCTCCCTGGCCGTGGCCGCCGGCAACGTCGTCATGGGCACGGTCATCGCCTGGGTGCTGGTCCGCGACGACTTCCCCGGCAAGCGGGTCGTCAACGCCCTGATCGACCTGCCCTTCGCCCTGCCGACGATCGTGGCCGGGATCACCCTGCTCGCCCTCTACGGCGGCAACAGCCCGGTCGGGATCGACGTCGCCTACACCCGGGCCGGGGTCGTGCTCGCCCTGTCCTTCGTGACCCTGCCGTTCGTGGTCCGCTCGGTCCAGCCGGTGCTGCTGACCATGGAGCCGGACATGGAGGAGGCGGCCCGCTGCCTGGGCGCCGGCCCGCTGACCAGCTTCCGCCGGATCGTGCTCCCCACCATCGCCCCGGCCCTGCTGGCCGGCGCCGCCCTGGCCTTCGCCCGGGCGGTGGGCGAGTTCGGCTCGGTGGTGATCCTGTCCGGCAACATCCCCTACCGGACCGAGGTCGCCTCGGTGCACGTGTTCTCGCTGGTCGAGAACGACGACGTCGGCAGCGCGGCCGCCGTGTCGGTGGTCCTGCTGGCCACCTCGGTGCTGGTCCTGGCCGGCCTCAACCTCGTCCAGCGCCGGAGGACCCGTCATGCCGAATAGGGCGAGCAGGCTGTCGCTGCGGTTCCTGGCCCTCGGCTACCTGGCCGCGATCCTGCTGGTGCCGGTGGGGGCGGTCATCTGGCGGGCCTTCGGCGACGGCATGGCCCCGGTGTGGCAGGCCGTCACCGCCCCCGACGCCCTGCGCGCGTTCTGGCTGACGCTGCTGATCGCGGCCATCGCCGTGCCCCTCAACACGCTGTTCGGGATCGCCTGCGCGGTCGTGCTGGTCCGCCAGCGGTTCCCGGGCCGGCGGCTGCTGGACACCGTCATCGACCTGCCCTTCGCCATCTCGCCGGTGGTCATCGGCCTGGCGTTGATCCTGGTCTACGGCCAGGCCGGCTGGCTCGGCTCCTGGCTGGCCGAGCGGGGCATCCAGGTCATCTTCTCGCTGCCGGGCATGGTCCTGGCCACGGTCTTCGTGTCCCTGCCGTACGTGGTCCGCGAGGTCGCGCCGGTGCTGCGCGAGGTCGGCACCGACCAGGAGGAGGCCGCCTGGACCCTGGGGGCCTCCCCGCTGCGGGCGTTCCTGCAGGTCACCCTGCCCGCGATCCGCTGGGGGGTGGCCTACGGGGTGGTCCTGACCACCGCCCGGGCCCTCGGCGAGTTCGGCGCGGTCACGATCGTGTCCGGCCGCCTGGCCGGCCAGACCGAGACCCTCACCCTGTACGTGGAGAACCGCTTCGAGGCCTTCGACCTCACCGGCGCCTACGCCGCCTCGCTCACCCTGGCCGTGCTCGCCCTGCTCGTCCTGCTGGCCATGACCCGGCTCCGCAAGGAAGGTCGCTAGATGTCCATTCTCGTGCGCGACGCGACCCGCCGCTTCGGGGACTTCACCGCCCTCGACGACGTGTCGGTGGAGATCCCCAGCGGCTCCCTGACCGCCCTGCTCGGCCCCTCGGGCAGCGGCAAGTCGACCCTGCTGCGGGTGATCGCCGGGCTGGAGCGGCCCGACGCCGGCAGCGTCGAGATCGACGGCCGCGACGCCACCGCCCTGCCGCCGCAGCGGCGCGGGGTCGGCTTCGTGTTCCAGCACTACGCCGCCTTCAAGCACATGACGGTGCGCGAGAACATCGCCTTCGGGCTCAGAGTGGCCCGCCGGCCCAAGGCCGAGATCCGGGCCCGGGTCGACGAGCTGCTGGCGCTGGTCCAGCTGCCCGGCCTGGCCGACCGCTACCCGGCCCAGCTGTCCGGCGGCCAGCGCCAGCGCATGGCCCTGGCCCGCTCCCTGGCCGTCCAGCCCAGCGTGCTGCTGCTGGACGAGCCGTTCGGGGCCCTGGACGCCCGGGTCCGCAAGGAGCTGCGGGCCTGGCTGCGCCACCTCCACGACGAGGTCCACGTCACCACCGTCTTCGTCACCCACGACCAGGAGGAGGCCATGGACGTGGCCGACCGGATCGTGGTCATGCACCACGGCCGCATCGAGCAGGTCGGCGGCCCCCGCGACCTCTACGAGCACCCGGCCAACGCCTTCGTGATGGGCTTCGTCGGCCCCGTCACCCGCCTGGGCGAGCTGTTCGTCCGCCCCCACGACCTCCAGGTGCGGCTCGAGCCCAACGGCACCACCTCCGAGGCCATGGTCGAGCGCCTGGTCCACCTGGGCTTCGAGGTCCGGGCCGAGCTGGTCCTGCACGACGGCCAGCGCGTCCAGGCCCAGCTGTCGCGCGAGGAGGCCGAGGAGCTGGAGCTGGCCCGGGGCCAGATCGTGTTCGTCCGCCCCAGCCGCACCCGCCGGTTCGCCGAGGCCCCCACCGTGTAGCCCGATGCTCCGGGATGCCGTAGCATTTCCTGCTCGGCCCGAACGGAAAGGTTCCCCGCCGTAGCCTGGCACTGGTACTTCAGCGCGGTCGTCCTGGCCGGCGGCGTCTGTCTGGCCGGCTACACCCTGTACGTGTGGCGCCACCGGCGGGCGTCGGCCGGGGCCAGCCTGGCCGTGATGCTGGCCGCCGCCGGGTGGTGGGCGCTGGCCTACGCCCTGGAGCTGGGGTCGACCAGCCTGGACGCGCGGCGGTTCTGGGGCGACGCCAAGTGGCTCGGCATCGCCCTGCTCCCCCCTGCCTTCTACGCCTTCGTCATGCAGTACACCGGCCATGGGCGGTGGGTGAACCGGCGCACCATGGCCGCCCTGGCCGTGGTGCCGGCGGCCACCGTCGTGCTGCTGGCCGTCCCGGCCACCCACGACCTGGTCCGCTACTACCGGCCGGAGGCGGCCGCCGACCCGGCCAACGCCATCGCCCAGGTCGGCCCCCTGTTCTGGCCCTTCCTGGTCTACGCCAACCTGGTCGTGTGGGGCTCGACCGCCCTGTTCGTGTGGACCCTGACCCGGCTGTCGCGGCTCTACCGGCGCCAGAGCCTGCTCCTGATCGTGGCCGTGCTCCTGCCGAGCCTGGCCAACGTGGCCCACAATCTCAACCTGGGACCCCTCCGCCACGTCGAGCCGACCCCGTTCCTGTTCGTGCTCACCGGGGCGGTGCTGGTCTGGGGCGTGTTCCGCTTCCGCCTGCTCGACCTGGCCCCGATCGCCCGCAGCTCGGTGTTCGAGACGATGCTGGACGGGGTGCTGGTCCTCGACCCCTACCGGCGGGTGGTGAACCTCAACCCGGCGGCCACCCGCGCCCTGGGCGTGCCCGCCGGCCAGGCCGTCGGCCGCCAGGTCGAGCACCTCCTCGGGGTCGAGCCGTCGCTGGTCGAGCGGGCCGACGACCCCGCCCTGCCCGAGGAGGTCGAGCTGGCCGGCCGCCGCTACGAGCTGTCCAGCACCCCCCTGGCCGACCGGGGCGGCCGGGTCCCCGGCCGGGTGGTGGTGCTGCGCGACGTGACCGAGCGCCACCAGGCCCACGAGCGCCTGGTCCGCCTCGACGAGCAGCGCCGCTGGCTGCTCGGGCGGGTCGTGTGGGCCCAGGAGGAGGAGCGGCGCCGCATCGCCGGGGAGGTCCACGACGACGCCATCCAGACCATCGCCGCCGCCCGGCTGATGCTGACCACCTTCCGCGACCAGCTCACCGACGACCGCCAGCGCCGCCTCCTCGACCACCTGGAGGAGGCGGTGTCGTCCAGCCTGCGCCGGCTGCGGACGCTGGTGTTCGACCTGCGCCCGGCCCAGCTCGACGACGACGGGCTGGCCGCCGCCCTGCGCGAGTACCTGACCGAGACGGCCCGCCAGGGCGGCTTCGTCGCCGAGCTCCGCGACGACCTGGAGCGGGAGCCGCCGGCCGAGGCGCGGGTGATCGCCTACCGCATCTGCCAGGAGGCGCTCACCAACGCCCGCGTGCACGCCCGCCCGCGCCGGGTGGAGGTCCGCCTGGAGGAGTCCCAGGGCGGGTTGCTGGTGACCGTGGCCGACGACGGCGAGGGCTTCGACCCGGACAGGGTCCGGTCCACCCCCCGCCCCGGCCATGTCGGTCTGACCAGCATGTCCGAGCGGGCCACCCTGGCCGACGGCTGGTGCCGGGTCGACAGCCACCCCGGCGAGGGCGCCACCGTGCGGTTCTGGCTGCCGACCAAGGAGTCGGCCTAGCCTGGCGCCGTTCATCGACATGGGCGGGGACGGGATCTACCGGTTCTTCCGCCCCCGGCCGGCTGGCGGCCGGTCAGGGCGACCGCACCGGGCCCGGGGGTGGGCGGAACTCCGGGGTCGGGCCCGGGGTCCGCTGGCCGCTGGCCGGGTCGAGCTCGTACTGGACCTGGGGGTAGCGGTTGGGCACCTCGTTGCCGTCCCCGTCCAGCGGGATCCGCGGCTCCAGGAGCTCGTTGTCGAAGTGGGTGGCCACCACCGGGTCGCCGTCCTGGTCGACCAGGTACACGTCCCGCAGCGGCCGGCCCTGGGCGTCGAAGGCGAAGATGTTGCTGATCTCCTCGCCGTCGGCCCGCAGTCCCGAGACCGGCCCGGCGTAGGCGAGCACCTGCTCGGGGCGGTAGTCGTCGTCGGCGGCCTCGTCCGCGCCCAGCTGCAGCATCAGGGTCACCCCGAACAGGGCCAGGGCGGCGTTGCCGGCCAGGCTCAGGGCCCGGCGGCCGGGGCCGCTCCGGCTCCGCCGTCCCCACCGCACCGAGACCGCCACCGCGACCGCGGTGGCCAGCAGGCCGAGCAGCTCGCTGCCGAACGGCGCCGGCAGCGGGAAGCTGAGCCCGCCGTCGTTGGTCAGGCCCGACAGGGCGACGG
>Ga0081455_10006310_pt1 | contig 12734 bp, 13 predicted proteins | sample TabmetS3T2R1_FD_70207 | JGI IMG/M metagenome (GOLD analysis project Ga0081455, IMG submission 70207) | Tabebuia heterophylla rhizosphere microbial communities from the University of Puerto Rico - S3T2R1 | ecosystem: Host-associated > Plants > Roots > Rhizosphere ... | reverse complement strand
CGCCGATCTGGGTAAAGAAGTGCCGCCATCATGGCCGAAGCCAGGCCGGCGCCCATCGTAGCCAGCGCGTTGTCGAGCAGGATCGTGTTGGCGATATGGGTTCGATAATTCCGGGCGAACCAGATCTTGTACATGCCATTGTCCAGGCAAATGATGCCGTCATCGGGCATCACCTTCCTGACATCGGCGACCAGACGTTGGGGCGCCAACGGGTAGCGCGGATCGTCAGCGCCCTCGGCGACATGCTCGAGAATCTGCGCCCGGATCTCCTGGAAGTAAATCGGGTCGTGCGTAAGTTTCCCGTCCAACTCGCTGGCCAGCCGGGCCATGCTGTCTGCAATGTCGCCGACCACCTCGACTTGCGGAAAATAGATCTGGTCGATGTCGGCCACGTTGAAATCAACATGCACCACCTGTGGTCCTCCCGCGCGCATGATGAAAGGTGGCTTCTCCGCGGTGTCGTGGCCGACCGCGACGATCAGATCCGCGCGTTCGATCGCCAGATGGACGTAGTCGCCTTCCGATAGCGCCGCCGTGCCGACAAACAGCTCGGAATTGCCGTCGACCGCGCCTTTTCCCATCTGCGTATTGAAAAAAGGAACCCTTAGGCGGCGCACGGCCGCCGACAGCGCGGGCGCAAGGCCCGGTCGGTTGGCGCCACCGCCAATCATGACCAAGGGATTCCGCGCGGCCGCGATCGCAGCCGCCGCGCGTACAATCGCCTCCTCAGCTGCGACAGTACGAAAGGCGGCACTGACTGGGACAACGGCGGACCGCTCGGTCAATTGCGCCGCGATATCTTCCGGCAGTTCGAGATGAACGGGCCCCGGCCGCTCCGCCTCTGCCATGCGAAAGGCATCGCGGACGAGCGTCGGGATGTTGCCGGCATCTATGACTTGTTTCGCGGATTTCGTGAGTGGACGCATCATTGAGACCGTATCGATGATCTGAAATTGCGCCTGCCGGCTCTGAAGGACCGGCTTCTGGCCGGTAATCATCAGCATTGGCATGCCACCAAGGGACGCATGGGCCGCCGCGGTCACGAGGTTGGTCGCGCCGGGCCCGAGCGTGCTGAGGCAGACCCCCGGTTTACCCGTAAGCCTCCCATAGGTCGCCGCCATGAAACCGGCGACCTGCTCATGGCGGGTCACCACCACCTTGATGCGCGAGGTCCGGAGGGATTCGAGCATGTCGAGGTTCTCCTCCCCCGGCACGCCAAAGACATATTCGACCCCCTCATTCTCGAGGGCGCGTATGAAAATATCGGAACCTTTGATTGCATGACTTGTCATAGAACGCATCCTTAGGCGTTGGTGGGAGCCTGAAACCATTACATCATTGGCTCGACTCGCCGACTTTCGCTTCCGCTGATTTGACCGCCCTTGGTCTTGAGCCAGTGGTCCCCCGTCCCGGCCGATAGGGCACATCAATCCGCAAAGACGAACACAACAGACCGGAAACCACACTGCTTCATTTCAAACAATCATAAATTCGCAAAGCCCTGCACGCGACGAAATCGGATTCGCAGAATGAGAGATTACGGAATAATTGATCTGTTTACTTCATACACTCGCCAGCCGATCTGCGATCGGCGGCGGTACCCAGTCCGTTTGGATGCCGAGATCGGCCAAGATGACCTGGGCCGCGTTATATCCAGGAAGTCCGGTGATGTTGCCGCCAGGATGGCTGCTCGAACCGCAAAGGTAGAGTCCTGGCAGATGCCCGCGGTAAGTGCCGGCCCCGACAAAGGGGCGATGGTGGCCGATCTGTCCGTTGGTAAAAGCGCCGACTAAGAGATCGCCCTCGCGCATGTTAGGCAACGACCGCTCGGTATCCACGGGCGTCCGTGTAAATGAATCCAGCACAGCGTTGGCGAGATTGGGCGCATGCTGACACCAGAGTGCGAGCATTAAGCGGCCGTGTTCGTCGCCCCTGTTTCCTGACCAGTGCGGATTTCCTTTCAATCGATAGGGCAGCTTCTCCCACATGAAGCCAGTGTGTTGGCCGGGCGGCGCCTGGCTGGGGTCAAACACTGTTGGGCAGGAGCCCCACATTACAGTAGGGGGAATCGTGCCGGCCTCGTGATGGCGGACGATGTCGTCGAACTGGGTTGCGTGATCAAGTCCCATGATCACCATCAGAGCATGCGCCAATTCGGGAAATTCAGCACTTGCGGAGTATTTCGGGGGCTCGCGTAGATTGACATGAAGCGCGAACAGCGGTGCTAGCAGGTTGTATTGGAAGGCCTTCACCTTGGCACGAATGTCGGTGGGCACTAGCGTGTCATCAAGCAGATCGAGGAAGGTCTGATGCGGATTAAGCGAGGACACGACGAAGTGCCGCGCCCGGACAAAATTGCCGTCCGTGGTCTCAACGCCGATGGCGCGACCGGCTTCCACGACGATGCGCTTAGGCTCGGTCATCAGGCGGAACTCGCCGCCGGTCTCACGCACGCAAGCCTCTAATGCGCGGGCAAGCGCCGCCGTGCCCCCGCGTGACATCTGCGCTTTCGCTGGGCTGGCTAGGAGCGCTGCAATGTGGTGGCCGAAGCCGCGGACGCGAAGATCAACTTCACGCAGGCCGTTGAAGAACAAAAGGCCGGCCTGCACGGTTGGATGCTCGAACTCCCGTTGCACAAATTCAAGCGGTGATAGCGCGCTGACTTCAAGCAAGCGGCGGCCGGCGGCGCTTCGTTCCAGGAGCCGACGTCGCTCCTCTGCCGGCAATGGAGGAGCTTTGGCTTCCCAGCTCAGGATATTGTTGACGATGGGAACAAACTCATGCTGCCAGCGGCGGAGCGTTTCAGCGTCCTTTCGGCTGAATCGCTCGAACGATCGTACGGTACGCTCGATGTCCGTCCACCAACCGAGCATACCCCCATCTTTGGTCAGTAACGCTACATTTAATTCGGGCTCGATGTAGTGCGCACCATACCGCTCCAGTTCCAAATCGGCGTACCACGGCATCGTCGTGATAGCGCGCTGAAAGAATGCATGGGTGTTGTGAAGAAAGCCGGGGTGGCGCGGGTCTTCGAGTGTCGAAAGACCGCCGCCGGTCACCGCCTTGCGCTCGATCGCTAGAACCTTCAGTCCAGCCTTTCCGAGGTAGGCTTGAAGGATCATTCCATTGTGGCCGGCACCAAGGATGATGCCGTCATAGGTATCCGTCATCCGTTGCCCCGAGCCTGACTATTCCATGCCGAGCAAGCGATAGATTCGGCGGCTGTATTCGCCGAATTTCTCCGTGGTCTTGATCTCGAGTGGACGAGGATGTGGCAGTTCAACGCGGAAATTGTCTGCCATCCGAGCGGGGCCGGCGGTGAGCACGACCACGCGTGTACCGAGGAATACCGCCTCGGTGATGCCATGGGTAACGAAGACAATGGTTTTGCGGGCTTCCTGCCAGATCCGCAGCAATTCGAGATTCATTTTCTCACGGGTCAGCGCATCAAGCGCGCCGAACGGCTCATCCATCAGAATGAGCTTGGGATCATGGATCAGTGCGCGCGCAATGGCAGCCCGCTGCTGCATTCCCCCCGATAGCTCATAGGGAAACTTGTCTTCTGCTCCCCTGAGGCCGACCAGTTGCAGCAAATCGCGTGCGCGCGACCGACTTTCGACCATCGGCAATCCGAGGATTTCCGCCGGCAGTAGCACGTTGTCGATCACGCGCCGCCACTTCAACAGCAACGGCTGCTGGAACACCATGCCGATATCGCGAGATGGATCGAACGGCTGGGTGGGTGACCCGATACGCACTTTGCCGGCTTCGTACGAATGAAGGCCGGCGAGAATCTTTAGCAGAGTGGTCTTTCCGCAGCCGGATGGTCCCACGAGCGAAACCAGTTCGCCCGCATCGACGTCGAATGTCACTTCCGACACCGCCAGGAAATCCATCCCGCGTGTGCGGTAGATTTTTTTCGCGCCCGCGAGGTGGATAAAAGGCTCACTCATAAGCAGCTACTGAATGCGCGCATCGCGCACGACCAGGAGGCGCTCCAGGCCAAGTACAATGCCATAGAGAATTGCCCCCAACACAGTGATCAAGATCACCGCCATAAACATAGCGGCGGTGTCGAGCGTGACCTGCACCTGCAGCATCAGATAGCCGAGACCGCGGTCGGAGCCGAGGAATTCGCCGACGGTAGCGCCTGCCACCGCAAGGATTGCGGCGACTTTCATGCCAGAGAAGATGTAGGGTAGAGCGCCAGGCAGCTGGATCTTGGTGAAGATCTGCCAGCGCGAGCCTTTGAGCGTACGCACCAGATCAAGTAAGTCGGGCTCGACCTCGCGTAAACCGCGGGCGGTTGTCAGCACGATTGGGAAGAAACAGATTGCAAATGCCATCATCATGTTTGGCCCAACGCCGTAGCTGAACCAGACGATGATAAGTGGTCCGAGCGCCACCTTTGGAATCATGTTGAGGCTGACCAGCAGCGGCATGACGAACATTTCCAGTCGTCGGAACCACGAAAACAAGAGCGCAATGCCAATACCGACCACCACTGCAAGAATATAGCCTCCGAAAATCTCGGCGCCAGTGACGAGGGTATTTTCGACCCAGCGATAATTGGAAACGAGCAGTGCTTGTATTGTGGCGTAAGGAGAAGGCAGCACAAATTTTGGCACGTCGCCGAGAACGACGAAGAAGTACCATGCAAGGACCAGCATCAAATGGCTGATCACCGCCAGGGCGTAGCGTTGCAGCGATTCTTGATTTCCGCCCACGGCTCCCCTCTACCTCACAACATGCCGGCGGCCCAAGGGATATTGTAGGGTAATGACGTAGCAGCGGCCAGGTTACGGTGGTGCATCATGCCAGCCATCGCGCGAGATTTTGTCGCACAAATGCGTCGTCGTTAAGATGCGGATAAGCGGCATAGACGCGGTCGATCTCTTCTTTCTGGCCGGGCCCAAGTGATTCACCTGGATCGAGACACCAGATGCCGTCCAGCAATCCCTGCCTGCGCAGAATTTCGTGACAGCCGGTGATGACGCCGTGAAAGTTGTTTGCGACATCGAAGATCGCGGCGTTGCAATCAGTGACCTGCGAATCGAGCGCCAATAGATCGGTCGGCACCACACGAGCCGCTGCAGCTGCCTGCGCCTGCTCGAGCAGCTCGACTGCATTTCGCACCCAGACGCTCCAGTGTCCCAGGAGGCCGCCCCGAATGCGTACGGTGGTGAAGTCACCTTTATTCGGCACCTTGTAGGGGGTCACCAGGTCGGGGATGATGTGGTCGTCGTTCCCTGTGTAAAGGGTCACGCGTGCGGTCGCCCCGGCTTCCACCACGCCGCGCACCACATCAAGCGTGCGATAGCGGTTGAACGGCGCAATCTTGATCGCTGCCACGTTCTCGATCGCAGCAAAGCGCCGCCAGAACGCCGCCGATAACACGATGCCGCCGACAGCTGGCTGCAGGTAAAAACCAACCAGCGGGATCTCCTCGGCGACGGCGCGCGCATGCTCAATAAGCTCATCTTCGCTCGCACCCTTCATCGCGGCGAGCGAGAGAAGGCCCGCGTGATATCCGACGCCGCGCGCTGTTTGCGCCTCCTGCACCGCCTGATGGGTGCGCCCCACCAAGCCTGCGATCATCACGATGGGACGCTGGCACCATTCCGCCGCGGCGTGCATGGCAATTTCTAGCACCGGTTGGTAAAGCCCAGCCTCGCGGACTGCGAATTGTGTTGTGTGCACGCCGACCGCGAGCCCACCGGCGCCTGCGTCGAGATAGTAGCGGGCGAGCGCGCGCTGCCTACGCGGATCGAGTTGGCGGCGGGCATCGAGCGCCAAGGGGTGAGCGGGAATGACCACGCCCTTGCGCAGCAAGGCGAGGACCTCGGGTGGCCAATCAGCGAAGCGTAGACCCATCGCTCTTCTCAAGTAACCAGGCGGTTACACTGGCGAGAGTGGCAGCGATCGGACATGGCGTCAACGCGGGGCCTGTTACGCGCGGATCGCGCTCAGAACAATATCGACATTGTGCTGCCGCTGCCGGCGGCAGGCCGAGTCGCTGCCAAGGGGTCGGCCGAAGATCGATGACAGCGTCCAATTGTTGGAGAAATAGAAGAAGGACATTGCTGCGATCGATACATAAAGGCTGACTGGATCGAGGCCGGGCCGAAACACGCCCTGGGCAACACCACGTTTGAGGATATCGTCGATCAGACGAACGAACGGGCTGTGCAACTGGCGCACCTTTTTGGACTGCCGAAGGTGGCGCGCCCGGTGCAGATTCTCGTTGTTGATCAGGCTAATCAGCTCCGGGTGGTGGCGACAATACTCGAAGTTGAATTCGATAAGCCGTTTTATCGCAGCCTCGGGCGCCATTCCGGCGAGATCCAACGTGCGCTCGCTGCCGCGCAAGTTTTCGTAAACGCGCTCCAGCACGGCGAGATAAAGGCCCTGCTTGTTACCGAAATAGTGGTAGATCATCCGCTTGTTGGCGCGCGAGCGGCAGGCGATCTCGTCTACCCGACCGCCCGAAAGCCCCTTGCGTGCGAACTCGTCTTGCGCAGCCAACAGGATCGCTTCGCGTGTCCGGTCTGGATTGCGGTGAATCCCGGGTTGCTTTGGTTTCGTTCTGCTTCGCTGCACGTCGGCGCCGTTGACAGGCCTACGCGGCCAATCCTATCGTTTGAGGTAACCACGCAGTTACCACGGACCTTTGCCGTCCGTCGAGGACATGGCGAGTCGTCGGCGTCCCCGCTGCGGGAGGAGGAACATCATGAAAATCTTGAAACTGGTACTGGCGGCCGGTGCGGCGCTCACGTTAGGCATGACGACGGCTTCGGCACAGCAGAAAACCACCTTCACCCTCAATTGGGTCGCCGGCGGTGACCATGCACCGTATTTCTATGCCCAGAAGATGGGCTGGTACAAGGACGCGGGTGTCAACGTCGAGTTCGAAACCGGCCGCGGCTCCGCTGCCTCCGCGCAGAAAGTTGCGGCGGGCTCTTCACAGCTTGGTCTCTCCGATATGGCCGGCGTGCTGCTATTCCGCGGCAAGGGCATGGATCTCGTCGGTTTGATGAATGTCTATGCCAACTCGCCACAGGGCCTGTATTGGCTTAAGAGTTCCGGTATCAAGTCAGTCAAAGACCTCGCCGGGAAGAAGATCGGCAACCCGGCCGGCGATGGCGCCCGCACTATGTGGCCGGCGCTGGCTAAGAAGGTTGGCATCGATCCAAACTCAGTTACCTGGGTCAACATCGACGCCAATGCCAAGCTCGGTGCACTGAAGGCCAAGACCATTGACGCCACCACGTCATTCTTCAACCTCCACCACGTTTTTGCGCGCGAGCTCGGCGCCGATATGGGGTTCCTCGCCTGGAAGGACGAGGGCGTTAATCCCTACGGCAATTCGATTATTGCCAACGGCGCATGGCTGAAGGCCAATCAAGACACCGCTGCCAAGTTTACCAAGGTGACCCAGAAAGCGTTTGCCGAATGCGCAAAGAATCCAGATCCTTGCGTCAAGGCGTTGGTCGAGGCGAACAGCGGCCTGCTGTACGACAACGAACTGACCAACTGGCACCTTGTCAGCATGCTGATGAGCGACGACACCTCGCGAAATGTTGCGCTAGGTTGGCATGACGACAAACGAATGTCGGATGACTACAAACTGGTGGACGAGTTTCTCAAAATGGAAAAGCCGTACGACATCAAGACGGCCTACACCAATGAGTACCTTGACAAGAGCATCAAGATGCCGCCGATCAATCCGCCAAAGTTGTACTGAGCGAAATATTTCGAGATTGTGGGGCCGGCTGCATCGCGGTCCGGCCCTCTTCTTTCAGCCAAACTCTGGCCCGACTACGGCGAACGTTCGCGCGGTATCTTCAAAACCGGTCGCCCGTCCAAGAACCATGCGGGTGAGTGGCCGTTGCGACGTGAAGCCAGATTTTGCGAGCCAGGCACAAATATCGGTTTTGGCGTCTGCGAGGTCGAGATAGACAGGCCCCTCGAGAGCGGAGAGCGCGCGCGCTAGCAGCACTCGCGCGGCGACATCGTCTTCTGCCACGAGCGGTCCGATTTGCGAAGCGCTGCGCCCGTTCCGGCCGAGCATGAATCCCGCGATCTCGCCGCGCCGCTCGGCAATCAGTTCGACCTTCGGCAGCCGGCCGCGCAAGTGTTGCAGCAGCGCGCTTCGGTCGGCGCCGAATGCTGCGGCGTCATAAGCGCAAAGCACGTTCCAGTCGGCGTCGACGATGGGACGGACTGTCGTTCCGTTGGCATTCGGCGACGTCATCGGCTTTGGATCCGGACGCACCCATCTTTGAAAGCCCCAGGTGTCCTGAAAGCCCAAAGCACGGTAGATCGGGCGGCCCGCCGGTGTCGCATCGAGTACGGGTACGCAGCCCTTCTCATTGAGCGCCGCCACACAACGTTTCAGGAGTCTTGTTCCAAGGCTATGCTGTCGATGCTCGGGCAAGACCAACACCATGCTGATCCAGGCGAATTGGCCGTAGGGGAGAGTCGCTGCGGACGCGATCACGCGGCCATTTTCACGGGCGACAAAGACAGTGCCGAGATCGCGAAAAATCTCCCAATCGGCGGGCAGCTGATTCCAGCCGGCTGCGCGCACCAGCGCTTCGGCGTCGGAAAAATCGGCCGAAGTGAAGGAAGCTTCGATGGTTGGCTCAGAAGGCGCCATCGCGCGTACCAAAATGGGTGTCCTTGCCGAGGCTCGGCATGCCACGCGAAACCCAGTCGGCAGTCCAGTCAATCATCCGCGCCAGCGAGACACGCGGCTTGCCCATTAGCCGAACCGATTCCGCTGGATTGATCAGCCATGCATCTCGCGCTTCGACCCCCGAGAGCACGGGCTTTTTGCCAAGAAGCTCACCGAACTGCTCCGCTAGCCAGCGGACGCTTTGCGGCGGGCCGCTGACATTGAGTGGGCTCGCCGGTACGGTGCAATGATTGAGCGCGCGCAAGACAAATTCATTGGCGTCACCCTGCCAGATCACATTCACGTGGCCCATTGTGAGATCAAGCGGCGTGACGGTATGTACGCGTGTCGCGATGTCAAAAAGAACGCCATAGCGCATGTCGATCGCGTAGTTGAGGCGGATGATGCGGCCCGGTGTTTTGTTTACGCGAGAAAAATGCGTGAACATCGCCTCGCGGGCGACGCACGAGTAGGCGTAGATGCCGGGCGGTGGAACCGCCGGTGTCGATTCTGTCGCGCCGCCTTTGGTGACATCGACGTATGGGTAAACGCACCCGGATGAATAAGCGACGATGCGCGAAGCCGGATAGGCTTCGGCAACCAATGCAGGCACATGGGAATTCATCGCCCAGGTCAAATCCTCGGCGCCGGCCGAACCGAATTTGCGGCCGGCCATGAACACGACGTTCGGGAGCTTCGGGAGCGCCGCGACCTGCGTGCGATCCAGCAGATCAGCCTCGATGCATTCGATGCCCCATCCAGTCAGCCGCTCGCGCAGGCCTTTTTCGCTGAAGCGGGCGACGCCGACCACGCACTTGCCTGGCGCCGCGCGCTTTGCGAGGCGGGCGAGCGTCGGCCCCATCTTGCCGCCCACACCTAGAATGATGATGTCGCCCATAATGCGCGCCATATCCGCCACGAGCGCCGTCGATGGCGAGGTCATCACCTCTTCGAGATGATTGACGTCGCGAAAGCGATCCGGCAAAGATGCGTCGGCGGCGTTGGTCCCGGCAATCGACATTGGCATCCTTATACGACTGGTCAGAGAACTGTGCGAAGATTATAAGTAACCAGTTGGATACTAATAAGCTGCCCGCCTTGTAACAAGGACCTCGCGATGGCCTCAGCATCTCGCATCAAGACGACGGTGGTCGGCTCGTATCCAATGCCGGATTGGCTTCAGGCATTGCCGTCGGAACAAGCGTTGACTGACGCGACGCGGGTCGTGATCAGCATTCAAGAGCAAGCCGGCATCGATCTTGTCTGCGACGGGGAACTGTCCCGCTTCGACGTCAATCATCCAGAGACCAACGGCATGATCGAGTATTTCGTGCGCCCGATGTCCGGCATGCGAAGCGCCATCACCTTTGACGAATTGGCAGCATATCGCTCACAGCCCGGTATGGGATTCCGCACACGACCACCAGCTGTGGTCGAAGGCGCTATCAGCGCCGGAACACTCGACTTGCCGGGCGCCTGCGCTCGCGCTCGGCAACTCGCGTCGAAGCCGTTTAAGTTCACACTGACCGGCCCGCACATGCTAGCGAAAAGTTTAATCGACAAGCACTACGGCAATGTGCCCGATCTTGCCATGGCAATTGGGGATGCCTTGGCGGAGCAGGTCAAGCACCTTGATGCCGATGTGGTGCAACTTGACGAAGCTAACCTGCCGGGCAATCCTGACGAATGGGAGTGGGCCGCCGCCGCGATCAATCGCGTCCTTGATGCGGTTAAGACCACGCCGGCGGTGCATCTGTGCTTCGGCAACTACGGGGGGCAATCAATTCAGAAAGGCAGGTGGGAGAACTTGATCAATTACCTCAACGCGCTTCACGTCGATCACGTCGTGATGGAAACCGCGCATCGGCCTGCGGACGAGCTTGCCGTGTTCAAGCAGTTGCGGCCGGAGATCGGCCTCGGCCTCGGCGTGATCGACATCAAGGCAACAGTGATCGAGTCGCCGGATTCGATCGCGCGCGCGATAGAGCGTGCAGAGAATCTCTTGGGTCCAGGCCGCGTCCGCTATGTTCACCCCGATTGTGGTTTCTGGATGCTCAAGCGCAACATCGCCGATGGGAAGATCCGAGCGCTGGTCGAGGGCCGCAATCGCTATGAAGGACGCGTATCTCGGGCGTGATTACGGCTCGATGCGCAGTAGACAGCACGCGCGCAGAGATCAGTCCGTGCGGGTAAGCTGGTGTTCCTCGGCAATTCGTTCGAACGACTCGGCGGCGCTCTTGATCCGATAAGACAGTCGTTCGTCGCGTTCGATTGGTAGCGGACGGACGATTTTGTATACGCCACGAGCGGCGTTGTTTCCGAATTGCGGCTCGAAGTAGACGCTCTGGCCAGCAGAGTATTTATGGCTCATGTCCGTCCTTTTGGATTGACGTCAGCCAACACGAAGGAAAGTGGTTAAGGGTGCGAACCAGAAAAAAGCGCCCAGCATGTTCACCGGGCGCTAGCCTACACGATTCGGAAGCAAATCAGGCTTTTTGCAGGTTGGCAGCCGCCTGCTTGCCGCGCTCCGTTACTATATCGTAGGTGACGCGCTGGCCTTCATTAAGGGTGCTCATTCCAGAGCGTTCAACCGCACTGATGTGTACAAACACATCGCGAGAGCCGTCGCTCGGAGTGATGAATCCAAAGCCCTTTTGAGTATTGAAGAACTTGACGGTACCTGTCGCCATGGTGACCTTCCTTGCGCAAACGCGGGTTGGAGTTGAGATGCGCATGAGCCGCTCCTCACGCGATCGAAACATTCGAGTTTTGGTGGGTGGCTTGATGAGCGCTCAGTCGGGGCAGCACAGCAAGACAAAACCGAAAACCTATAGTTTCAACAAGTGCTGAATACGCCCTTTAGCACGAAACGTCGACGTGTTATGGCGCTAGGGTAACCACAAAGTGATGACAATGCCTGAAAAGCAAACCGACGCGGATAAAGCGAAAGCACTGCAAGAATATCGCGCGAAACACGATGCTGCGATCAGTCGCATTGCTAAGCTTCGCGCGGCACGCCTAGCGCGCGATGCGGCATTGCCTTCTTCAAACAAACGTAAAAAGAAGTCGGGAAGCTAAATCGTGCACGTTAAGGGGAGGCTACCTTGGGTTTTTTCCGTGTCTCTCCCAATGTCAGCTTTGTGTTCATTTGCGTGAGATGCAATTATTGCCTGCTTTGTTAGCTTACGACAATCGGCTTTCTGGGCGCACTGCCCTGTGGAAAGGCCCTCGTCCGGTTTGGGCCGAGCGCGAATTTAAGCTCGCCCCTCGCGTGCCAATTCGCGGAGCAAATTCTTCGCTAATTGCTCGGGAGTATGACCGCCGACAGAGACGGTCTTGGTCCCGCGCTGTGTTCGAGCTGTCACCATACCATCGACGAATTTGAATGAACCCTTGATAATTTTGCCGTTGTGTTCGGCTGTTATTTCTCTCCACACTTCAAGCATTTTCGCCTCCTTGACTGGCCAAGATGCTAGAATAATTCGCACACATCGGTGAACGTGAGCGGCTCGCTACAAAGGCCGCCGCAATTCGGGACCTCGTAATGGTTGGCAGCACGAAACGCGTGACTCTCACGTTCAGGTATCCTTTTTCGCTCAAAGGCATCGATCGACCGTTTGCGGCCGGCCAATATGAATTGATTACAAACGAGGAGCCGATCGAGGAATTACTATTTCCAATCTATCGCCGGGTTGCGACGTTGATCTTCCTGCCCGCCGATGCCGACCAACCTTCCTCGATCAAAATAGTCGATGTCGACACCGCCGATCTTGCGGCGGCTCACGAGCGGGATCAGCGGGCATCACCCCCGCGGTCGCCGCCATAAGGAAGTGTTGGCACGGGTGGACGGTATCACAGATCTGCGTGTCGTTGCTATTGAGGCGTTTCATGAACGCGGAATATTTCGAGAAACAAAGACGAGACATGCTTGCGGCGATTAGGGCGATAAGCGCCCACATGGCCGCCGAGGTTGGCAAGACCGCGCTGGACGAGCGAGTCCTCAGGGCAATGGCTAAGGTACCGCGACACGAGTTTGTGCCCTTCGAGGTCCAGGAGT
>Ga0081455_10006309_pt1 | contig 12736 bp, 10 predicted proteins | sample TabmetS3T2R1_FD_70207 | JGI IMG/M metagenome (GOLD analysis project Ga0081455, IMG submission 70207) | Tabebuia heterophylla rhizosphere microbial communities from the University of Puerto Rico - S3T2R1 | ecosystem: Host-associated > Plants > Roots > Rhizosphere ... | reverse complement strand
TCCGACCTGTCCTACCTGCGACCAATCCTGCTGTGGGCGGGCGTGTGCGCGCTGGTGCTCATCGCCGGGGCGCTGCTGTTCGGCCTCAACCTGGGCGTGTGGTTCTCGGTGGCGATGATCGGCCTCGCCGGCGGCTCGATCCTGTACCAGACCCAGACCATCATCCGGCGCTACCCGGAGGGTGCGTACGTCGGTGCCGCGGTCCAGCTCTTCGCCTCGGTGATGCTGCTGTTCTGGTACGTGCTGCGCCTGCTGAGCCAGGTCCGCCGCTGAGCGGCCGAGCGGATAGGCGCGCAGGTGGGCACCAAACAGCACGGAATTTGCAGCGCAAGCCCCTGCCACACAGCTCGGCCTCCCGGCGACACCGACCACCGTGAGTCGAGATGGCGTGCCTATCCGCGGCGCTCTGAGCGGCGGGGGTCTGCGTGAGCTCCCCGTACACCGACGAATCGCCCGACGCCGGCACCTATCGGCAGCTCCGCTTCCGGCGCCCACCCGGTGCCTGCGAGCTGCTGCTGGTGCGCCACGGCGAGTCGGCGCCGGCGCGCGAGGGCGACCCGTTCCCGCTGCTGGACGGGCACGGCGACCCCCCACTCGATCCCGTCGGCCGCCAGCAGGCGGAGCGCGTCGGCGACCGGCTGGCGCACGAACCGATCGCGGCGATCTACATATCGAACCTGCGCCGGACCGCCGAGACCGCGGCGCCACTGGCCGCTCGGCTGGGCCTCGAACCCCACGTGGAGCCTGACCTGCGGGAGGTGTACCTGGGCGAGTGGGAGGGCGGGTCGTTCCGGAAGCATGTGGCCGAGGGGCACCCCCTGGCGCTGCGGATGTACGCCGAGCAGCGCTGGGACGTCATCCCCGGCGCCGAGCCGGGCGAGGCGTTCGCCGCCCGCGTGCGCGGCGCCATCGGCCGGATCGCCGCCGCCCACCCGGACGAGACGGTGGCCGTCGTGTGCCACGGCGGTGTCATCGGCCAAGCCCTGGCCGAGGCGAGCGGAGCGCGGACCTTCACCTTCACGGGCTCGGACAACGCCGCCGTCTCCCACCTCGTCGTCACAGACGATCGTTGGGTGATACGCCGCTACAACGACACCGCCCACCTCGGCCTGGCGTTCACGACGGCCCCGGAGCCGCTGACCTGACGGTGCGCCCCTCGGGCGCGATCCCCCTTGTTGGCGCTGGAGTGATTGCTGGGCAACCAAACCTGCGCCAGGAGCCCGCCGGCAGCGCCAGAGCCGGATCAGCTGCTCCCCCGGCGCAGCGGCTCGAGTGCGTCGATGTAGTCGGTGAGCCGCAGTGCTACCTGCACGGGCAGGTCGGGGTCGTCGAGGTCGGGGTCGGGCCAGGCCTCCGAGACGCGGCGCCATTCAGGAAAACGCCCCAGGAACGGGCCGACGACGGCCGCCTCGCCGAGCGTCGCCCGCCACCGTTCCCGTCCGGCCATCAGGCGTGCGATCGCGGCGTCGTTGTCCTCCGCGTCGGGGTGCTCGGCGTGGAACCCGATCTCGAGCGCCGAGTCGATGGCCCCGTCGACCCCGTCGGGCGCGATCAGCTGGGCCTCGTAGTGCTCACGGGTGGGCCGCTCGCCGCCGAACCACGCCTTCAGGCCCCACCGGCGCGCCTGCCGATGCATGTCGTCACGGTCGCCCGCGACGAGGCCCCGCACCGCCTCGGCCACCTCGTCGAAGAACCCGAGCTCCACGGCACCAGCATGGCCGGCCGCGACGGCACGCGGTGATGTCGTTCCCGAGACGGTGGCCCGGAGGCCGGCCCACCGCCTCGGAAGCAACCGGCTACTCGAAGCAGAGGTCCCTCAGGTCCTCGACGGTGTCCTGGTTCACCTCGGTCGGCGGCACCACGATCTGGGACGGAACCTCCGGTTCGACCAGGTCCGAGAAGCCCCGGCCCTGGGCGATCAGCCGGGCCATGTTGACCGCGGAACCGGCCATGGTCGGGCTGTACAGGTACGTGGCGGCGTACAGGCCCCCGGACTCGATGCGGTCGAAGGCGGCACACGAGCCACCGGCGCCGGTCAGGATCATCTCGTCCTCGCGGCCGGCGTTTTCGATCGCGGCGACGACACCCTCGGCCATGTCGTCGTCGTGCGTGTACACGGCATCGATGTCGTCGTTGGCCTGGAGGATCGCCTCCATGACCTCGAGGCCCATGTCGGGGAGGAAGTCCGCGGGCTGCTGGGCGACGATGTTGATGCCGTTGCCGCACAGCTCCTCGATGGTGTCGGCGAAGCCCTGCGTGCGGTCCGTCGTGACCGAGATGCCCGCGATGCCCTGGATCTCCACCACGTTGCCCTGGCAGTCGAGCTGCTCGGCGAAGAACTCGGCCGCCTTGACGCCGATCTCGTAGTTGTCGCCGAGGATCGTGGCGCGGGCGGCGTCCGGGCTGGCGAAGAGCCGGTCGACGTTGATCACCGGGATCCCCGCCTCCATCGCCTGCTCGGCGACCGGGGTGAGCTGTTCTCCGTCGTACGGGAGCACCACGAGCGCATCCGGCTCCTCGTTGATCAGCGTCTGGATCTGGGACGCCTGGCTGTCGGCGTCCGCCGCCTCGACCAGCCTGAACTCGACGTCGTCCCACTGGTCGGCCGCCTCCTGCGCCTTGGCTGCGATCTGGCCGAGCCAGCCGTGGTCGGTGGGCGGCACGCTGGCGGCGATGGTCACGGTCTCGCCGGTCTCGCTGCTGTCGCCCCCGGCGTCGGCTTCGGTTTCGTCGCCGGCGCCGGCGCTGCCGTCGTCATCGTCGTCGGAGCAGGCGGCGGCGACGAGGGCGAGCGCTGCGACGCCCGCTATGAGCTGTCGTCTGAATGACATTTCGAAGGTCCCCCTCCTTGGTTGTTGTGGGATCCGTTCCCGTGGATGGACGGGCAAGGGAAGGCGTCGCGGGGCGCGCAACGGCAAGCCAACATCCGGCCTAGATCCGCTCCGGCCGCTGGATGAGGACCGCCCCGAGGATGATCGCCCCCTTGACGATCTGCTGCCATTCCGTGGCCAGGTCGAGCTGGGTGAGAAGGTTGAACATGATGGCGAAGACCATCACCCCCAGGAACGTGCCGACGATCGTGGCGCGCCCCCCGGCGAGGCTCGTGCCGCCGATGACCACGGCTCCGATGGCGTCCAGCTCGAGGAGCTCCCCGGCGACCGGCGAGGCACTCGCCAGGCGGCCGGAGAGCAGGACCGCCGCCAGGCCTGCGAGCAGTCCGCTGAGGCAGTAGACGCTGAACACGACCCGGCGGACGGGGACACCGGCGATGCGGGCGGCCTCGCGGTTGCCACCGACCGCCACGACGTGGCGGCCGTACCGGGTGCGGTTCAGCAGGATCCAGCCGCCGATCGCGATGCCGGCGAAGATGACGATCGACACGGGAACGCCGACGATCTCGCCGGTCCCGAACCACCGCACGCCGTCGGAGCTCAAGAGGCTGATCGGGCTCTTGTCGCTCATCAGGAGCGCGAGGCCGCGCGCTATGGCGAGCATCGCCAGCGTGGCGACGAACGGCACCACCTTGCCGTAGGCGATCGCGGTGCCGTTGACAAGCCCGAGGCCGAAACCGAAGCCGATCGCAGCGGCGACGAAGGCCACGGCGCCGGAGTCGACGACGAGCCCACCAGCGACGCCCGCGGCCGCGACCACGGAACCTACCGAGAGATCGATGCCGGCCGTGGCGATGACGAACGTCATGCCGATGGCCAGCACGCCGACGACGCTCGCCTGGGTCAGGATGGCGCGCAGGTTGTCGGCGGTCGGGAACGTGTCGGGCTTGAGGATCGCACCGATGACGACGAGCACCAGCACCACCCCGACCAACGCGTACTCCTGGAGCTTGATCCGCGACGGCAGGGCCAACCGACCCACGCCCGGGGGCCGACGCTCGCCGTCGGCGGTCGCGGTGACGCCGCTCACCTGCTCTGCAGGGGTCATTGGCATCAGGCCTCCTCCCGGCCCTCGTCGGCCGCAACCCCGGCCGGCACCGCCGTGGGGGCGAGCATCTCCTGGGTGTCGGGCATGGCGTGGCGCAGCAGCTCCAGCTCGGTCGCCGCCGCGCCGTCGACCTCGGCGACGAGCTCGCCCTCGCGCATCACGAGGATCCGCGTGCAGAACCCGCACAGCTCCTCGAGCTCCGACGACACGACCACCACGCCCAGGCCATGCGCCGCGAGGTCGGCGATGAGGCGGTACAGCTGGGCCTTGGTGGCGACATCGACGCCGCGCGTGGGCTCGTCGAGCAACAGCACCCGGCACTGGTGAAGCAGCCACCGGGCCAGCACGACCTTTTGCTGGTTGCCGCCCGACAGCTCACGCGCCATCCGGCTGCCGTCGTCGGGGACGGTGCCCAACGCCCGGAGCTGCTCCTCGGCGGCGCCGCGTTCGGCGCGCGTGCGGATCAGTCCCCTCTGGAACCGACCGACGTCCGCCAGCGTGACGTTCTTGATCAGGTTCCAGTCCAGCAGCAGAGCCTGGGACTTCCGATCCTCAGGGGCCAAGCCCAGGCCCGCGGCGATCGACCGGTCGGGCCGGCCCGGCGGCAGGCGCCGCCCGTCCACCAGCACCTCACCGGCATCGCGGTGGTCGACGCCATGGATGGCCCGCAGGAGCTCGCTGCGCCCGGCACCCACCAGGCCGCCGATGCCGAGCACCTCCCCGGAGCGGACCTCGAAGCTCGCGTGCTTGACGTCGGGGAGCCGCCGCACCCCCCGGACCTCGAGGACGACCGTGCCGTTCCCCCGCCGGCGCTCGGGATAGAGCTGCCCGACCTTGCGCCCGACCATGAGCTCGACGAGCTGGTCGGCGGGCGTGGTCGCCGGCAATCCGGAGGCGACCGTCGCGCCGTCGGTGAGCACGGTCACGCGGTCGCCGAGCCGCCGGATCTCGTCGAGCCGGTGGGAGATGTAGATCACGCCCACACCCTCGGCGGTAAGGCGGCGCACGACCCCGAACATGGTCTCGATCTCGCTGTCGTCGAGGATCGCCGAGGGCTCGTCCATGATCAGAAGGCGGACGTGGCGGGACAGCGCGCGTGCGATCGATACCACCTGCTGACCGGCCGGGCGCAGGTCGCGGACGTAGGTGCGCGGGGAGATGGCCCCGTGGTTGAGCCGGCGCAGGATCTCGACCGTCTCCCGCCGCATCCGCCCCCGGTCCAGGAGCCCCCAGCGCCGCAGCTCGTGGCCGAGGTAGATGCTCTGCGCGACGGTCAGGTCCTCGACCAGGTCGCGCTCCTGGTAGATCGTGGCGACGCCGCGCTCGAGGGCTCTCGACGGGTCGCCGGTCGCCACCGGCTGACCGTCCATCCGTATCTCGCCGGCGGTGGGCTCCACCGCCCCCGAGACGCACTTGATCAGCGTCGACTTGCCGGCGCCGTTGGGACCGACGAGGCAGTGAACCTCCCCCGGCCTCACCTCGAAGTCGACCCCCGCCAGGGCCCGGACGCCCGGGTACTCCTTCACCAGGCCTCGGACCTCGAGGACGGGGGTCGCCGGTGCCATCGTCAGGCCACCAGCAGGGGGCGCAGCGTGTGGTAGGCGATCCGCAGACCGATCTCGACCTTCTCCTCCGTGCCCCCCCACACCGGGTCCTCGTGCTCGACCGACAGCACGCCGTCGAAGCCGCCTTCGTAGAGCGTGTCGACCAGCCGAGCCCAGTCGACCTGGCCGAGCCCCGGCACCCGGTAGCGCCACCAGCCCACGTCCCAGGGGTCGTCTCGAACCACGGCCCGACCCGGCCAGCCGTAGCGGTTGCGGGCGGCGACGTCGACCTGGATGTCCTTGGCCTGCGCGTGCGGGATGCGGTCGATGTAGGGCCGCAGCGCCTCGACCGGGTCGATGCCCATCCACACCAGGTGGGACGGGTCGTAGTTCAGGTAGAGCCCGAGGTCGAACATCCACTCCCAGAGCTCGGGCGAGTAGGCGAGGTTGCCCGGGTAGCCGTCGGGATGCCAGCCCTCCATGACGCAGTTCTCGACGATGACCTTCACGCCCGCGTCGCCGGCGCGATCGACCAGCGGACGGAAGACGCCCTCGGCCTCCCGCAGGTTGTCGGCCACCGATCGGGTGGGATCACGGCCCACGAAGGTGCCGACGGTGGGGCAGCCCAGCAGGGCCGCGGCGTCGATGCACCGGGCGAGGTGCTCGTTGATCGCATCCCGCTCGGTGCTGTCCGGGTGGAGGTTGTTGTCGTAGAACGCGAGGGACGAGAGCTCGAGACCGTGCTTGGCGAACAGCTCGCGGGTGGCATCGGCCTCGGCGTCCCCGAAGCGCTCGACCGCCAGGTGGGTGGCGGTGAAGGGCCGGTCCCCGAGGTCGGGCCACGCGGCCACCTCCAGCGCCTCGTAGCCCTCGGCTGCGGCCCACTCGCAGAGCTGCGGCAGCGTGCGCCGGGGCAGGCAGGCGGTGATGAAACCGAGCTTCATGGGACGTCTTCCCAGCGGTGGGTGCGGGTCGAGCGCAGGACGGCGGCAGTGATGTCGGCGGCCCGCGCGCCATCCGCAAAGGTGGGCAGCCCGTCGACCGCGGCCGCACTGCCGGCCCGGATGGCCTCATACGTGTCGGCGACGAACGCGTCGAAGCAGCCCTGGTAGCCCTGGGGATGGCCTGGCGGCAGCACCGCGTAGCGGGCCGCCTCGGCGGCGAGGTGGGCGGCGTCGCGCGCCACGACTACCGAGGCGTCGCGACGACCGACCCACAGGAGCTCGGGCTGCTCCTGGTCGAAGCTGAGCGTGGCGTCGGCGCCGGCGATCTCGAACTGCAGCCGGTTCTTGCGGCCCGGGGACACCTGGCTCACGACGACCGACCCCGCCACCCCTCGGCGGGTCTTGAACAGCACCACCATGATGTCCTCGGTCGTGACGGCGCGGCGGATGCCGTCGGTCCTGGCCCGGGGGCGCCCCTCGAAGGCGTGGCTGTCGCCGTCACTCACGCGCTCGGGTACCGCGGTCACGGCCTCGGCGCAGACCGCCGCCAGCCGGTCACCGGTCACGAACTCGACCAGGTCACACCAGTGCGAGCCGATGTCCGCGAACGCCCGGGACGGCCCACCCCGTTCGGGATCGACGCGCCAGTTGTCGTCGTCCTCGGTGGCGAGCCAGTCCTGGAGGTAGCAACCGTGGATCAGGCGAATGGCACCGACGGCGCCCGTGGCCACGCGCGCCCGCGCCTCGCGCACCAGCGGATAGAACCGGTAGGCGAACGGGACGACGGCCACGACCCCGGCGTCGTCGGCGGCCCGGACCAGTTCGGCCGCCTGGTCGCGGTCGACGGCCAGGGGCTTCTCGCAGATCACGTGCTTGCCGGCGTCCAGGGCCGCTCGCGCAAGGGGCGCGTGCAGGTTGTTGGGCGTGCAGATGTGGACGACGTCGACGTCGGCCGCGGTCACCAGCGATTCGGCGTCGGCAAACCCTCGGTCGGCATCGAGTGCCTGGGCTGCCTCCCGCGCACTCGATGCCGACGACGCGGCGACGCCGACCAACCGGGCTCCGGCACGGCGGGCGGCGTGGGCGTGGACCACGCCGATGAAGCCGGTCCCGGCGACGGCGACGCGCAGCGGCTTGTGGTCGGTGGCGGGACCTCCGGCGGGGCCAGCATCAGCCGACGTGTCCCGCGCGCTCGCCGACGCTGCGGTCGCCCCCTCCATGGTTGTGATGTTTGCCACACACTTATGACGGCTGTCAATCAAAAGCTTCCGGCGTGAAGGGCTAACTGAGCCATCTTGAGATCCTTTGACACTCCGAAGTCTCGCTGGTTCACTGACCGCCGTGTCCGCCGTCCCGACGCGCTCCTCCCAGCCGGCGGCGCCGGCTCCGGGGGCCGGGGCGATCCTGCAGCTGGTGCGCAGCGGCCGGGCCGCCACCCGGGCCGACCTGGCGGCGTTGACGGGGCTGGCCCGATCGACCGTGGCCCAGCGCGTCGATGCCCTCCTGGCCATGCAGCTGCTGGTCGCACGGGGTGACAGCCAGTCGACCGGGGGACGTCCGCCCACGATGCTGGCCTTCAACCACGAGGCCGGCGTCGTGCTCTCGGGCGACCTCGGCGCGACGCACTCGCGGGTGGCGGTGACGGATCTCGGGGGCACGATTCTCGCCCAGACCTGGCGTGACATCGCCATCGCCGAGGGGCCCGAGGCCGTGCTGTCGTGGCTGGAATCGGCGTTCGACGGCTTGCTCGAGGAGGTTGGCCGTGGCCCCGACACGGTGCGCGGGGTGGGCGTTGGCCTCCCCGGCCCGGTGGAGTTCGCCACCGGCCAGCCCGTGAACCCGCCGATCATGCCGGGCTGGGACCGTTATCCCGTGGGCGATCGGCTGGCTCGGCGCTACGGCGTGCCCGCCCTGGTGGACAACGACGTGAACATCATGGCGGTCGGCGAGCACTGGTCGAACTGGCGCGACGAGTCGTTCCTGCTGTTCGTGAAGATCGGCACCGGGATCGGGTCGGGCATCGTCGCCGGTGGCCACGTGCATCGTGGCGCCGACGGTGCGGCCGGCGACATCGGGCACATCCACGTGCCCGGCCACGACGACATCGTCTGCCGCTGCGGCAACCGCGGCTGCCTGGAGGCGTTCGCAGGCGGTGGTGCGATGGCGGTGCGGCTGCGCGACCAGGGCCTGCCCACGCAGAGCAGCCGCGACGTGGTCGACCAGGTGCGGGCGGGCCGCCCCGAGGCGGTGCAGCTGATCCGCGAGGCCGGGCGCATGGTCGGGGGGGTGCTGGCGACGTGCGTCAACATGCTCAACCCGGCGGTGATCGTGATCGGGGGCGACGTCGCCCGGGCCGATGAGCCGCTGATGGCCGGCATCCGGGAGGTCGTCTACCGGCGTTCGCTGCCACTCGCGACCGGACGGCTGCGCATTGTCCGCAGCCAGCTCGACGATGGCGCCGGCGTGATCGGCGCCGCCGTCATGGTGCTCGAGGAGGTCCTCGCCCCCGCCGCCGTCGACGCCGCCCTGAGTGCCGGCTGAGGCCGCTACCCGCACCACCTCGAGGCCGGCGGTGCCGCCTCCCAGCAGTTGAGGCCGCGGGTTCGGGATCCTGAACCTATGGCCTCGCCCTGCCGTCGGGGGAACCCATGGCCTCGCGCGCAGGGCGACGGGACAGGGTCACGAGCAGGGTCGACCCGATCGCCGCCGCCAGCACCGAGCCCGTGAGGATGGCGATCTTCGCCTGGTCCTCCAGGGTGGTGCCGGAGAAGGCCAGATCGGTGATGAAGATCGAGACGGTGAAGCCGATCCCCGCGAGCGCGCTGACCCCGAGGATCCCCGACCAGGTCGTGTCCTCCGGGAGCCGGGCTACCCGGAGCCGGGCGGCGAGCCAGGTGAAGCCGGCGACGCCCACGAACTTGCCGACCACGAGCCCGACCACGATCCCGCGGGCCACCGACGACGTGAGCGCGTCGCTGACAGCCGCACCGCTCAACGGCACGCCGGCGTTGGCCAGCACGAACAGCGGAACGATGACGAAGCTGGTCCACGGGTGGAGCTGGTGCTCGAGCCACTCCACCACTGAAACGGATTCCCGGGCCGCGGTGGCCGTCTGCCGGGCCGCCTCGTACGAGGAGACGTCGGCCAGCTCAGCCGCGTCTACGAGCTCGGGATGGCGAATCGGTTGCGTCGGTGTCATCAGCCCGAGCACGACGCCGGCGAGCGTGGCCTGCACCCCGGATTCGTGTAACGCGAGCCAGAGCGCCGCGCCGATCACCGCGTAGGGCGCGATCGACGTGATCCCGGCACGCCGCATCGCCGCCACGACAACAACCAGCCCGGCGGCCGCCAGCAGCGCCTCGCCGCCGATGTCGTCGGTGTAGAACACGGCGATCACGACGATCGCACCGATGTCATCAACGATCGCCAGGGCGAGCAGGAACAACTTGAGCGACGGCGATGCCCGGCTGCCCATCAGGCTCAGCACGCCGACCGCCATGGCGATGTCTGTGGCCATCGGGATGCCCCAGCCGTCCGACCCCTCGCCCCCGGCGTTGAACGCCGCGTAGATCAGGGCAGGCACGACCATCCCACCCAGGGCCGCCCACACGGGCAGGGCCGCCCGGCGCGGGTCGCGTAGCTCACCCTCGACGAGCTCCCTCTTGATCTCGAGGCCGACGACGAAGAAGAACAGGACCATGAGACCGTCGTTGATCCAGTCACGCAGGTCGAGGTCGAGCTCCCAGTCGCCCAGCGCCACCGCCAGGCGGGTGGTCCACACGTCGTCGTAGGACGCGTCCCACGGGGAGTTCACCCACAGCAGCGCCACGATCGCGGCCGCCACCAAGGCGACGCCGCCGGCGGCCTCGGTGTGGAGGAAGTCGACGAGAGGCCGGATCAGGCGGTGCCTCTCGTCGGCGTCGGGGCGGCTGCGCTCTCGGGACATATCGGCTCCCGCTAGGGGGCTGGACCACGAACGCCGACCAGACTTCCCGGCACGCCGAATGGATCAGGTTAGCCGCCCGGCCGGATGCCGAACGCGCGTGTCCGCCCCACCGAGGATTCGGCGGAGCGGACGCTGCAGGTCAGTTGCCGGCTTGTTACCGCAGTCAGTCGGTCGGCAGCTCGCCGAGGGTGACCTCGGCGGTCTTCTCGTCGCCGTCGCGGGTGTAGGTGATCGTCACCTTGTCGCCAGGCTGGTGGGAGCGGATCGCCGAGGTGAGGTCGGAACCGCTCGTGATCTCGGTGTCGTCCACCTTGGTGATGACGTCGCCCTGCTCCAACCCCGCATCCGCTGCGGGCTGACCCTCGTCGACCTGGCCGACCACGGCACCCTCACCGTTCTCGGCATCGGCGATCCGCACACCCAAGAAGGCGTGGGTGACCTCGCCGCTATCGATGAGCTGCTCTGCGATCGAGCGGGCGGAGTCGATGGGGATGGCGAATCCCACGCCGATGTTGCCGCCTTGCGAGCCGACGCCGCCGCCACCGGCCAGCGAGGCAATGGCCGTGTTGATCCCGACCACCTCGCCGTCGGCGTTGATGAGGGCGCCACCCGAGTTGCCGGGGTTGATGGCGGCATCGGTCTGGATGGCGTCGATCACGGCCGAGGGCGTCGTCTGGAGCCCGCCGCCGTTGTCGAACGGCGACTGGGGCTCGTCGTTGGACAGGGTGATGGAGCGGTCGAGGGCGCTCACGATGCCGGCGCTGACCGAGCCGTCGAGGCCGAGGGGGCTGCCGATGGCGAGCACGGTGTCGCCCACGTGCAGGTCGGCGCTACTGCCGAGCTTCGCGGCGGTGAGGTCGCTGACGTCCTCCGCCTGGATCACGGCCAGGTCGGTGGCCGGGTCTCGGCCGAGGATCCGCGCGTCGGCCTCGGAGCCGTCGGAGAACGTGACCGACAGCTGGCCGCCGTCGGCCACTTGGGCGACGACGTGGTTGTTGGTCAGGATCTGCCCGTCCGAGCTGATGATCACGCCGGAGCCAGTGCCCGCCCCACTGTTCGACTCGAACGTGATCGACACGACGCTGGGCAGGACCGCAGCGGCGGCCTGGGACAGTGGTTCGTCGGGCGCGTCGTCCTGGTTGCCCACTGCGGGGCTGGCCGGAGACAGGCTGCTCGTGGGCGTGCCGGCGTCGTCGTCGTCGAGGTTCACGGCCAGCAGCGCGCCGCCGGCCGCCGCCCCAGCCATGAGGCCGGCGACCGCAAGCACGGCCACGGCCCGTCGGCCCCGCCGAGAGGGAGACGGCGGGGCCGACGAGCCGACTGACGCCGGGCCGGCCGGGGGCGGGGCGGGGGGCATGGGAGGCGCTTCCCAGCCGGCGGCGTCGGCTCCCGCGGCCCCGTGGGCCGGGGGTGCGTCGAACGGTGCGGAGGGCGTCGATGGGCCGGACGGGTCGCCGTAGGCGCCACCGGGCGCGGGACCAGGCGGCGGAGACGGTTCATCGGGCGCCGATGCCTGCGGCGCGGTGATCTCGTCCTGGCTCGCCACGTACGGTCCGGGCGGCGGCGGAACGGGGAACTGCGGAGGAGGCTCGGGGGACGGAGCGGAGGTTTCGCCGACGGTCGTGGATGTCGGCGTGGACTGTCCGCCGGCGGCCGCGGGGGTGGTCTGGTCGTCGGTCATGCGATCAGCATGCCCGCTCAATCTGCACACACCCTGGGCGGTGTCTGAGAAGTTCCTGAGTGCTGACCTCAGGCAACGTCCAGGCCGCGTCCAGACAGCTCCCAGGTCGGGGCGTCATCCTGCTGGTGACGACCGTGGCGGCGATACCGTCGCGTTGCACCGATCGGCACGAGATGATGACAGACGTCCTCCCCCCGACCAGCGGCCAGGCCGCCGAAGCGCGCCTCCTGGTGGTCGACGACGAGCCCAACATCGTGGAGCTGCTGTCGGCGAGCCTTCGCTACGCCGGCTTCGAGGTGGTCACGGCGATGAATGGTGCCGAGGCGGTCTCCGCCGTGGAACGTCACCGCCCCGACCTGGTGGTGCTCGACGTGATGCTCCCCGACGTGGACGGCTTCGTGGTGCTGCGGCGGCTCCGAGCCGGGAGCCATCCCCTGCCGGTCCTGTTCCTGACGGCCCGCGACGCCAACGACGACAAGGTCACCGGCCTGACGCTCGGCGGCGACGACTACGTCACGAAGCCGTTCAGCCTCGAAGAGGTGATCGCCCGCATCCGCGCCGTGCTTCGGCGCACCCGCGTCACCGCCGCCGACATCGGCGCCCGGCTGACGGTGGGCGACCTCCAGCTCGACGAGGACAGCCACCAGGTCTGGCGGGGCGGCCGCGAGGTGCAGCTGTCCCC
>Ga0081455_10006308_pt1 | contig 12741 bp, 11 predicted proteins | sample TabmetS3T2R1_FD_70207 | JGI IMG/M metagenome (GOLD analysis project Ga0081455, IMG submission 70207) | Tabebuia heterophylla rhizosphere microbial communities from the University of Puerto Rico - S3T2R1 | ecosystem: Host-associated > Plants > Roots > Rhizosphere ... | reverse complement strand
CGGCAAGCGAGAGTTTGATTGGGCTACCCTGATATCCAACAAAGATCGCGAGATCGCCCGGTTGGAGGCTGCTTACACGACAACTCTCGAACGCTACAATGTCGAGATCGCAAAAAGCCGGGCGGTGCTTGAAGACGCCCATACGGTTCGTCTTGCGACCGGCGCACGCATACGGGCCGAAACAATTCTCATTGCCACCGGTGCGCGGCCGCACCACGGCACCCCAATCGCCGGTGAGAATCACGTCATTTCGTCAAACGAAGCATTTCATCTCAAAGAATTGCCGAAGCGCATTTTGATTCAAGGCGGCGGTTACATTGCGGTAGAATTTGCTGGAATCTTCAATGGCTTGGGCTGTGACGTTACGCTTGTCTACCGCGGCGAGAATATCCTGCGTGGGTTCGATGACGACGTGCGTGAGCATCTGATGCGTGAACTCGGACTCCGCGGCATTCGGATCCTGACTCGCAAGATCGTCAAGGCAGTCGAGAAGGTCGACCATGGTTTCGATATTTGTCTTTCCGACAACGAGCAGATCATTGTTGATCTCGCGATGTTTGCAACCGGGCGACGGCCGAATACCGATAAACTTGGACTGGAGGGTGTCGGCGTAAAGATCTCGGAACGAAACGGCATAATGGTCGACGCCTATTCGAGAACGTCCGTTCCGAATATCTACGCAGTGGGGGACGTCACCGACCGGATTAATCTGACGCCGGTCGCAATTCGCGAAGGCCATGCTTTTGCTGACACCGTCTTCGGCGGCAAGCCGACCGCAGTGGATCACACGAAAGTCCCTACGGCGGTCTTCTCCGAGCCCGAAGTGGGCGTCATCGGACTCACCGAAAAACAGGCGATTGAGCAATTGGGCAAGATCGACGTCTACAAGACCAGCTTTCGTCCAATGAAGGCGACGCTCTCCGGGCGCGACACGCGAGTGTTCATGAAGCTTGTCGTCGATGGCAACACCGACAAGATCCTGGGCTGCCATATTGTTGGTCCCGATGCCGCTGAATTGATCCAGGTGGTGGGTATCGCCGTCACAATGGGTGCAACGAAGGCCGATTTCGATGCGACCATGGCCGTTCACCCCACGGCCGCCGAAGAACTCGTTACGATGCGCGAAAAAGCCATGAGCTACGGGCGGGCGGCCGCCGATCGAGCAATTCGAAAAGATCGACGTCTATAAGACCAGCTTTCGCCCTATGAAGGCGACGCTGTCCGGGCGCGACACACGAGTGTTCATGAAGCTTGTCGTCGATGGCAACACCGACAAGATCCTGGGCTGCCATATTGTTGGTCCCGATGCCGCTGAACTAATCCAGGTGGTGGGAATCGCGGTAACAATGGGTGCGACCAAAGCCGATTTCGATGCGACGATGGCTGTTCACCCCACCGCCGCCGAAGAACTAGTCACGATGCGCGAAAAAGCCATGAGCTACGGGCGGGCGGCCGCAGAGTAAGGCCAAAACTAACCGAAATTGCTGGAAAAACTGGCCTCGCCGGCCCACGGTCGTGTATAAGGCCGCCCACAAGCGGAGTAGTGCGTAATGGCGGAACGTTGGACGCCCGATAGTTGGCGCAACAAGCCTATCGAGCAGGTCCCGGACTATCCGGACCGGCAGGCCCTGCTTGATGTCGAGAAGCAACTCGCGACGTTTCCGCCCTTGGTGTTTGCCGGAGAAGCCCGCAATCTGAAAAAGCAGCTGGGACGTGTTGCCAAGGGCGAGGCTTTCCTGCTGCAAGGCGGCGACTGCGCGGAAAGTTTTGCCGAACACGGCGCCAATAACATCCGCGACTTTTTCCGGATGTTCCTCCAGATGGCCGTCGTGTTGACCTATGCTGCGGCTTCGCCGGTAGTGAAGGTTGGTCGCATCGCTGGGCAATTCGCCAAGCCACGTTCCTCGCCAAATGAGAAGCGAGACGGCAAGGAGTTGCCGAGCTATCGCGGCGACATCATCAATGACATCGCTTTTACCGAGGAAGCGCGCCGGCCCGATCCGCGTCGGCAGATCGAAGCCTATCGCCAATCAGCGGCGACGCTCAACCTGCTGCGGGCATTTGCGCAAGGCGGCTATGCCAATCTCGGCAGCGTGCGCCAGTGGATGCTCGGCTTTGTAAAGGACAGCCCGCAGTCCAGGCGCTACGTCGAACTTTCGGATCGCATATCGCAGGCGCTTGGCTTCATGCAGGCCTGCGGTCTCGATCTTGAAAGCCATCCGGAGCTCCGAACGACAGACTTCTATACGAGTCACGAGGCGCTTCTCCTTGGCTTCGAAGAGGCGTTGACGCGAGTCGATTCGACGACTGGGGATTGGTACGCCACGTCTGGTCACATGCTGTGGATTGGCGATCGCACGCGGCAACATGATCACGCGCACGTCGAATTTGCGCGCGGCATCAAGAATCCGATAGGCCTCAAATGTGGACCGTCACTTAAGGCCGACGATCTGTTGCGCCTGATCGATATTCTTAATCCTGACAATGAAGCCGGCCGTCTGACATTGATCGGACGTTTCGGCGGCGAAAGAGTCGGCGAGCATCTCCCCGGCCTTGTGCGAGCCGTCAAGCGCGAGGGCAGGATTGTGGTGTGGTCGTGCGATCCGATGCATGGCAACACCATAACTTCGGCCACTGGCTACAAGACCAGGCCTTTCGACCTGATTTTGAGGGAGGTTCGTAGCTTCTTCGAGGTTCACCAGGCCGAAGGGACCTATGCCGGCGGCGTGCATCTGGAAATGACAGGACAAAACGTTACCGAATGCACTGGTGGGGCACGCGCTATCACGGAAGCCGACCTCAACGATCGTTATCACACGGTCTGCGATCCGCGGCTCAATTCCGAACAAGCAATTGATCTGGCCTTCCTGTTGGCCGAGCTGCTGAAGAAAGAGCGATCGGCGCAAGCGTTCCCGATCCCGGCGGCGGCCGCGCTATAAGCGGGAAGCATTGTTCCCCATATGGTGTTAGTCTTCGCGGAATGGGTGCCGTGGCTCGGCGCGGCGTCTGTTCCGCAACAATCAGCCGAGCGGGGGAGGCGTCATGAAAATCCGCAATTGGCGGTCGGCGGGCTTTTGCTTCGCTCTGGCCGCGCTACCATTGTTCAGTATTAGCGCCGCGGCCCAGATTCTCGTCTCGGCGAATGACAACAAAGCGGTGCTCGTTAACGGCGTGAATGTCGTGCCCGACAATCCCGCGGTCGATACCGTCAGCATCATAGATCTTGGTGTCTCGCCTCCAAAGTTGATAGGCGAAGTGAAAGCGCCGGCAAGCGTTGTTGGGCCGCCGCAGAGTGTCGCGGTATCAGGTGATGAAAGCTTCGCGCTCGTGACCGGAGCCTTCAAAGTGGACTCCGCCGATCCAAAAAAGGCCGTTCCAGACAACAAGCTTTCGGTGATCGATCTTAAGGCAAAGCCCCCGGCGGTCATCGATACTCTCGAAGCCGGCCTCGGCGCAGCCGGTGTGTCGATCAACAATGCGGGCACTTTGGCACTGGTGGCCAATCGCAGCGAAGGTACGGTGTCTGCTTTCACGATTGCAGGCAACAAGCTCACTCCAGCTGGCAAGATTCAATTGGGCGACTCGAAGTCCGGGCCCAGTCATGTTGCATTCACGCCCGATGGCAAGACTGCACTCGTGACTCGCGACGGCGATCACAGGGTCTCGATACTTTCGGTCGACGGCAACAAGGTTGAGGACAGCAAGAAATTTATGGTTGGCGGCGTTCGGCCTTACAGCATGGAGATTAGTTCCACGGGCGATGTCGCAGTGTTCAGCAATCAGGGCGGCGGCCAAGGTGACATTGATGTCATCAACGTCATCGACCTAAAGGCGAAGCCCCCGCGTATCGTCGATACAATCAGCGTCGGCCAGACGCCGGAGGGTATCGGGATGTCCGCCGACGGCAAGTATGTCGCCGTCACCGTCATGAATGGATCAAACAGAGCTAAGGACCACCCTGCGTTCAACGACTTCGGTCTGCTGCAAATCTATTCGGTCAATGGCACGGCCCTGACGAAAGTCGCGGAAACCAAGGTGGGACACTGGTGCCAGGGCGCGGCCTTCAGCAAAGACAACAAGACTGTTGTGATCCAATGTATGGTCGAGAAGAACCTTCAGGCCTTTGACTTCGACGGACGCGCTCTGAAGCCGGCCGGCACGGTACCGCTTGGCGGCGGCGGGGCGGGACTGCGCACGGCGGCGAAATAGGCAAATACTACTAAACATTCGGGCAGAACGCCGGATCGCTTCACCCGGCGTCCGCCCGCGACGCTAACCGTTACGTCGGGGCAGCCTTGCAGACCTACCCATTGCCGGACAGGCCGACGAGGCGGTAGAGGTCTTGCCATGAGCACTCGCCCGACGGACAAACTTGCGATTGCGGTTGCGCAACTGAATTCGACCGTGGGCGACATTGCGGGCAATGTCGAAAAGGTGAAGCGCGCTCGCTCGGCGTCACTTGGTGCTGACCTCGTCGTTTTTCCGGAATTGTTTATCGCCGGCTACCCGCCTGAGGATCTGGTGCTCAAGCCGGCATTTCAGGCAGCGTGCCGTGCGGCGATGGAGGCGCTTGCGCGCGAAACCAAATCAGGGCCGGCGCTGTTGGTCGGCGCGCCATGGCTCGATGGCGATAGGCTTTACAACGCGGTGGCATTGCTCGACGGCGGAACAATCGCCGCGGTGCGTTACAAGGTCGACCTTCCCAACTACGGTGTGTTCGACGAAAAGCGCGTGTTTGCGCCCGGCCCCATGCCCGGGCCGGTCAATTTCCGTGGCGTGCGTTTAGGACTTCCGATCTGCGAAGACATATGGGGTGCCGAGGTTGTCGAGTGTCTGGCTGAGACCGGCGCCGAAATGCTCATCGTACCCAACGGGTCTCCCTATTGGCGCGAGAAGAGCGATGTGCGGCTCAATATCGCGGTGGCGCGCGTCACCGAGCAGGGGCTGCCGACAATCTATGTGAACCAGGTCGGCGGCCAGGATGAACTGGTGTTCGATGGCGTCTCGTTCGGTCTGCACGCGGATTGCTCGCTGGCCTTTCAGCTTGCCGGCTTCCAGGAATCGATTGTCACGACGAACTGGGTGCGTCGAAACTCGATTTGGCAATGCGAAAATGGTCCACTGGTTGACAGTGTCGAAGCGGATCGCGCCGACTATGCTGCATGTGTGCTCGGCCTTCGCGACTACGTGAACAAAAACGGATTTCCAGGTGTCGTATTGGGTTTGTCGGGAGGCATCGATTCTGCATTATGCACGGCGATGGCGGTCGACGCGCTGGGGGCCGATCGTGTTCGCTGCCTGATGCTGCCGTACAAGTTCACGTCGCGGGAATCGCTTGACGATGCCGCTGCCTGCGCAAAAGCGCTCGATGTGCGTTACGAGGTATTGCCTATCGCGCCCGCGGTCGAGGGTTTCGAGAAGGCGCTTGCTCCGATTTTTTCCGGCCTGCCACGCGATGTAACCGAAGAGAATCTGCAAGCTCGTGCGCGCGGCACAATCCTTATGGCCGTCTCCAACAAGTTCAACCTCATGGTGGTGACGACCGGAAACAAGTCGGAAATGTCGGTCGGCTACGCCACTCTGTATGGCGACATGAACGGCGGCTTCAATCCGATCAAGGATCTCTACAAGACGGAGGTTTTCCGGCTTGCGCGGCTACGCAACACATGGAAGCCCGAAGGTGCCAAAGGACCGGAGGGGCGGGTCATCCCGGAGAACATCATTACGCGGCCACCGACCGCGGAATTGCGTGAAAATCAGAAGGATCAGGATTCGTTGCCGCCTTATGACGTGCTTGATCCGATTTTGGAGCGTCTGGTCGAACGGGAGGAGCCGGTATCCGCTATCGTGGAGGCAGGCTTCGATCGCGACACGGTGATGCGGGTCGAACGCATGATCAACATTGCCGAATACAAACGGCGTCAGGCGGCGCCGGGGGTCAAGGTGACGCTCAAGAATTTCGGTCGTGATCGTCGTTATCCGATCACCAACCGCTTCCGCGACCCAGGCACGCCAATACCTGCGCCAAAGGTTTCGGTTGTCACGGGCAAGCCCACAAAATCAGAAGCGTTCGACTATTGAAGGCCAATCGACTAGCGAGTTGGCAAGAACGTCGGACCGACCGTGCGAACCGAACGCTTGGCTGGATCGGCCGGGCTGGGAGGCGTCTCGCTTGCGGGCGTGTTCGCAGGCGCCGCGGCAGTTGAAGGCGTAGCGGGGGGCGAGGCAGTTGAGGGCTTGCGCTGATCGGATCGGATCGGCTTGCCGTCCAGCCCGGCGCGCGGCTGGGATAGCTGTTTGGCATTCTGTTCGGTGACTACGACATCGCCAGGCAAAACGGTATCGTCAGGTCCGATGGCCTTAAGCGCTTGCGCCCAGCTTTCGCCGGGCCGCCGGCAGCTGCATTCGGGGCTCATCGATTTCCGGTATTGAAATGCGGCCGGCAACTCGGTGTAAAGCCGGCCGCCGAGCGAAACGGCCTGCGCCATTTCCTCACCGGGATTGTGATAGGTATAGAGCGCGACCTCGGACGCAGGACACATGCGCTGACAGGTCTGCTCGTCCTCGCGGAATCGATCGGGCGAGGTCGAGTATGAAATCGGGAAATAATACCCGTCGCATGTGCGGACGCAGACGGTGCGGAAAGTTCCGCCCATGGGTCCTAACGGTGTTGACACGATGGCGCCGCCGCCATTGTCGCCGAACAAGCGATCCCAGAAGCCGCCCTGCTGAGCCGCGAGGGCCGCGGAGCGATACTGTGGCCCGCAGCCGTTGTCTCCGAGGGCAATCAATAGTCCGCGGCGTTGCGCGGCGCGTTCTGTCGTACCGCCGTTGAGTTTCTCGAGATCGGTCCGCATACGCTGAAGAGCATTTCGCTGCTGGTCCAACTGGCGCATCAGCCCCCCGCATTGCGGTGGAGGATTGCTGAAGATCGAGAAAAATCCGAAGCTTTCACATCCTATGCGGCGCGACTGTACGACCAGCCGGTCGACTTCGAATTGCTGGCGGTTGACCATTTCTTCGCTGCGCCGAATTTGCTCGGCGCGCGCCGGATCTGCATTGCCGCGATCGAGGCTGGCCAGCTGGGCTTCGAGCCGTTGGCAAACCGGATTCGCGGACTGGGCGTGCGCAACGGAGAGCGCCGTAAGTGCCACCAGCCCCCCGGCCACCAAAGTGCAAGGTCGTGATTGCCTCATTTGCGCGCATTTTAGTCTGAAAACCCTGGTGGTGCGAGCCTTTGTTGTCAGTGCGCTCTGGCGACCTCAGAACGCAGGTTCCACAGCACGCCTGAAACGATAATCAGGGCGCCCAGCAAAACGAAAATGTCCAGCCGCTCACCGTAAAATGCCCAGCCGACTACGGCGATTAATGGGATTCGCATGAAATCCAACGGCACAACCAGGGTGGCATCCCCGGAGCGGAACGCATTGCTCAGACAATAGTGCGACGTAAGTCCGGCGGTCCCGACGCCGATCGCCGGCAGGATATGGCGCGTCTCGAAGTTCAAGAAGACAGCCGAATCACTGCCAATAAGAGACAGCGGAAACTGGATGACCGCCATCCAAAAAATGATGCTGAAAGTCGACTCGGTCATCGTCAGCTTTTTGGTGGCAATCATTGTGATTGCGTAGCCAAATGCTGCCAGCAGCACGAGTATTGCGGCGGGATTAAAGTCGGCCAATCCTGGCCGGAGAATCACAAGCACGCCAATCAACCCAAGAACAACGACCCCGAAGCGGCTCGGAGTCATGCGCTCGTATAAAAACCACACAGCGAGTAACGCCGTCCATGCCGGCATCGTGAACTCCAGTGCAAACACCATCGCAAGGGGCAGCATGGTCAGACTTAGCGCCCACGCGAACTGCGATGCGTAGTGCACGGTGTTGCGAAAAAAATGTAGTCTCATTCGCCGGGGTTTCGCATAAGCGCGCAAGTCCGACCTGATCCCGAGCAAAATGAGGAGCACGAGAAGCGCAACGCCGCTGCGGATCGCGAGAATTTCGAAAATGTTCAACCCACCGCTGGCCAACTCGCGAATCGATACCGCCATCACCGAAAAGGAGAGCAATGCGCCGACCATCCAGAGGACGACGTATGCGATCCTGTTTTTGGGCACGTGAGTTCGGTGTCGGTGTGAGCCGTAGGGTCACTCAGCGTCAGGCTGGTTTTCCGGCCGCGCTTTGTCAAAGGCTGGGAGCTTCATGCAAGCAGCATCCACTGCAACGATTTTTGAGAACTTATCGAGTGGTACCCTGAAGCGCCTGGCATTTGTCACTTGGGGGACCAGGCAAATATCGGCAACGGTTACCTGAGAGCCGCAGGCATAAGGTCCCGGCTCCAGCAACTTCTCCAATGCGGTAAAGCCCTCAATGATCCAGTGATGGTACCAGGCGTCGATGTCAGGTTGTTCATGCTCAAGCTTCCGCTTGAGATATTGAAGCGCAACGAGATTGTTGAGGGGGTGAATATCGCAGGCGATCATCTGTGCAATCGCGCGCGATTTGGCGCGTGCGAGTGGATCGGACGGCAACAGAGGCGGCTCAGGGTGAATTTCGTTCAGATATTCGATGATTGCGAGGGATTGCGTCAGAATTTCCCCGGTTGACAACTCGAGTGCCGGCACGCGTGACTGAGGATTGATAGCGCGAAATTCAGACGTGTGCTGACGGCCGCCATCCTTTGTCAGGTGGATTGGCACCATGTCGTAAGGAAGCCCTTTGAGGTTCAGTGCTATACGGACGCGGTAGGCAGCGGAAGAACGGAAATACGAAAAGAGTTTCACGGATTGACCCCGGCTTTCTTGTTGCAATCTAACCGGGACGACGCCCGTTGGCGATACGGCCCGTTGATGGCGCAAGCTGAGCCGATCGTTCGGTGAGCTTCATGAGCGCGCGGTCAAGCGCTGCCCTATCAGCGGCATCGACCGATTTCAGAAGCTCACGCGCAAAGTCGAGCGCGATTGGAGCCAACTCATTGTAGACATCCCGACCGGCAGCCGTGAGCGAGAGGAACGCTTCGCGCAAATCGGCCCGGTTGGCGCGGCGGGTGACAAGCTTGCGGCGCTCCAGCAAGGCAACCGCGCGCGAAACCTTGGTCTTGTGCATGTGGCTGTGATCGCCAATGGCCTTTTCGGTCATCGCCCCAAATTGCCCGAGTGTGACCAGCACGCGCCATTCAGGCACACCGATCTTGTAGCGATCGGCATATATTCGCGAGAGCGCATGCGACACAAGACTGGAACAGACATTCAGACGATAGGGAAGAAACTCTTCCAGCTTGAGCGCCACACGTTCGGCCGCGTCCGGCACTCTCTGGGCCATTTCCTGGGTCATTGCGTGCTGCTGTAAAACTTGCGTGCCGTTCGACGTTCACGCGCGCACCGAAAATTTTGGCCGAAACTGAAACAGCTTGCAACGATTCTAAACTAGAAAATGGACGACTTTTGCCGCGTGGCAGGCCAATATCGCAGCGTTTCGAGGCGCCAAGACAACGGGGATGTCTACGGCTTGTCAAAGCGAGCGGTAACGAAAGCAGGTCCTGCAAGCAGACAAAGGATGACCTTCCTGGGTCATTGTTTTCCGCAAACAGAGAACATGGTTGCGTTTGCAACCAAAGGGGTGTGGACCCCGCTGGGTGATCAATTTTGCGGCTCGCGACGTAAACGGCCTGATGTTTGATCGCTGAAAGGTTTTGGTGGTGACGGGATTCGCTTCGACCGAGGATCTCGGCGAAAAGCAGGTTTCATTCGATCAAGTCGGATCGGGACTCTACGCTTACACGGCGGAAGGCGATCCAAACTCTGGCATCATTGTCGGCGACGACGCGATAATGGTCATCGATGCACAGCCGACTCCAGCGATGGCTAACGACCTCATTGCTCGCGTTTCTAAAATCACGGACAAGCCGATCAAATATGTTCTGCTGACCCACTATCATGCGGCGCGCGTGCTCGGCGCGTCGGCATTCAAAGGGGCGGAGATCCTCGCGTCAGACGCCACTCGCGGACTTATCGCCGAGCGCGGCAAGGAGAACATGGACTTCGAGATTGCCCGCTTTCCACGCCTTTTCCGCTTGGCTGAAACAATCCCTGGTCTGACCTGGCCGACAACCGCTTTCCCCGATCAGATCTCGATTTGGCTGGGCCGACGGGAGGTACGGGTCATGCATATCGGACGAGGCCACACCGCTGGGGACGTGATTGCGATAGTTCCTGACGCTGGTGTCGTATTTTCTGGCGATCTCGTGCACTACTGGTCAGCGTGTTACGGCGGCGACGCTCATTTCACCGATTGGCTCGCGACGCTAGACCATAGGGCCGAATTGCAGGCCAGCGCGCTGGTGCCTGGCCGCGGTGTTGCCCTGACCACGCCTGAATTGGTCAAGGATGGCATTGAAATGACGGCAGATTTCATTGCGACGCTTTACAATTCGGTGCAGGAGAGCGTTGCCAAGGGACTTTCCCTGAAAGACACCTTCGACTTTGTGCGGCTCACGATGGACCCAAAGTTCAAAGACTTTACAATTTACGAGCATTGTCTGCCCTTTAGCGTTTCGCGAGCTTATGACGAGGCGCGCGGTATCGAGTGGCCGGTGATCTGGACCGCCGAGCGCGGCAAGGAAATGTGGGCCGCATTGCGGGGGACGTCAACATCAAAGGTGCTTTCGCTAGTCGCGATTTCTTTCCATAAAAATCGTTGATTTGCCTCAGGGACATCTGGCGGTTGACGCCGGGCTCAAGGTAACATTGGTGCAAAAGAAGTTGCTCAATGACGCATGGAGGGGAAGCGCATGGCAAAATCACCATCTTCGCATCCGGCTCTTTCGTACACGGATGACATTGCCGCGAGTTGGACAGACGTCGTTTTGTTGGCCGGCCGGATATTCTTGGGGTGGCTGTTTCTGGCGGCCGGCTATGGAAAACTTGGGAACATACCGGGGACCGTCGCCTATTTCACTAATCTGGGGATGTCCCCGCCCGGTTTCTGGGCCTGGTTTGCGGGCTGCGCTGAGGTGGCACTGGGCGCCGCTCTGATCCTGGGTATTGCGACGCGTTACGCAGCTGTTGCCACGTTCGTGTGGGTGTTCGTAGCGACTGCCATTGCGCACCGCTACTGGACGTACCCCCCGCCTGCACAGGCTGCGCAATATAACAATTTCCTGAAAAACATCGCGATCATGGGCGGTGCGCTCTGCGCCTTCGTCACGGGAGCAGGGCGCTACTCAATCGATGCGATGCTTGCAAAACGCTGAGTGCGAGCCAGCGCGGCGTAGAACAAAGCGTCCGGCCCGCGCCGGACGCTTCATATCGGCAATGAACGTTCGCCCTTAACGCGTGCAGACGATCGCGACAACGCCGCAATTGTTGCCGCGGCAAACGCCCGTGGCGTCACTTGCGACCGCGTTTGTGATGTCGGTGTTCTCGGCCTTGTGAAAGGTCGCGGCTTCCGCGAAAGCCTGCATCTTGCAATAGGCGTTCGCGACGGCTGCGCCACACTTTGCACCTGAGGCGAGACAGCGGTCTATGCCGTATCCGTCTGCATCGTTGGCGATGACGAAGGTGCGTCGCTCGGCATGCGCGGTGCCGGCGAGGCACAGCAGAACGACAAGACCGGTCAGAAGTCTGTGCATTGGGGCGCTCGGGGAATTGTTCGGCGCCCGGCGTCGCGGCGCCAATGCCCACAATGCCCGCAAAATCGTTAAACGACGCTTAACCCTGTCGACCGCTGGCGGTCATCAAATTTTTCCCGTATTTTGCACGAGTTCTGCGACCACCTTGACGGCTTGCACGCGACAAATCATTGTGCCGCCATGAACGGCCTTAACCATATCTGCGGCATTTGCCGGGAGATTATTCGCTAGCGCTTTCCGCGCTGGTCACGGCCGTCTTTTCTCAAACTTGAGATAGCAGGACAGCCCGGCCAGCGGGGCCGATGGTGTCATTTGCCATGGAACTCAGGCTCTACGATACGCTGACGCGGAAGAAGCGGGTATTCATGCCGCTCGACCCTTCGCGCGTCCGTATGTACGTATGCGGACCGACAGTCTACGACTTTGCCCACATCGGCAATGCGCGACCGGTCATCGTATTCGACGTGCTGTTCCGGTTGCTGCGCCACATCTATGGCGAAGACCACGTCACGTATGTTCGCAATGTCACGGATGTCGATGACAAGATTAATGCCCGCGCGGCGGAGCGCGGCAGTTCTATCCGCGACCTGACCGAAGAGACATACAAATATTTCAAGGATAACGTGGCGGCTCTCGGCTGTTTGCCGCCAAGCATCGAGCCACGCGCGACTGAACACATCGATGAAATGAAGACGCTGATCGAGCGCCTGATCAAGCATGGATGTGCGTACGTTGCAGCCGACCATGTGCTCTTCGAAGTCAAAAAAATGCATGACTACGGGAGGCTCTCGAAGCGCTCTTTGGACGAGATGATTGCGGGGGCGCGCGTGGAAATCGCGCCGTTCAAGAAAGACCCGATGGACTTCGTGCTGTGGAAGCCATCCAGGTCCGGCGAGCCGGCATGGCCATCGCCAGCGGGCATCCAGGCGCCTGGTAGGCCGGGTTGGCACATCGAATGCTCGGCGATGTCGTGGAAACACCTGGGGGAAACGTTTGACATTCACGGCGGCGGCATTGATCTGGTGTTTCCCCACCATGAGAACGAAATCGCGCAATCGCGCTGCGCCTTTCACACCCCGTTGATGGCTAATTTCTGGATGCACAATGGCTTCC
>Ga0081455_10006307_pt1 | contig 12741 bp, 14 predicted proteins | sample TabmetS3T2R1_FD_70207 | JGI IMG/M metagenome (GOLD analysis project Ga0081455, IMG submission 70207) | Tabebuia heterophylla rhizosphere microbial communities from the University of Puerto Rico - S3T2R1 | ecosystem: Host-associated > Plants > Roots > Rhizosphere ... | reverse complement strand
CGTTCATCACGTCGTGGATCAGCCGCTCGTAGGGGTCGAGCGCGGCCTGGTTGTTGCCGAACGCGTCGGCGTAGAAGAACTGCATGTGCGCTTCGCCGAGCTGCATCGTCGGCCCCGGCACCTTGGCCAGGAAGGAGGCCGAGATGCTGCCCGGGTCGCCGAGCTCGAAGGTGAGGTGGTCGCGCCCGAAGCCCTCCGGGATCAGTTCCTCGTCGAGCGGGAACATGCGGCGCGGCGGCTGCTTGAAGGCGACCGTCAGCACGTGGTGGCTCTCCGCCATCCGCTTGCCTGAGCGCAGGTAGAACGGCACCCCCTCCCAGCGCCAGTTGTCGACGTAGGTCTTCACCGCGATGAACGTCTCGGTGTCGGAGCTCGGGTCCACCCCGTCCTCTTCGCGGTAGCCGACGTACTGGCCGCGGACGACGTCCTCGGCCCGCAGCGGCAGCATCGAGTCGAAGACCTTCTCGCGCTCCAGCCCGAGCGGCTTCGGCTCCAGCGTGGTCGGCGGCTCCATCGCGACGAAGCCGAGCAACTGGAACAGGTGAGTGACGACCATGTCGCGGAAGGCGCCCGTGCCCTCGTAGAAGCTTCCCCGCATCTCGATCGAAAGCGTCTCCGGGATGTCGATCTGCACGTGATCGATGTGGTTGCGGTTCCAGACCGGCTCGAACATGCCGTTGGCGAAGCGCAGCGCCAGCAGGTTCTGCACCGCCTCGCGGCCGAGGTAGTGGTCGATCCGGTAGATGCGGTTCTCCTGAAAGACCGAGTGGAGTCGTTCGTTCAGCTCGTGGGCTGAGGCGAGATCGGTGCCGAAGGGCTTCTCGGTGATCACCCGGGCGTCGCCACAAAGCCCGAGCTTGCCGATCTCGCCAACCGTCCCCTCCGCCGCCTGTGGCGGCAGCGAGAGATAGATGAGGATGTCGGCGTCGCCTCCCAGTTCCTCCTGGGCTGTCTGTATCGCCTCGCCGAGCGGCTCGAAGCCGTCGCCGACGCCGACGAAGCTGAGTGCCTTGCCGAAGTCCCCCCACGCGTCGTCGACGCGCGATTTCCGCCCCGAGCCGGCGACCGATTCGCGCGCCAATGCGCGGAACTCGTCGGTCGAGATCGGGCGGCGGGCGGCGCCGATGATCCGAAACCCCTCCGGCATCAGCCCCACCTGAGCGAGGTGGAACATCCCGGGCAGGAGCTTGCGCTTGGCCAGGTCGCCGGTCGCCCCGAAGAGGACGATCACCTGGTTCTTCGTCACCGGCTCGGCGGCGCGGTCCTCCCGGGCGCTCTCGGTCGTGACGCTCACTGTCCGCAGGCTACCGCGCGAGATGCGCGGCCCGAAGGCCGGCTTCCGCCACGCGGGCGAATCGACTCCGACCGCCATATCCTGCGCCGGGATGACGCTTGTGACCGAGGGAGGCACCGAGTTCGACCCGGCGGCGCTGGAGCGCACCGAGCGGCGCTTCTTCGCCGAGCTCTTCGACGCCGTCCCGCCCGCCGTAGCCCTCGCCCACGGTGTGCACCGGGCCGACTTCGGACCGCTGCAGGTGACGGTGACGCGCGACCTCCCCGGGGTGCGGACGCTGAACCTGCTGCTCGGCACCGAGGCGGCCGTCGCCGCGCCGGAGGGCTTCCTCGCCGAGGCGATCGGCTGGGCGCGCGAGCGAGAGGCGAGCCCCTTCGTCCTCCTCTCCCCCGGCCGGCCCGGCACGGCGGCCGCCGAAGCGGCGCTCCCACGCCTCGGCTTCGAGCCGAGCGTCGCCTGGATGCGCTTCGTCCGCGACGCCCATCCGCCCCGCTTCGAGGTGTCGGCGGAGGTCGAGGTGGTCGAGGTCGAGGGCGAGGACCCGGAGGCGCCGTTCGGCTCGATCGCGGCACTCGGCTTCGGCCTCCCCGCCTGGGCCGCCTCGCTTCTCGCCCCGGTCACCGGCCTGCCCGACTGGCGCTGCTACGTCGCCAAGCTCGACGGCGTGGCCCAGGCCTGCGCGGCGCTGCTGATCGACGGCGAGGTGGCCGAGCTGGGGATCGCGGCGACGCTCGAGGGCGGGCGCCGGCGCGGCTGCCAGCTGGCGCTGCTGCGAAGGCGGATCGAGGACGCGGCGGCGGCCGGGGTCCGCACCCTCTTCGTCGAGACCGGCGCCCGCGTCCCCGGCCGCCCCTCGAGCAGCTACGCGAACATCCTCCGCGCCGGCTTCGAGCAGGCCTACCTCTGTCAGGGCTGGAGCGATGCGCGACTTCCTGCGGGCTGAAGCGGCGGGCGGCCTGGCGCTGCTGATCGGCAGCGTCGCCGCGCTCCTCTGGGTGAACGTCGTCGACGCGGGTTCCTACGCCTCCTTCTGGGGGACGCACGTGGACATCGGCATCGGCGACGCCTCAATCGACGAGAGCCTCGGCCACTGGGTCAACGACGGCCTGATGACGCTCTTCTTCTTCCTCATCTCGTTGGAGATCAAGCGCGAGCTGGTGGTCGGCGAGCTGCGCCACCCGAAACGCGCGGCCCTGCCGATCATCGCCGCGCTCGGCGGGATCGTCGTGCCGATCGCGATCTTCCTCGCCGTCACCGGCGGCCACCACGCGAGCGGCTGGGGCATCCCGATGGCGACCGACGCCGCCTTCGCGATCGGCGTGCTGGCGCTGCTCGGGGACCGGGTGAGCGAAGGGGTGAAGCTGCTGCTGCTGACGATCGCGGTGGTCGACGACGTCGCCGCGATCTGCGTCATCGCGGTCGCCTACACCGACCACCTCAGCCTCGGCTGGCTGGCGGTCGCGGTCGGCGGCCTCCTCGTCGTAGCGGCGATGCGGGCGGTCGGGGTGCGGCGAGTGCTCGCCTACGTCCCGATCGGGATCTTCGTCTGGGTGGCGACCTTCGAGTCGGGCGTGCACGCGACCCTGTCGGGGGTCGCCCTGGCGCTGCTCACCCCGGCGGTCCCGATCGGCGGCCGCGATGTCCTCGGAGAGCTCGAGCACCGCCTCCACCCCTGGGTCAACCTCGGGATCCTGCCGCTCTTCGCCCTCGCCAACGCCGGGGTGAAGCTGAGCGGCGGCGAGCTGTCCGACTCGACCGGGCGGAAGATCGCGCTGGCGGTGGCGCTCGGGCTGGTGGTCGGCAAGTTCGTCGGCATCGCCGGGGCGACCCTGGCGGCGCTGCGCCTCAAACTCGGCGCGCTCCCCTCAGGGGTCGACCGCCGCGGCCTCCTCGGCGCCGCCGCCCTCGGCGGCATCGGCTTCACCGTCTCGCTCTTCATCACCCCGTTGGCCTACGACGACCCGCTGCTGATCGGGGCGGCGAAGCTCGGCATCCTCGGCGGCTCGATCGTCGCCGCCGCGATCGGGGTGACGATCTTCGCCACCGGGCGGAGACCCTGAACTCCGCGGTCGGCCGGCGCTTCTAAGGAGCTCGTTCCGCTCCGCTCGACCTGCGGGCTTCGGCGAAGATATAGCTGGCGCAGCCGCCCTTACCGGGGAGCAGCTTGGCGGCCTGAGCCAGAGGCAAGCCCCGTTCGAGCGCTTCGGCGGCCGAGTCGCCGGTGCCGTGCAGGACGACGTTCTCCCGGCCGATCGTGAAGGCAAGGGTGTTTTCGATCGCCGGCACGGTGCGCCCGATCTTCCCGCCTGCCTTTTCGAGCTCGACCGCGTCGACTCCGTCCGGCATCAGCGCAACTACCCGGAAGTGGCGCGGCGGGCCCTTGCCGCAGGCGCTGACGTCGAGGAGCCCGAATTCGCGCGCCGCGGCCGGGGCCGTACAGGAGCTGCTCCCACCCGACTCACCGACCCGGGCCTCGCTCAGGCAGACCCACCGTTCGTTCCCGGCGACGTAGATCGTTCCTTTGGGTCGTTCGACTTCACCGAACCAAACCGGCCCGTGCCCGACCTGCGGCAGCCGGGTCCCCTTCTCCCCCGGGATCCGCATGAAGCTGAACCTGATTGCTTCCGGCAGCTTCGTGATCGCTACTCGCTTGTCGGCGACGCTGAACCCCGGCAGGTGCCCGCCGTCAGCCGCCGCCGACGCCCCGAGCGCGCCGCAGGCGATCAGCACCAGCCCGACGATCACCCCGAGGCGCCACCGCGACATCGCCCGATCGATCGACACCCCGCCTCGTTACCCGTCGATCAGGCAGGGCCAAACGGGTCCACGAAGTCGACACCGGTTCGCTGGAAGTCGGCGACGTTGCGGGTCGCGACGGTGAGCCCGGCGACCTTCGCGGTCGCAGCCAACAGGCCATCGACCACCGGAAGCGGTTCGGGAGCGCGCATCCGTCCCCACTCTTCGGCGACGAGGCGATCGACCGGAAGGAGGCGATCGCGGTGCGCCTCGACCACGCGAGCCAACCAGCTGTCGAGAGCAAGCGCGGCGGCGGGGTCGCGGCGGCGAATCCGCTCGACGCCCTGACGCATCTCACCAACGGTCAGAACGCTGAGAAAGATCTCTTCGTCGGCGACCCCATCGAACCATGTGCGGACCCCGGCATCGGCGCGATCTCCCTTGCGCAGCTCCGAGATGACGTTCGTGTCGACGAGGTAGGTCAAAGCTCAACCGGGCGCCCGCGATCAGACGAGCGCTCGAAGTCCGCGTCCTCGCCCACATCAGGGATCTCGAAGAGAAGATCCTTCAGCGTCTTGGGCGGGCGGTCGACCGCGAGAACCTCGCGGAGGATCCGCCGATGCTCCTCCTCGGCGGAGTTCCCGTTGCGCGCGGCACGCAGCTTCAGCCGCTGGACGATGTCGTCGTCGATGCCCCTGACAAGTAGCTGGCCCATTCTGATATCAATGCTATCATGGCCGATGTCGGTCCCTATGGGACCAGCGGGGCCTACTACTAGCTAGTAAGCCCGCGCGATGATGGCCTGCAAGTCGGGCTCGTCCTCGGCGGCGGGGACGCTGCCGTCGGGGCGCTGGATGCAGCGGACGCTGACGCCGTCGTCGAGGAGGCGGCGCTCGCCGTCGGAGCCGAGGCGGGCCCACTCGATCCGGCCGACGCCCTCGCGCCCGGCCTCGAGCGCCTCCTCGACCGTGGCCACGTCGGTGGTCGCGGCGTCGCGGAAGGCGGTCGCCTCGGTCAGCATCGCCGCCTGGATTTCGTCGAGCAGGTCGGCGACGCGGTGCTCGACCCCCTCCAGCGGCGCCTGGCTCTTCTCGCCGCTGTCGCGGCGCAGCAGCGTCACCTGGCCCTCGGCGAGGTCGCGCGGCCCGAGGTCGATCCGCAGCGGCACCCCTTTCAGCTCCCAGTCGACGGCGCGACGGCCGAAGCCGGTGTGGACGTCGGCGTCGACCTGGACGCGGATGCCGGCGGCGGCGATCGCGTCGCCGAGCTCGCGCGCCTTCTCCACCGCCCCGCCCTCGTCGCGGACGACCACGATCGCCACCTGGGTGGGGGCGATCCGCGGCGGCAGGCGCAGGCCGCCGGCGTCGCCATGGCCCATGATCAGCCCGCCGACGAGGCGGGTCGAGGCCCCCCAGGAGGTGGTCCAGGCGGTCTGCACCTCGCCGGCCTCGTCGGTGTAGGTGATGTCGAAGGCGCGGGCGAAGTTCTGGCCCAGCTCGTGGCTGGTCGCCAGCTGCAGCGCTTTGCGGTCGCGGGTGATGCCCTCGCAGGTCATCGTGTTGATCGCCCCGGCGAAGCGCTCCTCGGCGGTCTTGCGGCCGAGCAGGACCGGCAGCGCGAGGACGTCGACGAGGAAGTCGCGGTAGACCTCGTGATGGATCCGCAGGGCGTACGCGGCGGCGTCGGCGGCACTCGAGTGGACGGTGTGGCCCTCCTGCCAGAGGAACTCGCTGGTGCGCAGGAAGAGGCGCGGACGCATCTCCCAGCGGACCACGTTCGCCCACTGGTTCAGCAGCAGCGGCAGGTCACGGTAGGAGTTGACCCATTTCGCCATCTGCTCGCCGAAGACGGTCTCCGAGGTCGGCCGCACGACGACCGGCTCGGTGAGCTCTTTGCCGCCGGCGATCGTCACCACCGCGAGCTCGGGGCTGAAGCCCTCGACGTGCTCCGCCTCGCGCTGCAGGTAGCTCTCCGGGATGAACAGCGGGAAGTAGACGTTGTCGGCGCCGGCCGCCTTGATCCGGCTGTCGATCTCTGCCTGGATCCGCTCCCAGATCGCGTAGCCGTAAGGGCGGATCACCATCGTCCCGCGCACCGGGCCGTTCTCGGCCAGGCCCGCTTTCGCGATCACGTCCTGGTACCAGCGCGGGTAGTCCTCGGTCGGATCGGCGATCGGCGATTTCGGCATCGCCGCATCCTAGGTTTCGGCGGGGCGTCGCGCAGTCACGCCAAAGCGCACTGAGCCGAGCCGGAAGCCGCCGGCGCGCGAAATCGCAAGGGCTCCCCTTCCCTTGCCACATCCAATTTATAGCGCATGTGGGGCTTGTAACAAGCCCTGCCCATGCCCCATACTGCCCGGCCGCAAACGGGACTACACCGCCAAAGGAGGGTGTATGACGGAGCATTCTGTGGTGATCGCGGGCGGCGGCCCGACCGGGATGATGCTGGCGGCCGAGCTGACGCTGGCGGGGGTCGACTCGTTGATCCTCGAGCGACGGCCGAACCACGAGCTCGACGGCTCGCGCGCCGGCGGGCTGCACTCGCGGGCGATCGAGCTGCTCGACCAGCGCGGCGTCGCCGAGCGCTTCCTTGCCGCGGGCTACACGGCCCAGATCATCTCTTTCGGCGAGACGAAAATCGACATCTCGGACTTCCCCACCCGCCACCCTTACGGGCTGGCGCTGTGGCAGAAACACATCGAGCGGATCATGGCCGAGTGGATCTGGGACCTCGGCGTCACCGTCCGGTACGGCCAGGAGGTCGTCGGCTTCGCCCAGGACGACGAGGGCGTCGAGATCGAGCTGGCCGACGGCGGGACGCTCAGCAGCCGCTACCTGATCGGCTGCGACGGCGGGCGCAGCAGAGTCCGCAAGGCGGCCGGGATCGACTTCCCCGGCGCCGAGGCGACCAAGAGCACCATCGTGGCCGAGGCGCAGATGGCCGACAAATCCGGGTTCGGGCTTCACCGCGGACCGCTCGGCGTCGGTGGCATCGGTCCGATGGAAGGTGGTGAGACGCTGAAGATCGTCGTTCCCGAGGCGCGCCTGGAGAGCGGCGACGAACCGTCGCTCGACGACCTCCGCGATGCCCTCTTCACCGTCTACGGCACCGACTTCAAGGTGCACAGCCCGACCTGGATCTCCCGCTTCACCGACGCGACGCGGCAGGCGAGCTCATACCGCGCGGGACGGGTGCTGCTGGCCGGCGACGCCACCCACATCCACTCGCCGATGGGCGGCCAAGGCATCCCGATGGGCATGGAGGACGCGGTGAACCTCGGCTGGAAGCTCGCCCAGGTCCTGAAGGGCGTCTCGCCGGAGAGCCTCCTCGACACCTACGAGGCGGAGCGCCACCCGGCGGTCGCGCGATCGCTCAAGTACACCATGGCCCTCAATGCGCTGATGCGAGTGGATCCGCGCACCGAAGCGCTCGGCGAGACCCTGGCCGCGGTGACGGCGATGGATGAGCCGCGCAAGCACCTCGGTGCCCTCGCCTCGGGCCTCGGGATCCGCTACGACCTAGGCGAGGGGCACCCACTGCTCGGCCGCCGCGTCCCCGACCTCGACCTCGTCACCGCCGCCGGCCGTACAACCGTCTACGCCCTGCTCCATCAGGCGCGCCCGGTGCTCCTCAACCTCGGCGAGCCCGATGCCTTCGAGGTCACCGAGCTGCCCGATCGCGTGCGGCTCCTCGACGCTCGCTGCGATGGACCGTGGGAGTTGCCGGCGATCGGTGCGGTCGACCCCCCCACCGGGGTCCTCATCCGTCCTGACGGCCATGTCGCCTGGGTGGGCGACCGCGACGACGCGACGCTCACCGATGCGCTGAGCACCTGGTTCGGCCCGGTCGCCGAGAGGAGCGCGAGCTAAAGCAGGATCAGGGCCAGCAGAAAGAGGACGAGGGCGGACCAAGTGGTGGCGAACTGCGTCCAGTTGATCGCGAAATAGTGCCGACGACCCGCTTCCCAGTCGGGGGGCAGAGCATCGGGGTCCCACCCCAAGATCACGTCGTAATACGGCTCCTTCCACACGTTCGAAACCACGTACACGCCGACGACGACCACAGCGAGACCGATCGCCGTGAGCACGAACGAGGTCGAACCGAGATCGTCCCAGAGGAGCACGATCGCGACGATCGGCCCGATGCCCATCCCCAGCGACCATGCGTAGTTGAACCAGGACTTCCTCGCATAGCGAAGGAACGCTTCCATGAAGCCTCTGAATTCGCGCCCGTTCATCGCCCCGAGCATCGGGTGCATGATCGTGGTCAGCATCCCCAGAAGGCCTGCCGCGAGCCCGGAAAAGAAGACAGAGGCCCCAAGCGCGCACTCTTCGGCCGTCATCCCGACTCCTTCGATCGAGTTGAGGCCAACCCTAAGCCGCGAGGCCCTATTTGGCCAGGGGTGGCGGGTTCGAGCGCCTTAATAGGCCCCCGAACGTGACGGCTGAGGGATGGTGGCCGGATGCCAGGTGCCGACATCCTTCAGCCCATCGCCCTTGGTCTGGCCCCGCTTCTTGTCGCCGGTGAAGGTGTAGAGCGGCAGGCCGCGATAGGTGACCTGGATCGCACCTTCGGGGCGGTGGATCGTCCCCAGCTTCACCGGGCCCTTCGGCACCAGGCCGGAGGCGATCGTCAACGGATGCCAGATGCTGGTGCACCCGCTGGCTTCGGTGCAGATGAACTTTCCGCGTCGCTCGGCACTGAGGCTGTAGAGGGTGCGGCCGGAGGTGGTCGTCAGCAGCGTGCGGCCCTTGAGGTGCAGAGACTTCGCCACCGTCTTCGGGCCGCTGCCGGTGACCGGCATGGTTCCTTCGCCGCCCGGCGTCGGATATGGGTTGGTCGGCGACCCGCCGGTCGGCGGTGGCGTCGTCGGGGTGATCGCCGTGGAGAACGTCCCGTCCGCGCTGAAGCCGGTCCCTTCGATCGAGTTGGTCGAGACGAGTCGGTAGTGGTAGACGGTGTCCGCCGCGAGCCCGGTGACCAGCTGGGACACCGAGCTGGAGAGGGCCGTGCTCGCTTCCGCGTCGGGCATCGGCACGCTGGTCCCGTAGGCCGTCGTCGTCCCGTATTCGAAGTGGTAGGTCGTGGTGCCGCCGTAGTCGTAGACGATCCCCCTCAGTTCAAACCCTTCCGCCGTACGCGTCGCCCCGGATAGTCGGGGCGGGTAGATCACCGCCGCCGAGGCGGACCCCGAGGTGAGCGCCGCCGCGATCAGCGCGCCCACCAGCAATCCGATCCACAACCTTCCCCTCATCTCATCCTCCATCGCTCGGGACCCTCGGCCGACTCCTGTCGTCGGTCATACGAGCGGACGCGGGCGAGGGTTCAGTCCGACCCGGGCACGTACTCCTGCCAGCGGCCAAGGTCGCGGAAGCCGACCCCGGTGTAGACGCCCTCGGCCATCGCGGTCGCCTGCAGGCTGGCGGTGAGGCAGCCGCGCTCGCGCGCGGCCCCGACCGCGTATGCCGAGAGCGCGGTGGCGACGCCGCGACGGCGGGCGGCCTCCACGGTGCCGACCATGTAGATGCCGCAGTCGCCGGCATGGTCGAAGGCCATCAGCATCGCCACGCCTTCCCCATCGAGCCGGGCGACGTAGAAGTGGCCGGCCGATGGGTCGAGGGCCGGCACCAGGCCCGGGAGGCCGTCGACGGCCCAGAACTCCTCCAGGCCTGGCTCGGTGACGTCCAGCCCGGTGCGATCGACCTCGACAAGGGCGTCGATCGGCATCGCCATCGTCCGGGTCGAGGTGTCGAGGCGGTAGCCGCGGTCGCGCAGCGCGGCGGCGGTCCCGACCTCGGACTCGTGGGTCCAGACCGCGAAGCGCTCGATCTCGAGGCGTGCGTAGGTCGCCTCGATCGTCGCCATCGTCCGGGCGAGGTCCGCCGGCCGGCGCGTCAGCACCGCGTTGTTGAGGAAGTCGCGATCGGGTCGCCGGACGAAGACGGCGATCGCCGCGCCGTCGATCCGGGTCACGCCGGCGCCGGGCGAGCCCGAGGCCAAGTAGGCCCAAGACTCGACCAGCGTCGCGACCGAACGGTCGAAGAGCTCCGCGTCGCCCGGCGACATGCCACTCACCCGCCGCGAATCGCCGCCAGCAGGCCCTCGAGGTCTTCGGCGCAAGGGCCGCAGGCGGCGAGGTGGACGGCGAGGTCGGGGAAGCGCTCCTCGGGGCGCTCGCCGGCGACGAGCTGGTCGGCGTAGACGTCGAGGAGTTCGAGCGCCCGGGCGCAGCCGGAATCGATCTGGTTCGTCGCCAGGAACTCTTCGAGGGCGTTCGGCTCGTGCCGCGACTCGGCGCTCATCGGTTGGCGGGGTCGGGGTCCATGTGTCCGTTGGCGACCAGCTCGGCGCGCAACTTACGTCGGGCGTCGAAGAGCGACTTGTAGATCGCGTTGCGGTTGCTGTCCAGCTCGACCACGAGGACGTCGAGCGGCACCGCGTTCAACACCAGCGCCTCGAAGATCCGCCGCTGGCGCTCGCTCAGGATCTCCTCGACGGCGGCGCGCAGGGCGACGACAAGCTCCCTCCATTCGGACTCACGCCCGGGGTCGAGGCCGAAGCGGTCCGGCAGTCGCTCCCAGGCGTCGGGATCGAGATGGACACCGTCGCGCCGCCAGAAGTGCCGGCCGACCTTGTTCGACACCTCGAGGATCGCGAATTTCGAGGCCCAGGTGGTGAAGCGGCTGTCGCCGCGGAAGCGGTCGAGCTTGGCGAGCACCGCCAGGGTCGCGTCGGAGGCGGCCTGCTCGGCGACGTCGTCGAGCTCGGCGCCGCCGAAGGGGAGGCGGCCGGAGCGGCGGTTGACCTCGGCCCGGGCGACGCGCAACAGGCGCTCGCGGAGATGGCCGACGGCCGCCTCGCGCCCGCCCCCGGAGAGCTCCCGCAGCCACTCCGCCGACTCGGGGTCGAGCCCGGGCACCGTCGCGGCGGCCCCGGCGGGTGTCCTCGCGCGCGCTTCCACGGGCGCGATCGTAGCCCGGCCCCGGGGTCCCACGAGCCAGTTAATACCTCTGTAAGGACCCTAAGGATTGGCTTAAACATGCGGTTTCGAGGTAAGGCGGCCCGCCGGCAGGTCGCTACCGGGTGACAGCAACCACGACCTCGATCGGAGGATCATGAGATTCACCACCCGGATCGCGGGCGCGCTCGGCGCGGTCGCCGCGACGCTCGTGCTCGGCGCTCCCCTCGCCGCCGCGGCACCGGGCCACCACGGCCCACCGAGCCACCACCCCGCTCCCGAACACGCGGTCTTCGTCCAGACCGACAATCCGGCCGGCAACGCGATCATCGCCTATAAGCGCTCGCCCGAAGGCCAACTGGTCCAGGCCGGCGTCTACCCGACCGGCGGCCTCGGCGGGGCACTCAGCGGGGCGAAAGTCGACTTCCTCGCCTCGCAGGGCGGGCTCGCCTATGACGCCGCGGATCAGTTGCTCTACGCGGTCAACGCGGGCAGCGACACGATCACCGTGTTCGGCGTCGACGGCACCCGCCTCTACCGCCGCCAGGTGATCTCCTCCGGCGGTGACTTCCCGGCGAGCGTCACCGTCCACGACAATCGTGTCTACGTCCTGAACGCCCGCTCCGGCGGCTCGATCCAGGGCTTCTTCGAGGTCGCCGGTCACCTCATCCAGGTGCCGTTCTGGAATCGCGGGCTCGAACTGCCGACGACCACCACCGAAGAAGAATTCACCCACACGCCCGGCCAGGTGACCTTCACCCCGGACGGCTCGAGGCTCGTCGTCACCACCAAGGCGGCGACCAGCTCGGTCGACGTCTTCGCGCTCGACCGCTTCGGGCGCCCGGGGCAGCCGACGGTCACCCAATTGCCCGGCGCCGTCCCCTTCGCCGTCGAATTCGACGCGGCCGGACATCTGCTGCTGAGCGAGGCGGGCACCAACTCGATCGCCTCCTTCACGATCGAAGGCAATGGCGCCCTGCACGAAATCGCCAACGCCCCCACCGGCCAGGCGGCGACCTGCTGGATCGTCCGCGTCGGCGGCACCGCCTGCTTCGTCCGCGAGCTGCTGATCGACCTCCCATGAGCGAGTCCCGGACCGTCATGCGCCGGGCGCGCCTCGACGACGTGCCCGCGATCGTGCGGATGCTGGCCGACGATCTCCTCGGGGCGACCCGCGCGCGCAACCAGACGCCCCTGCCCGAATCCTACCGACGCGCCTTCGAGGCCATCGACCGCGACGACAACCAGGATCTGATCGTCGCCTGCCAGGACGAGCGAGTGGTCGGCGTCCTGCAGCTCACGTTCATGCCGTCGCTGACCTATCAGGGCGGGTGGCGGGCGCAGATCGAGGGCGTCCGCGTCGATTCCGCGATCCGCTCGCAGGGGCTCGGGCGCACGCTCTTCGAGTGGGCGATCGCGCGCGCCCGCGAGCGCGGCTGCCACATGGTGCAGCTCACCACCGACAAGCGGCGTCCCGACGCCCGCCGCTTCTACGAGAGCCTGGGCTTCGTGGCCTCCCACGAGGGGATGAAGCTCACGCTCGGCTAGATCGCCACGAGCCCCCGGCGCATACCAATGGCCACCGCCTCGGTGCGGCTGCCCGCGCCCAGCTTGGCCATGATGGACGCCACGTGGAACTTGGCGGTGTGGGTCGAGATCCCGAGCCGCGCCGCGATGATCTTGTTGCCGAGCCCATCGGCCATCATCCCGAGCACCTCCATCTCGCGGTCGGTCAGCGGCTGATCCGGCGCGA
>Ga0081455_10006306_pt1 | contig 12745 bp, 13 predicted proteins | sample TabmetS3T2R1_FD_70207 | JGI IMG/M metagenome (GOLD analysis project Ga0081455, IMG submission 70207) | Tabebuia heterophylla rhizosphere microbial communities from the University of Puerto Rico - S3T2R1 | ecosystem: Host-associated > Plants > Roots > Rhizosphere ... | reverse complement strand
ACCAGGCCCTCCAGAGTCTTCATGTCGGCCAAACCGACGTGCCGGCCTCGTTCCTTTCCTCCCTGAAACGCGATGACGGTAGGGATTCCCCGGATACCGAAGCGGGAGGCGGTGAGCGGGTTGGCCTCGGTGTCCAGCTTCAGTACCAGCGCTTCACCGGCCCGGTTTTGCGCCAGCTCGTCCAGGGTGGGCGCCATGGCTTTGCACGGCCCGCACCAGTCGGCGTAAAAGTCCACCAGCACCGGGACACTGGACCCCGAAATGGTCCGGTCGAATTCCTTATCCGTCACCTTTTGCGGGCGGTCCAGGCGTAGCGGCTTGCCACACTTCGCGCATTTGGGACCGGCGCTGAGCCGGTTGAGGTCCCCCCGGTTTGCCGCCGAACAGAACGGGCACTGCACGATGACCGGGCGCGTTGGCTGAGCAGTACTGGTAGTCATGAGTATTCCTCGCAGAAGTCCAAGGCAAATGTAAGTCGCCGGATCAACACTGTGCGGCGGAGCGCCGGTTAGCCGTGATGACGTTCACAGACAGGAACTGAAAATCTGGCATTAGTGTTGCTTACGCAGGGATGGGAGTCTCCCATCGATAAGGTGGTGCAGATGAGCGAGCTGACAATCAGGGATATGGAGCAGGACGAGGACTTTGCCGCCTGGTTCTCGGAAATCCTGGAGCAGGAAGAGGATTCCGCCGGCTGGTCCAGCGCGCTCGACGAGCGCTACCTCATTCTCAGCAACGAGATCGGCGATTGGATCGGGGGGCTTCGGTTCTGGCTCCGGGGCGGGGTCGCCCACTTGGTGGATGTGGTGGTGCTGCCCCAGGAACGCCACCGCGGCCATGCCCATCGGCTCCTCTCCGCCTTCGAGCAGCGCGCGATTGAGTCGGGTGCCCACCTGGCCGAGTTCTGGACCGACGACCCGCGGTCGGAGGGGCTTCTGGCTGCGCTGGGGTGGCGCCGGATCTTTGCCCGGGAAGGCTATATCGGCCGGCGTTCCTGGTCCTTGATGGAGAAGACCCTGAGCCCCAAGGACTCGTAAGTCCCCACCCACCTGAGTGGCAAACGCGCGACCAGCAACGCTATCTTTGTGGGCTGGTCTTACCCCACAGCGTAGGTCCCCAGTCTGTCGAAGGTATCCATGGGCATCGCCACCGAACCCGCGCGGGAACTGTATTCCAAGCTCGAGGTACTCCAGGATCTTGAAGGGAAAGTCCGGGAGTTGATGGAGACCCATGAGCGGAAACGAGAATTGTGGTACCCCTCCGAGCTGATCGGACCGGCGGGGGACGAGTGTCCTGACACCCACCTCGTCAAGCTCCGGGATCAGGCTTCCGGAATCCCCGACCCAGCCCGGGCCGCCCTCGCCCTCAATCTCCTCACCGAAGAGGGACTGCCCCACTTTCACCGCCTTCTCGCGGTCTATCTGGGTGACGACAGCTTCTGGCGGCTCTGGAACAATCTCTGGACGGCTGAGGAGGACCGGCACGGACAGGTGCTTCACGACTACGCGAGAGACACCCGGCTGCTGGACCAGCGCCGACTGGAGGAGATGCAGTTCGAGTATCTCCGGGCAGGCTTTCACCCGGAATGGGATCGCGACCCGTATCGGGTCTTTGCCTATACCACCGTGCAGGAGCGGGCAACCCAGTTCTCCCACAGCGAGACCGGAAAGATCGTCGCCCAGTACGAGCCTCGCTTGGCGTCGATCCTCGGTCAAGTCGCTAAGGAGGAGGCCCGCCACTACACCTTCTACCGGACCATCTTTGAGGAAATACTGAAGCGCGACCCTGACCAGGCGCTTCATTCGGCGTCCTTCATCCTCCCCGCGATCGACATGCCCGGTGTCACCATGCCCGGGTTCAAGGAATTGGCCGACGTGATCCGCCGAGCCGGTATCTATGGCCCCCGGGATTATCTCAGGATCGTACAGGAGCAGATCCGTTACTGGAAGATTGAGAGCCTGCAGGGCTTGAACGAGCTGGGACGCAAAGCCCAGGAGAAGATTATGGGTATCCCGGCTCGCCTCAAGCGAATCGCGGAGCACATCGAGACCCGGAGCAAGAGCAAGACGTTCAGCTTCGAGGTAGTGTTCAACCGCGAATTCGCGATGGAATGAGTCGCTGTACTCCCCTCACTGCCCTGTTGTTCCTGGCTCTCACTGCCCTCGCCTGCGGGGGGAGTGAATCCGCGAAGCCCCGAGGAGCTAGCGGAGTCTCCCTTTCGACCGAAGAGCGCGACGCCGAGCTGCTCGGCCGGGAGATTTTCGATCTGGTCGATCGGGCCATGGATTACCGGGGGTCGCACGAGGGCCGTCCGGCCAACAACCTTCGACAAATGGGAGTCGAAAGCCTGACTACGCTTACGGTTCGCCGGATGGCCAATGTCCAACGCGAGCCGGTCATCGCGGTCGCCTTCCGCCAGCCGTCAGGCCGGGAGGTGGTCGCCTGCCTGGGTGGCCGTCAGGTCCTCGAAGACGCCTTCCTCAACAGCGGCCGATTCACCATCACGTGTACCCTGAGCTCCGGCGCCCAGCGCCCCATCGAGGTGGGCGGATCCGCGGGGCGCTGAGATAGATCCACTCGATGTCCCTCGACATTCTCGATGTTGTGGTCCGGGCCCTGGTCGTCCTGGCTCTGGTTTACGCTTCCATCGTGGCGCTCACTCATTGGGCGGTCCGCAGCCGGCGTATCAATCCGTTCGGCGCCTGGCCCCGCTTCATGCGAAAGATCGGTGACCCGGTGCTCCTCCCCCTCGAGCGACGGGTAATCAGCGCGGGGGGTAACCCCCAGAATGCCCCCCTCTGGCTCCTGGGCCTGGTGATAGGCGGCGGTCTACTGTTGCTCAGCCTGACCCAGTGGCTCATCGGAACTGCTGCCACTCTCGCCTACGTCGCGGAAGAAGGCCCTCGGGTTTGGCTGCGCTTCCTGGTGAGCGCAGTGTTCACCGTTCTCATGGCGGCCATCCTGATCCGGGTGATCGCCTCCTGGGTGGGGAGCTCACCCTACAGCCGTTGGATGCGTCCGGTCATGGCACTCACCAGCTGGCTCATCGATCCGATTCGCCGAATCCTACCTCCATTCGGCATGCTGGACTTCAGCCCAATGGTGGCCTGGCTGGTTTTATATGTGGTGCGTGGATTCGTCTTGGGGATGCTCTAGGCCATGTTCCCGAACATCGTCGGCATAGTTTTTGGCCGCAGATTACGCAGCCGGCTTCGCCGGGCGCAGATCAAAAACCTGGAGGCCACGGATTAACACGGATGTGCACTGATCGCTCTTCGAGTTTGACGAGTTCCTCGCCCGAGTCAAAGACCGTCAGTTTTTGTTCAAGAGCACACCCGCAAGGTTCACTGTCCTAGTACTTAATTGGTGTGCTGTTCACCCTATTTAGTGTGCATTCACAACGGAGCTTCTTGAGGCACGGAATAATCAGTGTACATCTGTGTAGATCCGTGGCTTGCAGTTGTCTTATCTGCGTCCGGCGAAGCCGGCTGCGCGGGTACCCGCGTAAGCGGGTGCGTTGCGGCTAAAAACCTTAGGATCGTGATCTGTGCCACCTTGCCCATTAGGGCCGGTCGACTTAACTTGAAGAAGCGTAACAACTGACCCCGTGGCGATTTGCGCTGATTGCGGCCACGTAAAATAATCCGCTAAAACGCTACCCCTGAGGCGTTTTGGCCTCAGGTCTTTGATTTTCTGGAGCCCTCGTTGAGCACCGTCGCCGCCAAACCCAACGCCCGCACCCGAACCCGCGAAGCCCGGCTCGCGGAGCTGGAGCCGCTGCTGGCACGTCGGATCCTGGTGTTGGATGGTGCCATGGGGACCATGATCCAGAGCTACCATCTGGAGGAGCCGGACTATCGGGGCTCCCGCTTTGCCGACTGGCCTCGGGAGCTCAAGGGGAACAACGATCTCCTCTCGCTGACTCAGCCCGAGATCATTCGGGCGATACACGCCGCCTATCTCGACGCCGGTGACGCGCTGCGCCTGGGCCGCACTCTTCGCCCCGACGAGGACGTGTTCACCATCAACGACGTGCGCAAGCACCAGCTGCTCAGCGCCGCGGGACCGCGGACCCGGCAACGACTCATCGAGGCCGAGCTCGCTGCCCTGCGATCGGCCGCGGACTGGCCGGTGCTGCGCCGCACGATGGTGGCCTGGTGCGAGAGCGGCTTCAACCTCGTGCGCGCGGCGGAGTCCCTGCACATCCACCGGAACACGTTGCTGTACCGGCTGGCCAAGATCGAGCGGCTGGCCGGTCGCGACCTGCACGACCACGCGGCCAGCCTGACGTTGTACCTGGCCTGCCTCGCCGAGGAACTCGACCCGGCCTAGGGCTGGCTGTCCACGGCCGCGGCGGTCGCCTGGATGGCCGCGACGAGCTCGCGCGCCCGGGCGCGGCGGAAACGGATCGACGGCATGGAAACCGAGATCGCGGCCGGGATGTCGTTGCGATGCAGCGCGACGCCGATCGCCGAGATGCCCGGCTCGCTCTGGTCGGGGTTCTCGGCATAGCCCTGGTCGCGCACCACGGCCAGCTCGGCCAGCAGGTCGTCCACCGTCTTGATCTTGCTGTTGGAGCTCTCCGGGATGCCGGCCGCGTAGAGCTCGCCGACCGCCTCGTCGGACAGGCCCGCCAGCAGCGCCTTCCCGCCCGAGGTCAGGTGCGCCGGCATCGACGCACCGGCGCGCGACGCGACCCGCAGCGCCGCCGGCCCCTCCACGCTGTGGATGAACCGCACCGTGGTGCCCTGCCGGAGCATGAGGTGGGTGGTCTCGCCCGTCTCGGCCGACAGCTTGGCCAGGTGGGGCACGACGACCGCCAGGAGCGCGTCGGGATGCGACGAGGGCAGCCGCAGTCGCACGAACGCCGGACCCTGCACGTAGGACCGGTCCTCGTTCTGGGCCGCCAACCCGCACTGGGTCAGCGTCGTCAGGAGCCGGTGCGCCGTCGACGGGGCAACCCCCAGCTCGTCCGCGGCCGACATGACCCGCAACTGGCCGCGGTCGGCCAGCATCAGCACCAGCCGCAAGGCGTTGGCCGCCGATCGCGACGGCGAGTCGTCACTGCTCGTCACGGTTCACCATGCCCGATCCGTCACAGCCAGCTGGGAAGCTTCGGAAGCTCCACATAGGACAGACCCTCCCCTTCCGACCGGCCGGTCAACCACGCCGCGAGATATGCAGGTTCGCCCTGCACGAGCGGACCGTCAACCCCGATCGACCACGTCCGCTCACTGCACGACATGCGAATCGCCGGAGCGTCGGGCCCGGCGGCGAAGAACTCCACGACGTCGTCGACGAGGGCGAGGCTGAACGCGGGCGGCAGCTGCGCGACGTCGACGCCGGCGTCCAGGTCGAGCGCGTGCAGCCAGACCTCGCGGGCCCGCATCCACGGCACCTCGGCGGCCGGTATCTCGCGGCCGCGTGCGCTGCGCACCGTGGCCTGCCACTGGGCGCCGGTCAACGCGGCGACGTCGTCGTCCAGGGCCGTCGCTGTATCGGTCAGCTCACCGCGCAGTCGCGCCACGTCGAACCGAGCTGACGACTCGATCTCGCTCGTGCGCTGGTCGGGGCCGGCGTACATCGGCGTGGGCACCCCGGTCCGGGCCCAGGCCAGCAGCCGGCCCAACGCCTCGGCGTTGCGCGCCAGGTGCGCGACGACGTGCCGCCGCGTCCAGTCCGGCAACGCGCTGGGGCCGTCCAGGTCGGCGTCGGGCAGCGAGTCGACCGCGCGCCCGAGCACCTCGGTACCCGAACGCATCCAGTCCCGGGTCCGCTCGACATCGTGGCGGATCATGTCGGGGCGCTTTCGGGGACGCACCGGTTGGCGCACTCGCCGACCCCCTCGATCCGCGTGACGACCGTCGAGCCGTCGCGCAGGTACACCGGGGGCTTGCGGGCATGGCCCACGCCGCCGGGCGTGCCGGTCGCGAGCAGGTCCCCCGGCGCGAGCGTGATCAGGGTGGATATGTAGGCGACGAGTTCGGCCGGCCCGAAGACCAGATCGCCGGTGTCGGCCTTCTGCACCTGCTCGCCGTCGACCTCGCAGGTCATGAGCGCCGACGGCTCGTCCAGGTCGGTGACCAGCCAGGGACCGACCGGCGTGGTCGCCTCGAACGTCTTGCCCTGCAGCCACTGGGCGGTGCGGTACTGCCAGTCGCGGGCGGTGATGTCGTTGACCACCGTGTAGCCGGCGATCGCCGCTCGGGCCTGCTCGCGGTTCCCGTGCCGCACCGGCGCGCCGATGACGACGCCCAGCTCGGCCTCCCAGTCCATCGCCGTGGACGCCCCGGGCAGCACGATGTCGTCGAACGCGCCGATCAGGGCGCGCCCGTACTTGGCGAACAGCGTCGGGTACTCGGGCAGTTCGCGACCCATCTCCAGGATGTGGTTGCGGTAGTTCAGCCCGACGCAGATGACCTTCTCCGGGCGGCCGACGACCGGCGCGTAGTCGAGCGCGGCCGGCTCGTGACGCGCCCCGTCGGCGGCCGCGGCCCGCTCGGGCCACTGCGGATCGGCGAGCAGTTCGACGACGTCGGCGTGCCCGGTCTCGACGGCGGCGTCGTCGTCCACGCGCACGGCGCGGGGGCCGGACGGGGTGCGGATGGTTGCCAGCCTCACTCGGCCACCTCCTGCTCGACGCGGGCCAGGCCCAGCGCCTCGTAGACCGGCTCATCGCTGAACCGGAACGCGTCCAAGTCGGATGTCGCCTCGATGCTCACCCGGGCCCAGGACGGGACGGCGAACAGGTCGCCGGTCGCCACCTCGTAGCTCTGGTCGGCGACCCGCACCACGCCGGTACCGCCGAACACCTGCCACACCGCCGATCCGACGTGCCGCACGCCGGCCGTGCTAACGCCGGCCACGACGCGGTGCATCTCGGTCCGGATGGTGCGCAGCGCGTCGGCGCCGGTTGCGGGGTTGGTGAACCGCACCGCCGCGTGTCCCGCCTCGACGGTGGCGTCGTGCCCGGCCGCCGCACAGCTCAACTGCTCGCGCAGCGCCTCGTCGGTGTGCTCCCACCGGTAGGCCATCAGCGGCGACGACGGGCGTGGCTGGCCCGCGCCGGCCACCGGGCGCAGTCCCGGATGCCCCCAGATCCGCTCGCTGAACGAGCGGGCCGGCGTGTCGGTCGTGGCCAGCTCGTCCGCCCCGAACTCGAAGAAGCCGGCGTCGAGCTGATCGACGAGCGGGATGTCCAGGCCGTCGATCCACGCCATGGGCCGGTCGGTCGTGTTGTGGTGCTCGTGGAAGTGCCAGCCGGGGGTGAGCAGCAGGTCGCCGCGGCGCATGGCCACCGCGTCGCCGTTCACGTTGGTCCAGACGCCCTCGCCCTCGACCACGAAGCGGAACGCGGTCTGCGTGTGCCGGTGCGACGGGGCGGTCTCGCGGGGGCCGAGGTACTGGATCGCCGCCCACAGCGTGCTGGTGGCGTAGGGCCGACCGGGGTAGCCCGGGTTGGCCAGCGCGATCGCGCGGCGCTCACCGCCGCGGCCGACGGGCACGAGGCGGCCGGCCCGCTCGGCCAGCGGGTACAGCGTCGACCAGCGCCACAACGCCGGAACGCCAGCCGGTTCCGGGGTGATCGGCATCAGCCCTTCGCGTTGCGTCCACAGTGGAGTCAGGCCGGCCGCGGCGAACTCACGGTAGAGCTCGTCCAGCTCGGCGTCGGCCGTGGTCGGTGGTGCCTGATCGACGTCGGTCATATCGGTCCTTACTCAGGTGACGAATCTCAGATGACGAATCTCAGATGACGAAGTGGTCGGTCGTCTCGGGGGCGAACAGCGTCTCGACGTCGGGTTGACGGTCGGCCAACCCCTGCTCCGCGGCGTAGCGGCAGAACGTCGCGAGCACGTCGTGGTTCGGGGCGATGCCGTAGGCCCAGTAGTCGGCGCCCATCGTGGCGACCGTCCGCTCGTACTCCTCCCGCACGAACGGCAGGGTCAGCGACAGCGCCACGGTGCGCGCCAGCCGCTGGTAGGCGATCTCCTTCGCCGCGGTGAACGCCTTGAGCAGTTCCTGGGCCAGCCAGCGATTCCGCTCGTACACGTCGCGGCGAATGACCACCACGTGCATGATCGGGAAGACCCGGGACCGCTCGAAGTAGCGCTCCTCCTCGGCCCGGGTGTCGTCGAACAGCCGGCGTACCGACCCGGCGCCGAAGCACTCCGGCGCGCGGGGCGAGTACACCGCGTCGAGGTCGCCGGCGGCCAGCAGCTTCGAGAGGGTCAACCCGTCCGGAATCGGCTGGACGTCGATCTCGGGCGGCAGCTTCAGGGCCACCTTCTCGTGCCGGCCGGCCGTGTTGAGCCCGCCGGTGCGGTAGCGCATGGACGCGACCGGCACGCCGTAGTGCTCGGCCAGGATGCCGCGGATCCACACGTTCGCGGTCAGCTGGTACTCCGCGACCCCGACCGTCTTGCCGGCCAGCTGCTCGACGGCCGGGCGAGCGGCGTCGAACGAGTCGCCGTTGATGTAGACGCTCGTGTGCCGGAACATGCGCGACGGGAACACGGGGATAGCGACGAACGGGCCGTCGGCGAGATGCGTCAGCAGGTACGTCGACAGGGACAGTTCGGCGACGTCGAACTCGCGGTAGGTGACCATCCGGAAGAAGATCTCCTCCGGATCGAGGGTCACGTACCGCAGCTCCGCGCCCGCGACCGCGACTCGGCCGTCGGCCAGTGCCTGCGTGCGGTCGTAGGGTCCGCAGGCCAAGGTGATCGGTAGTGGCGCCACGTCAACGCCCCGGCGGCACGAACGGGATCCCGTGGCGGGCGCATTCGGCCGAGAACAGCTCGTCGATGTAAGGCGACTGCTCGTCGTACTCGATCTGGTTGCCGCCCAGCCGGCGATCGGTCAGCGTGCCCTGGTACTTGTGGTTGATCATGTGCTTGCGGCTGCCGAACCGCAGCGCCACGTAGCGGGCCGGATCGCTGCCGGAGTTGAAGTGCTGGTGCCACCACATGTCCGGCGGGACGAAGATCGAGTTCGGACCCCAGTCGACGCGTTGCGGGTCGTCGCCGTCGTGCTGCCACAGCAGCGAGTAGCCCTGCCCGCCGAGGATCACGATGTTGGCCCCCGGGCCGTGCCGATGTGCCTTCTTGTACTGCCCGGACGGGAACTGCGAGATGTGCGCGATGAGCGATCCCTCGCCGAGCTGGAAGGTCACCATGCGCCCGTCGCCGCCGCGCTTGGCCAGCCGGGGCAGCTCGAAGGTGTTGACGTCCTCGATCCAGGTCGTCTCCCAGATGCCGGCCCCGTCGGGTCGGCGCCACAGCCGCCCGCGCGCGTCGAAGTAGTTCTCGACGCCGGCCACCACCCGGTCGGTGAACTCGAACGGGTTGTCGTCCGCGAAGCGCAGGTTGTGGAAGAGGTTCAGCACGGGCGGCGCCCCGGTGACGCAGTACAGCGTGACGTCCGTGTCGGCGGTGATCCGGTACTCGAAGTTCAGCGGCGGCGCGAAGACCGCGCCGGGCGCCCACTGCCGCCGCTCGACCCGGTCGCCCATGCGCACCTCGATCGCGCCGGTGCCGGACACCGCGTAGTACAGCTCCTCGTAGACGTGCCGCTGCCAGGCCGACGCCCCGGAGCGGTCGATCTTGACGAGGTACGAGCCATTCGTGTCGTCGGCCCCGTCGAGCGCGATGATCGCGCCGGCGACGTCGCGGCCCGGCCACGGCGCCGTCTCGACCTCGGTGAGGTCCGGGACGTAGAAGCCGCGCACAATCGGCACGCCCTGCTGCTCGCACCACTGCTCGTACGGGGTCTTGTCCGACCACGGCATGGGCGGCGCCGTCTCGGACAGCCCGACCGAGTACTCGCCGAGCGACGTGGGCTGATCGGTGACTGTCATGCTCACTCCACCACCGGGATGCCGAGCTCGGCCAGTTGCCGGCGGTACGTCTCGCGGATCGACTGGGTGAGGTCCTCGCGGTCGACGATGCGTCCCGGGGCGTACTCGACGCCCTGCACCGTCGCGAACGTCGCGCCCGCACCGCCGCCGTAGCGGAACGCCACCTGGCGCAACGGCCCGCGGCCGGTGTTGGCGTGCAGGTGGAACCAGCCGGTGCCGACGGACACGGCGCCGGAGTACCGGAAGTCCTGCTTCACGACGACGTCGTCGGGCGGCTGCGGACCGGCGGTGTTCGGCCACGACTGCGTGTAGCCCTCACCGGCCATGGAGATCAGCACCGCGCCCCCCATGTGCCAGTGCGCGTTGGAGATGTGCCCCTGCGGCAGCTCGCCCACGTGGCAGCCGTAGACGCCACCGGACAGCTGCAGCAGGAGATAGCCGAATCCCGGCCCGCGGATGAACGCGTGCTCAGGCAACGGCACCGACCCGAGGTCGTCGAACACCGGTCCCCGGAAGGCGGTGCGCCGCCCGACCTGGTGCGTGCCGGGCACGATCGACTCGTCCAGCACGACCGCCTCGCGCTCGGGGAACGCCAGCTCGCAGGCGAACGCGGCCTCGGAGCTGCCGAGCAGGTCCATCCACAGGTGGGCGTTGTTGATCAGCGCCAGCCGGGCCGGCTCGGCGCCGTTGTTGCGCAGCGTGAACGGCATGTTGAGCGGGATGGCGAACACCGACTCGCGCCGCCAGGCCAGCTCGCGCTGCCCGCCTTCCGAGCCGTGGAAGACGACGCTGCCCTCGCCGGACAGGACGAGCAGGTACTCCTCGTACAGGTGGCGCCGCTGCGGGGTCTGGTAGCCGGGGGGCAGCTCGACGACCTCCATGCTGCTCAGCCCCTCCATGCCGGGCAGCTGCACCGCGACCGCGGACGTGCCATCCGGTGCGGGCGTCAGCTCGAGATCGACGAGGCTGGGCACGTGCCCGTCGCGCACCACCCGCGTGCCCCGGCCGGCGAGGTACCGCTCGTAGGTCGAGCCGCGCTTGCCGTCCGAACCGGCCTGCGCCATCGGCTGGGCCTCGCCCGTGACCGGGGAATCGGTCCGGATATCGCTCGTGGTCATGCCAGTGACTCCTTCGAGATCTCGAGCTGCTGCAGATCGGAAATGGCGGTGGCCGTCAGGGCTCGCTCGACCAGGTCGGCCGGCGCGCCGAATGCGCGCAGTTTGGCGGTGAGCCGCTCGGCCGAGACGTCGCGCTCGCCCGGCACGTCGTCGGTCAGCGCCTCGACCGTCGCGCCGGTGACGGTCACCCGCACCCGCGCCGGCCACCGGGCCGGGTACTGCGCGGACAGGTCGGCATCCGGGTGGACGCGAACCCGGGCCATCAGCGCGCGGAACCTCTCGTCCGTGCGCAGCACCGCCCGGTCGACGTCGTACAGCGCGGCTGGATCAAGGGCGGCCAGCGTGAGCTGATACTGCGCGCTGGACAGGCTCTCCCGGCGCGACGTCACTGCCGGCTTGTCCAGCATGGCTGCATACTCGGTCGGAACGTGCACGTCGATGCGCTGGATCGCGTCGACCTCGACCTCGTTGCTGTCCAGCACCGAGCGCAGCGCGCTCACCGCGCCCATCGTCTGGCGGGCCGAGCAGAACGGCTTGATCGACGGCCGACGGATTCGGGCCGGCCCGTCGCCGTCGGGGTGCGTGTCGAGCAGGTCGGCGACGAGGCCGTCGCCCCCGCCGATCGCGAATCCCCGCCGGACCGCGAGCGCGCAGCCGATACCGGTCACGACCGCACCGGCCAGCAGGATCTCCCGGGCGTTGCCCCGCGGATTGCCGGCGATGCTCTGCCGGGCGGCCAGGCGCACCGCCGCGGCCACGTCGTCATCGGCCGCACCGAGCAGCCACGACGCCACCGCGGCCGCCGTCACGCCACCGACCGTGAGGCTCGGCCACACCCCGGTCGCGAGCCGGTGCGGCCCGCCGATCGCCTCGCCCAGCCCGAGGGCCACCTCGTAGCCGCGCACCACCACGTCGAGCACGCCGTCGGCCCCGATCGGATCCGCGCGGCCGACCAGGGCCAGCACGGTCGGCACCACGATCGCCCCGGGCGTGACGCACGACAGCAGGTCGATGTCGTCGACCTCGGTCATGCGGCCCGCTGCGACCAGCCGGAACGCCCGCCCGGCGATCGACTGCGTCCCGTGCAGCTCGCCGGCCAGCTCGGCGCCGGATCGCCCTTGCCCGGTCCGGCTGCCCACGTGGATCGCGAACGCCGTGTCGGCCAGGCGCAGGCGGGCCACGTAGCGGTCGTAGTCGCGAACCGGTACCGCGGCCAGGTCGTGCACGACGCCCGCGAGGTCGATCGTGGAGAGAGTGGTCATGCCAGCGGTCGCGCCCCCGTCTCGTCGATCACCACGGTGCGCACGTCCAGCTCCAGTGCGCCGGATGCCGCGCCGAGGTGCACGAGGCTCAGCACGTCGTTCGGCCGCAACGCCGCATCGGGCTCGACGCCCCACCTCGGTGCCTCGACCAGGCCGCAGCCGATGCCGTTGACCAGGAACGAGCCGTCGCCGTCGGCGAGCACCGCCCGGGCGTCGACGCCGGGCCGCAGCCGGGCGACGACCCGGTCGAGCGCCAGGTTGTCGACCGCCTCCATACCGAGACGTATGGCGGCGATCCCCCAGTAGCCGAGGTACTCGGCGGCGATCACCGCGGTGAGCGGACCGCGGTCGTCGCGCACCTCGGAGATGCCCGCGATGCCGCCGAGCGGAGTGCCGGCCGTGATGCGGCAGTCGTGGGCGTTGCCGGCGCGGGCCGCGTAGTCGGCGGCCGCCAGCGCCGCACGCCGCCCGGCGCCGCCGTCGTACGCCTCGACCGCCGCCGCGGCCGC
>Ga0081455_10006305_pt1 | contig 12749 bp, 10 predicted proteins | sample TabmetS3T2R1_FD_70207 | JGI IMG/M metagenome (GOLD analysis project Ga0081455, IMG submission 70207) | Tabebuia heterophylla rhizosphere microbial communities from the University of Puerto Rico - S3T2R1 | ecosystem: Host-associated > Plants > Roots > Rhizosphere ... | reverse complement strand
GCTTCCGCAAAGAACGTGCCAGGCTCGTCGATCGCGTAGCGCGTCAAAGGCGGCTGCAGCGGAGCCGGCAACAGCCGCATGGTCTTCGGATCGTAGCGCCCGAGCTCTTTTCGTCCGCGCCGGGCGAGACCGGCAAGCTCGCGCGCGCCGATCAAGGGAACCGCGGCGAGCGCCGGCACGCCTGCGATGGCTTCGGCCCGGTCGAGCGTCTTCACGCGGTCGTCGAGATAGTCAGCGAGGAACGCCAGCACGCTGCCGGCGCCGAGGCCGAGCATCAGGGCCAGGCCCAGGATCAGCATCGTCTTCGGCGAGGACGGCCTGATCGGAACGCTGGCCTTGGTGACGATGCGGGAATCCGGCATCTCCAGGCTTTCCTGCGCCGTCGTTTCCTTGGAGCGTGCCAGATAGGATTCGTACTGCGTGCGATTGGCCTCGGCCTCGCGCTGCAATTCGCGCAGGCGCACCTGTGCCTGGCCGGAGGAAGTCGAGACCCCCTGGAGTTGGTCGAGGCTTTGCTGCAGCGACGTCTCGCGGGAACGCGCGACGTCGTAGTCGTGCTTGGTGCTCTCCAGTATGCGCCGGATTTCCTCGTTGATCAGCTTCTGGGTGTCGCGCCGCTGCGCGCGGACGTTGGCGACGGAAGGGTGGCGCGCGCCATATTTGCTCGACATCTCCGCCTCGTTCTTGGCGATGTCGGCGTACTGCGTACGCAGCTTGGTGATCATCTCGGAGGAAATCGCCGCGTTGATGCCGCCGGGATCGCCGCCGGACTTGGCGATGTCCTGAACCTGCTGGTACTTTGCCCGCGCCTCCGCGGTTTGCGCGCGCGCGGCGATCAGCTTGCCGTTGAGGTCGGTGATCTGCTGGTCGTTGAGGGTGACGCCCTGCGACACCATCAGATTATTGGCCGAGCGATAGTCCTCGACGGCCTTTTCCGACGCGACGACGCGTGATTTCAAATCGTCGATCTGGCCGCCGAGCCAGTTCGCGGCAATCCGCGTGGCATCGTATTTGGCGCGGACTTGCTCCTCGAAGTAGGCGTCCGCGATCGCGTTGGCGATGGTAGCTGCCTTTTGCGGCGATCGCGAGCTGACGGCAATATCGACCAGGAAAGTAGTTCCCTGCCGCGTCACCTTCATCCGCTTCTGAAGGATATCGACAGAGCGAGATTTGGCGGCGTCCTCCGGATTGGCACCGTCGCTTGGCCCGCCGCTGCGGAACAGGCTCTTGACCGGATCGAGCAGGCCGGGCTTTGGCGTGAACTCCTCGTCTTCCGTCAGCTTCAGCTTGCCGACGACGCGCGTCAGGATCGCGACCGACTGGATCAGCAGCGTCTGGCTTTCGATCGTCGCATCGTCGGTGCCGAAGTTCGACAGCACGGACTGGTTGGTCTCGACGACGTTGGCGCGACGCGGATCGACCAGCACGGTCGAAGTCGCCGTATATAGAGTGGTGGCGAACAACAGGTAGACCACTGCCAGGCTGAGCAGGGCGACGGCCGGCAGCGCCACCATCTTGTAGCGGCGGCGCAGGATGCGGCCCATCTCGCGCAGATCGACGGTCGGATATTGCCAGCTCTCCGCCGGGCGGGCCGGAGGCTCGTCGGGGATCACATAGGGCAGGTCAGAATTGCGCTGTAACATTCATTCCCACCAGGTGTTTGTCGAAGGTGAAGACCGGAACGTCGCTGTCGCGCTTGGTGTAGCGGTAGTAGGCGGAAACGGCCGCGAAGCGGTTGACGAGGTATTTGACGCGCGTGTCTGACGTCAGCACGTTGTCCTTGCGGATCTGGCCGAAGAACTTGTCGTTCTCGTAGCCGCCTGCAAGGGACACGATGATGTTACGCCGCAGTTCGTAGTCGAGGCCGAGTTGAACCGCGTTCGCGAGCACGCCGGTGGCACTGGTATCGGTGGTCTGCGTGACGAGCTGTTCGGCATTGAAGTGCACGTCGAGCAGGCGCGTCGGCCGCCATGTCAGCCGCGCGCGGTAGGAGGGGCCCTCGATGTTGCCGATCGACGGATCGTCGAACCGTTGCTGGACATAGCCGGCGCCGAACTCGCCGGTGACCAGGTTGCTCAGTCCGATGGTGACGCCGGACAGGGCACGATAGCCTTGCGAGTCCAGGGTGTGGCCGGGCGTTCCCCTGATGTCGCGCTGGTTGCCTTCCACGCCGCCGAACCAGCCAAGCGTGGAAGAGATCGCATAGTCGATCCGGCTGTGCAGCGAATAGATCTGGCCGTCGCGGGCATCCTGGTTGATGACGGTGCCGTCCTGCGCGCGCGTCGATCCGTAGTCGTATGCGTCAGTGCGGAAGCCGACCGATGTCGTCAGCCGGTTGAATTCCTTGCGCAGCGTGACGTCGCCCGACATCAGATCGTATGGTGTCGGCGATATGGCGTTGGCGGGCGAGGTGAGCGTGCCGACGCCCTCGTTCAGATGCGCGATCTGAAAGCTGCCCAGCAGCATCGTGTCTTTGGTGATATCCAGCCACCCGTTGCCCTTCAGGCTCGCATTGGTCTGATTCAGGCTCGAATTCTGGCTATAATTCGTCTGCTGCGCATCCAGCTTCAGATCGACGCCATGCCGTCCCCACAAGGAGTGCGCGCGCAGGGTCGGCTCGATCACCGCTGCGATGTCGGAACGTTGGTTGGTGTTCGAGGCAAAGACGTTGCTGTCGTAGAACGTGCCGGCAGTCAGCGACGGATTGAACATCCAGGAACCGGAGCGAATGCCGACGGGCTCGTAGCCGGGTTGCTGTCGCTTCTTCACCGGCATGTCCTCAGGCGGTATCTCCTCGCGGGTTTCGGGATCGGTCCTGTCCGGGAGCGCGGACGGCTCAAAGATCTTCTGCGCGTTCCAGGGCGAGGCGAATTCTCCGCTGGTCCACGGAATGGCCTGTGCATTCGCCGACGAGCCAAGACCAAGCAGGATGGCAGCCGCCGGCGCGGGCAAGAGGCTGATGCGGGATAGATCGAGCATGCGTATGGAACGGAATCGCTCTCCGCCTTCTTTGGACGCATTCGACGACGCGGATGCAGACTCTGGTCCCATCACCCATCCCTTGCGGGAACGCGAAGGCGGCGAACACATATTGGGCGAGGCCCATCGCTCAAATAATGATCGTCGACTGCGCATAAGAACGGCAGGCCTCATACTCGGTACGCGGGCGCAGGGTTGTGAATTGTGAGATTGAAAGTGATGCGCACGCCTGCAACGCGCCTTGCCGGAAAAGTTTCCCCGCGTTGCAAAATTTTTCGCATGTGCAAAAAATTCTGTGATGACAGCGCCACACGAACGCTGTCATCCGCTCGCGAGCGGCATTCACTTCATCTGCGGATCCGTGGATTGCTAGAAGTAGCGCTCCGGAATTCGAATGTTGTCGCCCGGATAGACCGGAACGGGAGCATCGAGAGGAAGGGTCTCTTCCACACCAGTGCCTGCGCGGCGCAGAAAGACCTTGTTCTCGTTGGCGCGATACGTGAATCCGCCGGCGCTCGCGACGGCATCCATGACCGTCAGTCCGTTGCGATATGGATACTCGCCGCTCTTCTTCACTTCGCCGAGAATGTAATACGGGCGATACTGCGCGATCTCGACGTTGACGCGCGGATCACGCACGATTCCCTTTGCCAGCGCGGATGCAATCGATTTCTCGAGCTGTCGCGTCGTCGCGCCCGCAGCCTTGATGTGGCCCGCGAGCGGAATCGAAACCTGACCGCTATTGCTGATTTCATACTCGCCGGTGATGTCGGGTTCCCCGTACACCTTGAGTCTGATTCGGTCGTTCGGACCGAGAACGTAACCGTCCGCGGACGACGAGGCGGATGGCGACGTTTGTGCTGAAGCTTGAAACGAAAGACCGGCAGTGATGCCGGCGATCGCAAGGACAAAGAGAAAGGGAAGCGTCAGGCCGGCGCTGGACGACCGTTGCTGCATGGCTGCATCTCCATGAGTGCACGTAACAGCTTGCGATCATTGAGAAGCAAAAGCGGCGAAAGAATGTGAAGGCGAGAGTTCCGTTCGGTTTGGTGAACGAGTCACTTCAGCATCATAGTGTGCAGCGATCACAAAGAGTGTGCAGCGATTACAAGAAGAGGATCGTCGATCCTTCGATCGCAACACACGTCAGAGTTCCGGTGCGCCATGCAGCGGTGTCGATGTTGATTCGATTGTGCCTGATATCCGGATGCGGCACCGGCGTATGACCGTGCACGACGAATCGTTCGTGACGCTGCGTCGAGTCTAGGAACTCATCACGAATCCAAATCAGATCATTGGGATCCTGATGTTCGATCGGGACACCAGGGCGAATGCCCGCGTGCACGAACAAGAAATCGCCGCAACTGAACTGGTCGCGCAAGCATCGTATGACCAATTCGTGTGCACGAGGAAACGCGTCAACAAAGTGGCGATGCACGTTGAAGGCTGTCTCGTTCTCGTCACGCAGCTCGATGCCGTAAGATGCAAGCGTCTGCAGGCCGCCCAATTGCAGCCAGTACGGCAGGATCGCCGGGTCCTGAAGGAACCCTTCCATCACAGCTTCGTGGTTGCCTCGCAGACACACTGCATGATTGGCAACGAGGCGCACTGCGAGCAGATCGAGCACCGTTTTGGAGTCCGGTCCGCGATCGATGTAGTCGCCGAGATAGACCTCAATCGTATGTGCGATCGGCCTGCGCCTTATGTCGTCGTCGATTCGTGCGGTGATCTCGCTCAATAGATCGGCCCGGCCGTGGACGTCGCCGACCGCATAGATGCGTGTGCCGGCCGGCGCTGAAGCGGCAACGGATCGCGAAGGTGCTGCGAGTGGTCGGTGCATGATGCAAGATGTCGATCATGGAACCGGGCGATGGTCAATTCACGACAATGCGCCGGCGCTTCTAGAAGAAGATCAGACGAACAAGAATTGCGATCGTCACCCACGCAATTGTGTTCCCGATAATGATTCGGTTTCTGAGCTTGCGGTCGGGCAACAGTCTGTCGTGTTGCACCAGCGCGCGGCCAGGCAGACGTTCGGCCATCATGGGCGCCTCCCCGGAACTGTTCCGCGAAGTGGACGGCTCGCGAATCGCTGCCGTCTCTGTTTCCTCCCGAAGCCTGGCGATCATCATGCGCCTCAATCACTGTCTTTCGACAGGCTGTGACTGATCGCTTTAGCTTTCGATGAACAATCTCGTTCAAAACAACGACGTGACGGCGATTTGTTGCCCGCGCAGTAGTGCCGAGTTTGTTCGATTGAATATCAGAATCGAAGAGTCGAATTTGTTCCGAGATTTTTGAATATGCATAGCAGCGTCAAACGACGCGCAGGTCGTTAACCAGGCAGATCGGCACTAAGCGTCTCCGAACAAACCGGAATATCGCGTCGCACAAATTTCATTAACGATTCAGTTCCGCGCATTTGCGAAGCGCTTTCGCGTTCTCGCCAAATTTCGTTCAAGATTCTGGAAAGTGTTAGCGACCGCAAAGTGCGGACATTCGCTGCTGCGAAATCGTCACGCTCGTTGTCGAGCAACTCGAGATGCTCGATCACAGTCCGGTTCCAGCAGAAAGGAGACTCATGGCCTCCATTGTGACAGCCAGCTTCGATCGGAACAACGTCACGCCGATTCGAAGAGAACGAACCCAGATATCGGTCCGGCCTGTCGAGTTTGCCGGCGGCAGTACGCATGGCGCGTATCGATCGCGCCGGCGTTCGCGCAAGCGCGCGCGGATCGAGCCGTCGTCCTCGATCGCAAAGCGCATCTTCGATGTTTCGGCCGCAAGCGGTGCATTGCTGTTCTTCGCGCCGCTCCTGATCGCGATTGCAATCGCGATAAAAGCGACGTCGCGGGGCCCGGTGCTGTTCTTTCAGTACCGCTACGGCTATTGCAACCGCCGCTTCAAGATCTACAAGTTCCGGACGATGCGTAACGATGCCGGCGACGTGCGCGGCGTCAAGCAGACCGTGCAGGGCGACGCGCGGGTGACGGCGGTGGGAAGAATTTTGCGAAAGACCAGCCTCGACGAAATTCCGCAACTCATCAACGTCCTCAAGGGCGACATGTCGCTGGTCGGGCCGCGGCCGCATGTGCCGGGAATGCTGGCGGCGGATCTGCCTTACGAAGATCTCGTGCCATATTATTTTCAGCGCCACACGGCACGGCCGGGCATCACCGGGCTTGCGCAGGTCAGCGGCTGCAGGGGAAGCACGGCCGAGTTCGGGCCCGCGGTTTCGCGGATCGATTACGATCTCGATTACATCGAGCGGTGGTCGTTGCGCATGGACATCATGATCATCATCCGCACGGTCCGTAAGGAATTCCTGTCGGGCAGCGGATTCTGACCACCCGTCACTCCAGAACATCGAAGGACCATGCAATGGCGATGATCGAGCCGCGCGGCCGTATCGTACCCGTTCTCCTGTCAGGCGGCGCCGGCTCGCGGCTATGGCCGCTCTCGCGCGAGACCTACCCCAAGCAACTGCTCTCGCTGCTCGGCGAAAACACCTTGCTGCAGCAAACGGCATCGCGGGTAGAGGATCGCGCGCTGTTTACCGATCCGATGGTGATCGCAAACGCCGAGCACCGCTTCGCGATCGGCGAGCAGTTGCGCGCGGTCGGGGTCGATCGGCCAACCATTGTGCTCGAACCGTTCGGCAGAAACACCGCGCCCGCCGTGGCGATTGCCGCGTTGCTCGCCAGCGAAGCCGATCCCGACGCGGTGATCTTGGCGATGCCGGTCGACCACTGGGTGCGCGACCGCCCAGCGTTCCGCGCCGCCATCGCGACAGGCATTACCGCTGCGCGCCATGGCCGCTTCGTCCTGTTCGGCGTTCGGCCTTCATCGGCGGCGACCGGGTTCGGCTATATCCGGATGGGCGATGAACTGGATGCCGCGTCCCCCATTCGCAGCGTCGCCGGTTTCGTCGAGAAGCCGGATCTGGTGACGGTCGAGCGGCTGTTGGCGTGCGACGAACATGTCTGGAACAGCGGGATATTTCTGCTGCCGGCGCGGCAGTTCATCGATGAATTGGCGCAGCGCGCGCCGGAGGTTCTCGCCGCTTGCCGCAAGGCGCTAACGGGCGCCACCCGCGACCTCGATTTTCTTCGCCTCGACGAGCGTGCCTTCGAGGCCTGCCCGGCGATCTCGATCGACTACGCGATCATGGAAAAGACCGACAACGCGGTGGTCGTTCCCGCCACGTTCGACTGGAGCGATGTCGGAAGCTGGTCGGCCTTGTGGTCGATGGCCGATAAGGATCAATCGGGCAACGTCGTCATCGGCGACGCGGTCGTGGAGGATGCGTCGGGTTGCTACGTCCGGGGTGACGGGCAACTGGTCGCGGCGCTCGGCGTCGAGGACCTCGTCATTGCGACTTCACCGGATGTGGTGCTGGTGACCAGCCGCAAGCGCGATCAGGATGTCGGAAAGCTGGTCGAGCGTCTGAAGGCGGACGGTCACCGTTCGGCGACGCAGACCCACAGCGTCCATCGTCCCTGGGGCTATTATCAGTCGATCCACGCCGGCGAGCGGTTTCAGGTCAAACGCATCACCGTCAATCCCGGCGCCAAGCTGTCGCTGCAAAAGCATTATCATCGCGCCGAGCATTGGGTGGTGGTGAACGGCACCGCGATCGTGACGCGCGACGACGAGGAAATTTTGCTGCGCGAGAACGAGTCGATCTTCGTCCCCCTGGGATGCATGCATCGTCTGGAAAATCCCGGCAAGGTTCCGCTCAATCTGATCGAGGTTCAGTCGGGCGCCTATCTCGGCGAGGACGACATCGTGCGCGTACAGGATATCTATGATCGCGTCTGAGGCGCGGCCGGATGAGTGGCAGCATCCGCATCGGGGACGGCGCATGCCGCGGCAAGGGGCATGCGGGCGACACCAAAGGAGGCGGCCATGAGCGCAAAACAGCAAGTGAAGGAGCTGGTGAAGGACGCGTTTCCCTCGATCTGGCTGCAGTGGCATTTCATGAAGCGCCCCAAATCGGCGGAGCGGGAACTGTCGTATCTCGAAAAAGTGATTCCCAACGACGCGGTGACGGTCGACGTCGGCGCGAATTGCGGTCTCTACACGCGGCGGCTGGCGCGCCTTTCCAGGCAGGTCCATGCCTTCGAGCCATCGCAGCAGATGGCGAGGCTGTTGCGCCGGACTTCGGCGCGGAACGTCAGCGTTCACGAGATCGCGCTGTCGGACCATGACGGCGATGCCGAATTGTTCATACCGCAAGGCGAAGACGGCCTGGTCTATGGTCTTGCCTCGCTGGAGGCGCGAGCCGAGCCGTCGGCCAGAATGATCTCCGCCCAGGTGCCGATCGCGCGGCTCGACGCGGTGATCAATCAGGATGTGGCGTTCGTGAAAATCGACGTCGAAGGCCACGAGTTGAACGTCCTCAACGGCGCCGTCGAACTCCTGGAGCGGTGCCAGCCGGTATTCCTGGTGGAGGCGGAAGACCGCCACCGCGCCGCGGCAACGCGCTCGGTGTTCGAGTTCTTCCGCAGTAAATCCTATCGGGGCTTCTTTCTGAAGGACAACGAGGTGATTGACGTCGAGGCGTTCGATCCTGGAACGCTTCAGGATGCCGATGCGTTACGGCCGGATGGCGGTCGCAAGGACGGGCAGTTCTACGTCAACAACTTCTTTTTCTTTCCCCGCCATCTCGACGGCGAATCGATATTGAGCAGCTAGCTCCTCGTTTCGCCTATCCCGCCGGCGCGGCCTCGGACCGCGCGGCTTTCCAGACAGGAACCGTAATGCATATAGCAATGATCGGCGCCGGCTATGTCGGGCTGGTGTCAGGCGCGTGCTTTTCCGATTTTGGGCATCAGGTCGTCTGCATCGACAGCAACGCGGAAAAAGTTGCAAGCCTCAACGACGGAGAGATGCCGATCCACGAGCCGGGACTTGCCGAACTGGTGGCGCGAAATGTCGACCAGGGCCGCCTGTCGTTCGCGAGCGATCTGAAATCGGCGGTCAGTGAGGCGGACGTGGTGTTCATTGCGGTCGGCACGCCATCGCGGCGTGGCGACGGCCATGCCGATTTGTCCTATGTCTACACGGCGGCGCGCGAGATCGCGGGCGCGCTTCCCGATCGGGCGGTGGTGGTCACCAAGTCGACGGTTCCGGTTGGAACGGGCGACGAGGTCGAGCGCATCATCCGCGAAGAGAATCCGGCCGCTAGCGTCGCCGTCGTCTCCAATCCCGAATTCCTGCGTGAAGGCGCGGCGATCCGCGACTTCAAGCACCCCGACCGCATCGTCATCGGAACGGATGACGCGCGGGCCCGCAGCGTGATGGCCGAGGTGTACCGGCCGCTTCACCTCAACGCGTCCCCGATCCTCTATACCGACCGCCGCACCGCGGAGCTGACGAAATACGCCGCCAACTCCTTCCTCGCCACCAAGATCGCCTTCATCAACGAGATCGCGGATCTCGCGGAAAAGGTCGGTGCCAACGTGCAGGAAGTCGCGCGCGGGATCGGCCTCGACAACCGGATCGGCCAGAAATTCCTGCATGCCGGCCCGGGCTTCGGCGGTTCCTGCTTTCCAAAGGACGCGATGGCGCTGATCAAGACCGGCCAGGACAATGAATCGCCGTTGCGCATCGTCGAGACGGTGGTCGCCGTCAACGACCAGCGCAAGCGGGCGATGGCGCGCAAGGTCGCCAACGCGTTCGGCGGCAACATCCGCGGCAAGTCCATTGCGGTGCTCGGCGTCACCTTCAAGCCCGAGACCGACGACATGCGCGACGCACCGTCGATTCCGCTGATCACCGCGCTGCAGGACATGGGCGCCGAGGTGCGCGTGTTCGATCCGGTCGGCATGGAGCAGGCGAAGAAGGTGTTCGAGAACGTCACCTTCTGCGAGAGCGCCTATCGCTGCGCCAAGGGCTGCCACGCGCTCGTCATCGTCACGGAATGGGAGCAGTTCCGCGCGTTGGACCTCAGGGAGCTGGCCGCCATCATGGCCTGTCCCGTCATCGTCGATCTGCGCAACATCTACTCTCCGGAGGAAGTGGAGCGGAACGGCTTTCTCTATTGCGGCGTGGGGCGGCCGAAATCGGTGGCGTACTGAAGGACACGAGCCGTCATGGCATCGGCTGACTAGGGATACACGCATATGATGATTGCGGATCAGGCAATTCTGGTAACGGGGACGGCAGGGTTCATCGGATTTCACGTGGCGCAGCGGTTGCTGCAGTCGGGCCACCGGGTGATAGGGCTCGACAACCTCAATTCATATTACGATCCGAAACTGAAGGCGGCCCGGCTCGCGATCCTACGCAACGATCCGCGCTTTCAGTTCGAAGAACTCGATGTGGCGGATCGCGTGGCGATACCGGCGCTGTTCGCGCGCCATCGGTTTCCCGTCGTCATTCACCTGGCTGCGCAGGCGGGCGTGCGGTACTCGCTGAAGGATCCGCACGCCTATGTCGACGCCAATCTGGTCGGCTTCACCAATGTTCTGGAGGGATGCCGGCACAATGGCTGCCGTCATCTGCTGTTCGCGTCGTCATCGTCCGTCTACGGCGCCAACAGGAAGCTGCCGTTTTCGGTGCATGACAATGTGGATCACCCGATCAGCCTCTATGCCGCGAGCAAGAAGGCCAACGAGTTGATGGCCCATTCATACAGCCATCTCTACGGCATCCCGTGCACCGGCCTGCGGTTCTTCACGGTGTACGGCCCATGGTATCGGCCCGACATGGCGCTGTTCGTATTCGCGGACGCGATCGTCCGCGGCGATCCCGTCAAGTTGTTCAATGGCGGCCGGATGCTTCGCGACTTCACCTATATCGACGATGTGACGGAAGCGCTGATCCGGCTGATCGATCGCGCGCCGCAAGGCGGGCAGCTAAGCCTCGGCGGCGCGCTGGACCCGGGATCGAGCGCCGCTCCCTGGCGCATCTATAATGTCGGCAACAACAAGCCGCAGCAATTGCTGCATGTGCTCGATGTCCTCGAGCAGGAGCTCGGGCGCAAGGCCAACAAGGAATTGCTGCCGATGCAGCCGGGCGACGTGCCGACGACCTATGCCGACGTCGATGACCTCGTGCGTGACGTCGGCTTTCGCCCGGCGACGCCGATCGAGGATGGCATCCAGAAGTTTGCTGCCTGGTATCGCGGCTATCATCGCGCGGCCTAGCCGGCCGCGCTTGCGCGAAACTCCCGCGGCGTCGTGCCGAACCTGTCCTTGAACGTGCGCGTGGCATGGGCGGCATCGGCAAATCCGCACTGATGCGCAAGCCGCGCGATCGGAACATTGGCCAGCGACGTCTGCCGCAAGAGGTTCCGAAACAGTTCGGCGCGGAGATGAAGCACGTGCCGTTCGAACGTGGTCTCGCGGTCGGCGAAGATGCGATGAAAGGTCCGCTCGGAAACGCCGAACTCGGCGGCGAGCGCGGGCACCGGCCGGATGGCGGCGATATTGGCTCTCAGATAGGTATCGATGAGGCCGAACAGGTCGGGCCGGGACAGCGCATGGCTGGCGCCGGCGGCGAGACGCAGCAGGGCCGACAGATAGGCAATGATATCAGGCTCGCTCTGTCGCGTTGGCGCATCGGATAGGGAAATCGCGTCGCGAAACAGCGCGGCAATCGAACGCGCCACCGTCCCGGATAGCGGCACGGGCCTGGCGCAGAACCGCTCCGCCCCGGGAACGGACCGCAACAGCGCGGCGGCGGGGACGGTCGCGATCAAAAGTTCCACGCGCTGTTCGGGGCCGAACAGCCGATCCTCGAACGGGCGCCGCGCATCGTAGAGCACGCCATAGCCGGGATCGATCGTGCCCTCGTTTCCGGCCTGAACCATCGAGCTTCGGCCGCGCCGCTGAAAATCGAACATGAATTCGTCGGAACCGGCCCGGCTCACCAGCCTGGCATCGCGGGTGTAACATTGCGGGCTGGAGTCGAAACGCACGAGCTTGGCCCCGCCGATCTCGACGAATTCGAAATGGCCGCTGACCACGGCGGAGCCGAGCGGCCTGGTCTCGACATGGGCGAACGACCGGCAGATCGCTTCGGTCCAATAGGCCGCCCGTTCGGTCGGGCGGATCTGGTCGGTGGAGACGCTGATCGGCATCGCGCGGGGCTGGCTTTCCTGTGTGGCGCCACAGCGTCGCCCATCACCGGTGGGTCTGGCAAGGGCCAGAGTTGGCAGGCTCATTCAAGACGGGCGGAGCGGAGCGGCCTAGCCTGCCTCCGAACCCTATCCATCCGGTCCGATATGGCACGCACAAAACCTTCCGCCCTGGCAGACGTCGTTCATCCGCTCGATCCGCTTAGCGAGGCCGAGGTCGCGCTGGCATCAGACATATTGCAACGGGTCAAGAAGCTCGGCCCGGATACGCGATTTACCCATGTTCAGCTCGAGGAGCCGGCCAAATCCGACGTTCTCGGCTGGAAGCCGGCGGCCGAACTCCGACGGCGGGCCGCCGCCACCCTGTTCGACTGCAAGACCGGCGCCACGCATGTCGCCACGGTGGACCTTGAAGCAAAGTCGGTGACGGCGTGGCAGGAGCATTCGACCAAGGCCCATCCGTACGGCCAGCCGCCGATCACCATCGAGGAGGTGTTCAAGGTCGGCGACATCGTCAAGGCCGACGCGGACTGGCGGCGCGCGATGAAGCGGCGCGGCCTCGATGACGAGGACATCGAGCTGGTCCAGGTCGATCCGTTCTCGGCCGGCTATTTCGACCGCGAGGTGGAGAAGGGCCGCCGGCTCGTCAGCGCGGTGTCGTATTGGCGCAGGGATCTCAAGGACA
>Ga0081455_10006304_pt1 | contig 12749 bp, 10 predicted proteins | sample TabmetS3T2R1_FD_70207 | JGI IMG/M metagenome (GOLD analysis project Ga0081455, IMG submission 70207) | Tabebuia heterophylla rhizosphere microbial communities from the University of Puerto Rico - S3T2R1 | ecosystem: Host-associated > Plants > Roots > Rhizosphere ... | reverse complement strand
GCGCTCGGCGCCGGCTTCGCGCGGCCGGACGCCGCCGCCGGCCAGCGCGACTGGGTGGTGCACACGAGCGCGACCTCGGCCGGACTCCAGCGCTCGCTCGAGCTGCTCGCGCCCGAGGGCACGGTCCTCGACCTCAGCTGGTACGGCGACACCGAGGTACGGCTCTCGCTGGGTGGCGCCTTCCACACCGGCCGCCTCGGCCTGCGCGCGAGCCAGGTCGGGACGGTCTCGCCGGCGCGCAGCGCCCGCCACACCACGGGCGACCGGCTGGCCCTGGCGCTCGAGCTGCTGCGCGACCCCGCCTTCGATGTGCTCGTCACCGGCGAGTCGCGCTTCGAGGAGCTGCCGGGCGTCATGGAGCGCCTGGCCGCGGGGAGCCTCCCCGCGCTGTGCCACACGATCACCTACGAGGGGGCGTAACGGGTGTTCAGCGTCACCGTCCGCGACCACATCATGATCGCCCACAGCCTGCGCGGCGAGGTCTTCGGGCCCGCGCAGCGCCTGCACGGCGCGACCTACGTTGTCGATGCCACCTTCCGCCGCGCTGAGCTCGACGCCGACGGGATCGTCGTCGACATCGGCCGCGCGGCCGAGGCGCTGCGCGAGGTCCTGGCCGATCTCGGCTACCGCAACCTCGACGAGGAGTCGTCGTTCGCGGGTACGAACACCACCACCGAGGCGCTGGCGAAGTTCGTCGCGGACCGGCTGGCCGCCCGCATGGGCGGGCTGGGGCTCGACGGGCTGGTGGTCACCCTGCGCGAGTCCCACGTCGCATGGGCAAGCTACGAGCGGGCGCTGTGACGGAGGTCCACGCGGTCGTGCCGGAGGGCATCGACGACCCCGCGCGTCCGAGCGGCGGCAACTACTACGACCGCCGGGTCTGCAACGGGCTCGCCGAGCTCGGCTGGACGGTGCACGAGCACGCGGTGCCGAGCACCGCCGCCCTCGCACGCAGCGTCGAGCGGATCCCTGACGGCGCCGTCGTCCTGCTCGATGGGCTGATCGCATCGCCCGCGCCCGACGCGCTCGTGCCGCACGCGCACCGGCTGCGGCAGGTCGTGCTCGTGCACATGCCGTTCGGCCACCGCGCGGCCGACGACGAGGTCCGCGTGCGCGAGCGCGAGGTCCTCGCGGCGGCCGCCGCCGTCGTCACGACCAGCGCGTGGAGCCGGCGCCGGCTGGAAGAGCTGTACGCGCTGCCGGCCGACCGGGTGCATGTGGCCGAGCCCGGCGTCGATGCCGCCGGCCTCGCGCCCGGCAGCCCGGCGGGCGATGCGCTGCTCTGCGTCGCGGCGGTGACGCCCGACAAGGGGCACGACGTGCTGCTCGACGCGCTCGCGTCGTCCAGCGACCTGTCCTGGCGCTGCACGTGCATCGGCAGCCTGGACCGCGACCCGGCGTTCGCCGAAAGCGTGCTGCGCGCGACTCGGAAGAAGGGACTCGAAGGCCGGGTCAGCTTCGCCGGGCCGCGCACCGGCCCGGACCTCGATCGCGCGTACGCCGAGGCGGACCTGCTCGTGCTCGCCTCGTACGCCGAGACCTACGGCATGGTCGTCGCCGAGGCCCTCGCCCACGGCGTCCCGGTCATCGCCGCCGAGGTCGGCGGCGTGACGGAGGCGCTCGGGCACGGGGCGAACGGCACACGGCCCGGGCTGCTGGTCGCGCCCGGCGACGCGGCGGCCCTCGGCGCCGCGCTGCGGGCCTGGCTCGGCGACGCCGAGCTTCGGGGCCGCCTGCGGCGGGCCGCGCGTGAGCGGCGCGCATCGCTGAACGGATGGCCGCGCACGACCTCGGTCGTCGCCGGCGTCCTCGCGGGAGCGGCACGATGAGCGCCGAGCCAGTCCCAGTCAGCCCGGACTGGCTCGTCCTGCGCGAGGCGGCCGACGCGGCCGCGCGATCGTCCGAGCTTGCCGAGCGCCTCGCGCGGCACCTCGCCGCATCCGATCACCTCGTCATCCATGACCTCGGCGCTGGGAGCGGTGCGATGGCCCGCTGGCTCGCGCCCCGGCTGCCCCGGCCCCAGCACTGGGTGGTCCACGACCGCGACGCGGACCTGCTCGAGCTTGCGGTGGCCGCGCCTCCGGGCTCGGCCTGCGTGACCGTCGAGGCGAGACGGTCCGACATCGCCGCACTGACGGCAGACGACCTCGTCGACGCGAGTCTCGTCACCGCCTCGGCGCTGCTCGACGTCCTGACGGTGCGCGAGCTGGTGCGGATGCTCCGCGCATGCATGGGACGGCCGATGCTGCTCGCGCTCACCGTCGTCGGCCGCGTCACCCTGGCGCCCGCGGATCGACTGGACGCGCGGATCGGCGCGGCGTTCAACGCCCATCAGCGGCGCGGCCGCCTGCTCGGGCCGGACGCCGTCGCGACCGCCTTCGAGGCGCTGCGCGCGACGGGCGCCGAGGTCCTCGTCCGGCCGAGCCCGTGGCGGCTCGGCGCGGCCCACGCCGACCTCACGCTCGAATGGCTCGACGGGTGGCTCGCCGCCGCCTGCGAGCAGGAGCCGGCCCTCGCCAACACGGCCACCGCGTACCGCTACAAGCGGCTTGCGCAGGCGGCCGCCGGACAGCTGACGGTGACCGTCGAGCACGCTGACCTGCTGGTGCTGCCGTGAGGACCGCCGTGCGCATCGGCGTCCCCGCCGCGACGCTCGCGGTCCTCGTGTGGCGCGTGGGCACGGGCCCGTTCCTCGACGGCCTGCGCACGGTCGACGGCGGCGCGCTGGCGGCAGCGGCCGGCCTCGCCGTGCTGACGACGGTGTGCTGCTCGTGGCGCTGGAAGGTCGTAGCACGCGGTCTGGGCGCGGACTTGCCGCTGAGCACGGCGGTCGCCGCGTACTACCGCTCGCTCTTCCTGAACGTCACGCTGCCCGGCGGGGTCGTGGGCGACGTCCACCGCGGGATCAGCCACGGGCTGCGCGCAGTGGCGTGGGAGCGCTCGGCCGGGCAGGTGGTGCAGGTCGTCCTCACGGTCGGGGTGCTCCTCGTCGCGGCGTCGCCGGTGCGGACCGCGATGCCGCTGGTCGCGCTCGCCCTCGTCGCGGCGACGGCAGGCGTCGCGATCGCCGCGCGCGTGCGACCTACCGCGGGCACGTCCCGGTGGGCGCGGCTGCGCAGCGCCGCGGCCCGCGACCTGCGCCACGGGCTCCTCGCCAAGCGGGCCTGGCCGGCCATCGCGCTGGCCTCGGCGCTGGTCGTCGCCGGCCACGCGGCCACGTTCATGATCGCCGCGCGCACGGTGGGGGTGAGCGCGCCGCCGTGGCAGATGCTCCCGCTGGCGCTCCTCGTGCTCGCCGCCGCTGCCCTGCCGAACATCGGCGGCTGGGGACCGCGCGAGGGCGTGACGGCCTGGGCGTTCGCCGCTGCCGGCCTGGGCGCGTCACAGGGGGTCGCCACCGCGGTCGCCTATGGCGTCATGATCTTCGTTGCCGCGTTGCCCGGTGCCGCCATCCTCGTCGTCGCCTGGGTGCGCCGCGACGGACACGTTCATGCCTGAGCGCCCATACACCCTGCTGAGCTGCAGCGTGTCGCTCGACGGCTACCTCGGCGAGCAGGCGCGGCGCCTCGCGCTGTCCAACGAGGCCGACTTCGACCGGGTCGACGAGGTGCGCGCCACCTGCGACGCGATCATGGTCGGCGCGGCCACCGTGCGCATCGACAACCCGCGGCTGCTCGTGCGCTCGCAGGCCCGCCGCGACCGGCGCACGGCCCACGGGCTCGCGCCGTCGCCGATGAAGATCACGGTGACCGACCGGGTCGACCTTGACCCGCGCTCGAACTTCTTCACCGCCGGCGCGGTCGAGAAGCTCGTCTACACGTCGAGCCCGCGCGTCGCCGACGCACGCGCCCGGCTCGGCCCCGTCGCCACCGTCGTCGACGCCGGCCGGCACGTCGAGATGCGCCGGCTCGGCGAGGACCTCGCCGAGCGCGGCGTGGATCGGCTCATGGTCGAGGGCGGCGGCATCGTGCACACCCAGTTCCTGGCGGACGACCTCGTCGACGAGCTGCAGCTCGTCGTGGCGCCGTTCTTCGTCGGCGACTCGAGCGCCCCGCGCTTCGTCACCGACGGGCGCTTTCCGTGGCACTCCGGGCGGCGCGCGGCGCTCGCGGAGGTGCGCCAGATCGGCGACGTGGTGCTGTTGCGCTACGCGCTCTCGGGTCGGTTCCGGGACGACTGAACGCGCCCAGGAAGCGGTCGCGGAACGCGTCCATCGGCCAGACCGGCGCGTTCGGGCTCGGCAGCATGCCGTCCTGCCAGCCCCATCCGGAGATCTGGTTCATCACCTTCGGGTCGTGGGCGATGACCGAGATCGGGACATCGTGGGTCGCGCCCTGGCCGGTCACGAGCGTCGCGGGCTGATGGTCGCCGAGGACGACGAGCACGAGGTTCTTGTCGTGGGACTGCTGCACGAACGAGAACAGCGAGCGCAGCGAGTACTCGATCGAGTCGCCGTAGGCGGAGCGGGCCCGCTTGGCATCTCCGAACAGCGAGGCCTTCGTGGCCTCCGCCGGCGGGATGCGGTTGAAGATCGACCCGTCACCCACCTTGTTGGAGGGGATCAGCCGCGGGATGCGCGTCCACGGCGCGTGGCTGGAGATGAGGTCGACCTCGGCGAAGAGCGGCTGTCGGTCGCGCTTGGCGAGCTCGAGACGCTGCAGCGCCAAGAAGGTGTACTGGTCGGGCATCGGCGGCAGGCCGAAGTCCGGGCCGCGATAGCCGAGGTTGCGGCGGTCGTAGATCTTGTCGTAGTGGTAGTAGCTGAAGCCCTCGGGCCACGCCCGGCGATTCGCCGGCATGACGCCGACCGCCCGCCACCCGCCGCGCTTGAACGCCCGGGTGAGGGTGAGCCGGTTGTTCTTCACGAGCTGGTCGTAGCGGCGCTGGCCGTCGACCCGGATCCCCGACTGGAGGGTCGAGTGCGCCAGCCAGCTCAGGCCGCCGAAGGTCGGCGAGGTGAGGAAGGCGCTGCGCGCGGAGAACCCGGCGGCCTTGAGCTGCGCGTCGCCTTTCTGGAGCACGGCGTCGACCTGGGGCGCGAACGACGAGTCCTGGACCGCGACCCGCCCGTAGCTCTCGACGAAGACGAGCAGGACGTCCTTGCCGCGCAGGCCCGTCAGCAGCTGGTCGCCCGGAGTGGAGCGGAAGCGGTCATGCGCGAGCTGGCGGGCGAGGATCGCATGGTCCTGGAGACCGGTCCGCACCGCCTTCACCTCGTCGACGGCCAGCGCGGCGGCGCTCGAGGAGGCGACCGGCGCCCCGACGGCGCGGAAGGCCACCCACACGACGCCGAGCGCGGCCGCCGCCCGGAGCGCCCAGACGCGGTGGCCGGCGGCAACCCGCGTCACCCGCAGCAGGGCGAGGACGGGGATCGCGAGCAGCGCGATGACCAGCAGGCCGATGACGGCCACGAGCACGTCCGCCTGCGACCTGCCGATCGCGTCGCGCAGCGTCTCGACACCGATCCCCACGTAGCTCGAGTCGTCGACGGGCTTGAACGGCCGGTCGAAGGCGGTGAAGAACCCGATGTCGAGGACCTTCACGACCACGACGACACTCAGCACCGCTCCCACGACCACGACCAGCACGCGGCGCGCCCTGGTGGGCAGCACGACGGCCAGCGCAACGACGACGAGAAGCTCGAGGGGAAGGCGGAAGAACGCGCTGAGCGTGAGGTCGCTCGGCTGGTTCGGAGCGACGAGGGCGACCCAGACGAGCAGCAGCGCGACGATGGTGACCGCCGGGGCCCGCGCCGTCTCGGTCCGGTGGCGCCAGAGCCACCACACGCATTCGCCGAACGACACGGCGAGCGAGGCGAGCGCAACGGCGAGAAGGGCCTGCGTGAGGGTCCGCGGCAGCACCCCGGCGGCCGCCACCGTCAGCACGATCCCCTGCACGGCGGTGACGACCTTGCGCCAGCGACGCGACGGCAGCGCCGCGCGCATCCACGGCAGGGTCCACTCGCCGACCAGGTAGACGTAGCGCGCCGCCCCGATGAGCAGCACCCAGGCGCCGTACGCCGAGGCCGCGTAGACGCTGAGCGTGAGGATGAGGAACGCGTCGATCTCACCGTCGAAGCGCGCGCCCAGGTCGGACTCCGTGCCGCTGCGCCGCGCCAGCCATCCGTCGATCAGGTCCAGCGCAAGCGCGACGGCAGCGAGCGTGACGTACAGGGCGACGGGCGTGTCGTGCGCGAACGAGTCCGCGGTCAGGGCCGCAAGGCCGACGGCGAGCGTGGCCCGGACGAGCGTCACCCACGACGCCGGCCCCAGCCCGTCGGGCCCGCGCGCGAGGGCGCGCGCCAGCGTCGCCGCGATGATCACGGCACAGCCGACCCCGACGACCCAGCCGGCCGCACCGAGCCCGACCGTCCATGCCAGGACTGCGAGCAGCAGTACCTGCGCGACGAGCCCGGCCCACGGTCCGGCGTGACTCAGTCGCACCGTGCCTCCCGTGCGGTGCGGGAGGATCGGGTGCGATGAGGCAGGACGACCGTGCGCTGCTCGACAACGCGCTGCACCGCGCGCGAACGGAGGCATTCGCGCCCGGCGAGTTCGTCGGGCAGGAGAGCTTCATGACCGCCGCCGAGATCCGAGCGCTCGCGCTCCGTGCCGGCATCGGGCCAGGGGTCTCGGTGCTCGACCTGTGCTGCGGCGTCGCCGGACCGGGGCGTTTCCTCACGCGGGAGCTGCACTGCGCCTACCTCGGGGTCGACGGCAGCGCGAGCGCCATCGCGCTCGCACGCGAGCGCTCGGGTGATCTGCCTTGTCAGTTTGCGGTCGCGCAGATCCCGCCCCTCCCAGCAGGTGCGTTCGACATCGTCCTCCTCCTCGAGACGATGCTCGCCTTCGAGGACAAGGACGCCATGGTCCGCCAGACCTTCCCGGCGCTGCGACCGGGCGGGCGGTTCGCGTTCACCGTCGAGGAGGGCCAACCGCTCACGGCGGCGGAGCGGGCGGCGATGCCCGACGCCGACACGGTCTGGCTCACGCCCCTCGACGAGATCACCGCGTACCTCGAGCGCGCGGGGTTCGTCCTCACGTGGCAGGAGGACCTCAGCGGGGGGCACCGCGCGACGGCGCAGGCGCTCGCGGCCGCGTTCGCCGCGGACGCGGAGGACATCGCGGCGAGGATCGGCCGCCGGGCCCTGGACGACCTGGTCGCCGCTCACCGGTTGTGGATCGAATGGCTGGGCAGCGGCCGGGTGCGGAAGTTCGCGGTGGTGGCCGAGCGGGCCTGAGGACGCCCATAGACTCGCGCCATGTCGGCGCGCCCGACACGATCGCGGGTACGCCTGGCCGAGTTGGTCGCGATGATCTCGCTCGGGACCGACCTCGGGTTCGGACAGCCGATGGAGCACGTGATGCGGCAGTCGCTGATCGCATTGCGTCTCGCCGAGCGGCTGGGCCTCGATGAGGCGACGCGGGTCGTCGTGTACTACGTCGGGCTCATCGCCTGGGTCGGTTGTCACGTCGACGCCTACGAGCAGGCGAAGTGGTTCGGCGACGACATGGCGCTCAAGGCCGACGCTCACCACGTGGACATGGTCGGCCTGCGCGCGCGGGCGTTCACGCTGGGCCACGTCGGGGCCGGGCAGGGGTTGGCGGAGCGGGCGCGCGTGGGCGTCAGGTTCTTCGGCGACGGGCGGCGCGCCGCGAGCGAGATGGTCGAGAACCACTGGGCGGCGACGAACGATCTGGCCGCCGGGCTCGGGCTGAGCGAGGACGTGCGCGAGAGCCTCTATCAGACGTTCGAGCGCTGGGACGGCAAGGGCGTGCCGGCGGAGGCCAAGGGCGACGAGATCCTCGTCGCGGCGCGCCTGGTGACCCTCGCCGACGTCGTGGAGATCTACCACCGCGCCGGCGGGGTGGACGCGGCGGTCGCGGTCGCCCGCGAGCGCCGCGGCACCCAGTTCGATCCGGAGCTCGTCGACCTCTTCTGCGCCGAGGCGCCCCAGCTCTTCGACGACCTCGAGTCGATGACGACCTGGCCGGCGGTCATCGAGGCCGAGCCCGCGCTGCAGATCGTGCTCTCCGAGGACGAGCTCGATGCCGCGCTCGCCGCGATCGCCGACTTCACCGACCTCAAGTCCCCATGGACGATGGGCCATTCGCGCGGCGTGGCCGACCTCGCCGCCGCGGCCGCGGCCGTCTATGGGTTGTCGGACGGCGACGCGACGCTCACGCGCAGGGCCGCGCTGGTGCACGACCTCGGGCGCCTCGGGATCTCCAACAAGATCTGGGACAAGCCCGGCCCGCTCACCCCGGCGGAGCTCGAGCGGGTGCGCCTGCATCCGTACCTCACCGAGCGGATGCTCGCCTCGTCCCCCGCACTGTCCGAGCTGGGCGCGATCGCCGTGCAACACCACGAGCGCCTCGACGGCTCCGGGTATCCGCGCGGGCTCTCCGGCAACGCGATCGCACCGGCGGGGCGAATCCTCGCGGCGGCAGACGCCTACCACGCGATGACCGAGCCGCGGCCCCATCGCGCCGCGCGCACCGCTGCGGAGGCCGCGACCGAGGTGCGCGCCGGCGTCCGGCAGGGGCTGTTCGACAGCGACGCCGCCGATGCGGTCCTGCGCGCGGCGGGCCATCCCGCCAGGCGCCGGCGCGAATGGCCGGCCGGCCTGACGAGCCGCGAGGTCGAGGTCCTGAGGCTGCTCGTGCGCGGCCTGTCGAACAAGGAGATCGCCGAGCAGCTCGTGATTTCGCGCAAGACGGCGGGCAGCCACGTCGAGCACATCTACGCAAAGATCGGCGTCTCCAATCGCGCTCGGGCCAGCCTGTTCGCGATGAAACACGGCCTGATGAGCACCGACTGAAAGATCGGGCGAACGCCCGATGAGGGGGCGGCCGGCGAACCGTACCGTCGCCGTCATGACCAGGCTCACCGCAATCGGCCCCCTCGGCAGGCTCGGCGCATTCGCGGCCGACCATGTGCGCGCGGTCATCGCCGTGTGGGCGATCGTCGCGGTCGCGCTCGCCGCATTCGCCCCCAAGATCGAGACGGCGCTGTCCGGCGCCGGCTGGCAGGCCGACGGCTCCGAGTCCGTGCAGGCACGGACCGCGATCGAGCGCAGCTTCCCGGGGCTCTCGAGCTCGGCGCTGACCGTCGTGGTCCACTCGCCGTCGGCGACGACGTCCGCACCCGAGTTCCAGCGCGCGATCCGCCGCGTCGAGCACGTGCTCGCCGGGGACCCACGCGTCGCCTTCGTCCAGCCCCCACGCCCGGGCGCGAGCATCTCCCGCGACGGACACACCGCGGTCGTGACCGCCGGGGCGAAGGGCGACCCGACGGCGATGGTCGCGGCCGCGCACGCGCTCGGGCCGGATCTGGCGGCCGTCCGCACGCCTGCGATCGCCGTGTCGCTGACCGGGTCGTCGGGCATGTGGAGCGACTTCAACGCCGCGAACAAGGCGGCGATGATGAAGTCCGAGCTCCTCTCCTGGCCCGTGACGATGGCGATCATCGTCCTCGCCTTCGGCTCGCTCGTCGCCGCGGGCCTGCCGCTGTTGCTGACGATCCTCGGCCTCATCGCCTCCGCCGGCGTGCTGGCGCTGATGACGCACGGCTTCGACATCTCGATCTGGGCCATGAACTTCGCGCTCATGTTCTCGCTCGCGCTCGGGATCGATTACGCGCTGTTCATCGTGCACCGCTTCCGCGGCGCCTTCTTCGGCGCGCGACTCTCCGTCCGCGACGCGATCGCGGTGACGATGGACAGCGCCGGGAAGGCCGTCTTGTTCTCCGGGCTGACCGTGCTTGTCTCGCTCTCGGCCGTGCTGCTCGTGCCCAGCCCGGCGTTTCGGTCGACGGCGCTCGGGATCATCATCAGCGTCGTCTTCGTGCTCGGGGCGACGCTGACCCTGCTGCCTGCGGTGCTCGCGAAGCTCGGCCCGAGGGTCGATGCGCTGCGGCTCCCCTGGGTGGACGCGGGCGAGCACCGCTCGCCGCGCGCGGCCCGCTGGGGCGAGCGGCTGTGGCGCGACGCGCACGTCCTCGGTCCCGCCGCGGCGCTCGTGCTCGTCCTGCTCGCCGTGCCCGTCCTCGGCCTGCGGACGGCCATGCCGTCGATCGCCGTCATCCCGAAGGCCGATGGCTCGCGCAGCGGCTACGAGCAGTTGCAGCGGGCGTTCGGCCCGGGCGCGCCGGGGACGCTCCAGATCGCGGCGCCGCGGGGGGAGGCCGAGGCGGTGACGGAGGTCGCGCGACGCGATCCCGGCATCGCCCGGGTGCTCGCGCCGCAGGCCGGAGCGGGCGGCGCCGCGCTCGTGCAGGCGATCCCGAACGCGGACCCGTCGAGCCCGGCGGTCGGCCGGACGATCGACCGGCTCCGGGCGGCCCTGCCCGCCTCGGCCCTCGTCGGCGGCCAGGCCGCGGAGAACCACGACCTCGCCCAGGCGCTGCGGCAGAAGACGCCGCTGCTGATCGGCGTCGTGCTCACCCTCGGCTTCCTGCTCCTGCTCGTCGCGGTCCGCGCGCCGTGGATCGCCCTGCTGGCCGTCCTCACGAACCTGCTGGCCACCGCCGCCGCCTTCGGCATCGGGCGGCTGATCTTCCAGGACGGCCACGGCGCGGGGCTGCTCGGCTTCGCCTCGCAGGGCTACATGGACGCGTGGGCGCCCGTCTTCTTCTTCGCGATGGTCTTCGCGATCTCGATGGACTACACGGTGTTCCTGCTCGCGTCGGCCAGGGAGCACTGGGAGCGCTCAGGCGACCCACGCGAGGCGATGGTGGGCGGCCTGGCTCAGTCCGGGCGCGTGATCTTCGCCGCCGCGGCGGTGATGGTCGCGGTGTTCTTCACCTTCGCGCTCTCCGGGCCGCTGCCGCCGAAGGAGATGGGCGTGATCCTCGGGGTCTCCGTGCTGCTCGATGCGATGCTGGTCCGGCTCGTGCTGCTCCCGTCGTTGCTGCGCGCGTTCGGGCGGCACGCGTGGGCGCTGCCGCGCTGGATGGACCGGGCCCTCCCCAACGTCCGCTTCGGGCACTAGCCCGAGGCGGCCGCTGCGCTCACCCGGTCGCTCACCTGCGCCAGTGTGGTGGCGTCGACCGGCTCCGCGGCGATCGACCGACCGCGACAGCGCGCGACGGCGTCCTCGAGCGTGGTTGCGTCGTCCCCCGTGTGCAGGACGACGAAGATCGCGGCGCCCGCCTCGAGCGTCGCCGCGACCTCCTCGATCAGTTCTGGCGGAACACCGCCGAGGTGCTCGGCGAGCGTGCGCTCCGTGATGGCTTGGCGACGGTCGGCGTCGAGGCGGAAGTCGAGCATCGCCGCGAACGTGCCGCCGGCCCGCCCGCTGGCCAGGTCGACGGCCGCGACCTCGCCGCTCGCTTCGTCGTGCGACACGAAGAGGGCGTCGAGCAGCGTCACGCCGCCCGCGAGCTGCATCCGCTCAATCGCTCCCACGAGTCCACCTTCGAACACCGCGTCCGAATCGAATCGATAGACGCGAAGGTGAGCGCTCATGGGCGCAGCATCGCACGCTCAAGCGTGTCCGAAGCTGACCTCCGGCAACACGCGGTGCGCCCAGCGGGGCAGGTACCAGGCCCAGCGCCCCATCAAGCGCAGGAGCACCGGCACCAGCAGCAGGCGGACGAGCGCGGCGTCGAGGAGCACCGCGACGCCGAGGATGATGCCCATCTCCTTCGGGGGCAGCGGGCCCGAGAGCGCGAAGGTGAAGAAGACGGCGACCATCACGGCGCCCGCGGCGAAGATCACGCGGCCCGAGTGCGCCACCGCGCCGACCATGGCCTCGTGCGGGTCGTGGCTGCGGTCCCAGTGCTCCTTGGCGCTCGAGAGCAGGAACACGGTGTAGTCCATCGAGATCGCGAAGATCATCGCGAAGAAGAACACCGGTCCCCACGCATTCAGGAAGCCCTGCGACTCGAAGCCGAGCAGGCCCTCGAGGTTGCCGTCCTGGAAGACGAGGACGCCCGCCCCGAACGCCGACGCCGTCGCCAACAGGTTCGTCGCGACGCCAGCGAGCGCGGAGCGACGCATGCCCTCCGCGGTCGACGAATGCGCGGCGACCTGGCGGCCCGAGCTCTTCGCGATGTTCACGATGAGATTCAGCTCGTCCTGCGTGAATCCCGGCATCGCTTCGCCGTTCGGACCCCAGCGATAATCGGCGTAGACTTTGATCCAGTCGGCGCCGTGTTTGATCTGATCGCGCACTACATAGCTGATTCTGTCCGGACCATCGGCTTCCTCGGCGCCTTGCGGGATTTCGTCCATGTATTCGGTCGCGAATCCCTTCGGCGCATACTGCCCGGTGACGACGATCGCCTTCGTGACCACCCACATTCGCGGACCAGGGATGATACCCTGGTTGATCGCCTCCTTGAGGCCGACGTCAGCGTAGCCGGCGCCTTCGGTCCCGAGATCGCGGACGGTGGTGAAGCCCGCGAGCAATGTCGCCTTCGCGTGGTTCACCGCGCGCGCGACACGCAATGCGAGCGACTCGTGGAGGACTTGATCGTTCCACGGCGTCTCATTGTACGGATGCAGTAGCAGATGTGAATGACCTTCGATCAGCCCCGGGATCAGCGTGGTGCCGGGAAGATTGATGGTCGTTGCCTCCGGCGGAACCTGAACGTTGGCCTTCGCATCCACGGCTTCGATGCGATCGCCGCGAACGAGTACGACCCAGCCTTCGTGCGGCACGGCGTCGACGGCGTTCCAAACGCGATCGGGCACGAGGAGCACCGGCGGCCCAGCGGGCGCTGCGCCACCACGTCCACCGCCGCGA
>Ga0081455_10006303_pt1 | contig 12749 bp, 7 predicted proteins | sample TabmetS3T2R1_FD_70207 | JGI IMG/M metagenome (GOLD analysis project Ga0081455, IMG submission 70207) | Tabebuia heterophylla rhizosphere microbial communities from the University of Puerto Rico - S3T2R1 | ecosystem: Host-associated > Plants > Roots > Rhizosphere ... | reverse complement strand
TTTCTCCACGCCACCGTTTGTTTACCAGGGGTTTTAGGGTGAATCTGCTCGAACAAATCGATCATTGGGCTCTTGCAGCTCCAAATGCAATCGCGCACATCAGCGGAGATCAGAGGCTGACTTATGGTGAGCTGCGCCGCCGTTCAGATTTTCTCGCCACACAACTGGCAGAACGGTTCGGCGACGATCGCTCTCCAATCGCAGTGCTCGGACATCGGGAGCCCGAGATGCTCATCGCATTTCTTGGGGCCGTAAAGTCTGGCAGGCCTTACGTACCGCTGGACACGGCATTGCCTCAACAACGGATCGACAAAATTCTGGCAATCTCACGCCCGGCCTTGCTTCTCACGCCGGAAAATGTCGCAAGATTTTCCTGCGCTGCCGCGCCTGCTCCTGTGACGCGCCCGGAAGGTGATGACCCGTTTTATATTTTGTTCACCAGTGGCAGCACCGGAGAACCGAAAGGCGTTATTATTACACTTGGTTGCCTGGAGCACTTCGTGAAATGGATGCTCGAGGAACAGAGGTTCCTTCCACTAGGCGAGACCTTCCTGAACACGGCGCCATTCTCATTCGATCTTTCAGTGATGGATCTGTACTGCAGCCTCGCCATGGGGGGGACTCTCTTCAGCATAGGCCGCGATTTAGTCGCCAATCCGAAAATGCTTTATCGAGCCTTTGGAAATTCCGGCGGGACTACGTGGGTCTCAACACCATCGTTCGCCCGGATGTGTTTGGTTGAGGAGAAATTTTCAGAGGGAATGCTTCCACACATTCGTCGTTTTCTTTTCTGTGGTGAAACACTCGCCGTGCAAACTGCAGCTCGCCTGATGGAGCGGTTTCCGCGAGCCGAGGTGTGGAACATGTATGGCCCCACTGAAGCGACGGTGGCCACAACCTCCGTACGGATAGAGCTTTCAATTTTGGAAAAATATTCGGTGCTCCCGGTGGGCCGCGCGATGCCCGGTACGGATGTTTTCGTTGTGAATCAAGCCGGACAAACTTTGCCCGCGCCAGAGCGAGGTGAAATTGTCATTGCCGGACCAAATGTCAGTCCAGGCTATCTGGGTCGGTCTGAGCTCACGGCAGCCGCATTTTTCGACCGAGGCGATCAGCGCGCTTATCGAACCGGCGACCATGGCCGATTTCATGATGGCCTACTTTTCTTTGAAGGCCGCATGGATTCGCAGCTCAAGCTCAGCGGTTACCGCATCGAACTTGGCGATGTAGAAGCAAATCTTCTGGCGTTGCCCTCCGTGAGGGAAGCCGTAGTCACACCGGTGATCAAGAACGGCGCGGCTCAGTCGCTCGCCGCGTTTGTTGTACTCAGCGATCGAATCGAAGCATCGCATTTCGACCTGACGCAGTCATTGCGACAACAACTGGCCGAACGCCTGCCAGTGTACATGTTGCCGCGCAAATTCGTTTTTCTCGATGCTTTTCCGCTGACGGCGAACGGCAAGGCCGACCGAGCCCAGCTGGCTCAGTCTTTGTGAGTCCCTACGCCGATTTCACATATTTTGGGCTGCTGCTTTATGCAGTAATTCCTACGCTGATCCTGGGTCTGTTTGGCAAAGCAGGCTGGCGTTGGGCGACCCTGGTGACTGCCGCGATCCTCGTCGTGCAGTATCACGGGCTATTACACATTCGACCCCATTTTGCAGTCCGCGAAATCTGGATCGTCGTCGGCTTTGGTGTCTGGCAATGGGCAACGATATATCTATTCACGAAGAGCGGTGCCCGTGCCGGATGGCCGTTCTATGTTGCCATCGCGGCCGGCCTGCTTCCGCTTGCAGCGTCCAAATTTTTTCCGGTCGTGTCGCCGGGAAGCGAGTTTGGTTTTCTCGGGATTTCGTACATCACGTTCCGGGCATTGGATGTCGTGTTTTGCCTGCGGGACAAGGTCATCATTCTGCCTGGGACGCTCGATTTCTCGATGTTTCTTTTCTTCTTCCCAACCATTTCAGCCGGTCCGATCGATCGGTTCCAACGGTTCGCAGGCGAATGGAGAAACAAGCGAACACGCGCTGAATTTCTTATCGATCTTGATGGCGCGGTGCATCGTATTTTCCGAGGATTCCTTTACAAATTCATCGTTGCCGCGCTGATCAAACAATACTGGATGGAGCGCGCCGCCAGCAGTGGGAGCTTTCCGGCGTTAGTCAGCTATATGTATGCCTACAGCTTCTATTTGTTTTTTGATTTTGCCGGCTATAGCGCGTTCGCCATCGCTCTGAGTTATCTTTTTGGCGTTCATACGCCGGAAAATTTCGATCGACCGTTTCTCGCGCGAAATATCCGCGACTTCTGGAACCGCTGGCATATCACTCTTTCATTTTGGTTTCGCGACCATGTTTACATGCGTTTTCTGTACGCGGCGATGCGCGGCAAATGGTTTGCGCATAAGGAAGTTGCTCCGATCGTCGGCTATTTTCTTGCTTTTGGACTTATGGGACTCTGGCACGGGCCCGAGCTCCATTACATTGTGTACGGGTTTTATCAGGCGGTGCTGCTTTCCGCGTTTCACCTTTTTTCGCGCTGGAGCAAGGTGCGCCGCTTTTGGCCGGATGGACTTGTGACCCGGGTCGCTGCCACCTTCATCACGTTCCAGCTTGTTTGCTTTGGTTTACTCATCTTTTCGGGACGCATTGGAGCCGCGCCGTTGCCGCATTTTGTGAGCAAGATCGATCGGGCAGATTGCGCGTCGATCTCTGGCTGGGTTTGGGACAAATATGATGCCGACGCTGAGGTGCATATTGAGCTTTGGGATCGTGACCAATATGTCGTGGCCTTTCCGGCGAATCAGTTCCGGGAAGATCTCGTCGATGCTGGCTACGGAAACGGACGGCACGCTTTTAAGATTGCGACTCCGCCGCAGCTCCGAGACAAGCGTCCACACGAGGTCCATCTTCGGGTTGCAGGGACAAAACAGGAGCTAACTGGGTCACCCAGAGTAATTCGATGCCAGTAACCGGACACCGCTAACACCGGGGCTGTGGTGAAAGATGCGTTAATGACAAAGCGCGAATGACGAATGACGAAAGAAAGCACGAATCCCTAAATGACGAAAACGTCGTCGTCCTGCCTGCTTCGGCATTCAGGTTTCGTCATTAATTTGTCATTAGACATTCGTCATTCGTCATCTGACTGACATGCTGCCTTTCTTGCCTGTCGATTCTTCCTGCGGGATGACGTCGTATTCCGGCTTTGGCGCACCCATCAGCCAATGATCGAACCAACCAACAATATGCTGCAAGCGCTCCACCCGATGCCAGGGCTGGCCGGAGCGAGAAAGCTCGTGCGATTCGTTTGGGAATCGAACCATCACGGCGGGAATTTTGCGGAATTTCAGCGCCCGAAACATTTGTTCTCCACCCGCGCCCGGTGGCGTCCGGTAATCTGCTTCGCCAAGGATAAACATCATCGGCGTCGTTACATTCTTGATGAAATTGATCGGTGAACGCGCCCGGTACTCCTGCGGATCTTCGAATGGCGGCCCTTTGAACCAGTTCGGTTGAAAGAGTGTAAAGTCGGCTGTGTACCACCAATCTTCCCAGCTGGCGATATCCCGCTGGGCGACAGCCGCGGCAAAGCGGTTTGTTTGGCCCACCACCCAGTTGGTCAGCAATCCGCCGCCGCTCCCGCCGGTTACGCCGAGCTTTTTATCGTCGATGTAGCCGAGCTTGATCAACTGATCCACGCCGGCCATGAGATCTTTGTAATCGTCCCCCGGGTAATGATACTGAATAACGTTTCCAAATTCCTGGCCGTAAGTTGTGCTTCCGCGTGGGTTTGGATAGAGGACTACGTAACCCTTGGCCGCCATCCACTGAAATTCGTGGTCGAACACATAACCGTACGCGACGTGCGGGCCGCCGTGAATATTGAGGATCAGTGGGTATTTTTTGTGCGAATCGAAGTTGGGCGGCTTTTGCACCCAGGCTTCGATGTGCTTGCCGTCAAAGCTATCGTACCAAATCTCTTCAGGCTCGGTCAGATTTAACTTGGAAAACAGTTCGTCATTGACATGCGTCAACTGCCTGGGCGCCGCGTCACCGCTCGTGCGATCCAAAACAAAAAGATCGTTTATGCGCGTCGGTGTTGAGACCACATAGACCAACTTCGACGCGTCTGGAGAGGCGCGAAAACTCATCACACCCTGGTTGCCGGATGTTAAATCGTGTACTCCAGTGCTGCCGAGATCGGTGTCCTGGGCTACAGGCAAATCGAACAGCCCGATGTTTGCTTTGCCTTCCTTCGTGTAAACGGCAATGAGACCTTTGCCGTCCGGCGTCCAGATTGGTTTGTTTTGTCCGCCAGCCCGCGGGGAAGAGGCGTCTCCAATCACGAACCCCGGCACGTCGAAATCGAAGTTCGCGGTCAGATTGCGGGGCTTTGCATTTGGCGAAAGATCGAGGACCCAGAGATCGGGCTGCGCGTATGAGACGATCGGGCGCGTGGTTGATGCGGTAAAGGCGACCTGTTTGCCATCGGGGCTGAGCGACAGCGCGCCTCCGCCGGGACCGAAACCTCCAACCTGTAAATCAATCGTTGTGATTTTTACCGGCTCACCGCCAACGGCTGCCACCGAATAAACATCAGTTTTTGGTAGCTCGTAGTATGGCTCGTCATTCCGATCCGATGTGAAATAGATTTGCGAACCGTCTTTCGACCAGGTGGCGCTATCTTCATCGAAGCGGCCTTTGGTGAGTTGGCGTGGTTTTACTTTTTCGTCAGCACTGCGCGGCACGTTCACGAGCCAAATGTGCGTGGGATGCTTGGGGTCGAGGTAGCCCTCATTGTCCTGCCGGTAAACGGCGTGTGTGATGACGCGAACATCGCTCTCGTGTTCAGCCGTGGCGGCAGGAGCATTACCGCCCGTTTTTTTTGCTTCTTCTTCCTTCTTTTTCTTCTCCTGCTTGGCCAGGTCTTCCGCGTTCGTGTCGCTTGTGAAAGCGATCGTCTTTCCATCCGGGGACCAGCTTGGATTTCCGGCACCTTTCGGCAGATCGGTAAAGACAAATGAATCTCCACCGGCCATCGGCAACAGTGCTAGCTGCGGTGGCTCAGGTTTATCATTCTTCTGGGTCGCGCGGGTAAAGAGCAAAAATTTTCCGTCCGGCGACCACCGCGGAGAGGAATCATGATCGCCTTTTGTCAGTTGGTGAGGCTCTTCTCCGCCTGCGACCGGCACACTCCAGATGGAAGTATTGTAACCTTCCTTCTTGTCATTGACCGTCACACGCACAAACGCTACTCGCGATCCGTCCGGCGAAATCTGTGGGTCTCCAATCCAGACGAAATCGAAGAGATCTTTTTCCGTGATGTTGCGCTTTTCAGCGAACGAGGTGCTGATTGCTGCAAACAAAGCCAACAGAGAACAAATGACGAATGACTTCGTCGTGTTGAATCGCTGAATCGCTGAATCGTTGAATCGTAAGCCCGATGTAACGGTGTAACGATGTAAGGAATCACGCCGTTTCTGCGTCATTTGATTATCCATAATTCTTTCGTCATTTGACGTTCGTGCTTCGTCATTGGCAGCCGAAGGTTGGCCGCGATCACATATGTTCAATGACGTTATCGCCAAATTGCGAACACTTGATCTCAGTGGCTCCATCCATCAAACGGGCGAAATCGTACGTAACACGTTTGCTCGCAATCGCGCCCCTTAAGCCTTTGAGGACCAAATCGGCGGCTTCTGTCCAGCCCATGTAGCGGAACATCATTTCGCCTGACAAAATCACTGACCCCGGGTTGACCTTGTCCTGGTTGGCGTATTTCGGCGCGGTGCCGTGGGTTGCCTCGAACACTGCGTGGCCGGTGATGTAATTGATGTTTCCGCCAGGTGCGATGCCGATGCCGCCCACTTGCGCGGCCAGCGCGTCGCTCATGTAATCGCCATTCAGATTAAGCGTCGCGATCACATCGTAATCTGCCGGGCGCAACAGGAATTGCTGGAGCGCGTTATCGGCGATGGCGTCCTTGATCACAATGCCGGCGCCCGGTTTGCCCATGGGAATCTCGCACCACGGGCCACCATCAATTTCCTTGGCGCCGAAATATTGCTTCGCCACGTCGTAGCCCCAATCGCGGAACGCGCCCTCGGTGAATTTCATGATGTTGCCTTTGTGCACCAGCGTCACGCTCCTCCGGCGGTTCGCGATCGCGTAGGAAATTGCGCTGTGGACAAGGCGAACGGTGCCGGACCGGCTCACCGGTTTGATTCCAATTCCGACCTGCACGTCGTCTTTTTCCGGTGCGCCAACTTTTTTCCAAAACTCTGCTGCCTTCTGTTTTGTCCCGAACCGGATTTTTTCATACTGCTGCGGAAACTCCTTTTTTAGAAAATCGAGAACCTTCTGCGCATCGGGAGTACCGGCGGCGAATTCGATGCCGGCGTAGATGTCTTCCGTGTTTTCGCGGAAGATGACCATGTTCACTTTCTCCGGATGCTTCAGAGGCGAGGGGACACCATCGAAGTACTGCACTGGCCGCAGGCAAACGAAGAGATCGAGGAGTTGTCGCAGCGCGACATTAAGCGAACGAATGCCGCCGCCCACGGGCGTCGTCAGCGGACCTTTGATCCCCACGTGATATTCGCGGAACGCTTCAACGGTATCCTCCGGCAACCATTCACCGAATTTATCCTTTGCCGCCTGCCCAGCGTACACCTCAAACCAGGCGATCTTTTTTCTGCCGCCATAGGCTTTTTCCACCGCGGCATCGAACACCCGCTCGCTGGCGGCCCAAATATCCGGTCCAGTGCCGTCTCCGCGGATAAATGGAATGACCGGTTGATCCGGTACATTCAGTTTATCGGTTCTGGTAATTTTTTCACCGGCAGGCGGAGCGACATCTTTATATGGCATAAGGGGCAAACTGTAGAGGCGCCTGTCCTCAGTCGCAACAGAAGTCAGTGCTTTGAAATCGAGATCCTGTCGTCGGTGGCATAGATAAAAAACCAACCCCGATTACGATCGCCCCCGCCCCTCGGCAAAAATCTTGCGCGTCGGCGCACCTCTATTATAATGCGCGCTCCTCCTCCATTCTCATGTTTCCCCGGAGAGCCAGTAAAAGGCTTTGCGCGGGCGGATACCTGATCCGCCCTTTTCGAGCTACGAGTTGTGAAGTACGACTTTCGCGCTTTGTGAAGCGTGGCCGTTGCCGAAGCTTTACGCTTCTCGAGCTGTTAATAGTCATCGGCATTATCGCTGTCTTAATGGTGTTGATTGCTCCAGCATTCACCAGCCTCAAAAGTGCCGGAGACGTCACGAGCACGGCCTACACAATAAAAGGCGTACTTGATACAGCTCGTACCTATGCGAAGGCGAACAACACTTACACTTGGGTTGGTTTCTATGAAGAAAACGTAGCGTCCCAGGCCTCCCCTAACACAGACCAGCCGCCGGTTGGCAGATTAATCATGTCCATCGTTGCCTCGAAAGATGGAAGTAACTTAGGAGCAGATCCAAGTTCGACCGCAACGGGCACCGAGAACTGGATTGATCCTACTCAGCTAACTCAAGTCGGGAAGCTCGTGAAGATTGATAACATTCACCTTCCGCTATTCAGCATTTGCCCCAATTGTAGTGGTGAGACCTTCGACACGCGCCCAAGCGTTCAGCAAGACCCTGTCGTCGGCTATAACGCCTCGCGATTTGGAGAACTTAACGCATCACCTCCGAACACGGCGCCTTATGACACAACGAACAACGGTTTAACAAAGTTTCCTTTCCAGTATCCGGTAGGCAATCCTGCGCCTCCGCGGCAGTATGCCTTTCGAAGGACGCTGCGGTTTAATCCGCGAGGCGAATGCAGAATCAACAGCACGTACGATGTGCGCAAGGTAATCGAGGTTGGTTTGCTTCAGACACATGGCACCACGATTCCGCCTGGTACCGGAACGGGTTCGCTAATTAGTTACAATGGAAACGTCGCAGCCGTTCAGATCACTGGTTTTGGTGGGAGCGTAAAGATCTATCGGCGATGAAAAAGCGGAGTGATTGCGCGTTTTCACTCGTCGAAGTTACCCTGGCCCTTGGTATCGCCGCTTTTTGTTTGATAGCAATTTTTGGGTTGATGCCTGTCGGTGTACAAACAAGCCGCAACGCGACTTCCCAGACCGCCGCCACGAACGTCATTGCCGCAGTGGTTGCCGATCTGCGAGCTACGCCGACTACAATTACGACATCGGTGCAATTTGCAATTAGGTTTGGGACAAACACAACGCGGTACTTTGATAGTCAAGGACAATGCTCATGCGATAGTGCGGGCTCGCAGAGACCTAATCCGCAGACGGGAGATTGCTCGTTGTCTTGGAGTCCTCCCTTGCAGCCTCGTTATCGGTTGAGCGTAGTATGGAATGGTTCTTCGTCATTACGTTATGCGGATCTGAGGATTACATGGCCTGCATTGATTGATCCTGCGACGACTACACCAAGCGGGTCAACCGAGATGTTTGCCGCATTCGATAGGAACTGACTCATGGACAATACGATCGGGAGAACTGGAGAGGCAGCCGTGTGGCCTACAATGGATCCGGCATCGCATTCGAGACGCCTGTCACTACAACGCAGCTGCGTTAGTGGCTTCACGCTGGCAGAACTCGTAGTCAGCATCGGCGTGTTGGTATTATTAGTCGTTCTAGCTACCCAGCTTCTTAACAGCGCCGCGACTATTACCACCTTAGGTCACAAGCAGATGGACGCAGACTCACAAGCGCGCCAGCTCCTTGACCGTATGGCCATTGATTTTGCGCAAATGGTGAAACGTTCAGACGTCGATTATTACGTTAAATCTTCGGCGACTCCACCGCCTACTGGAGTGCGCAACTTACTGCAGCCCGGAAACGATAGGATAGCGTTCTATAGTAATGTTCCCGGCTATTATCCATCTACTGGTTCGCAAAGCCCCGTTTCTCTTATAGCCTACCGCGTAAACTCTCAGAATAAACTGGAGCGAATGGGCAAAGGTTTGGTCTGGAACGCAGTGGATTGCGGGGGGATTCCGTGTACTCCTGTTGTTTTCATGCCGATACCGCTTGTATCGCCGCTACCTATCGCGGAACTGCCAGCTCCGGCCCCCACGCCCCTGCCAACCCCAGCCTGGTCAACCACCGTTGCCGCGAACGACTGGTCGGACTCGGAGCTCATCGGTCCGCAGGTTTTCCGGTTCGAATATTACTATCTACTCAAGGGTCAAACGAACCCGGCGGCTCCGCCTCCAACTCCAACTCCCTACAGCCCGATATTCAGCGATACACCGTGGGATACACGGATCTGTGCATGCCCAACACCAATCCCAACGCCAACTGTAACCCCGACGCCGGGAACGCCAACTCCTGCCCCAACCCCGCCGTCAGTCTGCTGCCACGTTGCTCCAGAAGGCATGCAAGATGTGGCCGCAGTTGTAGTTAACATCGCGGTTATTGATGCCAAAAGCAAATTACTCCTTACCGACGCGCAGATCGGCACTCTAGCTAACAGTTTGATTGACTGGGGGACAACTAGCTGTCCTGGCTGCCCAACACAGACACAGTGGCAGACGACTCCAGGCCTGTTGCAGGCGCGATGGCGTGCCGCTCTTGATGGCAACACAACGCTAGCACGTCCCGCGCTTTCCGGCATTCGAGTCTACGAACGCTATTTGTTTCTCTCCCCGCCTACCCTCCTTACTCCATGAAAAGTTTTCTCTATTCTCGTGATGGCGCCTCCAAAGGCGCGGCTCTGATGATTGTTCTCGCGCTCGTCGTGCTTTTGACCGGCCTGGCGCTGGCTTACTTCTCGCGCGCTGGAACGGACAGGCAACTTGCCCAATCGAGCTATAACGATACTTCAGCCGATCTTCTTGCCCGAAGCGCCTTGGACCTTATCACGAGCAATTTTAAACAGGAAATTCTTAGTCATCCAACTGTAACGCCAAATCCGCCGAATTGTTATATCACGCCGGTGCCCTACACACCTACACCATTGGTTTCAGGTTCGCCCATTCCAAACTTGATCAGGCAGAGTTTTTTTGGTGATCCGACCGGGCGCACGTCGAGCGTGAACTCCGGTGCCGTGTCTGCGAACGGACGCTCAATTAGCACAACTCGTTGGAACAGCCATTACTTGGTCCCCCGAGGAAACCCAAGCGACCTGAGTATCAATCCCTCCCCAACGCCGACCTTCACGGCGCCGGATTGGGTGCTTGTAACTGCTCAAGGGCCAAGTCCTTCACCATCTCCGAATGAGGTCATCGGAAGATACGCCTTAGCGGTTTACGACGAGGGTGGGTTGCTTGATATGAGTCTGGCAGGTTATCCTGGCTTCCCGAACATTTCTGGATGTCCGGACCCCGCTCCTACGCCGTGGCTGGTAAACATTGGCCGCAAAGGAACGGTAGGTTTTGCAGACCTGACGGCCTTGGGGGCTTACGCGCCACCGCAAAGCCAGGTAGATAATATCGTAGGATGGCGAAACTATGCCATGACCCAAAGAACGAGTAACAGCTTTGGCAGTTTCAACTATGCAACAGAGCGAGATTGCGCGAAGCAGAATTTTTATGGCAGTTACTTGCTCTATTTTGGCGATCCGCCGTTTAGTATTGAAAGCCTTTCGGACAAGCTGCTTGCTTCAAACTATCCATTCACTTCTGCTGCGAGTTACGTTTCAAATAACCGGACCGATCAGGCATTGATGACCCGGCAGGAATTGTTAAGGCTTCAAAGGGCTCTCAATAACCCTCCCGGTCAGTTTAGCCAGAACGTGCTTCAGTACCTGGGAACTTTTTCTCGCGAACGAAATCAGCCGGCCTCGGACTGGCCGAATCTGAGCGGTAACCTAAGTGAAGGACGCTTCAACCTGAATAATCTGGCCTTGGTGGTACCAAACCCAGGCGACTGTAATATTCCGCATGGCAAGAAGAAGGGCTGGCAGACCGGCAAAAACCGGAACCATACTTGCGGGACCCCAACGGAGGTGATCGAGTTATTCGGGCTGTTTTGGGTAAAAGCGGATCTGATACAGTGTCCCGCTGGGGACCTGAGGTGCCCCGGTTACTGGAGGTACGTCGATCATACTGGACCGAATCCACCCGGGGACCCCGATCCGAATCCGCATAGTGTTATTTGCTTCAGAGGAGCGAACCAACAGGCCGACTTCTTTCAGGTTCTGCATTATGCGTTGGGTGCTGCGGTGAATCAAACGAGCCGCTGCGGTGGTACCGGCGATCAAGCGAGGACGTTTGCTGTCGGGGCGTCACTGATCGACCAATACGATTCCGGCGATGCCTGCAACCAAGCCGATACGACAGGCTGCGATCTTGATTTGAGGGTCATGAACGGAAACAATCAACAGTACACGACTCATACGACAGTTATTCAGTACGGGCAGGGCAACGGAAGCAACTCATACGCCTACGGCATGGAGCTGAACTATGACTCGCGTGACCCAAATGCCTCGATTAATGGTGACTGCGCTCCTGGCGCAGGTAGTGGTGGCTGTAACAGCAAGCCACATCGACCTACGCCCGCCCCTGCTCCGGTAAGCCCCGTCGTAATTAATCATGCTTTTAGCAATGCAGGTGAACTTGGCTACGGTATCCTGACTTCCACCGGCGGCCCTACACCTGGGCCCACCCCGCTGCCGACATTGGACTTTAGCTCACCAAATTATGGTGACGCTCCGGTGCTCGATTTCTTTAGCTACAATCCTATCAGCAGCGCCTATCCGCGCGCGGGGATCGTCAATCTATACACTAGGAACGCTCCGGTACTTGCCGCAATGTTGGCGGGCACACTGAAAACTGATGCTGCGGCTGCTAATCCTGCTCCAACGCCCATCGTTACTGCGTCCCAAGCCATGGATGCAGCAACGCGAATCGTTCAAGAGACACAGAACGTGCTCGCAGGCACTCCGGGCTATGGTCCGGTGACGCAGACCGACATGACAAGGGCGATTGCCGCCCGACTGGTTGCAGCTGGTGCGGCGGCTCCCAGCTGGAGTGGCGCGACCACGGAACAAAAGCAATCGATCACTCGTGCTTTGGCGGAGATGGGACAAACTAGGACTTGGAATCTTTTTATCGATGTGATTGCGCAAACAGGTCGCTACGCGCCAGATGCCACTAATGTTACTCAAGCCAACAAATTCATCGTCGAAGGTGAAAAACGCTACTGGCTTCACATTGCGCTCGGTCGCGATCTTAACCCCGATGGAACCGTGGACGTGCTCGGGACACAGCTCGAGGAAGTGATTGAGTAGCACGGTAGTTGATAGCGGATAGCTGATAGTTAGTCTGATTTCAGTGAAGCTAGAGCGAATTCTCCCATGCATCCGGAGTCTTGGGAGCCGCGATTATGATTACGGTCAAGGAGCTTTTCGTTCGGAATGGAGGCGCGTTTGTAACACCGCTGTAGCACGGTTGCCCCACTCTTTAAAAGGGGTGTCCCATCCAAAATAGATCAGCCCGGCGATAACAAGGATTTCGATCAATAATCGCATACGAGCATGCAGGTTCGCTAAAGAACCCGGGCAAAAGCAATCTAAATTTTTCTGGGAAGGGCGCTGTAGCCACGGCACCGTGGGCCGTTTTTCATATAACGAGCAGTGCTGAGGAACCTGCCACAGGCAGGTGGCTACAACATTTGCGGATTCCTATGGCGTAGCATGACCTTCGACCAGGATCATGTTTGTCCTGGCCGTGCGGTGGCGCATCTTTCGCGGTTCACGGTACTCTTCGCAGTTGAGCCATTCCCTGGCGCGATC
>Ga0081455_10006302_pt1 | contig 12750 bp, 11 predicted proteins | sample TabmetS3T2R1_FD_70207 | JGI IMG/M metagenome (GOLD analysis project Ga0081455, IMG submission 70207) | Tabebuia heterophylla rhizosphere microbial communities from the University of Puerto Rico - S3T2R1 | ecosystem: Host-associated > Plants > Roots > Rhizosphere ... | reverse complement strand
AGCACGAGCGGCCGCTCCGGAAGGTCGATTGCCACCGCGAGCGTCTGCTCGTCGAGCGAGTCTTCCTCCACGACGGCCGCCTCGGGGAAGGCGAGCGGCAGGCGGGCGGCCTCCGCCATCGACTCCCCGCCCTCGCCCCAGGCCTGCGGCACGCGCACCATTCCCGCCCCGAACTCGCGTCCGCAGGCGTGGCACTCGTAGCCGGGCCCGATCGCGACGCACGTGTACGTGCGGCATTCCGGGCAACGGGCGCGCAGCCGGCTCACGCCGCACCCCTGGATACCAGCGTCCCGGACCAGTGACGCAGACGGTCGAGCCAGCAAAGCCGGCTCGACCTGACGGCGACATCGCAAGCGACGTCGCTCACAGCTGCCTCTCGTAGGTGTCGTTGCGGCGGACGACGTGCATCCCGACCCGCTCGTAGAGACTGACGGCGCCGGTCGTGTTCTCGCCGTCCACACCGAGGCCGACTCGGGTAGCGCCGCGTGAAGCGAAGTCGCGGAACGAGTGGTGCAGCAGCGCCGTGCCGAGCCCGCGCTTCCGCCACGGCGGCCGCACGCCGAGGACGTGCACCCAGCCGAACTGCGGATCGCCGGAGAAGTGCCACGCGTTGAGCGAGATCGCGGTGACCTCGTCGCCGTCGTCGACCACCCACCAGAGCGACGGGTCGAAGCTGTGCCGCCCGACGTTGAAGTCGTGCCAGTCCTCGAACGTGTAACGGTGGTGCTCCCAGTGGTCGGCGAAGGCGTCCATGTGCGCCTCGTACACCCGTTCCTCCTCGCCGGGCCGCAGGTTCCGCGGCGACAGTCCGTCGGGCCACTCGGGCGCAGGCAGTTCGCCGTCGAGGTCGATCTGCATCTGGAACGAGTAGCGAATCGGCCGCCAGCCCGCGTGCTCGAGCACCGGCCGCAGGACCGGGTCGTCGCCCTGGACGAAGCTCCGAACCACGCTGGCCCCGCGCTCGCGCCCGATCTGCTCCGCCTCCGCAAGCAGCAGGCCAGCCGCCTCGGCGTCCAGCGTCCGGACGTCCGCCGGGAAGCGTCCACTCTCCTCCAGCTGGATGTCGAGGTAGCCGACGAGCTCGCCCTCCCGCTCGGCGACACGGAACTCGAGGTTCTTCTGGCCGAACCAGCTGCGGACCTCCTCCTCGCTCAGCTCCGGCTCGCCGAACGACGCGACCGCGTGCTCCTCGAGCAGCGCCCTGATCGCCGGCGCCTCGTCGACGCTCGTCGCCCGCAGCTCGACGCTCAAGCGACCTCCTCCAGCGCCTCGGCGAGCCCGGTCAGCTCCGGGAGCTCGCGCGTCGGCAACGGTCCCGGCTGCTCACCGAGCCGGTTGATCCAGATCGACGGCAACCCGAGGTCGTTCGCCGGCGCGACGTCGTGGAAGAGGCTGGCGGCGACGTGCACGTCGGGCAGCCGCCCGACGTGCTCCTCGAAGGCGCGCCAGTGCCCGAGCGCCGGCTTGTACGAGCCGATCTCGGAGGCCACGATCGACACCTCGAACGGCACGCCCAGCTGCGCGAGCGAGGCCTCGATGTAGTCGCGGTCGGTGTTGGACAGGATCGCGAGCTTCCAGCCGCGCCCGCGCGCGGCCATCAGCGCCCTGGGCACCTCCGGGAACGGCTGCCAGCCGGGCAGCGAGTCCGCGAGCGCGGTCTCGTCATCCGGCGGGGCGCCGAGCCGCCGCATCGCCTCCGTCAGCACCTCGCGGTAGGAGAGCTTCCCGTCGGCCTCGAGCTCCGGCTCGAGCTCGTGGTAGCGGTGCAGAAGGTCGCCGGCGCGGTCGTCGCCGAAGACGCGTGCGAGCTGTGCACGGATCCCGCCGTTCCAGTCGATCAGCGTGCCGTAGCAATCGAAAGTCGCCCACCGGTCCCCCGCCACGCGAGCGATCGTACTCCTTGCGAGTAGCATCGGCGGCGTGCGGATCGGGGTCGCAGTCGTGCTCACCTCGGCGCTGCTCGCCGCGTGCGGGTGTGGATCGTCGAAACCGAAGCTCGCGGCGCCGCCGAAGGTCACGAACTTCGCGCTGCAGAGCAAGCTCATGAGGCGGCCGCTCTTCGAGGTGATGGTCACCCCCGCCGGGGGAGGCGAGGGACGGCCGCTGCTCGTGTTCCTCCACGGCTACGGCGCCGCGCCCAACGACACACTCAGCCCCGCGTTCGTCATGGCGCTGCGGCGGCTCGGCGACCGCGCGCCGGTCGTGCTCCTCCCCGAGGGCGACACGGGCTGGTGGCACGACCGCGACGAGGGTCCCTGGGGGTCGTACGTCCTCCAGGAGGCGATCCCGGCCGCACTGCGGCGGAGCGGCGCGGACGGCAAGCGCGTCGCGATCGGCGGGATCTCGATGGGCGGGTTCGGCGCGCTCGACCTCGGCCGTCTCGAGCCGAACCGCTTCTGCGCGGTCGGCGGGCACTCGCCGGCGGTGCTGCGGAAAGACGAGTTCGGGTTCGGGTTCGACAACGCCCGCGACTACGCGCGCCACGACCTGCTTTCGCTTGCGGGCAAACGCTCGCTCTACGACGCGCCCGTGTGGATCGACGTCGGCAACCGCGACGACCTCCGCCCGGCCGCAACCGAGCTCACCCACGAGCTGAGACGCGACGGTGACGATGTCAGCTTCCACGTCTGGCCGGGGGCGCACGACGGCAGCTACTGGGACGCGCACTTCGGCGACTACCTCCGCTTCTACGCCGACGCCTGCGACTAGCAAGAGCGATCATTGAGCCGTGCAGCGCAAGACGGTCACCGTCCTGTTCTGCGACGTCACCGGGTCGACGGAGCTGGGGGAGTCGATCGACCCCGAGGCGCTGCGCGACACGCTCTCGCGCTACTTCGAGCGCATGAAAGGAATCGTCGAGCGGCACGGCGGGACGGTCGAGAAGTTCATCGGCGACGCCGTCATGGCGGTCTTCGGCGTGCCCACCGCGCACGAAGACGACGCGCTCCGTGCCGTGCGGGCGGCCGAGGAGATGCGCGAGGCCCTTCCGGAGCTCGGTCTCCAGGCTCGCATCGGCGTCAACACCGGGTTGGTCGTCACCGGCTCCGAGGAGCGCCTCGCGACGGGCGACGCCGTGAACGTGGCCGCGCGACTCGAGCAGGCGGCGGCGCCGGGCGAGGTGCTGCTGGGCGAGCCGACGCTCGGGCTCGTGCAGGAGGCCGTCGAGGTGCAGCCGGTCGAGCCACTCGACCTGAAGGGCAAGGCCGAGCCAGTTCCCGCGCACCGACTCCTCAGGGTTCTCGGCGCCCCCGAGCGCCGCCACGAGACGCGCTTCGTGGGACGGGTGGCCGAGGTCGCGCTCCTCCGCAATGCCTGGGAGCGCGCCGTGGCCGAGCGTCGGTGCGAGCTCGTCACGATCGTCGGCGACGCGGGCGTCGGGAAGTCACGGCTGGTCGCAGAGGCCCTCGCCTCCCTGGACGCGGCGATCGCCCGCGGGCGCTGCCTCCCCTACGGCGAGGGGATCACGTACTGGCCCGTGGTCGAGGTGCTGAAGCAGCTCGACACGCTGCCGCCGGACGCGGAGGCGGCGTCTGCGGTTCGCTCGCTGCTCGGCGAGACGGACACGGCCGCCTCGGCGGAGGAGATCGCCTGGGCTTTTCGCAAGACGCTCGAGCACGCAGCCTCGCCGCGCCCGCTGGTGGTGGTGTTCGACGACCTGCAGAGCGGAGAGGAGACGTTCCTCGACCTGGTCGAGCACGTCGCGCTCCTCTCCTCCGGCTCGCCGATCCTGCTCATTTGCATGGCGCGACCCGAGCTGATCGAGCGGCGCGCCACGTGGCCGGTCCAGCTCCGGCTGGAGCCGCTCGGGCCGGAAGACGTCGAGTCGCTGATCCCGGCTCGGATCGGCGAGCAGGCGCGGGAGCAGATTTCACGTGCGGCGGGAGGAAACCCGCTCTTCGTCGGCGAGCTGCTGGCGATGACAGGTGGTGGGAACGGCGAGGTGGTCGTCCCGCCGACGCTCCAGGCGCTCCTCACCGCCCGACTCGACCAGCTCGACGAGGCCGAGCGAACGGTGCTCGAGTGCGGCGCGATCGAAGGCGAGATCTTCCACCGCGGCGCGGTCCAGGCGCTGGCCGACGGCGACGAGGCGGTGACGCCGCGTCTGGCGGCGCTCGTGCGCAAGCAGCTGATCGCGCCGGACAAGGCCCAGATCCGAGGGGACGACGGCTTTCGCTTCCGCCATCTCCTCATCCGCGACGCCGCCTACGACGCGCTGCCGAAGGCCGCGCGCGCGGACCTTCACGCCCGCTTCGCCGCCTGGCTCGAGGAACACGGGAGCGCCGTCGTCGAGCTTGACGAGCTCCTCGGTTTCCACCTCGAGCAGACCGTCCTCTACCGCAGAGAGCTGGGCCGGGAGGACTCGGAGCTCGCAGCGGCGGCGCGGGGCCGCCTGACCACCGCAGGCCGGCGGGCACTCGACCGGCTGGACTTCGGCAGCGCCCGGGTCCTGAAGCGTGCAGCGGAGCTGACGCCCTCGGCGCTCGACCTCGGCCTCGAGATCGACCTGATCGACGCGCTCACGTGGAGCACGAGGAACGAAGAGGCCCTTGCCCGCGCACGGTCCGTCACCGAGCGTGCGGCGGCCGCGGGCGACCGCATCGGCGAGCTGTGCGGCCGGATCCAGGAAGCCGTCTTCCGTATCTCCGCCGAGCCGACCGGCGCCGCCGACACGCTGGAGGCGATCGTCGACGAGGCGCTGCCCGTGTTCCAGGCCGCGGGCGACGAGCTCGCGCTCCGCATCGCCTACCGGGCGCGCGGCGCCGTCGCCAACATGCGCGCGCAGATGGACCAGATGGCCGTGGCGTACGAGCAGGCCGCGGCCCATGCGGCACCCGCAGGCGGAACAGCGCTCGTCGGCTACCAGGGCCACGCGCGGTTCCACGGTTCGACCCCGCTCACCGAGCTGCTCGCCTGGTTGGAAGAGCAGGATCCACGGGAGCAGCGGAGCTACTGGTCGCGGACGTTCCGCATGTCGGCCCTCGCGATGCTCGGACGAATCGGCGAGGGGCGCGCAGTGCTCGACGAGCTCCGTGCAGAGGTGATCGAGCGCGGTGCGCGGGCCGTGCGCCCTTCGGTCGAGAGCTACGCCATCGACATCGAGCTCCTGGCCGGCGATCCTGCGGCCGCAGTCGAGGTGGGAGAACTCGGTTGTCGGCTCCACGAGGAGCTCGGCCATTTCTCGGAGCTCTCCACGGCCGCCGCCGGCCTGGCACGCGCGTACTTCGACGTCGGAGGGCTCGACGAGGCCGAGCGCTGGGCCGAACGTGCCGCCGAGCTCGGGTCGAGCGACGACGCATCTACGCAGATGCTCTGGCGTGAGGCCCAGTCGCTGGTCGAGGCTAAGCGCGGCCAGCACGCCGCGGCCGAGCGGCTCGCGCGGGAGGCGGTCGAGATCGGCCGGCGGACCGAGGCGCTGAACGCCCAGGCCGACACGTACGCCGACCTCGGGGAAGTCCTGGCGCTTGCGGGCCGCCGCGAGGAAGCCGCCGAGGCCGTCGAGCGGGCGCTCGCCCGCTACGAGGCCAAGGAGAACCTCGTCAAGGCCGGCTGGATGCGCGAGCGGCTGGCGATTCTGCGCGCGCAGGCTTGAGAAGTCGCGCCACTACCTCGTAACTGACGCTGCCTTGACGGCACCAGCCAGCATGAAGCGGAGCGCCGAAGGCGCGGAGCCTGCGCGGGTCAGGCGTAGGCCGTTTAATCCTCGAAGCGGCGCAGCACGATCGTGGCGTTGTGCCCGCCGAAGCCGAACGAGTTCGAGAGCGCGACGCGGACGTCCGCCTTCCGCGACTCGTTCGGGATGTAGTCGAGGTCGCACTCGGGATCCGGGTCGTCGTAGTTGATCGTCGGCGGCAGCACACCGTTGTGCACGGCCAGGATCGAGAACGTCGCCTCGACCGCGCCGGCCGCGCCGAGGCAGTGGCCGGTCGCGCCCTTCGTCGACGAGACGGGCGTGTTGCGGGCGTTCTCCTCGCCGAGCGCACGCTTGATCACGCGCGTCTCGGCCGAGTCGCCCAAAGGCGTCGAGGTGCCGTGCGCGTTGATGTAGTCGACCTCGCCCGGGTCGACGCCCGCGTCGCGCAGGGCCATCGTCATCGCGCGCGCCGGGTTCTCGCCGGACGGGTCCGGCTCGGTGATGTGCTGCGCGTCCGACGAGAGGCCGTAGCCGAGCAGCTCGGCGTAGATCTTCGCCCCGCGCCGTTGCGCGTGCCCGAGCTCCTCCAGCACGACGACCGCGCCGGCCTCGCCCATGACGAAGCCGTCACGGCCGGCGTCGAACGGCCGCGAGCCCTTCTCGGGCGCGTCGTTCCGCCGTGACAGCGCGCGCATCGCGCTGAACCCGGCGATCCCGACCTCGGTGATCGGCGCCTCGGTGCCGCCGCAGAGCATCACGTCCGCGCGCCCGAGCCGAATCGAGTCGAGCCCGTCGCCGATCGCCATGTTCGAGGCCGCACACGCGGTGCACTGCGAGCTCAGCGGCCCCTTCGTCCCGAGCTGCATCGAGACCCAGGCGGCGCCCATGTTCGGGATGATCTCGGGGATCGAGAACGGGTTGACGCGGTCGGGCCCGCGCTGGAGCAGCTCGTCGTAGCAATCCTGGAACGCGCGCAGGCCGCCGATCCCGGTCGCCACCGCAGCGCCGACACGGTCGGCCTCGCTCGCGATCTCGAGCCCCGCGTCCGCCTCCGCCTGCCGCGCGGCCGCGACGATCAGGTGCGCGAAGCGATCCATGCGCCGGGCCTGCTTGCGCTCGATGTACTCGGTCGGGTCGAAGCCCTTCACCTCGCACGCGAAGTGCACGGCGTAGTCGCTCGAGTCGAACTGGGTGATGTCCGCGGCGCCGGAACGGCCGGCGACCAGGCCCTCCCAGGTCGAGTCGACGTCGTTGCCGAGCGGGGTCACTGCGCCGAGGCCGGTGATCACGACCCTTCGGCGTCCGTTGAGGCTTCCTCCGTTTTCCATCTACATTCCGAGCCCACCGTCGACGAGCAGCACCTCGCCCGTGATGAACGCGGCCTCGTCGGAGCAGAGGAAGCGTACCGCCCCCGCGATGTCCTCCGGATCGCCGAGCCGGCCGAGCGGGGTGTTCGCGAGCATCGCCTGCTGCGCCTCCTCCGGGAGCACGTCGGTGAGCCGCGTGTTCACATACCCCGGAGCGACGACATTTGCACGTACTCCGCGGCTGCCGAGCTCGCGGGCGAGCGACTTCGTGAAGCCGATGATCCCCGCCTTCGAGGCGCCGTAGTTCGTCTGGCCCCAGTTGCCGTGGAGGCCGACGATGCTCGAGACGTTGACGATCGAGCCGGCGCGCTTCTTCATCATCCCGCGCGTCACCGCGCGGCAGGTGTAGAAGACCGACGAGAGGTTCGTCTCGATCACGTCGCGCCAGTCGGCGTCGGGCATGCGCGCGAGCAGGCCGTCACGCGTCAGGCCGGCGTTGTTCACGAGGATGTCGAGCTCGCCGGCCTCCTCCACCAGCCGCTTCGCCTGCTCGGAGTCGGAGACGTCCGCCTCGACCGCGCGGCCGCCTGCTTCCCGCGCGACCGCCTGCGCCTCCTCGGCTCCGGAGCGGTAGCCGACGACCACGTCCGCACCGCCGCGGGCCAGCTCGAGCGCGATCGCCCGTCCGATTCCGCGCGACCCTCCGGTGACGAGCGCCGTCTTGCCTTCCAGCGAGCAGAACTCAGGCAGAGTTGAGCGTCTCCCGCAGCTTTTCGAGCGAGGCCAGGTCGCCCACCGGGATCGCCTTCACGCTCCTGTCGATCCTCTTCAGTAAACCGGTGAGGACGTTGCCCGGGCCGACCTCGACGAAGACTTTCACGCCCTGCCGCATCAGCTCTCGCGCCGCCTGCGTGAACTTCACCGGCGCGGTCAGCTGATCGACGAGCAGCGAGGCCATCCGCTGCGCCGGCTCGATCTTCGCCGTGACTGTCGACATGAAGGGCGCGATCGGGTCGGCGAACTTCGCCTTCTCGAGCGCTGGCCGGAGATGCTCCGCGGCGGCGCGCACGAGCGGGCTGTGGAACGCGCCCGACACGCGCAGCTTCACCGTGCGCCTCGCGCCCTGGAGCTCCGCCTCGCTGCAGCACTCCTCGACGGAGAGGCTCTGGCCAGAGACAACGATCTGCCCGGGGCAGTTGTAGTTCGCGGGCCACACGCCCGTGATGCGAGCGCAGAGCCCCTCGACCACCGCGTCGTCGAGGCCGAGGATCGCCGCCATCGAGCCGGGGTTCTCGCGCGCCGCCTCGGCCATCGCGAGCCCGCGCTGCCGCACGAGCCCGATCGCCTCCGCGTCCGAAAGCGCCTGCGCCGCTGCGAGCGCGGCGAACTCGCCGACGGAGTGCCCCACCACGAAGTCGGGCCGGTAGCCCTCTGCGCGCAGCGCTGCGAGCACGGCCAGGCTCGTTGCGACAAGCGCGGGCTGCTGCACCTCGGTCTGCACGAGCTCCGCCTCCGGCGCCTCGAAGCAGAGTCGGGCGAGGTCGAGGCCCGAAGCCTCGCTGCCGCGGTCGTACACGTCCATCGCCTCGGGCACGGCCAGGGCGATCTCGCGGCCCATGCCGGCCTCGAGCGACCCCTGTCCCGGGAAGCAGAATGCGATTTTCGGCGCGCTCATCCAGATCCTCCGTCCGTCCATTCGATCAGACCGGAGCCCCACGTGAGCCCGGCACCCATACCCGTCATCAGCACCAACTTCCCCGCGCTGAGGCGTCCATCCTCCTTGGCTTCGGCCAGCGCGAGCGGAATCGAGCCGGACGACGTGTTGCCGTAGCGGTCGACATCGACCACCGTCTTCTCCTGCGGGATGCCGAGCTTCTGCCGCGCGTGCTCGATGATGCGCACGTTCGCCTGGTGCGGCACGTAGACGTCCACGTCGTCGATCGTCCTCCCGCACTCGGCCAGCACAGCCTCCGCCGAGCTCACCAGTACACGCGTGGCGAACTTGAAGACCTCGCGTCCGTTCATCTGCACGTAATGCATGCGATCTGCAACGGATTCGGCGCTCGCCGGGGTGCGGGAGCCACCGGCCGGAAGGTAGAGCTGCGGCCCGCCCGAGCCGTCCGCTCCGAGCTCGAAGCCGAGGAAGCCGCCGTCGGGCACGCGCTCGAGCACGACCGCGCCCGCGCCGTCGCCGAACAGCACCGCCGTCGAGCGGTCGGTCCAGTCCATGATCTTCGAGAGCACGTCACCGCCGACGATCAGCGCGCGCTGTGCGAGGCCGCCGGCCAGCATCCCGTACCCCTGTGCGAGCGCGTACATGAAGCCGGTGCAGCCCGCCGAGAGGTCGTACGCCGCGGCATCCGGCGCGCCGAGCTGGTCGGCCAGGATCGCACCGGTCGACGGGAAGGCCATATCCGGTGTGACCGTCGCCACGATGATCAGGTCGATCTGCTCGGGCTTCAGGCCCGCCTGCTCGAGCGCGTCGCGGCAGGCCGGCAGGCAGAGGTCGGAGAGCGCCTCCTCCGGCTCGGCTATGCGGCGCTCGCGGATCCCGGTGCGTTCGCGGATCCACTCGTCGTTCGTGTCCATCATCGTCGAGAGGTCGTCGTTCGTGACCACGCGCGCCGGGACGCGGCAGCCGAGACCGGTGATCGAGATGCAAACGCTGTTCGCGCTGCCGATCATGCGCGCTCCTGCTCGACCGCAAACGTGAGGGTGCCGCGCGCCGCCAGCTGTCCGTCGACCCTGGCCGTCGCCTTGCCCTTGCCCACCGGCCCCCGCACGGCCTCGAGCGTGCACTCGAAGACGAGCTCGTCGCCCGGCTCCACGATCCGCTTGAAGCGCACGTCGTCGATTCCGGCGAAGAGCGCGAGCCGCCCGCGGTTCTCCTCCTGGGAGAGCACCGCGACCGCGCCGGTCTGCGCCATCGCCTCGACGATCAGCACGCCCGGCATCACGGGCCGTCCCGGAAAGTGGCCGGCGAGATACCACTCGTCGGGCCGAACGGTCTTGCGCGCGACCACGCGCTCGCCGGGCTCGAGCTCGAGCACCTCGTCGATCAGCAGGAACGGCTCCCGGTGAGGCAGGATCGCCTCGATCTCGTCGCGGCCGAGAACCGTCACGCCGCGTGCTCGTCCGTGAGCCGTGCACGCAGGCCGGCGCGGGCGCGGTGCGCGTAGCACTTCGCGGTCCCGACCGGCATCCCCGACTGCTCCGAGATCTCGGCGAACGAGAAGCCGAGCGCGTCCTTCAGCACGACCACGCTCGCCTGCTCTCGCGACAGCGTCCCGAGCTCCGCGGCCAGCTCGTGGCGGAGCTCCGAAAGGGCCGCTTCACGCGCCGGGTCTGCGTCGCTCGCGACGCGCTCGTCCTCGAGCAGCGGCTCGCAGCGGCGGACGCGCTGGCGATCGGCCACGTCGTGGCAGGTGTTGACGACCAGCCGGTGGAGCCACGTCGCGAACTGCGAGTCGCCGCGGAACTGGCGCAGACGCACGCACAGCTTGGCCAGGGCCTCCTGTGCCGCGTCGCGGGCGTCCTCGGGATCGGCGAGCAGGTGCTGGGCCAGACGCTCGACCCGCGGCGCGTGCCGCTCGCAGAGCGCGGCGAGCGCCTGCGCGTCGCCGTCCTTCGCTCGCTTGACGAGGATGGGATCACTGAGCCTCTCGTAGACGAGCGGCCGTTGCGGCCGCGGGTCTTGCCGAATCTGACGGCGCTTGCGGAGAGGAGGTTGCACGGCGGCCGTAGTGTATTTCCCGGTGGACGGGTCGCTGGCGTCAGAGGCGGTGCTGCCGCGGCTCCGCGGCCGCTTCGGCAGGCCGTACGAGCACGTCGAGTCGACGCCCTCGACGCAGCTGCTCGTGCCCGCCGGCGCACCGGAAGGCGCGCTGGTCGTGGCCGAGGAGCAGACGGCGGGACGCGGGCGCCTCGGCCGGCGCTGGCTTGCACCCGTTGGGACGAGCCTGCTCTGCTCGCTGCAGCTCCGGCCCGCGATCGCGCCAGAGCACCTGCCGGAGCTGACCGGAGTCGCCTCGCGCGCCTGCGCCGACGCGATCGCGGCGGTCACCGGGCTCGAGCCCGAGCTGAAGTTCCCGAACGACGTCCTCGTCGGCGGCCGCAAGGTCGCGGGGATCCTCGCCGAGGCCCGCGAGGAGCGAGTTGTGCTCGGCATCGGCGTCAACGTCAACGTGACCGCGCAGGAGCTGCCACGAGAGGTCGAGCGCCCGGCGACCTCGCTGCTCGTCGAGACCGGTGCCGAGGTCGACCGCGCCGCGCTGCTCGTCGAGCTGCTCGAGCGCCTCGAGCGCCGCTACGACGAGTGGGTCAACGCCGCGCGCTGACGACTCGGCTGCGGTTCCCCGCGCGGTCGATCAGGTAGGCCGTGACGCCGCGAACGGTGCCGCGGTGGCCGATCTTGAGCCTGCCCGCCCGCTTGACGGCCAGCTTGCGCCAGCGGCCGTTGACCGCGATCACGAGCGTGCCCGGCTCCGAGACGCGGAGGGTGATCGGCGCGAGCGAGAGCAGCCGCAGCGTCGGCGGCACGCGGTCGATCTGGACGAGCACCCGTTGCGTCACCTCGAGCAACGAGTCCGCCGCCGTGACGGAGACCACGTACTTGCCGTCGGGAAGTCCGGCGCCGTCCCACTTCACGCGCTGCGGACCGGCCGGAAGATCCTGTTCCAGGAGCGTCGCGAGGATGGTGGACCGGCGCAGCAGGCGTACCTCCACGTGGGCCGGGCTCTGGAGCTGGAACCCGATCGTCGTGTCGTCCTGCCGCCCGTCACCGTTGGGCGAGAAGGAAGGCATGCTCGCCGTCGTGGCCGCAAGCGTGCGGTCGATCCAGAAGCGCATCGAGGTCTGCACCTGCTTCGAGCCGGCCGTCGCCACGACGAGCAGCCGGTACCAGCCGTCCTTCACCGCTGCCGGGTCCCAGGTCAGCTTCTGGGTGCCGGCCTTGCGGGTCCCGTCGAACACCGCCGCAACGGTGTTGCCGAGCACGTCCTGCACCGTGGCCGTCACTCTCGCCGCGGCAGAGAGCCGGTACTCGATCTTGGCCTCGTCGCCTCGTCCGTCGCCGTTCGGCGTGACCACCGAGGGCACCATGCGGAGCTTCTGTAGCGAGAGCGGCGCAGGCGCATTCCCGATCGCGCCGGTCGCCGGGCGCGTCTGCGGCGCCGCGATCGCCCAGGTGTAGCGAGCCGTCGGCGCGGTGCTCGCATCCCACGTCCAGTCGACGCGCGTGCCGGTCCCGGTGCCCGTGGCGACCGTCGCGCCGGCGGCGTCGCGCACCGTCACCGTCCAGGTCGCCGAGGCTGAGAGCCGCCCGGTGAAGCGGATCGGGCCGCCGAGGGCGCCGGTGACAACCGGCGAGTAGAGCTTCGGCAGGCCGGTCTTCGCGACCGCGGCGCGAATGGACGGCAGCAGCGCGTACAGGCTCGCGCCCGGGCAGCTCGTCGGATAGACGTCGCGGTGCCCGGAGATCGCGTTCAGCGTCACCGCGCGGCCGGCCGGATACTTGGGGTTGCCGGCCGAGACGCGCACCACCTTCGACAGCGGGTCGACGTGTGCGAGGTCGAGCCGCCAGGCGAGCAGCGAGATCAGCGCTGCGCGCGCGGCCGGGCTGATCGAGGTCGAGCCGTAGTCGCCGATCACCGCGATTCCGACCGAGCCGGTGTTGAACCCCAGCGAGTGGGCGCCGACCACCGGCTTTGTCACGCCGCCGTACCGGCCTTCGAAGACCTGGCCGTACTTGTCGACGAGGAAGTTGTAGCCGATGTCGTTCCAGCCGTTGCTCTTCACGTGGTACAGCTCGAT
>Ga0081455_10006301_pt1 | contig 12754 bp, 7 predicted proteins | sample TabmetS3T2R1_FD_70207 | JGI IMG/M metagenome (GOLD analysis project Ga0081455, IMG submission 70207) | Tabebuia heterophylla rhizosphere microbial communities from the University of Puerto Rico - S3T2R1 | ecosystem: Host-associated > Plants > Roots > Rhizosphere ... | reverse complement strand
AGATGCATGAGTGCCTGGCGCGACCGTGTCGGCGCAGGGCCTTTAGGCCCTGCACCCTCTGATGAGGGCATGTTGAGTCCATATCGTGTGCTTGACCTCACCGACGAGCGCGGTCTCTTATGCGGCAAAATTCTGGCTGATCTGGGCGCTGACGTCATCCAGGTGGAACCGCCCACGGGCAACACTGCACGGCGTATCGGTCCTTTCTATCAGGACGAGGTCCATCCCGAGCGCAGCCTGTTCTGGTGGGCATATACATCCAATAAGCGCAGCATCACGCTCAATCTCACCACTGCAGACGGGCGAGCGCTCCTCAAACGCCTGGTCCCATCGGCGGATTTTCTCATCGAATCCGGTGCGCCAGGGGAAATGGCGGCGCTGGGACTGGGGTATCGCGATCTCGCCGCGCTCAATCCGGCGCTGATCGTGGTCTCGATTACACCTTTTGGGCAGGATGGCCCTTATGCCACGTATCAGGCACCTGATCTCGTTGGCATGGGGCTGGCAGGCTTCATGTATGTCACGGGGGATCCAGATCGTCCCCCGGTGCGGGTAGGATTTCCGCATTTTTACCTGCATGGCGCGGCGGCTGGCGCTGCCGGAGCCATGGTGGCGCATGCGCAGCGGGTACTCACAAGGCAAGGACAACATGTGGATGTCGCCTGTCAGGAAGCGGTAGCGCGAGCCCTCGCCAGTGCCCCACAGAGTTATGCCATGACGGGTGCGGTCATCGTGCGGCAGGGATCGTATCGCCAGACCAGCGCTACGACATATATGCGCATTACCTGGCCATGTCAGGATGGCTTTGTGAATTTTCAGTTCTCGGGCGGTGCCGCGGCAGGGCGTGGGGTGAACAGCCTCGCGCAGTGGATGGCTGAGGAGGGTATGGGGGACGCGTATCTGGAAAGCCTTGACTTCACCAAGTTGGGGTATGGTACCATCACCCGAGAGATGCTCGAACGGACTGTGCCACCCATAGAGCGCTTCATGATGAGTCATACCAAACAGGAGCTGTTCGAGGGCGCTGTGGCCCGGCGTATCCTGTTATTCCCGGTAGCCACCCCGCGCGATATCCTGCACCACCCCCAACTCCAAGCGCGGCAGTATTTTCAGCAGGTGCCACATCCTGAGCTTGAAACCACGCTGACCATGTTAGGACCGTTCGTGCGGTCCAGCGCGGCGCCGCTGCGCCAGCGTCGTCTCCCGCCCAGGCTCGGCGAGCACAATGTCGAAGTTTACACCCAAGAATTGGGCCTGCAGCCCGGTGATCTCGCCCGACTGCGGGAGGCGGGGGTGGTGTAGAGTGTGGCAGATATGCACGACTAAGTACCGGGTGCAGCAATGACGCTGCGGGTTCCATACGAGGCCTATGCGCCTGGCAAGCCAGGGAGGTACCCCGCCAAACTGGCGGGGTAATTAGCCGTGCGCAGCACTAAGGGATAGAGCATGCGGCCGCTGGAAGGACTGAAAGTTTTAGATTTTTGCTGGGTTGCTGCAGGACCTATGACCACCGGTTACCTGGTGGAATACGGCGCTACAGTGGTGCGTATTGAGTCGCACGCGCACCCGGACACGCTGCACAATTCCCCGCCCTTTGGGCGTGAGGGGCGTGGACCAAATCGTAGTGGCTATTATGCCAATTATAACGCCAGCAAGTACGCTTTTGGCCTCAACATGGCCCATCCGAAAGCCATAGACATTGTGAAGCGCTTTGTGACCTGGGCCGACTTGGTGACGGAGAATTTTACCCCGGGTACCATGGAGAAGTGGGGGCTGGGCTACGACGAACTGCGCCAACTGAAGCCTGAAGTTATCCTTTTCAGCACGTCGATGCTGGGGCGGGGGGGGCCCTATTCGCGGCAACCTGGTTTTGGGCCGGTGCTGTCTTCCTTGAGTGGCATGACCGGGCTGACGGGCTGGCCAGATCGTGCCCCAACGAATCCTTACGGGGCTTATACGGACTTTGTGGTGCCACGCTTTGCGCTTCCCACCATTATCGCGGCCCTCGATTATCGCCGGCGCACCGGACGCGGCCAGCACCTGGATATGGCACAGCTCGAGGCAGCGCTGTATTTTATGGCGCCGCCTATGCTGCAGTATATGTTGAACGGCCACGAGCCACAGCGCACTGGCAATCGCCACCCAGCGGCAGCTCCACATGGAGCGTACCCCTGTCAGGGTGAGGACTGCTGGTGTACCATTACCTGTATGACTGATGCCCACTGGCAAGCCCTATGCCAGGCTATGGGATGCCCTGCCTGGACGCAGGACGAGCGTTTTGCCACCCTGCTCGGGCGCAAGGCGCACGAGGACGAGTTAGATGCGTTGCTCGGCGCGTGGACGCAGGAATGGGAGGCGGAGGCCTTGATGCACGTGCTGCAGCAGGCGGGAGTCCCAGCCGGCGTGGTGCACACCAACCGGGGAGTTATTGAGGATGCGCAATTACAGCACCGGGGGCATTTTGTCTATCTCGACCATCCCGGCGTGGGTAGGCATCCGGTGCAGCGTTCGGAATTCCGCCTGTCGCAGGCCACAGCCGAGCATCGCTGGGCTGCGCCCCTCATTGGCCAGCATACGGCGCAGGTGTGCAAAGAGATACTGGGCATGTCCGAGGACGAAATTGCCACCCTGATGGCCGAAGGCGTGCTTGAGGAGGGTATCCTACCCGAGGGAGGCGCCGCATGAAGGCCGCTGTGCTGTCGGCTATTGGTGGTCCTATCACCATCGAGGACGTCCCCATCCCCTCTCCTAAGGCGGGTGAGGTGTTGGTGCGCGTGGCTGCCTGCGGGGTCTGCCATACCGACTTGCACGTCGTCAAAGGCGAAGTGCAGTTTCCCCTCCCCTGTGTGTTGGGGCATGAGATCTCTGGGGTGGTCGAGGTGGTGGCACCTGACGTCAAGACTGTGCAGCCGGGAGACACGGTGGTCTGTAGTTTCATCATGCCGTGTGGCGTGTGCCACTACTGTGTACGCGGGCGCGACGATCTGTGTGAAACGTTCTTTGCGATGAATCGTCTGCGCGGCACCCTGTACGATGGTACTAGCCGCCTCTACCGTAGTGATGGTACGGCGCTAGCGATGTATAGTATGGGTGGGCTGGCGGAGTATGCCGTGGTCCCGGCCAGTGATGTCTTTCCGGCGCCGGCCGGCGTACCCTTGACGGATGCCTGCATTCTCGGCTGCGCCATGATGACCGCCTATGGCGCCGTGAAGCACCAGGCTAGAGTGCAGCCCAATGAGACGGTCGCGGTGATTGGCACCGGCGGTGTGGGTTCCAACGTGATCCAGGTCGCTAAAACCTTTGGGGCGGGCCAGATCATTGCGGTGGATGTGCGTGATGACAAACTGGAAGCCGCCCGTGGCCTCGGGGCCACCCATACGGTAAACGCCGCGCGTGCAGAGGTAGTGGCGGCGGTACAGACGCTGACCAGTGGCCGTGGGGTAGATGTCGCGATTGAAGCATTGGGGCGTCCTGAGACGGTCGTGAACGCCTTCATGATGACGCGCGATGGTGGACGGACGGTGGTGATTGGCATTGCGCCTGGTACCACCACTGCCGGTATTGAGATTACCCGCCTGGTACGGCGTGGCATCCAGCTCATCGGCTCGTATGGCAGCCGGGTGCGTACGGATATGCCGGATGTGCTGGCCCTGGCGGCGCGTGGGCAGGTGAGCGCTTCGCAGCCCATCACACGGCGTTATGCTCTGGCCCAGGCCGATGCCGCGTATGGCGCGCTCAATCATGGTGAGATCGTGGGCCGTGCCATTGTGGTGATGGCCTAGCCTCCAGCAATATGTGTGACCGCACGATGTCAACGTCCGCCCGCTCGCTCTCGGCCCCACGTTGCTCCCAGACCCTGTCAATGGCCTATACACGCGTAATGTAGGTGGTCGTCATGCCCTTCTATCGCCCTAAATCATTTTTGAAACTTGTATTAATCGGTTTTGCTCTGGTCATGTTACCGCTCATCGTGGCGGTCATCGATGCCACGATTCGAGTTGAGCGTATTACAGAGCAAAGCCAGCGCACTATCTCACGGGCGGTGCAGGTGCTGCAGGGCAGCCGTACCCTGGCCGAACAGGCCATCGCCATGGAACGCTACGTCAAGCAATTTCAGGTGCTTGGCGATGAATCGTTGTTTCACGCCTATGTCGAAACGCATGACAAATTTCAACAAGTGGCGCACAACCTCGTCGCCATTATTCGCGATGCGGCGCAGGAGCAGCAGCTGGCCGCGCTGACCACGAAAGAGCAGAGCCTGTTCGAGGCCGTACAGACCCATCTGCGTCAACCCGACCAACTGACCGCTCTCACACCTGAATTCACTACGCTCAAGGAATTGGCTCGCGCCATTCGGACCGAAAACGACAAGCTCACCGACCGCGACACAGAGGTCATGCGTGAAGAAGCGGCCACTGTCCAGCGCCTCTTCGTGTGGCAGGCAGTGGCGCTCAGCCTTGGCGCAGTGGTCTTCTCAGCCATTTTTGTGGGGCTCATCTCACGTCCCATTCGCCAAATTGATTCCGCCATACAGCGCTTAGGGGCGGGAGAGTTTGGGACAACTATCCAGATTTCTGGGCCACATGATCTGCAGTACCTGGGGCAGCGGCTGAACTGGTTGCGCGGTCGCTTACGTCAGCTTGAGGACGAAAAACGCAAATTTCTCCAGCACGTGTCGCATGAGCTCAAGACCCCGCTGACAGCACTCCGCGAAGGCACAGCGTTATTAGAGGAAGGCGTGGTCGGAGAGCTCAATGAGGCGCAGCACGAGATTGTCGAGATCCTGGAACAAAACGGCACGCAATTGCAAAAGTTGATCGAAGATCTGTTAAATTTTCATCTCGCTGAAGCACGCCTTGCCGCCTTAGACCTCCAACCCTTGCAGCTTGACCGCATGCTCGAAGATGTCTTGAACGATCAGAAATTGGCCATGCGGGCCAAAGATATCGAGGTGCAACTGGTGGCTACACCAGTGGTGGTACGAGGTGATCGAGAAAAATTGCGTACTGCCATCGATAATCTGGTCTCCAATGCCGTGAAATATTCCCCGCGGGGTGGCACTATTTGCGCTGCGCTCACGCATGAGGCTGGCAACGTCGTCTTAGATATCAGCGACACCGGTCCAGGGATTGCGGATGAAGATAAACCGCGTGTTTTCGAGGCATTCTATCAGGGAGCGGCGGCATACGAAGGACACGTCAAAGGGAGCGGCTTGGGCTTAGCGATTGCGCGCGAATACGTCGCAGCGCACCACGGTCAGCTGGAGATTGTCGATGATGTGTCACAGGGTGCCCATTTTCGCCTGACGTTGCCGACCAGCAACAGTAAGGAAACTACGTGAAGTCCCTCATCACTTCTGGAGTGATTGCTACCTGTTTGTGCGTTATCATGTACTGCGTGAGCTGTGCCGTACCGGTGTCACGCGTGCGTGCGGTTGAACGCCCTGAAGCCACTGAAATAGAACGATTTTTCCAGTATTTTGTGTTTCTCAGAGCATTGCCCCTCGAAGCACTGAACCGCGAATATGCTCAGCAAGAGGCCGCTTTTGCCCAAAGTCACAGTGCTGAGGACCGCTTACGCCTCGTGTTACTGTTGAGCTTACCGGATACGGACTTTGGGAATCGTCTCTATGCCCTTGAACTGCTGCAGGCCTATCTCAATGAGCCAAGACCGCATCCTACAGGCTTGATGGATGTTGCTAGTTTTTTAATGACTTTCATGGAGAATAAAACCTATCGCAGTGCCTATGAAGCGCGTATTCATAATCTCAAAAGAGATCTTGCTGAAAAAGAACACCAACTTGAAGATCAGCAGCAAACCATCAAAAAATTGCAAGATGATTTAGGAAATCAGAAAGTTTTATATAACAACATCAGCAAGAAATTACAGGAAATTCTCAATGAGAAAGAGCGCCAATTCGCTGTAAGTCAATATCTTGATAAGAGATTGCAGGACGAAAGAAGAAATGTCAAGAAGCTTCAGGAACAGATTGAAAGAATTAAAGATATAGAAAAGAGTCTAATTGAAAGAGAGCAAAAAGATAACAAAGGCACATAAAACGAGTGAATATGCTTATGGACACGTCCAAATATACCATCATGCTTGTCGATGACGATCCTGCTTTGCTCAGGTTGCTCTCGATACGCTTGACCGCCGCCGGCTATGATGTCATGACGGCGGACAATGGTGCACAAGCCCTCGCCCAACTCGCCGTGCATTATCCGCATCTGGTCATTACCGACTTACAGATGGACGGTATGGATGGCCTGGCCTTGTTCGACACCATTCATCGCAGCCATCCGACGTTACCAGTCATTATTCTCACGGCCCACGGGACCATCCCCGAGGCTGTGGCAGCGACTCAGCGCGGTGTATTTGGGTTTTTGACAAAACCCTTTGATGGCAAAGATCTGCTCGTCCAGGTAGAAAAGGCGTTACGCTTGAGCGGTCCGACCCCGGATGGCGGCAGCGGGGCGCGCGATGACGACTGGCGCAAGGCCATCCTGACGCGCAGTCCGCTCATGGAGGATGTGCTCCGCCAGGTACGCCTGGTGGCGGAGAGCGATGCCAGTGTGCTGATCTATGGCGAGAGTGGCACGGGGAAGGAACTCATCGCGCAGGCGATCCACAAAGCCAGCCGGCGTCGGGCGCATGCCTTCGTGCCGGTCAATTGTGGGGCTATCCCAGAGACATTGCTCGAGTCCGAGTTGTTTGGCTATGTCAAAGGGGCTTTTACCGGGGCCACCCAGGATCACGCCGGCCTGTTTCAGGCCGCGCACCAGGGCACCCTGTTTCTGGATGAGATAGGCGATATGCCCCTCTCCCTGCAAGTCAAACTCCTGCGCGTATTGCAAGAAAGACAGGTACGACCGGTTGGCACGACCAAGTCGGTGTCCATTGATGTGCGGATCATCTCGGCGACGCATCGCAGTCTCGAAACCGAAATGCAAAAGGGCAATTTTCGCGAAGATCTCTACTATCGCCTCAAAGTCGTGGCCCTGCAGCTCCCGAACCTCGCGGCGCATCGCGAAGACATTCCCCTCCTGGCCGCGCACTTCCTGGAGCGCTGTGCCGCCAACAGCCAGAAGCACGTCACGGGATTTGCCCCGGAAGCCCTGGAGGTGTTGATCCAAGCGCCCTGGCCAGGCAATGTGCGGCACCTGCTGAACGTGGTCGAGCAGGCCGTGATTCTGTCGACGACGCCCATCATCCCTGCCTCGCTGGTGCAGCAAGCCCTTAGTAACACCCCGGGCACGCTGCCTCCTTTAGATGATGCCAAGCACCATTTTGAGCAAGAGTATCTGGTGCGGCTCTTAAAAATCACCCACGGAAACGTCAGTCAGGCAGCGCGTCTCGCCGGGCGGAACCGCACCGAATTTTATCGTCTTCTGGAACGTCACCACCTCGATCCAGTGCAGTTTCGCGCTGCCGAAATTTGAGGTGCTAGCAGCCAGGCATGTCGGTGTCGTCCGGTAGCGACCGCGCCCGTCTGTTGGCTCTTCCTCGTCTTGTGGCGTGCGCAGGTAGTCTGCTCCAGACCTCCAAAGCTCTCGCCGTCCTCACGTTTGTCTCTCCCCTATCTGCCTGTCAGTCAGTGCGTCCAGCGGCATTTCGACCACGTGTCAGTGTCTCCATAGACCTGCTCGGGGGCAGCATGATGATACGAAAGCCCTGTTCAAGGCGGGTCGCAACATCGGTCGTCGGACTCAAACCGGTGGCACAGGGCACGCCATATTCCTTACAGATAGCCAGGATCTTGAGCAGGGCAGCTTCGACATCGGGGTGAGTCGAGTTACCACGTAGCCCCATCGACACAGATAAATCTCCCGGACCCGCCCAGATAGCACCGATGCCCTTGACCTGACGGAGAATATCTGGCAAGTTGGCGATCCCACGGACGTTTTCCACAATCCCCATCAGCAGCAATTCCCCGTCCGGGTCGAGGGGCCATACGTCAGCCGCGTCACAGTACTCCTGAGGTGTCAGCCCCCAATAGTGCGACGCCAGGGTGGGCGACCAGCCCCGCTCGCCGGTCGGTTCAAAATCGGGCACGCCTGGCACCTGGGGATAGCGCGCCGCCTGCACCGCTGCCCGCGCCCCCTCCACACTGTCAAAGTGTGGCAGGACGAGTCCAAACGGTCCCGCGTCCAACGTCTGCTTGATCACCCACTCGTTGCGCTCGCGCGTGTAGGGAGGAACGCGCACCAGGGGTACGACGTCTGGTTGCAGATTGTCTTTCTCCGCGATGCGTTTGCGGTTGAGCAAATACTGCAGTGAATGGCGCAAGGTGGGAAAATCAAACCCCACGTGCTCCGTCTCCAAGATGATCATGTCATAGGCCGACCGGGACAAGGCCAGGATGTCATCGAAGTTGCCGTTCGGTATGGTGCCGCAACTAAACACCGCCTGGCCGCGTTCGAGTAGGTCAATCACTTTATTTAAACGTACTTTCGCCATGGTACTGATCTCCTCTATCGTCCCTATGTCTCATAGTCCCTCACCGCCCCTCCACCTGCGCCAATGCTACCTCCGCCTGGGGCAGCCAGAACGTCATGTCCATGGCTCGGTACAGTGCGATGGTGGCGGTAAGGTCAGTGCGGGCCTGGTCTGCCCGCCCTATCCGGCTATGCAGCGTGCCCAGACCGAGGTGGCAGTGCGCCACGAGCGGGCGCATGCCGAGTTCCTCGGCCAGGGCGCGGGCCTGCCGGTAGTAATGTGCGGCCGACTCGATCTCCGGGGGGGACTGATGGACGGCGATCTCCCCGAAGAGCCGCAGGGCCCATGCCTCGTGCCCCCGCTCCTTATGGGCACGGGCGAGGTTGAGGGCACGCTCGGCAAAGTGGACCGCCTCCTGCATGCGGCCGGCCAGCAGATAGGCCTCACTCACATAGCCCACTCTCAGCGTATGACCACCGACGGTCCCCATAGCGGCACTCGTCTGCTCAACCTCCTCCAGCAGCGGCAAGGCTTCGGCGACACGACCGAAAAGGGCATATGCACAGCCCAGGGCCGAGGCGGTCTCGGGGAACCAGAGCAGGATGTTATAAACCCGGCACAGATCAAGGCAGCGTTCGAGCACGGGGATGACCCTGGAGAGGTCCCTCGTGCGGAGGGAGAGCAAGCCGACACCGAGATACGCATGGATAAGGCTGTTTGGGTGATCGACCGCCTCAGCGATGCGGACCGCTTCTTCTCCATGTACGATCCCCTCGGGGAACACCCCCAGCTCGGCAAGGCACCGGGCTAACCAGGCACGTGAGATCACGGCAGGAAGGGCGCCCGTGCCGAAGCGCTCACGGAGCAGATCACCTGTAAGCGACTCCACATTGCCCCTCAGCAACCCCATCGCCCGAGGATAGTCGCCTAGAGTATGGTAGGCCACACCCAGGTAGTGCTGCGTCATGACCTGCAGGGCGAAATCCCCGAGGGCTGTAGCAACGACGAGAGCGTGCTGGCCAGACTCAACCGCGCCGTCGTGATCTCCCATCTCCCTGCAATATCGGCACATATAGGCGGAGACCCGCCCCAGCCGCGGCTGGTCGTCGAGGGCCTCGGCGAGGGTTGCAGCCTCGCGTAGGTGATCGAGCATCTGCCTGATTTCTCCGAGTGACCAGAGCGCGTTCCGCAGGTCGAACCGGAGATCGATGGCTTGCTCCTGTGTAGCGCGGCTCCCCGGGAGATGCCTGAGGGCTTCCAGGGCCTGCTCGGAGCACGCCACGACCTCTCGGAGGGCCGAGCGTGCATACGCCTTAGTACCGGCCTGCCGACAGTAGGCCACGGCCTTGTCCCACACCTCTCCTCGGAAGGCATGCTGGGCCAGCCGTTCCGCCTGCTCGGGCAGGCGGTTGGCATAGAGCCGTTCGCTGGCTTCGACAATGCTGGCGTGTAGGGCCCGTCGCCGCTCCTGCAGGAGACTGCCGTAGGTCACCTCGTGGGTGAGGGCGTGCTTAAAGGTGTATTCCAGCTCGGGAAAGAGGCTGGTTTCGTAGAGGAACTCGGCGGCCTGCAGGTGGCCAAGCCCGCGGCGCAGCTCCACCTCGGACAGCTCCCCGATAGCCTGCAAAAGGGCGAAGGGCACCTCGGTGCCAATGACCGCAGCGGTCTGGAGGAGCCGCTTCTCCTCGAGCGGCAGGCGGTCAATGCGCGCCGCCAGGACCGCGTGTACCGTGGCGGGGACCTGCATACTCTCCAGGGGCTTGGCCAGGCGATAGGCGCCGCGCTCGCCAACCAGCACTCCGGTTTCCACCAGGGCCCGGACGCTCTCCTCCAGAAAAAAGGGGTTGCCCTCGGTGCGCTCGATCAAGAGCCGCTTGAGTGGCACGAGGCTGGGGTCGTCCCCCAGCAGGGCCTGCAGCAGTTCCTCGGCACTGGTGGTGGGCAGGGGGTCGAGCCGAAGCTGGGTGTAGTAGGTCTTGTTCCCCCAGCCGTGCTGGTACTCGGGGCGGTAGTTGACCAGCAGGAGTATACGGGCGGTGGGCAGGCTGTCGATCAGGCTGTCCAGGACCGCCTGGGTCTCGGTATCGATCCAGTGCAGGTTCTCAAACACCAGGAGCAGCGGCTGCACCTGGCTCTCGCGCAGCAGCAGGCCCTTGATGGCTTCGAGGGTGCGCTGGCGGCGGTGCGCGGGATCGAGGTCTTGCCAGTGCCGGTCCTCCACCGGCACGTCCAGGAGTGAGAGGAAGGCCGGGAGGGTCGGCCCGAGGGCCGCATCCAGGGTAAGGAGCTTGCCGGTGAGCTTCTCGCGGACCTTGCGCCCGTCGTCACGGTCGTCTATCTGGAAGTACGCCTTGAGTAGGTCGCGCACGGGGAGGTAGGCGGTGGCCTTGCCGTAGGAGACCGAACTGCTTTCAAGCACGAACCAGTCGTGAATGTGATGCGACCTGATGAACTCGTAGACCAGGCGGCTCTTGCCCACCCCGGGCTCGCCAATGACCGCCACGACCTGGCCGTGGCTGGTGCCGGCACGCTCCAGAGCCTGGCGTAGAGCCTCGAACTCCGCCTGCCGCCCAACGAACCGGGTGAGCCCACGGGCCACAAACGCTTGCATGCGCGTCCGGGTAGAGCTGGCACCGACCAGCTCGAACACCTCCACGGGGTCCACCAACCCCTTGACCGCGACGGGGCCCAGTGCTTTGACCTGGACGAACCCTGCGGCCAGCCGCAGGGTCTCCCCTGTGGTGAGTATCGAGCCCGGCTTCGCCATCTGCTCCATGCGCGCTGCCAGGTGAGTGGTCTGGCCCACCGCCGTGTAGTCCATGTGCAGGCTGCTGTCAATCGCCCGCACCACCACTGCCCCGGAATGGAGTCCGACACGGATCTGCACTGGGACGCCATACGAGCGCTGCATTGCGTCACCGTAGCGGGTCGCGGTCTCCTGCATGCGCAGCGCGGCGTAGCAGGCGCGCACGGCATGGTCTTCATGCGCAATGGGCGCCCCAAAGAGGGCCATAATGCCATCGCCCATGACCTGGTTCACCGTGCCCTCGTAGCGGTGTACAGCCTCGATCATGCACTCCAGGACCGGGTCCAGGAGCTGGCGGGCCTCCTCGGGGTCGCGTTCCGCCAGCAGCTCCATGGACCCCTTCAGATCCGCGAACAGCACGGTGACCTGCTTGCGTTCGCCTTCGAGAGCGTTGCGGGACGTTAAAATCTTCTCGGCAAGGTGCGCGGGGGTGTAGGCCAGGGGCACGCGTTCAGGCTCGCTGGCGCGTGTCGAGGGCGTCGCTGTCGTGAAGGGTGGAGCTGATGCCGCTTCACCTCGCCAGACCAGGACACGGCCTTCTTCATCCACCGCCAGGCGTTGGCCCTCAATGAGTTCGGCTTTCAAATCTTCTAGATACGCGTCATCGAGCTGGAACTGTCGCTTGAGGGCGCCATAGGTCAGGCGCCCTCGGCGCTGAAGCATAGTTATGGCCTGGTCGAGGATCTCCTCAAAGGTCATCGCCAACCCTCCCTCTACCCCTGAGGCCCGCAGAAGATGGTCTGGGGATTACCGATGCCGTCAGACGCATGTGTACCGCAAACGGCCGACAAAAGAAAGCAGGAAGTGCTGGGATTACCGGGCCCAGAAGTGGCTCCAATACCCCGACATTTGCATGCCGACTCGCGGTACAGTATAAGTGTGACACACAACCCACGCTGCCGGCGCGGTATCAGTCACGGTGAGACCACCATAGGCATCCTTTGCAGGAGCATGACCATGCCCACCATCAACCCGGAACGCTTGCTGGAGACGCTTAACACCCTCAGAACCTTTGGTGCCACGGAATCCGGTGTGGTACGTCCGTCGTTTTCAGTGCCAGATATGGCTGCCCGCCGCTGGTTGTACGAGCAGATGACCGCCGCAGGACTCGAAGCCAGTATTGATGGCGTAGGTAACGTCATTGGACGCTCGCGCCAGCGCGGCAAGGCGTTGCTGGTTGGCTCGCATTCGGATACCCAACCGCGTGGGGGGTGGCTGGACGGTGCGCTGGGGGTGGCCTACGGCATCGAAATTGTCCGCGCCTTTGCCGAGGACGCGGTCATACAGCATTTACCCGTTGACGCAGTAGCCTGGGCCGATGAAGAAAGTACCTATCTCGGGTGCCTGGGCAGCCGCTCGTTTTGTGGCGCACTCACCCAGGAAGCCGTGGCCGCCGCAACCAATGCCGACGGTCAACGCCTGACTGAGGCCCTGGCCACTGCGGGGCTTGACAGGATTCCCCCTATACGGCTAGAGCGGGAGCGCTATATTGGCTATCTCGAAGGGCATATC
>Ga0081455_10006300_pt1 | contig 12756 bp, 12 predicted proteins | sample TabmetS3T2R1_FD_70207 | JGI IMG/M metagenome (GOLD analysis project Ga0081455, IMG submission 70207) | Tabebuia heterophylla rhizosphere microbial communities from the University of Puerto Rico - S3T2R1 | ecosystem: Host-associated > Plants > Roots > Rhizosphere ... | reverse complement strand
CGACGAGATAGTTCTGCCAGATGTTCCAACTGACCCCGGCACTGCCCGTGTAGCGCGACACCAGCGGAACGTCGTTGCCGGCAAACGGGCCTTCGCGGAACACCGCGCGGGTATAGGCCATGCCGCCGCGCAACTGCAGAGTGTCGCTGACACGAAACGACGCGCTGGTTTCCGAGCCATAGCGGCGGGTCGGGTCGAGATTGATGTTGAAGCGCTGTATCGGGTTGAATTGGAGTTCGTTCTCGAGGTCCATGTTGTAGATGCTCGATTGAACTTCGAGCGGTCCGGACTTGATGCGAACGCCACCTTCGATGTCATGAGAGGTCTGGGTCTTCAGCCTGAAATCGCCGGGAAGCGCGTTGAAGAAGGGATCGAAGGCGGGACCCGAGGAGAGCCTTTCATCGACGTTCGGCGTGCGGAACGCGCGCGCGGCGCGGCCGAATACCGAAAAGACATTATTGAATCGATGCTCGAGGCCGATATGCAGCGCGTATTGGCCTTCCTCGCTGTCAAGCGGGAAGTTCTGGACGCTGCAGGTAAAGAATATCGCACAGTTCGGATCGTTCTGGAGGATGTCCCGGGCTTTCAGGGTGGTCCGCTGAAGACGGCCGCCATATGAAAAATCCGTTGTCGGTAACAGCCCGATGGTTTGCTGAAAATACCCGGCGAGCGTTTGCTGCGACAAATCGTAGGTGTGAATGGGGATCGTGCCTTTGGCGACCGGACGCTCCGAGTGGTAGGTCGCGTCATAATAATCGACGCCGGTCAGGATGGTCGAAGGCAATCCGAAGATCACGTTCTTGATGCTCAGGCGCGGCGTGATCGACCATGTCTGCAGATGGCTGTCGACATAGTTGAATGGGATCGTTGGCAACAGGCCGAAGAATCCGGACTGCTGCTTCTTGTCGCGAACGCCGCCATCCACGATCAGGTCGACGCCATCAATGATGGTCTTGGTGAAGCCGGCCGTCGCGCTGGCGCCCTGCTGATTGCCATAGTCGAACGGCGTGTTGGTGCCTTTGCGGTCGGTGACGAGTTGGTTGAGCCCGATCGAGGGGTCGACCGTGCGACCGCCGGGGAGGCCGAGCTTCTGGTCGTCGCCGGTGACGGTGAGGAATGCCTTGAGGTCGGGCGTCGTGTAGTTGAGATTGCCGACGCCGTTCTTCTGGTCCAGCGCGTTGTTGTCGCGATAACCGTTGGACTTGATGGCGTTGCCGTAGAATGAGGTCGACCACGGCCCGTAATTGGTCGCTGCCGAGATGTTTGCGAGGCGCTGATTGAACGAGCCAACGCCGGCCTCCGCGCGCATGGCGACCGGCGGGCCGCCGACGTCGTTCTTCAGAACGATGTTGATGACGCCGCCGACTGCGTTGTCGCCGTAGAGCACCGCACCGCTGTTGCCGCGCGTGATTTCAATGCGCTCGATCGAATCGCGCGGAATGGTCGAAAAATCGACGCCGGCCATGTCGATGTCGTTGAGCCTTCGGCCGTTGATGAGCACGAGCGTATTTGAGGTCGCGAAAGCGCCGAATCCGCGAAGGTCAACGCTGGTCTTGGCGCCGTTGACGCCGCCAAACAGGCTGGTGAGCTGGACGCCAGGCGTTTGCGCGATGATTTCCTGCAACGTTTGTGCGGGCGAATGAGCGATCTCATCGGCGGTAATTACGGTCGACGCAGTACCGACGATGCCGGAGAACTGCCGGCCGCCGCTGCCATCAGCGCCTTGCGAAGCGCCTTGCGATGAGGCATCCAAGCCGGTCCCGGCAGCGGGCCGCCTGCCGGTCGAGGGCGCTGCCGCCGGCACGACGCGGCGCGAGGTCGATCCTTCGTCGTAGCTTGGCTTGGCGCGGGTCCGGTTCGGATCGGTGGGCGAGGTGACCTCGATCGGCGGCAATTGCTCAGGCGGCGTCTGCGCCCGTGCTGTGGAAATGCCGAGCGATACGATCGGTATCAGGAAGCTGCTGCTTAGCCAGAAGCGGCGGCGCTGCGTGGCTGCGATGGTGGAAGACATGGTTCAGGCCTCGGTATGACGTCAGTGGCACGTCACAGCGAACCAAGTCTCACCGTATGCTAACCGAGCTTAGGTGAAGCTAATGCCTGTACTCCCCGACCGACATCTTCGCGTGTGACCACGGCTGACGGCAGGTCTCCTGGCTCGCGGGTCGTTACCCCATCGTCGCCTTCCCAGGACCGAGATGCCCAGTGGCGTGTGACGAAGGATTCGCCGCTTACAGTTGCGGGGGCAGCCGCGGAATTGGGGGATTTCCCCGCACCGCATTCCCTTTTGATCCCCAAACGGGAACCGTCGGGAATTATGGTAGAAGTTTGCCAAAGTCCGAGTCAATCCGCCCGGCGCGCCCAGCGATCCCTACTGGACGAGTGCGCTATTTTTGCCGCATGAGCACGCGTACCCGTCTTCTGTACCGGAGCGGGCAAACCTGCTTTAGGACCATCGATGAGTGTTGAGGCCGTAACCCTGACCAACGAGATTGCCGCGCGCCGGCGGATCGGTGCGGTGGCCGCGCTTTCCGTCCTCGTTGTGTTCCTGATGCTGATCTCGCTCGGCATCGGGCCGGTGCGGCTGTCGCCGCTTTCAGTGGCGCAGGCGCTGTTAGGCGCCGGCAGTGACGTATCGCAGGTGATCGTGCGGGAGATCCGCCTGCCGCGCACGCTGCTGGCGCTCGCGATCGGCGCTATTCTCGGCTTGTCGGGCGCATCGCTGCAAGGCTTGCTCCGCAATCCGCTGGCCTCGCCTTCGTTGTTCGGTGCGCCGCAATCGGCCGCCTTCGGCGCCGTGCTGGTGATCGCGCTGGGGGTGGCCGATGTGCGCTCCTACGCGCTGCCGGTCGCGGCGATCATCGCCGCGTTTGCGTCCGTCTTCGTGCTGCTCTCGATCGCCGGCCGCAATGCCGGGCTGCTTATTCTCATTCTCTCCGGCCTGGCGATATCGAGTTTTGCGGGCGCCGCCACTGCACTGGTGATGAACCTCTCCAGCAATCCCTTCGTGGTGCTGGAGATCGCGTTCTGGCTGTTGGGCTCGCTGGAGGACCGCAGCTTCCAGCATGTGATGCTGGCGTTTCCCTTCATCATTGCCGGCGGGCTCATGCTGTTCAGCCAGCGCCATGCCTTTCGCGCGCTGAGCTTGGGTGAGGAAACCGCACAAAGTCTCGGCGTCGATGTCGGACGTCTGCGGCTGTTCGTGATCTCGGGCGTCGCGCTCGGCGTCGGCGGCGCGGTGGCGGTTACCGGCACCATCGGCTTCATCGGTCTGGTCGCGCCGCATCTGATGCGGCCCGTGATCGGCCACGACCCGGGGCGGCTGTTGATCCCGAGCGCGCTCGCAGGCTCCGCGCTGCTGCTCGCGGCCGATATCGCGGTGCGCATCATTCCCTCGACCTCGGACATCAAGGTCGGCGTGCTGACCTCGATCATCGGCGTGCCGTTCTTCCTCTATCTGATCATGCGCGAACGCCGCGCGCTCGGTGGGGGTGTCGCATGAACGAGGCCGCGCTGCTCACCGCGAGGGGACTTGGCGTACGGCTCGCCGGCCGTGTCGTGCTGAACGACGTCTCGCTCGCGCTTGAAGCGGGACATCTGGTGGCGCTGGTCGGACCGAACGGCGCCGGCAAGACCACGCTGCTGCGGGCGCTGGCGGGGCTGATCCCGTCCGAAGGCGAGATCGCGATCGGCGGCGACGCGCTGGTCTCGCTGCCGCTGCGCGAGCGCGCAAAGCGCTTCGGCTACCTGCCGCAGGGGCATGTCGTGCACTGGCCGCTGCCGGCGCGCGATATCGTGGCGCTCGGCCGCTATCCGCATGGCGCGACCGATCCGGCACGGCTGTCGCCGAAGGACGCGGAAGCCGTGCAGCGCGCCATGCAGGCGGTCGACGTGATCGAGTTCAGCGATCGCCGCGTCACCGAACTCTCCGGCGGCGAGCGCAGCCGCGTCGCGCTGGCCCGTGCGCTGGCGGTGGAGGCGCCGGTCATCCTGGCCGACGAGCCGACCGCCTCGCTCGATCCGCGACACCAGATCGACGTCATGCAGAATTTGCGCGCGACCGCCGACAAGGGCGTGCTGGTGATCGTGGTGACGCATGATCTCGGGCTCGCCGCGCGCTTTGCCGACCATGTGCTGGTGCTGCGCGAGGGCCGGCTGGTGTCGCAGGGCGCGCCGGCAGCGGCGCTGTCCGAACAGGTGATGGCCGATGTGTTCCGGATATCGGCCTATCGCGCGGAATATCAGCGCGAGGCGGTGATCGTGCCGTGGGCGGATGTCTGATGCGATGGCGGTTCGCAATGGTGGCCGCGGTACTGGCGATGCCAGGCTGCCCTGCGCCCGCCGCCAATCTGCCGCGCCTGGTATCGATGAATGTCTGCACCGATCAATTGGTGCTGACGCTCGCCGATCCCGAGCAGATTCTCGGCTTGAGCCGGTTCTCGCGCGACGGCTGGCAATCGCAGGCGGGCGACCTCAGCCGCTATCCGGTGCTGTCAGGCGGAGCCGAGGATGTGCTGCTGATAAAGCCCGACATCGTCGTCGCCAGCGCGTTCGACAAGCGCGCGACGCGGGAGCTGTTGAAGGCGAAAGGGCTTCGTCTCGCCGAACTCGCGGTGCCGCGAACGCTCGATGAAGCGCGACGGCAGATCCGCGAGGCCGGTGACATCACCGGTCATCCCGATCGCGCGGCGGCGGAAATCGCGCGGCTCGATGCGGCGCTGGCGCGTACCCGCCAGGCTGTTTCGGCGCGGCATTATCGCGTGCTGCCGCTGTCGCGGCGCGGCTGGGTGGCGGGCAGCGACAGCTTTGTCGGTTCGCTGCTGACCGAGACCGGGCTGCGCAGCGCGGCCGGCGATCTCGGTTTTGCCTTCGGCGGTTTTGCTTCGCTGGAGGCGATCGTGAATTTGCGGCCCGATTTCCTCGTGGTTTCTCAGACCGGCGATGTAGCGCACGATGACGGTCAGGCGTTCCTGCTGCATCCGGCGCTGGAGCGCTTCTATCCGCCGGCGAAACGGATTGTCATTCCGGAACGCATGACCGAGTGCGGCGGCGTGTTGCTGGCGGACGCGCTGGACGCGCTGACGGCGGAATTGAAGCGGGTGGGGAAGTAGCTTCGTAGCCCGGATGGAGCGAAGCGCAATCCGGGATTCTTGTCGTGGCGCCCCGGATTTCGCTGCGCTTCATCCGGGCTACAAGCTCACCCCATTACCACCGGTCCACCGACCTTCTTCCACGCGTCGATGCCGCCTTCGATATGCGCGGTGTTGGCAAGCCCCGCATTCTTCGCCGCGGCCACCGCCATCGCCGAGCGCTCACCGAAGGCGCAGAAAAACACCACGCGGCGGCCGGTGGCGGCGGCGACTTCGCGCAGCACGCCGCCGGGCTTGAGGCTTTCGGAGATGCCGGGGTAGGGCGCATGCAGCGCGCCCGAGATCGTGCCGTGCTTGGCGCGCTCGCTCGTCTCGCGCAGATCGACCAGCAGGATGTCGGGCCGGCCGAGACTGTTGATCGCGTCGCGGGCGGAGAGCGCGAGCCCCTGCTTGGCAAGCTCCTCCTGATGCAGGCCGACATGCATGTTGGCGGGCACGGCGACGTCCATCATCTTCGGATTCGGCAGCTTCAGATTGGCCATCAGTTCGATATATTCGTCGACGTTGCGCACCTGCAGCCGCGGATTGTGGCGCTTCTCCTCGCCGATGGTGGAGACCGTGTCGCCCTTGTAATCATGGGCGGGGAACACCAGCGTTTCCTCGGGCAATTTCAGGAGCCGGTTGAAGATCGACTCGTATTGCGCGCGCGAGGAGCCGTTCTGGAAATCGGTGCGGCCGGTGCCGCGGATCAGAAGCGTGTCGCCGGTGAAGACGCGGTCGCCCATCAGGTAGCTATAGGAATCGTCGGTGTGGCCGGGCGTGTACATGACATCAAGGCACAACCCCTCGATCGTCACCTTGTCGCCGTCGGACACCCGCATCGACACCACGTCGGCCTTGCTCTGCTCGCCCATGATGGTGATGCACTGGGTGCGGTCGCGCAGTTCGCCCAGGCCCGTGACGTGGTCGGCATGCAAATGGGTGTCGATCGCCTTCACCAGTCGCAGGTCGAGTTCGCGCAGGAGCTGGCAGTAGCGGTCGGCTTTTTCCAGCACGGGATCGAGGATCAGCGCCTCGCCGCCGGCGCGGCTCGCCAGCAGATAGCTGTAGGTGCCGGAAACGCTGTCGAAGAGTTGGCGAAAGATCATGGCTGCTGCCGCGCTCTCAATCTGGATCTCGCGCAGGATATTATTCTAGTTTGGCCGTCTTCTCAAATGGCTTTCATCTATTTGGAGAGGCCTTTTCGAAGGAATTTTACTTCCTGAAGGTCGCGCGCTATCTTCCCGTCATTGCGAGCAAAGCGACTTGTCCGCCGTAGCTTTAGCGAAGGCGGAAGCAATCCATCTCGCGACATAACGGATAGATGGATTGCTTCGTCGCTTCAGCACAAAATTGCTTTGCAATTTTGTCGCGAGCCCCTCGCAATGACGGCTGAAGCGTCACGGCCTTACCAGCGTGTACCCATTCTCCGTCAGAAACAGGATCTGCGCGACGCCGACCTGCACCGGCGTCGCCGCCGCGATGAATTCTGGCCGCTTGCCGTTCTCGCGCTCCAGCGTGTCGACGGTATTGAGGCAGATGTCGAACCGCGCGCCTTGCGCCACAAGGCTCTCGACCATCTTGCGGTTGGGATTTTCCGGGCGCAGCAGGTCGATGCCGGGACCGAATGTCACGATCTCGATTGCGACCTTGTCGGGATCGTAATGCTTCATCAGGTTGCTGGCGACGCTGAGCACGAGGCCCTGCTTGCGCGCGTCGTTATCGGAGAGCTGCAGCACGATCTTGTGCTCGGCAAACGGCTTGTCCTGCAGCGGCGGTTGCTGGGCGCGGGCGGCAGGCGCAGCGGCTGCGATCGACAGCGCCGCGATCACGACGCGAAGCATGGTCGAAACTGCCGTCATGCCTGTCCCGCGATGCCGGGATTGCCGTCAACGCCTTTCAGCGTGACGCCCGGCGCGGCCCGGTTGGGCGGCTTGCCCGACTTCAGATGCCTGGCGACCACATCCCAGATCGGCGCGCCGGTCTGCTCGTTGACGGAAGCCCAGCCCGCGACCTTGTAGCGCTTGCCGGCTTCCAGCGTGCGGCCGTTGTCGAGCTTGAGTTCAGAAATCCGCTTGCCGACGGTTTCAGTCGGCGTGCAGGTGTAGGCCAGCCCGCCGACGCGGACCATGTCGCCGCCCTGCTGGTAATAGGGATCGGTGTTGAAGAGATTGTCGCAGATGTCTTCCAGCACGTCCTTGATCTGGCCACCGGTCATGGTCTGGACGTAGGTCTCGGGGTAGGTGACGGCGGTTTGCGCCATCACGTCCTCCATCGTCAGCGGCTGGCCCGCCAGCGCGGTGGTGCCCCAGCGAAAACCGGGCGACAGCGCGATCTCGGCGTTCAATTCGCCGAGCAGCGCGTCGCAGATCAGTTGATCCATGCTGCCGCTGAAATTGCCGCGGCGATAAAGCAGGCGGTCGGCGGATGCGATCTTCTCGCTCAGTTCAGCCGCATGCGGCTCGCGGACCTTGTCGATCAACGCCTGCATCGCCGGATCGGGTTTCAGCAATTCGGAAAATACCGGCAGCAAACGGTAGCGGACGTTGCTGACCTTGCCCTTGCCGAGTTCGAGATCGAGCACCGCCAGAAACTTGCCGTTCGAGCCGGCATTGGTGACGAGCGTGGTGCCGCCCGCGTTGGTCACGGCAATCGGCTGCGGCACCGCGTCATGGGTATGGCCGCCGAGGATGACGTCGATGCCGGTGACGCGGCTGGCGAGCTTGAGGTCGACATCCATGCCGTTGTGCGAGAGCAGAATGACGGCGTCGACCTTGTCGTTGTTGCGATGGCCATCGACGAGCTTCTGCAGCTCTTCATCGCGGATGCCGAACTTCCAGTCCGGCGTAAAGCGCTTGGGATGGGCGATCGGCACGTAGGGGAACGCCTGTCCGATCACGGCGACGCGATAGCTGCCGATCTCCTTGATCACGGACGGCTTGAACACGCGCCCCGATGCCGGATCGAACGCCTTGGCATCGTTGAAGGCGGCTTCTTCCGTGAGGAAGACGTTTTGCGCCAGGAATTCGCCCTTGAAGCGCTCGATATTGGCGCGCAGCACCTTCTCGCCATAGGTGAATTCCCAATGGCCGGTCATCGCCTCGATGCCGAGCAGGTTGGCGGCGTCCACCATGTCGGCGCCCTGCAGCGTGTTGGCAAGGCCGGTGCCCTGCCAGAGGTCGCCGCCATCGAGCAGCAGGGAACGCCCGGACGCGACCTCGCTGCGCAGCCGGTCGATCAGCGTCTTCAGATGCGCAAATCCGCCGAGCTTGCCGAACCGTCCGGCAGCCTTTTCGAATTCGATGCAGGTAAAGGCATAGGCATCGGCACTGTCGGGCCGGACGCCGAAGCGATCGAGAAACGCGCGCGCAACCAGATGCGGCGGGTTGCCGTGCATGGGGCCGACGCCGAGATTGACGCTCGGCTCGCGGAAGAACACCGGCCGGAGCTGCGCGTGCACGTCGGTGATGTGCAGGATGCGGGCGTTACCGAAGCGCTCGAGATCATAGACGCCATTGTCGGCGCCCCGCGCCAGCCGCGGCAGGCTGCCGGAAAGCGTAGCGGCGCCCGCGAGCGTCAGGAAATCGCGGCGGCGGATGGTCATGCGGGTCTCCGCGCGTCGTAACGGCGTCTGTATGTGGAGCACGATCTTGGCGGAAAACCGGTTTCCGCTTTTCCGGATCGTGCTCTAGCGAATTTCCATCTCTCGCCAGCGGGTCTTTTCGCTGGTGGCCTGGAAGATCGAAGCCTTGGCGAGGGCCTCGGCCTCCTTGGCCGACGCGGTGGCCTTGTCGAAATCGCCGGCATCGGCCGCTTTCTTCGCCGCCGCCAGCGTGTTCGCCGTGGTGGTCCATTGATTGCGGAGCTTGCCAGCTTCCTTGTTGGCGGCTTCGGCTGCAGCATAGGCCGCCTTGAAATCGTCCTCGGAACCTGCGGCGGACGCGGATATCGCGCCGGCCGCGACCAGTATCAGGACCAATGCGGATTTTGGCATCAGGTTCCTCATGGCCGCGCTCCCGGACCGGATATCGGTAACCCGTTGCTGACATAGGACAGGTAGTATTCGACGTTGCGATATTCGTCGTCCTGCGGGCTCAGCGGAACGCCGCGGATCTGGCTGTTGCAGGTGGTGAAGCGCCGGCTGGTGGTGCCCATGCCGCTCCATTCCGAGCGATAGATTGGCATCGCGTTGACGATGCCGAGCGCGGGCGCCAGGATTTCGGCGCGGATGCGCTCGCCCGGGCTCTGCACATGGCAGGTGGCGCAGGAGAAGTTGAGCTGGCCGCGCCGTGTGTAGAAATATTCCTTGCCGTTTTCATAGGCCGCGAGCGCGCGTGGATCGTTCGGAATCTTGATGTCCATCAGCTTGCCGCGCGAAGTGAAGGCCATGTAGGCGGTCAGTGCCGCCATTTCGTCCCTCACATAGGAGTAGGGCTGTTCGCCGTTGGCTTCCCGGCAGCGGTTCAGCGCCAGCTCGAGCGTGATGACCTTGCCTTCCTTCTCATCGAAGAGGGGATAGTTCTGGCGGATGCCGATGCCGCCGTTCGGGAAGCAGTCGGCATAGGTCTTGCCGTTCTTGAACGGCTTGGAGAACATTTCCTTGCCCATTTCGAGCGAGAACTCGTAAGGCGGGAATTGCTCCTTTTCCTGCCACTGCCGGTACAGATCCTCGTTCATCGAATAGGGACCGTTGACGAAATCCTCGAACTTCACCTTCGGGAATTTGTCGGTGAAGAACTTTTTGAACGCCTTGGCATCGGCGACGGGATCGACCTTGTCGGCGGCGCCGGAGGGCAGGGCGCTCGCGAGCGTCAACGCCGCGAGCGCCAGCGCGGCAGACGCCAGAGTGATCGCGGATCGCAGCCTCATTGGATCTTCGCCGTGGTGGTGTCGGTGGCGCCCTTGTTGTCGACCCAGCTGATCTTCAGCTCGTCGCCCTTCTTGCCGCCCTTGAAGGCGAACTTGACGTAGGGGTCTTTGGAGACGCCGCCGCCCCAGTCGGCCGCGAACACGGTCTTGCCGTCATGCTCGAAGGTGAGCTGCTGGATGAAGTGCGGCGGAATGAGCTCGCCCTTCGAATCCTTCACGAAGCCGGAATCCATCGGATGCTGGATCAACGCCTGCACCTCGGTGGTCTCGCCGCTCGAAGTGGCGCGCACGCGAATGGTCGATGCCATGTCAGTTCTCCCTCGAGACCTTAGCCGCCGCAGCCGCCGACGGTGACTTTGACTTCCTTGACGGCGCTGTAAAGCTTGCCGCCGGCTTCCACCAGCACGGTCACGTTGCTGGTCTTGGCCATCTTGATGCGGTTGGCGACGTTCGGCAGCGTGCCGGCCGGGATGTTGTATTTTGCGATCAATACGTTCGGATTCTCGCTGACGAGGAACGCGATCGAGGTCACGTCGGCCAGCGTGGTGGAAACCGCGATCGGCACCACGGCGCCGTTCTCGGCGATTTCGGGGGCGTCCATCTTCACCTTGTCCGACGGCTCGGCGGTCTTCCCGTAGAGCGCCTTGATGACATCGGCGTCGCTCTTCTGCTTGAACGCCTCTTCCGGATATTTGTCGTTGGCCGCTGCGAATGCCCTTGTGAGATCGAGCGGCACAATGCCGAGCCCAACCAGCGTCAGCACGCCGGCGCCCTTCAGTATCACCCGCCGCGTCGCCGAAAAGTCATGGTCCATGGTGCTCATCTAGGAAATCTCCTGCGGCGCGCGCCGCGTTCAAAGTGTCTGCAGGAAGTCAACCACCGCATTGATTTCCTTTTCGGTCAGGAGCCGGTTACGCCCGAACGGGGGCATCACGGTCAGCGGGTTGCGCAGGGTCTCGTCATTGAGGATGGCGATGAGATCCTCGCGCTTGGGGTATTTGCTCTTGATGTCCACCAGCTCGGGTCCGATAGTACCAGGCAGATCGCCGCCCTTGATGACATGGCAGGTCAGGCAATTGCCCTTGCCGCGGTCGAAGGCGAGCTTGCGGCCCTCGTCCACCGTGGATTGCGCCAGCGCAGGGCCGGCAAAAGCGACGGCGCCGATCGCCAGGACCAGCGCGAAGGCCGGGAACCTCACGGATTTCGTCTTCAAGGGAGCGGTCACAGGCGTTTCCGTCATTTTCTATTTTGGTTGCATCGTATCCAGCGGCCCGATGGTGCGCGGCGTCAGGTTCCGGCCCTCCGCCGTCGACGATAGCTTGACATCGGCGGCGGTTGTGCAGGCGTTCATGCAAGGCTTGGCCACGGTATCGGGTCGCGGGTCGGTCCAGATGAAGCTGTCGCGATTACGCATTTTGACTTTCGGCAGACTGTTGCGATCGGCAACAAAATCATTGGGAACGAGGTCGTTCAGGCTCAGAATATAGGCGGTCAAAGCATAAACGTCATCCGCTGACAATGTGTGCGGCGCGGGCATCGGCATGGCGCGGTTAATATAGTCCCATAGGGTCGGGGCAAACGGCCAGTAGCTGCCGACCGTCGGCTCCGGACGCTCGTCCCGGAGCGATCCGACGCCGCCGACCAGCTTTGGAAAGCGGCCTTCGCCTTCGCCAAAGGTTCCATGGCAGGCGGCGCATTGCTCGGCATAGACGTCGGCGCCCCGGTCGACCGTGCCCTTGCCCGGCGGCAGGCCGGCGCCGTCCTCGCCGCGCACGTCGATGTCCCAACCGGCGATCTGCGCCGGCGTTGCCGCCGTGCCGTAACCGAATGTGCCCGGTTCGGCCGCGCCGGCGAGGCTTCCGGCCGCGAGCAGCACGAGGAGGGTCGACAGAACAATCTTACGCGAGCTGAACATTGAAGACGCTTCCGTCCGGCTTGACCTGCCAGGTCTGGATCGAATTGTTGTGGTAGACCGAGTTCGAGCCGCGCTGCTTGCGCAGATCGGCAATCGTCGGCTGCACGTAATCGGTCTCGTCGATGACGCGGGAGGCGACCAGCGCCGGGCGGCCGTCCCAGCGCCATGGCAGCGTGAATTTCGTCAGCGCCTTCGACAGCACCGGCTCATGCAGCCGTGCGCTCTGCCAGTTGACGCCGCCATCGGTAGAGACGTCGACGCGTTTCACCTTGCCGCTGCCGGTCCAGGCAAGGCCCCTGATCTCATAGGCGCCGGGACCACCGAGCGGTTTTTCCGGGCAGGGGAAGGTGACGACCGATTTGGCGTCCATCAGCCAGGTGAAGCCGCGCGAGGTGCCGTCCGGCATCAGGTCGGTGTATTTCGAGGTTTCCTCGCGGGTGTGCCACGGCTTTTCGCCGAGCTTGATCCGGCGCAGCCACTTGATGTTGACGTTGCCTTCCCAGCCCGGCACCACCAGCCGCAGCGGATAGCCCTGTTCGGGACGCAGCGCCTCGCCGTTCTGCGCATAGACCACGAGGCAATCGTCCAGACATTTGTCGAACGGGATGCTGCGGTTCATATGCGCGCCGTCGGCGCCTTCGACCATCGCCCACGTCGCCTCTTTCTTGACGCCCACTTCCTCCAGCAGCGTCGACAGTTTTACGCCGGTCCATTCGGCGCAACTGACCATGCCGTGGCTGAACTGCAGCGAGTTCATCTGCGCGGCGCGCCAGTTCATGCCGCCATTGGCCGGGCATTCGATGAAATGGATTCGCGAGATCGACGGGAAGCGGAGGATGTCCTTCA
>Ga0081455_10006299_pt1 | contig 12756 bp, 11 predicted proteins | sample TabmetS3T2R1_FD_70207 | JGI IMG/M metagenome (GOLD analysis project Ga0081455, IMG submission 70207) | Tabebuia heterophylla rhizosphere microbial communities from the University of Puerto Rico - S3T2R1 | ecosystem: Host-associated > Plants > Roots > Rhizosphere ... | reverse complement strand
AAGACTGATGACCCGGGGATCGAGGTTGCCCAGGTCCACCCCACCATCGGCACGGGCGATGCCGACATACACATCTCTGAGGAGCTGCTCCCAATTCGGATCACTCCCCCATTCCTGCTTGAGCTGATTCAAGATGGACTCAACTTCTTCTTTGCCTAACATCAGCGTCCCACCCCCCTATACTTGCTCCAGCCTCACTGTCGTGGAGCATTCGTCACGGTCGGGCGTCTGAAGGCTCCCGACCATCACCATTCCCCTCCCCGCCGACATGTCGCCCAAGCACACGTTGTACCTTGAGTCGCGTCATATCGCGCTAGGGCATTGCTGCCAGCTTCTGTGCCGTGCGGTGATCGGTGACCAGCATATTGAACATCCTGGTCGCCAACGCCACCTTAATTGCCTCAAACTTGTGCAGTCCACCCGCCACCAACACGACATTTTTCTCAGCATTCCTGGACATCTCTCTGAGATCCTGGATGGAGACGGATAGAAAATATTCGCCGATCTGTTGCCCCAGGCCGTCGAAATTGTTGTAGTTAATGACTCCAACCCCGCCTTTGCCCTTGAGGGTTTTCAGGTCCAGGCCGACCTTGCTGAACTCCTTCAGCATCCCACGGTCTAGCTGAAGGGCATTCAGTCCGACAAACGCGACTTCGACATCTCGGGCGGCCTGGTAGACTTCGCGCACTTCATCGACCTCAGTAAGGAGATCAGCAGTAAACTTTTGGGCCTTCAGGCGACTTTGGGGGAGTGGGGGAACTCCCACCACAAAAGCTTTGGCCCCAGGCCTGGACTTGAAGTACAAGGCCGTTACCAGAAAGACGCTGTCGACGTGTTCGAGCTCCGGTCCGCGTCCCACCAGGGTGAGGGGGTAGAGTTCGATCTGCCTCGACTTCGTTTCCAAGGCTTCCACCACCTCGTAGAGGGTGATCCCGCCTCCCAAGCCAACGCGCACGCCCCAGCGAATCTGACAGATCTCCTCAAACAGTGCCGCGCCTCCACGCCCCAGGTTTTTCAGCAGATGTTCATAGTCATCGCTGAAATCGACCACTTTCACGGCGAGGAGCCCAAAACGGTCTTGCAACTCGGCTTCGAGTTTGTCATGATCCGCCGGCAGCCTGACAGAGATCTCAACGATGCCGGCGTCCTCGGCCTCTCGCAGTAAACGTGCGACATGGGTCCCTGAAATCTGTAACCGGGCTGCAATCTCTGTCTTATTCAATTTATCGATATAATGCAGCCGGGCGCACTCCAGCAGGAGGTCCCCTTTGTGCTCACGGGAGATACGAATCGGCATCGTACACCTTCCCTTTTCTACAAGCAAGAAAAAAATTCTGTATTGTTAATTTTAACGTCAAATGTAACTGAACATGTGAATATACACATCGTTGGCTCACTGGTCAAGAGGGCGTGTCATCGCCACCCATCACCTCGCCAGCGCTGGATTGCATCGCGGCGCTGACTCTGATAGAAGGAGACACGGGCGAGCGGCAGGCGCACAAGCGCCCGGCCAAGCGACTTTTTGCGGAGGCTGCCGGGACTATGTAACGGCCAGAGAGGTGAAGGAGAGAGCCCATGCCAGGGACCGCAGAGGCGATTATTATTGGCGCCGGGGTGATGGGAGCCAGCCTGGCGTTTCATCTCACCCGCGCTGGCATGAAGTCTGTCACAGTGCTAGACAAAACGGGATTGTGCGGCGGCATGACGGCCAAGTCCGGAGCGTTGGTGCGCATGCACTACACCAATGAGCCCGAGGCGCGCATGGCCTTTGCCGCACTGCGCTATTTCCAACACTGGCAGGATTTGGTGGGCGGCGCATGCGGCTTCACCCAGACGGGGTTCATCATGACTGTGACCCCCGACAACGCCGACCGACTCCGCCAAAACGTCCAGATGCTTCAGAGGGTGGGCGTCAAGACCTCGGTGCTCACCGCGCAAGAGCTGCGCGAACTGCAACCGTTCACGCAGGTCGACGATTTGACGGTGGCGGCGTACGAGCCGGAAAGCGGCTATGCCGACCCACGCGCCACCACCACGGCGTTCATGCAGCAAGCGCAACGGCAGGGCGCGATCTTGCGTGAAGGCGTCGCCGTCACGGCTATTCGGACCGGGGGTGGGCGCGTGATCGGCGTCGACACGTCGCCCGCGATGCTGCGGCAGGCCCGCAGCCGGGCCGCCGATGCCGACGTCGACCTCGACCTGCGAGAAGTCGACATCCGGGACCTCGCGCTCGAGGAGCCGGCCGGGCTGATCTACTGCCCGTACCGGTCGCTGCTCCATCTGCCGACCTGGGCCGACCGGCGTCGCACGTTCGAGCGAGTAGCCGCCGCACTTCGGCCCGGCGGCCGCTTCGCCTGGAACGCCATCGCGTTCGACTACCGGATCGCGTCCAGCCTCGCCGACGAACACCGGGCTGAGCCGGTCCCCCACACGATCCACTACGCCATCGGCGACAATCGCATCGACATCAACCTCGACGACGGGTCGACAAGCTCGCTGTGGTGGGCGACCAAGAACGAGTGGCTCGGGCTGATCGATATCGCCGGCCTGGAGCTGGAGACGATGTACGGCGGCTTCGACCGCGAGCCGTACACCGAGGACAGCACCGAGTACGTTTTCGTAACCCGCCGTATAGGCTGAGTCAATCTCGGGGTGCGGGCCGATCACGTCGCAGTCACAGCGTGGTCACAGGATCGCTGGCTTTCTGGACATTCAGATCGTCAACACATTCGTACGCCGAAGTTGGGTACTTCTAGACGATCTGCACTCGAGCGTGCCGTGTCGGGAGACGCGTGGCCGAGGAGGGGTGATGAGGGTTCTCGTGACCGGAGGGGCCGGTTTCATCGGGGGGCATCTGTCGGAGGTATTGCTCGAGGGAGGCCACGAGGTGGTCGCGGTCGACGATCTGTCGACCGGAGACTCCGAGAACGTGGCGCACCTGCTCTCGAGCCCGGACTACGAGTTCGTCCAGGACACCATCCTCGACGAAGCGCTGATGGACGGCCTGATGGCTCGGGTCGACACGGCGTTCCACCTGGCCGCGGCGGTCGGGGTCCAGCTCATCATGGACCGGACCCTGGAGGGGCTTCGGACCAACGTCCACGGCACCGAGCTCGTGCTCGACAACGCCGCCCGCCACGGCGTCCGGGTCCTGGTCGCATCGACCAGCGAGGTCTACGGCAAGAGCCGCACCGCCGTGCTGTCCGAGGACCAGGATCGAGTCGTCGGCTCGCCGCTGATCAAGCGCTGGTCGTATTCGGAGGCCAAGGCGCTGGACGAGACGCTCGCCTATCTCTACTGGTCGGACCTGGCGTTGCCGACCGTCATCGCCCGCCTGTTCAATGTGGCCGGGCCGAGGCAGACCGGGCGCTACGGCATGGTGATCCCCCGATTCGTCGAGCAGGCGCTGCGTCACGAGCCGCTGACGGTCTTCGGTGACGGACGCCAGACCCGGTCGTTCTGCCACGTCAGAGACGCCGTGGACGGCCTCATCGCTCTGGTCGACCATCCCGACGCCTACGGCCGGGCGTTCAACATCGGACGTCCCGAGGAGGTGTCCATCCAGCACCTGGCCGAGCGGGTGATCGCCCTCGCCGGCTCCACCAGCGAGATCCGCTACATCCCCTACGAGGAGGCGTACGGGGACGGCTTCGAGGACACCATGCGCCGGGTACCGGACATCACCCGAGCCCGGACGCTGCTGGGTTTCGATCCGCAACGGGACCTCGACGAGATCATCCGAGACGTCATCAAGGACCGGCTCACCAGGTCGGCCGCCTACGAGCAGGAGCCAGTACGTCGAACGGAGGCCGAAGGTGTCCGGTGACGAGTTCCTCGCCCGGCAGCGGCTGCTGGTCATCACCCCACACGCCGACGACGAGACGTACGGCTGTGCGGGAAGCATGGCGCGCATCAAGGCGCTCGGCGGCGAGGTCTACGTCGTCCTGGTCAGCGTCGGCGATCTCGGCCACTTCGCCGACGGCGACACCAAGCTGGTCACGCACAAGACCAGGCTCGACGAGTTCGAGTCCGTGATGCGGCTGCTCAAGGTCGACGACTGGGACGTGCTCTTCACCGACGCCGAGACCCACCTGGCGCTCGACGCCATGCCCCGTAAACAGCTGGTCGGGTTACTGGAAGCCCGCGGGCGGCTCTCGATCGACGAGATCCGTCCGACGATGGTGATGATCCCCGCGCCCAGCTACAACCAGGACCACGAAGCGCTGTTCCGAGCCTGTGTGACCGCCACCCGGCCCGGCGTCCGCGGGCAGCGGCACCTGGCGCCGATGGTGCTGACCTACGACAACACGTCGCTGTTCTGGCAATTCGGCGAGGACCGGTTCCACCCCACCTGCTACATCGACATCTCGGAGTACCTGGAGATCAAGATCCAGGCGATGCGACTCCATGCGTCGCAGGTGCGGCCGGAGATCTACCACGGCAGTCCGGAGAGCCTGGAGATGGCGACCCGGCTTCGCGGCCGCGAGGTGGGAGTCGAGGCCGCGGAAGGGTTCGAAGTGCTTCGGACCGTGCTTTAGGGAGCTTCGATATGACTGAGACTCTGGTGTCGGTACACCAGCCGAACTTCATGCCGTGGCTCAAGTTGCTGGACAAGATTCTCGCCAGTGACGTCTACGTCGCCTATGACACCGCGCAGTTCACCAAGACGGAGTACCACGCGCGGCAGAAGGTGAAGACCCCCTCCAAGCCGGTGTGGATGAGCGTGCCGGTGCTGTCCACGGGCGACTACCAGCCGATCATGGACGTGGAGATCGACAACAAGCAGCCGTACGGTCGCCAGCACCTGCATCGACTGCGCACGGCCTACGGCTCGACGCCGTACTTCGACGAGGTCTACGCCCTGATGAAGGAGGTCTATGCCGACGACCACGACCGCCTGGTGGATCTCAACCTGGACCTGATCGAGGCGCTGTGCTCCTACCTGGACTCCCCGGTACGCATCGTCCGCGCGAGCACGATCCCGCACGAGGGCGACCGCGCCGAGCGACTGATCCAGCTCGTCAAGGGCGCGGGGGGGACCGACCACCTGACCAGCACGTACGGCGGCGACCATCAAGACGTCGACTGGTCACGCTTCGAGCGCGAGGGCATCGGACTCCAAGTCCAGCAGTTCGAGCACCCGGACTACGACCAGATCGGTGCTGACTTCGTAGCCAATCTGGCAGCGATCGACATGCTGTTCATCTGCGGGCGGCAAACTGGAGACATGCTTGCGCGTCGCCGATCTCTGGTTCCTGTGGGCCCGGCCCTTCAGGACGTCACTCCCGGATAGCCGACGATCATGGAAGCAGCCCTGCTGCTTGTCCTTATCCTGGGCGTCAACCTCACGCTCTGGTTGTTCGTGGGCGGGCTCCGCTTCGCCTCCGACCGGTTCGGACCCAAGCCGCCCACCGTCGTGGGGATGCCGCCCCCACTCGACCCGGCCAACGTCGCCGTGCTGATTCCCGCCCACAACGAGGAACCCGTGATCGCCGCGACGATCAGCTCGGCTGTCCGCCTGGTGCCCGAGAGCAACGTGCACGTGATCGCGGACGGATGCACCGACGCCACCGCCGAGATCGCTCGAGCCGCCGCGGTCAACGTCCTCGAACTCGATCCCGGACGCGGCAAGGCCGGCGGGATCGAGGCCGCCCTGAAGCAGTTCGACATCCCGCGCCGATTCGCCGCGCTGCTCATCGTGGACGCCGACACCGAGCTCGACGAGAACTACCTCGCCCGCGGACTGCCACTGCTCGACCAGCCCGGCGTCGTCGCCGTCGCCGGATACGCCAAGGCGGGCTGGCGCCCGTCGGAGCTCTCGCCGATGGGCCGGTTCCTCGTGGCGTACCGCTCCCGGCTCTACGTCGTCATGCAGTGGCTCAAGTACGGGCAGACCTGGCGCTACACAAACGTCACCGCGATCGTTCCCGGATTCGCCAGCATGTACCGAACCAGCGTCCTCGACCGGATGGACCTCAACCCGCCCGGGCTGATCATCGAAGACTTCAACATGACGTTCGAGCTGCACCGAAAACAACTCGGAAAGATCGCGTTCCAGACCAACGTCTATGCCACCACGCAGGACCCGGACAACTTCCGTGACTACTACCGGCAGGTGTTTCGCTGGCACCTCGGGTTCTGGCAGACGTTCCGTCGGCATGGATTGTGGGCCAGCGGATTCTCGGCGGCACTCGCGCTGTTCATCCTCGAGATTCTGGTCGCCTCGGCCGGCATCGTCTTGCTGGTCGCGGCGTTCGCTCTGCTCCTTCCGATCGTCCTCGTCGACGGGACGTGGGAGGCGCTGGGACTCGGGAGCGGATTCGACGGCGTCTTCGGGTTCGCCCTCCTCCTGGCCGGCAGCGTGCTGTTCCTGGCGGCGATGGACTACCTCCTCACCTGCGTCACCGCGCTCGCCCTCCGGCGGCCGAGTCTGCTGCTTTACGGCCTCGGATTCCTCTTCCTCCGATTCGTTGACGCGACCCTCATCCTCCGCGCGATTCCGCAGGCCTGGCGCAGCAACTCGGACGGTCGATGGACCAGTCCCACGAGACGGCCAGCCGCTCGGGCGCCGTCACCCGTCGAGCCGGGACAGGAACCATGACCGATCCAGTGCCGCAGACGCGGCGAGGCGTGTGGCGCGCCGTCGGCGTCGTGCTCTCGGTGGCGGTCGTCACCGTGGCGCTGGTCGCCGTCCTGTCGCCCCAGGATGCGGCCGACGAGCCCGACAATGCCGCCGCCCCGACGGAAGAGACGATGCCCCTACGAATCGGCTACGTGCCCTACTGGGATCAGCGCCGCGCGTTCGACGTCGTCTGGGAGCAGCCGGACATGTTCGACGAGATCAGCCCGGTCTGGTACTCGCTCGATCCGAACGGCCGCATCGTGCTCGCCGACGACGAGTACACCCACGTCAATCCGCAGGCCGTGGAGGACATGCAGTCGGAAGGCATTCGCGTCATCCCGACCGTCACCAGCCTGCGCAACGGCCACTGGAACGCCGCCCTCGTGGAGAAGATGCTGCACGACCCCGTGGCCCGGCGTACTCACATCCGTGCGCTCGTGGACCTGGCTGTCACCGAGGGATACGACGGCATCGACATCGACTACGAAAGCCTGAACGGCGAGGACCGCGAGGTCTACACCAAGTTCCTGACCAAGCTCAGTGCGAAGCTGCACGCCGAGGACAAGCTGCTCACCACGGCGGTCCATCCCAAGGTGTCCAACACCGGCTACGACGAACGCAATCTGGCCCAGAACTTCCGTGCCATCGGTGCCGCAGCCGATCAGGTGCGAGTGATGACCTACGACTACTCGTGGGACACCTCGCCGCCGGGCCCGGTTGCTCCAGCGCGCTGGGTGAAGCGGGTGATCAAATGGACGGTGACCCAGATCCCGCCGGAGAAGGTCATCCTCGGGATCGATCTGCTGGGCTACAACTGGTCGGGCGGACGCGGTGTGACCATCGACCACAAGCGAGCACAGACCCTCGCGGACAAGCACGACGCGACGATCCGGCGGTCCGCTGACGAGTCGCCCTCGTTCACCTATCGAGACTCATCCGGCAAGCGGCACGAGGTCTGGTGGGAGGACGCCAGAAGCGTCGGCGTCAAACTGCCGCTGGTCACCAAGTACGACCTCGGCGGCGTCTTCTTCTGGCGGCTGGGCGGCGAGGACTCAGCGGTATGGCCAGAGGTGCCGGACGCGCTGCGCGCACCGTAGGTTCGCAATCCGGGATTATGCGATATTCGGCGTAATGCCTATCGGAGATAACCGGTCCCGCCAAAGGCCCGTTAGGATACCCATAGTGCGCGACCGGCAACTCGATGCGTGAACTCGATGTGCACGGGATGGTCCGACGGAGGGAGTTTGGCACGCATCGCCACGGGGTACGCGCGTACGGACAGTCATTCAAGCGATCTGGCTACGACGACGGTGGATGTCCGATGGGGTGTCCGAATTTGCGACTGACTCTGTTCGACGGTTGGCGGCTTGTCGACGGTGAGCAGGTGGTCTATCCGCCTGCGCGGAGCCAGCGTCTGGTAGCGCTGCTTGCGCTCCGCGGTCGCCAGGCCCGGGCACAGCTGGCGGGCGCCCTGTGGCCCAACGCCGACGAGCGGCGAGCCGACGCAAGCCTTCGCGCCGCGCTCTCCACGCTCCATCGCCAACTGCCGGGACTCGTCGAGAAGGACCACGGCGAGGTGCAACTCACCGACCGGGTCTGGATCGACATCGACGAGTTCCGCCATAACGCACAGGCGATGCTCTCGGGAAGCGCTTCGGCGTTGCCGACCACGATCGACCACCCCACGGTGATCGGCGGCGAGTTGCTGCCTGGGTGGTACGACGACTGGGTACTCGTCGAGTGTGAGCGGATCCGCCAACTGCGACTTCATGTCCTCGAAGCCCTCGCCGGCAACCTGGCCGCGCGCAGTGCGTACGCACAGGCGCTGGAGACGGCACTCCTCGCGGTGGAGATCGATCCACTACGGGAAAGCGCCCACCGCGCGGTGATCCGGGTGCACCTCGCCGAGGGGAACACCGCCGAGGCAGTGCGTGAATACGAGCGGTTCCGGTTCGTTCTCCGAAGCGAACTCGATGTCGAGCCAACGCATCAGATGACTGAACTCATGCAAGAACTCTCCGAGCCCGATCATTCCGGGGGCGACCGGCAGGGTTCCTGGTGGCGCGTTGCTGATCAACGGCGTCTCCTTTCTTGAGCATTCCCCTAGGTCGATGGGAGGGACGGGGTGAGTGTCGACCTTGCAGTGATCGGACTGGGTTATGTCGGGCTGCCATTAGCCCGCGCGGCGATACGCGAGGGCCTGAGTGTGGTCGGTTTCGACGTGAACGAGACCGTCGTACGCGATCTCAATGACGGCCGTTCCCAGGTCGAAGACCCGACGGACTCCGACGTCCAGGACATGCTGGCGATGGGATTCCGGGCGACGGCCGACGAGCGGGACCTGGCGGACCCCGAGGTCATCGTGGTGTGCGTGCCTACGCCGTTGACCGAGGACGCCGGACCGGACCTTCGTGCCGTACGCGCCGCGATCGGCACCGTGGCCCGAAGCCTGCGGCCCGGGATGCTCGTCGTGCTCGAGTCCACGACCTATCCGGGAACGACCGACGAGGTGATCCGGCCGCTTCTGGAGCAGACCGGCCTGGTCGCCGGCCACGATTTCAACCTGGCCTTCTCGCCGGAGCGGATCGACCCGGGCAACAGCACGTTCGGGCTGCACAACACACCCAAGGTGGTCGGCGGCCACACATCTGCCTGCACCGATCGCGCGGCCGCGTTCTACGAGCAGTTCGTCGACACCGTCGTTACGGCGCGAGGCACTCGCGAAGCCGAGACCGCGAAGCTGCTCGAGAACACGTACCGGCATGTCAACATCGCGCTGGTCAACGAGATGACGCGGTTCTGCCACGAGCTCGGCATCGACCTCTGGGACGTCATCCGGTTGGCGGCCACCAAGCCGTTCGGCTTCCAGCCTTTCTACCCCGGGCCGGGCGTGGGCGGCCACTGCATCCCGATCGATCCCAACTACCTGAGTCACAACGTGCGCGCGAAGCTGGGCTATCCATTCCGGTTCGTCGAGCTCGCGCAGGAGATCAACGCCACGATGCCGGACTACGTGGCCCGGCGGGCGCAGAATCTGCTCAACGACCACGACCGTGCGATCAAGCGGGCAACCGTCCTCCTGCTGGGCGTCACCTACAAGTCCGACATCGCCGACCAACGCGAATCCCCTGCCGTGGGCGTCGCGCGGCGGCTGGAGGCGCTGGGCGCGACGGTGCGCTACCACGATCCTTACGTGCCCACGTGGAGCTTCGGAGACGAGACTCTGACCTGCGTCGATGACCTCGACACGGCGCTCCAAGCGGCCGAGCTCACCGTCGTACTGCAGGCGCACTCCGACTACGACGGCGAGATGATCGCGGCCAAGGCGATCCGGGTCCTGGACACCCGTGGCATCACGCCACGGTCGCCGACCGTCGAGCACCTGTGACGACTGGGTGGTCGTGACGCTAGGGCGTGTCTCCCTAGTCCGCGGCCGGCTCCGGCCGACCCTTCGGCGCGATGATCTCCATGTCGGTGACGACGTCGACCAGGACCGGGCCGGACGACTCCAGCGCCTGATCCATCGCACCGGCGAGCTCACCTGGCTTGTCGACCCGGAGGCCCGTCGCGCCCATCGACTCGGCGACGGCCGCCAGGTTGATGTCTTCGAAGTGCCACAGCTCGGCGTGCTTGCCGTGCAGCTCGCCGCCGTACACAGGGGTGTAGGAGCCGATCTCCTGGTTGAGCGAGCGGTTGTTGTTGACCAGGATCACGACCGGGATCCGCCAGCGTACGGCGGTCTCGATCTCGGCGATGTGATACCAGAGCCCGCCGTCGCCGGTGAACAGGACGACCGGGCGATCCGGCGCACCGAGCTTGGCTCCGATCGCTGCCGGGAGTCCCCAGCCGAGTGAGCCGGCGGCCCGGATGTAGCGCTGACGCGGCCGCTTGAGATCGACGAAGCCGCCGGTCCACATGCCCGAGTGGCCGGTGTCGGAGACGAGCAGCGCATCGTCCGGCAGCAGCTCGGACAGTTCGCCGCACAGCCGCTCGGGACGCATCGGCAGCTGCTCGGACTCCAGGTCGGGGCGCACCTGCTCTCGCCACCGGCGGCCTAGCTCCTGCGCCCGCTCGATCCAGGCCTCGCGATCGCCCGGCTCGGCATCGGTCAGCGCCGCAAGCAGTCGAGTCAGTCCGAGCTTGGCGTCGGCCAGCAGCGGAACCGTGTTGGCGTAGTGTCGACCCAGCTCGGCCGGCTCGATGTCCAAGTGGATCACGGCGGTGTCCGGCGTGGGGACCTTCCAGCTCAGCGTGACCTGGCTGCTGGTCTGGCTGCCGACGTACATCACCAGGTCGGCTTCGAGCAGGACGTGGTTAGCGCTCGCGCGGCTGTAGAGCCCGGGTACGCCGACGTTCAGCGGGTGGTCGCCGGGCACGGTGTCCTTGCCGTTGAGCGACGTGGCGATCGGCGCTCCGATCCGCTCGGCGAGCTCGACCAGCTCGGGATCGGCGCCGGATCGACGGGCGCCGCCTCCGGCGACGATGACCGGCCGCTTCGCCTCGCGAAGCAGCCGGGCGGCGCGCTCGACGGCTTTCGGCTCCGGTTCGATGCGATGCAGCGGCGTCTCGTACGGTCCGTGCGACGGGATCTCGGCGTCGAGCTCGGCGTCCTCGACCGTCTGGCCCATGTGTCCGGCGAACTCGAGATGGGTCGGTCCCGGCTGGCCGGCACAGGCTACCCGGAACGCATGGGCGAGCTGGTCCGGCAGCCGGCCGGCCTCGAAGATCTGGGCACTCCACTTCGTGACCGGCTTGAAGAACGGGAAGTCCTCGATCTCCTGGTACGTGTGGCGTCCCCGGCTCCAGGCGAACGGGCCACCGGTGAACGCGAGCACCGGCGAGCATCCGAGATACGGGTCGCGCAGCGCCGCCGCCAGGTTGGCCGCGCCGACGGTCTGCGCCATGCTGACGCCGGGCCGGCCCGTGACGCGGGCATAGCCGTCGGCCATGTAGACCGCCGACGCCTCGCCATGGGTCACGATGCGCTTGATGTCGGTCCGGCGCTCCATCTCGTACAGCGTTCGAGTGAGGACCGTCGGCACCAAGAAGACCGAGCCGACGCCGTACGACTCGAGGGTTCTGGCCAGGTATTCGGCTCCCGTCATCGTGGGCATGGCGGTTCCTCTCTGCGGTCGACGCTCAAGAACAGCGTATATTGCATCGTGTAGGATCTGTCCATGCCCGTGCGAGAAGTCGGACTGGTCGGACTCGGTCTGATGGGCTCGGCGATGTCGACCCGGTTGCTCGCCGAGGGCTTCTCCGTTGTGGGATACGACGTCGCCGGCGCGGCGCGCGAGGCGCACCAGGCCCGCGGCGGCACGGTCGTCACCGGAACCGCCGAGGTCGCCTCGCGATGTCCGGTGGTGATCTTGTCCCTGCCCAACGGTCAGGTGAGTCGCGAGGCCTGCTTCGGGCCCGGCGGAATCGTCGAAGGCGTCCGGGACGACTCGATCGTGGTCGAGACCAGCACCGTGCTCCCACGCGAGGCCGAGGCGATGGCCGCCGATCTCGGCAAGCTCGATGCGCACTTCGCCGACGCCGCTCTGAGCGGACACAGCGAGATGGTAGGCCGCGGCGAGGCACTCGGCATGGTCGGCGGCGACGCCGCCGACGTCGCGGCCGTCGAGCCGATCCTCGATCCGTTCTGCCGCGAGGTCATGCACGTCGGTGGGCCCGGCGACGGCATGCGCGCGAAGATCGTCGTCAACGAGATCCTCACGATCAATCGCTTCGCGGTCGCCGAAGGCCTGGTGCTCGCCGAGAAGCTGGGCGTCGACGTCGCCCGGATGCTCGAGGTTCTGCGCGCCAGCGCCGCCTACAGCAAGGCCATGGACATGTGGGGCGACCGGATGGTGGAGCGCCGTTACACCGAGCCGGCGTCCCGCGTCGACAGCCACAGCAAGGACGCCCGGCTCACGATCCAGCTCGGTCGTGAGCACCAGGCGCCCATGCTGCTCACCACGCAGATCAATCAAGTCGTGCAGGGCATGCTCGCCAACGGCATGGCCGAGCTCGACAACTCCAGCGTCGTCGAGGCACTCCGGGCGCTGGCCGGCATCGCACCCGCCCTCCCCGACGTAGGGGCTAGGCCCGGGTCTTGAGCCGGAGCAGGTACGCGTCGCGATGCAGCGGGT
>Ga0081455_10006298_pt1 | contig 12757 bp, 13 predicted proteins | sample TabmetS3T2R1_FD_70207 | JGI IMG/M metagenome (GOLD analysis project Ga0081455, IMG submission 70207) | Tabebuia heterophylla rhizosphere microbial communities from the University of Puerto Rico - S3T2R1 | ecosystem: Host-associated > Plants > Roots > Rhizosphere ... | reverse complement strand
GAGGCCGTGGCGGAGATCAGGATGACGCTGACGGCACCGAGTGCGAGGGCGCGGAGATTTGCTGAAAGTCGCATTCATTATTCCTCCCGGGCCGACTCTTGAGCGGTCGGCCTCGGGAGGGTTTTACAGTGCGAAGGGGAGGACGGCTAGAGCCGCCAGCCCCGTCATTGCGAGGAGCGGAGCGACGAAGCAATCCATGCATCCGCGCGTGCGGCGCGATGGATTGCTTCGCTTCGCTCGCAATGACGTGGAGAGGTCGCTGGCTCTCTCACGAATTCACATGCACGAAATCGCGCAGCAGCGGATAGATCTCGTTGTTCCAGCGCTTGCCCGAAAACACGCCGTAATGGCCGACGCCGGCCTGCATGTGATGGACCTTGCGATAGGCGCGCACGCCGGTGCAGAGGTCTTGTGCGGCAAGCGTCTGGCCGATCGAGCAGATGTCGTCCTTCTCGCCTTCGACCGTCATCAGGCCCATGCGCCTGATCGAGGCCGGGTCGACCTTCCGGCCGCGATGCATCAGTTTGCCCTGCGGCAACAGATGCTCCTGAAACACGTCGCGCACGGTTTCGATGTAGAACTCCGCCGGCAGGTCCATCACGGCGAAATATTCGTCATAGAAGGTCTTGATGACCGCCGCCTTCTCCTTCTCGCCCTTCGCCAGGTGATTGGCGAGGTCGATATGCTGCTTGATGTGCCGCTCCAGGTTCATCGAGACGAAGGCGGTGAGCTGCACGAAGCCGGGATAGACTTTTCGGAACGCGCCCTTGCACTGCACCGGCACGTAGTTGATCAGGTTCTTCTCGAACCAGTTGATCGGCTTGCTCTTGGCGAATTCGTTGACCTTGGTCGGCTGGATCCGGGTGTCGATCGGCCCGGCCATCAGCGTCAGCGTAGCCGGGCGGGCCGGGTGGTTGTCCTCCGACATCACGGCAGCCGCAGCCAGCGCTGAGACCGACGGCTGGCAGATCGCCACCATGTGCGCGCGCGGGCCGATCTTGTCGAGGAAGGTGATGAGGTGATCGGTGTAATCCTCCAGGCCGAAGCGGCCGGCATGAAGCGGAATGTCACGCGGATTGTGCCAGTCGGTGATGTAGACGTCGTGGTCCTGCAGCAGCGTCTTCACCGTGCTGCGCAGCAGGGTAGCGAAATGGCCAGACATCGGCGCCACCAGCAACAGCCGCGGCTGCTCCGGCGCGTTCTCCTTCTTGAAGTGCAACAGCGACCCGAACGGGGTGGCATAGGTGACCTCCTCGGTCACCTCCAGCTCCTGGTTGCCGACCAGCACCCGGTCGATGCCGTAGGCCGGCCGGTGATAGGTGAGGGAGGAGCGCGAGATCAGTTCGAGCGAGGCGGCGAGCCGACCGAACAATTTGTCCGATACGCCCTGCGGCACCAGATTGAGGTATTTCAGCGCCGCCGACGCCCCGGTCCGCCATGGTGCGGTCAGGTCCATGTGGTTCTGGTAGGCTTGGTACATCATTGACATCATTCACATCAGCCCCTGTCCCAGGGGGCCATGCAATATCGACGCCAGAGCCGGGCTGGCCGCCTCTAAAACTGGCACGTGGCTTGCTGTGGAACATTCACGACGCACAGGCATTAGGCGGCGGCGTATTGGCGCGGCCGGTTGCCGTTGTCCGGGCGGACGACGCTTCGCTGAAGGAAAAGGCCATATGGCAAAGACGACGCTGACCATCTCCAGCAAGAATTACTCGTCCTGGTCGCTACGCGGCTGGCTGCTGGCGAAGTTTTCAGGGCTCGAGTTCGAGGAGGTCATCACCGCCCCCGACGATGCCTCGGCGCGGGCGGAAATCCTGCTCTTGTCGTCGTCGATCCTGGTGCCGTGCCTGCGCCATGACGGCGCCACCATCTGGGATACGCTGGCGATCGCGGAATACCTCAACGAGGTCAGGCCGGAGGCGGGCCTGTTGCCGGCCGACCGGATCCGGCGGGCGCATTGCCGCTCGATCTGCGGCGAAATCCATTCCGGCTTCACCACGCTGCGCGCCTCGCTGCCGGTCAACCTCAAGGGCCATTTCCCCGGCTTCAAGATCTGGTCGCGCGCACAGGCCGATATCGACCGGGTCTGCACCATCTGGCGCGAATGCCTCGCCGAATCAGGAGGACCGTTCCTGTTCGGCGAGCGGACGATGGCGGACGCCATGTACGCCCCCGTCGTCACCCGCTTCATGACCTATGACGTCAAGCTCGAACCGGCGCTCACGGCCTACGCCAGCACCATTATGGCGATGCCCGAAATGCAGGAATGGATCGAGGCTGCCAAGGCCGAGCCCGCCGATATCGAAGAACTCGAGGTCGAATATTAGGCAGGGGCGCGCGGGCTTGCCCGTTTGGACGGCTCAGGCAACGCGCAGGCCTTGCCCAAGCGGGTGCCAGCCGTGAACGGCACACGCAGTCGTTCCTGGCCGTTTTGCACAGGCTGCGGAATCGGAATTCCTGCCTCCAGCCAATCGGTTCACTGCACTGCCGCCATCCTCTCGCCGCAGTGCAACGCGGCTGGCGCGGATTTCGCATAGCAGCATGTCAGCCGTGACGCGACGATGCGAGGCTGCCGAAAATTTGGACGCTCTCCGCTTGGCCGCGATCCCGCCAACGCGAACCGTGGAGGCTTCATTGAACAAGCAGGCTGTCGTCAGCAAATTCTCCCACGTCAAACCCGGCGATACCGAATTCAAGGGCGGAGGTCTGCGCGACTTCTTCCTGTATCGCGATCTCGGCATTGCCGATGCCACCGGCGGGCAGGTGATCTGCCATCTGGTCAAGGCCAATCCCGACTTGCCGCCGGAAGAAGGTACCGGCTGGCACAAGCACGAATGCGAATTCCAGATCGTGATCATGACCAAGGGCTGGGCGCGCTTCATGTATGAGGACAAGTCGACCCTGGTGCAGGCCGGCGATGTCGTGCATCAGCGGCCCGGCATCACGCATTACCTGTACGATTACTCCGAGGACATGGAATACCTCGAGATCGTGAGCCCCGCCGACTTCAAGACCGTCGATGTGCCGCCTGCCGTCGACAAGGTGCCGCCGCCCACCCCCTGGAGCTGACCGCCATGTCGTCCCCCGAGGAATTAACGCTTGTCATCGGCCGCTGGCTGCGGCCGGTTGTGACGATGCTCCATGTTGTACGCTGGTTCGGATGGCAGGCGACATCTAGCCGTGAACAACGGAGTACGACGCCAAATCAGTGATTCGGGCGCGGTTCGTTCCGTCCGCGTTCCCTAAGTTAACACGGCGCGTATTCCCGTCGCATTCTGGCACAAATGTGGGGTGCGGCTGACCGCACTCCCTGCGTTTTCCTCAGATCGCGCCGGAGCGCGGCAGCCGCCAGCCGACCACCGTGGCCTCGACCATGCCGCCGGTCCTGTCGTTGCGCCATTGACCATCGATCCAGCGGCAGGCGAAGGGCAGTTGATAGGTTCCGCTGTGATCCTCGCAAAGAACTTCCACCGGCAGGTTCGGCGGCGGATCCCCGTTGCCGTCGAACTGCGCCAGCCGCTTTTCACGCGTTGCCATACAATCAATCTCCACTGCCGCAGCCGGTAAACACCGGTTTGAGGTTCGCGGCTAAATCCATCCACGTTAAGGGGATGAAGCACAGCGCCTGAATGAGGTATCAGTATGGTATCTCTGAGGTCGGTGACCAGCTTGGCGCAAATTGCCGTGATAGATGTTCCCTGCGCCAGATGCATTTGGAACGAGGATTTGATGATTGCTCCGAGGATCGCTTTCGCCGCTGTCGCGCTGCTGATGACCTCAATGCCTTCGACCGTCCACGCGCAGGACGTTCCCGGTATCGAGATCTGCACCGTCGAAAAAACCATGGAGCGGCGTACCTCCTGCCTGCAGAGCAATGTTGACTTCCTGCAGAAGACGATCACCAAGCTCACGACCGATCATCAGCAGAAGCTGGATGCCAGTAACCGCCAGATCGAGGCGCTGAAGGGCGCGGTCGTGAGTCTGCAGAAAGTCGTCAGCGATTTGCAGGCAGCGCAGAGCAAGGCGGCGGACGATGCGAAGAAGACAACGCCCGCGGCGAAGGATGCTGCGCCTGCTGCAAAGGATGCTGCGCCGGCAAAGGACGGCGCGAAGTAGCGGCTATCCGCGGATCACGCCACGCGATACTGCTCCATGACGGCCTTGTCCGGCTCATAACCGAGTCCCGGACCCTGCGGCACCTCGACATTGCCATCGCCATCGACGTCGATGTGGCCGCGCCACAAGCACGCGGCGCGTTTCATCGAGAACACCTCGACAAAACTTGCGTCGTCGCGCAACGACATCAGGTGCAGCGTCGCCAAAAAGCCCGGCCCGAAATAGGGCGAATGCGGCGCAAGCCTGACGCCGAACTCGTCGGCGAGGTCGACGACATCAAGATATTCGCTGATGCCGCCGACCTTGATGACGGAGGGCTGCGCGTGGCTCACCGCGCCCGCTTTCATCATCTGCCTGAACTGATGCACCGTGCAGGCATTCTCGCCCGCCGCCACATTGAGCCCGCCCTTGATCCGCACTTCGGCCAGCGTTGCGAAATCTTCGGGTGGCCAGACCGGTTCCTCCAGGAACATCGGCGCGGCGTCGCGGCAGGAATGCGCGAATGCGATCGCATCCTTGCCATTCAGCGGGCAGTTCATGTCGACCATCAGCGGAATGTCAGGGCCGATCGCCTGTCGCGCAGCAAATACTGCTGATGTCGTGGTCTCATGCAATTTGATCGCCTTGTATCCTTGTCGTAGCGCCGTCTCGCACTCGCGTGCGATGAGTTCGGGATTGCCGATCCGCAGCAGGCTCGCATAGGCGGGAATGTGCGTACGCCTGGCTTCACCGATCAACCGGTGCAGCGGCAAGCCCTCGATCTTGGCGGCAAGGTCCCACAACGCGATATCGAGCGCCGAGATCGCAAACATGGTGATGCCATAGCGGCCGAACAGATGCAGGTTGCGCTGGATCTGTTCCATGAAGGCGGGAATATCAGCCGCGTCTGGGACTTGCTGCCCCTGCGTCTGCGGCGCAATCATTTCCTCGATGGCGGCAAAGCTCGTGCGCGGGCAGACATAGGCAAAGGCATCGCCCCAGCCGGTGATGCCGGCATCGGTGGAAACCTCGACCATGACGATTTCCAGCGCCGAGATGGCGGACGCGCCCTGCTTGAAACTCGCCACCCCGGCGTCATAGGGAATGCGGATATGATGGGCCCGAACCTTCGTGATGAGCATGGAACCCCTCCCAAAGCGTCGCCTGCATTTGTCAGTGAAGATCGAAGAGCAAGGACTGTCAAATGAGGCGCGGCATAACCGGCGATAATGCGCTTGCTTCGCATGAAAGCTGTCAGTCATGAACCCGGCCCAGAAAGCACTCTGGTACATTGAAAGTCATCTCGCCGAGCCGCTGACGCTCGATGATATCGCGGGCATCGCCGGCGTCTCGCGCTTTCATCTGGTGCGGGCGTTTGCCGCCGCCACCGGTCTGTCGGTGATGCGCTACGTACGCGCCCGCCGGTTGACCAAGGCGGCGCAGGCGCTCGCCGCCGGCGCGCCCGACATCCTAAGCCTCGCGCTGGATGCGGACTACAGCTCTCACGAAGCCTTCACCCGCGCGTTCCGCGACCATTTCGGCACGACGCCCGAAGCGGTCCGCGCCGCAACGTGCCTCGATCATCTCAAGCTTCAGGAGCCGATCGTCATGGATTCCACTCTGCTCGACAACCTCAAGCCCCCGCGTTTCGAAACCTCCAAGCCGTTGCTGGTCGCCGGCATCGCCGAGCGCTGCACCCACGAAAACAGCGGCGCCGGCATTCCGAACCTGTGGTACCAGTTTCACCAGTCTGTGGATCATCTCCCGGCGCGGATCGGCAAAGTCGCCTACGGCGTCTGCTGCAACGCCGACGATGCCGGCAATTTCGACTACGTCGCCGGTGTCGAGGTCGCCGACTTCTCCGACCTGCCGCGGGAGTTTTCGCGCGTGCGGATTCCCGAACAGAAATACGCGGTCTTCACCCACGCCGAGCACATCTCGACCATCCGCCGCACCGTCAACACGATCTGGAATCACTGGCTTCCCCAGTCCGGCATGAAGGCCGCTGACGCGCCGAGTTTTGAGCGCTACGACGAAAACTTCGATCCGGCCACGGGGAACGGCGGGCTGGAGATCTGGGTGCCGGTGAAGGAGTAGGGCAGCTTTGGGCGGGCGGGCGGAATGAATTCGCGTTTGCTAGATTAGAGCCTGACCAGTTCGACCGGCTGGCCCAGGTCCCGTTCCCACATCCGGGCGAATTCCATGACCTCGTCGAGGGTCTCGTCGGGGTGGAAGGTCGTGATGATGAAGCGGCTTGAGTCCGAAGCGTCTCCTACTACAAGTTCGTCGACGATGTCATCGACCTTGCTTGCACCTTCGCCGACGATGGCGATCAGCGTGACGCCATCACGGATGCATGCCTCCACGAAAGGCTCCAGCAGGTCCGGATTGGAAAGTGGGAGTTGCAGTACAATCTTTGGTGCGTAGCTCATAAGCCGACCTGTGCAAACTCTATGCCCTGCACCGCTAACGACTTTACCAAATGCGGGCAGCGCACATCCAGCCATCCCACGCACTCCTCGGGGATCACGCGGATGCCTTCGCCGACGATCCTGGTCAGTGGACCCGGAACCCATGCGACCAGGTAATTTGTTCGATCATCCTCATGGACATGCGCCACCCACGTATCCCAAGGCGGTACGTTGTCGACGGTAAAGAAGCCCTGTGTTTCGACCTCCGCGACGCCGCAAGCGAGATTTTCGTCCGGGAAGTACGCAAGCAGTCTGCCCTCGTAATCATAGAACTTCTTTTGCAGGGAAATGTTGCCGCCACCGAGGGCGCGCCGGCGCTGTCTTACGACAGACTCAATCCATGACTTGCGACTGTCGCTTCCAAATTCGGGCGCGATATCGACGCTTCGAAAGGTCAGCAAGGGGGACCAAGGCCGTGGGCGCGACGAGCACCAGGCAATTGCCTCCGCCATGTTCTGAACGAGTTCATCCAGGGAATGGCCCTTCTCGCGATCAAGGTTCATTGGTCTTCCTCTTGCTGTAGCAAGTTGCCTAGGGATCATAAACGAGTGAGCCCCCAGATGTCGCTTCGCTCGTCATGGCTACGCTTGCTGTTGCAGGGCAGCCCTGCGCGGCCCGAGAGCCCCCGGTTGCTTGGCAAGCGATATCGACTTTGCCATAACGAACCGGACAAGAAATGTTGCGCGTGCGGGATCGAGCCTGAAATCCGCCTGCAGCCGAAAAGAGCCGGGAGGATTCATGGCCAATATCCGCGTTCTCGCTACCGACCTCGAATTTCCGGAAGGCCCGGTGGTGATGCCAGACGGCTCCGTGGTGCTGGTCGAGATCCGCGGCAAGCGGCTGACGCGGGTTTATCCCGACGGACGGAAAGAGGTCGTCGCGCAAATTCCCGGCGGCCCCAATGGGGCGGCGCTCGGGCCCGACGGCAAGATGTACATCTGCAACAATGGCGGCTTCAGCTGGATTCCGACCGGCAAGATGATCATGCCGGGCCCGCAGCCGGAGGATTATCAGGGCGGCTCGATCCAGCGCGTCGATATGCAGAGCGGCAAGGTCGAGACCGTCGTCGACCGATGCGGCGAGCATGCGCTGCGCGGGCCGAACGACCTGGTGTTCGATAAACACGGCGGGCTGTGGTTCTCCGATCTCGGCAAGCGCCGCGCCCGCGAGATGGACGTCGGCGCGTTCTACTACATCAAGCCCGGCATGACGGAGATCGTCGAGGCCGTGCACGGCGTGCTGCCCGCCAATGGCATCGGCCTGTCGCCGGACGAAAAGACGGTCTACATCGCGGAGACGCCGACCGCGCGGCTGTGGGCCTACGAAATCGCCGAGCCCGGTACGATCAAGCCGCGCGACGTGATCTATCGCGGCGAGCGCGGCAAGCCGATCGCGGGGCTTGGCGGCAACCAGATGTTCGATTCGATGGCGGTGGAAGCGGGCGGCAATGTGTGTGTCGCGACGCTGGTGTCGGGCTGCATCTCAGTGATCGCGCCGGATGGAACGCTCGTGGAGCAGGTGCCGACAGGAGACCGCGTGACGACCAATATTGCGTTCGGCGGGCCCGAGCTGAAGACCGCGTACATCACGCTGTCGGGGAAGGGCGAACTGATCGCGATGGATTGGGCGCGGCCGGGATTGGCACTGAACTTTTTGAACAAGGGATAACGTCCGTCATTGCGAGCGCAGCGAAGCAATCCATCTCACCACACGGGGATAGATGGATTGCTTCCGCCTTCGCTCGTTGAGCTTCGGCGGACAAGTCGTCGCTGCGCTCCTCGCAATGACGGCGGAAAGAGGATAACCCTCATGGTGAGGAGCGCGGAACGCGCGTCTCGAACCATGAGGCCACAGACGGGGCCTTCATCCTTCGAGACGCCGCTTCGCGGCTCCTCAGGATGAGGAGAAGGAGTGTACTGAATGGCTTTTCTTGAACCGGTAACCCTGCAGGGCACGCACGCCCGGCTCGAGCCGCTGTCGCACGATCACGCCGACGGACTGGTGGAGGCCGTAAGCGACGGCGAGCTGTGGAAGCTCTGGTACACCGCCATCCCGACCGCCGAGAACATGAAAAAGGAAATCGACCGCCGCCTCGGCCTGTTCGCGGCGGGAACGATGCTGCCGTTCACGGTGTTTGACGCCGAGGGCAAGATCGCGGGCATGACGACCTACATGAACGTCGACGCAGCCAACCGCCGCGTCGAGATCGGCTCCACCTGGTACGCCAGGCGTGTGCAGCGCAGCGCGCTCAATACGCAGTGCAAATTGCTGCTGCTGACCCATGCGTTCGAGAAGTTGAATTGCATTGCGGTGGAATTCCGCACGCATTTCTTCAACCACCAGAGTCGGCGCGGCATCGAGCGGCTGGGGGCCAAGCAGGACGGTATCCTGAGAAGCCACCAGATCGCGCCGAACGGCACGTTGCGCGATACCGTGGTTTACAGCATCATCGCCAGCGAGTGGCCGACCGTGAAGGCCCATCTCAATTATCAACTCAACGACAAGCCGCGGTAACGAAGCCGCGCGAGAAGCGAGACGATGGAAACGTTCGATTACGTGATTATCGGCGCGGGCTCCGCAGGCAGCGTGCTCGCCAACCGTCTGGGTGAAGATCCCGCGAGCCGCGTCTGCGTGCTCGAAGCAGGCCCGAGCGACTGGCACCCCTACATCCATCTGCCGGCCGGCTTCATCAAGACCTTCCACATGAAGAGCATCAACTGGGCCTATCAGCAGGAGCCCGGCCCATGGACCGGCGGGCGCAGCATCTACGCGCCGCGTGGCAAGACGCTCGGCGGCTCGTCGTCGATCAACGGCCATATCTACAACCGCGGCCAGCGCCAGGATTTCGATACCTGGGCGCAACTCGGCAATCGCGGCTGGGGCTATCCGGACATCCTGCCCTATTTCAAGCGGATGGAGCGCCGCGTCGGCGAATGCGACGACACCTATCGCGGCCGCGACGGCAGTCTCACCGTCACCACCATGGACTGGCAGGACCCGCTCTGCGAAGCCTTCATGGAAGGCGCCGTCAGCCTCGGCATTCCGCGCAATCCTGATTACAACGGCGCAATCCAGGAGGGCGTGTCCTACTGCCAGCGCACCATCGAGAAGGGTCTGCGCGTCAGCGCCGCGACGGCATTCCTGCATCCGGCGCGCAAGCGCGGCAATGTCGATGTGCGGACGCATGCGCATGTCACCAACCTCATCTTCGAGGGCAAGCGCGCCGTCGGCGTGCGTTATCTCAAGGGCGGCAAGGGCGGTACGCCCGTCGAGGTGCGCGCCGGCAAGGAAGTCATCCTTTCCGGCGGTACCTACAACTCGCCGCAGGTGCTGCAATTGTCCGGCGTTGGCTCGCCGGAACTGTTGCAATCGCATGGCATCGAGGTCCGCCACGCGCTGCCGGGCGTCGGCGAGGGCTTGCAGGACCATTACGCGCCGCGCTCGGTCGCGCGCGTCAAGAATATCAGGACCATCAATGAACTCAGGCGCGGCGTGAGCCTCTGGGTCGAAGCGCTGAAATGGGCGACGATGCGGCGCGGCCTGCTGTCGCTGTCGCCGACCATGGTCTATTGCTTCTGGCACTCCGGCGAGACCACCGAAAGCTCCGACCTGCAGCTCACCTTCACGCCCGCAAGCTACAAGGAAGGCGTGCAGGGCCAGCTCGAGGACGAGCCCGGCATGACGGTCGCCTCGTGGCAGCAGCGCCCCGAGAGCCGCGGCTATGTCCGCATCCGCTCGGCCGATCCGTTCGCAGCGCCGATCATCCAGACCAACTATCTCGTCGAGGAGATCGACCGCCGTGTCGTCGTCGCCGGCATGAAGCTGGCGCGCCGGCTGCTCGCGTCGAAGCCGCTCGCGCCCTATTATGCCTATGAGGATTTCCCGGGACCGAAGGTGCAAAGCGACGACGAATTGTTGGCCGCCGCCACCGAGCGCGGCACCACCACGTTCCATCCCGGCTGCACCTGCCGCATGGGCCCGGCGGATGCCAAATGGGCCGTGGTCGACGACGAGCTGCGCGTGCACGGGCTGCAGGGCCTGCGCGTCGTCGACGCCTCGATCATGCCGCGCATGATCTCGGCCAACCTCAACGCCTCGACCTTGATGATCGCCGACAAGGCCTCCGACATGATCCGCGGCAAGACGGCGCTGGAGGCGGTGAGATTCCCGGTGCCGGCGTAGCGTTGGCACGAGGAAGCATGGCGTTCGCGATCACGGCCGAGATTTCCGATTCACGGCCGAAGACGTTCGCGTTGTCAGCGCAGAAGATCAGGCAAACGCCACGTGTGAGCCAAGCGGAACTTACGATCAGTTAGAGTATTACCGCTCGTGAGCCACAGCGGACCTGGGCCGGGGATTCCCCTTTTCAATAAGGATTGCTTGATGCAGATCAAAGCGGCTCCTGTTCTTGCTTGTGATTTGAATATCCGGGTGGACAACCGGCGAAGTTGGCGCAGGCGGTATTCCGCTCCGCCTGGGTGAACAAGATGACCATCACACCGGCAACCATCTACGTTGTCGACGACGACTCATCGTTTCGGGTTGCTATTGCCCGGCTGCTCCGAACTGCTGGTTACCGGGTTATGGTCTATGAATCCGGCCGACAGCTTCTCGCAAATCCGCCGCGCACGGAAACAGGCTGTGTACTGCTGGACATGCGCATGCCCGACCTCGATGGGCTCGACGTGCAGGAGCGATTGAACGAAATCGGCTCTGGCTTGCCTATTCTGTTTTTGACGGGGCACGGGAGCGTTGAGACCAGCGTGCAAGCGATCAAGGCTGGCGCTGAAGACGTTCTGACAAAGCCGATCCTAAAATCCACGTTGCTCGAAGCCATTGAGCGGGCTCTCGCCCGATGCCGCGGTCGCACCGAGCAGCGATCGAAATCGACAAGCCAAATCCGGACCGCGCCGGCAACTCGCGCTTCTGCCGAGCCGGCGGGCGGACTGGACACGCGATTCGCCGAAGTCATGGATGCCGCCCCGGTGATGATCTGGGTGTCCGGACCGGACAAGCAATGCGTCTGGTTCAACAGGCCATGGTTGACCTTTACTGGCCGCGACATGCAGCAGGAACTCGGTAATGGTTGGTCGGAGGGCGTTCATCAGGAGGATTTCGATCGCTGTCTGGAAACCTACGTCAGCCACTTTGACGCGCGGAAGGAATTCAGAATGGAATATCGGTTGCGTCGCCATGATTGTACCTATCGTTGGATCGATGACACTGGAATTCCGCGCTATGCTCGGGACGGTTCCTTTCTTGGATACATCGGCTCCTGTACCGATATCCATGAGTACAGGGAAACGCAGAGCGAACTCCGACGTCGTCTCCTCGAAATAAGTCGATTAACTCGGCGTGCCGACGCTGCGGCGATAGCCTCGTTGTTTGCACACGAATTGAATCAGCCCTTGGCGGCTATCCTGAGCAATATCGAATCCGCAGAGCTGGACGTTGAAGGGTCTTCTGCGCCCGTTGGCGTGAAGGAAATCCTTTCCGACATTCGTCGCGACAGCCTGCGCGCGTCACAAATCATCCGCCATATGCAGAACCTGTTGCGAGGCGGCGAGCCGGAGATACAAAAGATCGACTTGAATGACGTCGTGGGTCTCGTTCATGAAATCTTGAAGCCACATGCTGCCGAAGTAGGTGTCGAAATGAAAACGCATTCCTCGCAAAGCATGCTGGCGGTGCGTGCCGATCCGACTTGGCTGCAGCAGGTTGTGTTGAATTTGGCGTTGAACGCGATGGACGCAACGATGAAAGATCGTCCGGGCCAACGGCGGGTCGTGATGGAAACTCGGCAGGTCGATCGGTCCAAAGCGGGGTTTTCGGTCTCTGATACGGGAACAGGCATTCCAGCTCACCAGCTTTCCAGCATCTTCGAACCCTTCGCATCGAAGCGAGGCGGTTCGGGGCTTGGGCTGTCCACGTCGCGCGGGATCGTTGAGGCTTTTGGCGGAAAGATCTGGGCAACGAACAAAGCGGGCGGCGGTGCCGTTTTTCAGTTCACGTTGCCATTGCTCGGTGCATAGTTCATCCAACGTTGCACCCTATGAGTCCGCCTCTGATGCTGTGGACGGCTCCTCCACCCGGCACGCAAGTGCCACGGATTCGGGAGCTGCTAGGGCTCCCACGATCTGAAGGAGCTATCCATGCAGATGATCACGACAATCGGACTGGACATCGCC
>Ga0081455_10006296_pt1 | contig 12758 bp, 16 predicted proteins | sample TabmetS3T2R1_FD_70207 | JGI IMG/M metagenome (GOLD analysis project Ga0081455, IMG submission 70207) | Tabebuia heterophylla rhizosphere microbial communities from the University of Puerto Rico - S3T2R1 | ecosystem: Host-associated > Plants > Roots > Rhizosphere ... | reverse complement strand
GGGAGCCCCGCCGATCCCGCCTCGATGGAGGAGCACGAGGACGAGGTGCTCGCCGCCCTCGAGGCGTCCGCCGGCATCACGCGCCCCCACGACGACCCCGATCCGGCCCGCCGCGTCGCGCGGCGCATCCTGCAGCGCCTGAACGGCATGGGCAAGTGGGGCGGCTACCACACCGAGTTCGCCCACCTCGCGCGCGGCTTCGCCGGCAACGACCGCGCCCTGGCCGAGGAGGTCGGCGAGGTCCTGCTTGCCGCCGGACTGCTTGCGGAGAAGCCGAGCGTCGGCCAGCGCCACGTGTTCCTGAACCCCCGCCGCGCACGCGAGATCCACGCGCTCATCGAGCGCGGCGAGGTCCCGGCCGACGTCAAGCTCCCGGCCTGACGCGGGCGGGTAGCGTTCGTCTCGTGAACGCCATCGGTCAGCTGTCCCAGAAGCTCTTCACGGTCCGCACGCTCGCCCAGACCGGCATCCTGCGCCCGACCCGGCCCGACAGGGCGCTGCGCATCGTGGACGCCGTGCGCCGCTGGGGCCCGACGCCCGCGGCCGGCTACACCGCCAGCGCGATCCGCCACCCCAACGACACGGCGATCATCGACGAGCTCGGCACGCTGACCTTCGAGGAGGTCCACCGCCGCACGAACGCGCTCGCGCACTCGCTCTCCGACGCGGGCGTGAAGGAGGGCGACGGCGTCGCGATCATGATCCGCAACCACCGCGGCTTCATCGACGCGACGGTGGCCTGCTCGAAGCTCGGCGCCCACGCGCTGTACCTCAACACCGCCTTCGCCGGCCCCCAGATCACGGAGGTGGTCAAGCGCGAGAGCCCTGTGGCGCTGATCTACGACGCCGAGTTCGAAGGCCTCACCCACGACGCCGGCGAGCGGCGCAAGCGCTTCATCTCCTGGCACGACGGCGGCGAGAAGCCCAAGGACCCCCTGATCGAGGACCTCATCGCCGCGGGCGACCCGGCCGACGTCGTCCCGCCGGCCGAGAAGGGGCGCGTGGTGATCCTCACCAGCGGCACGACGGGCTCGCCGAAGGGCGCCCAGCGCCGCCAGCCCGAGTCGCTCGATCCCGCCGCCGCGCTGTTCTCGAAGATCCCGCTGCGCGCGCGCGAGCACACGATGATCGCCGCGCCGATGTTCCACTCCTGGGGCTTCGTGCACTTCACGCTCGGCATGGGCCTCGGCTCCACGCTCGTGCTCCGGCGCCGCTTCGACCCCGAGGACACGCTCAGCGCCACCGCCCAGCACGACTGCACGGCCCTCATCGTCGTGCCGGTGATGCTCAACCGCATCCTCGAGCTGCCGCCCGACACGATCGAGATGTACGACCTCAGCTCGTTGCGGGTCATCGCCGCCAGCGGCAGCGCGCTGCCCGGCGAGCTGGCCCTGAAGGTCATGGATCGCTTCGGCGACGTGCTCTACAACCTCTACGGGTCCACCGAGGTGGCGTGGGCGACGATCGCCACGCCGGAGGACCTGCGCGCAGCGCCCGGCACCGCCGGCCGCCCGCCGCGCGGCACGGTCGTCAAGCTCCTCGGCGACGACGGCCGCGAGGTCCGCCCCGGCGACACCGGCCGCATCTTCGTCGGCAACGAGATGGCCTTCGAGGGCTACACCGGCGGCGGCAACAAGGAGAACGTCGGCGGCCTGCTGTCGTCGGGCGACGTGGGCCACTTCGACTCCGGGGGCCGGCTGTTCATCGACGGCCGCGACGACGAGATGATCGTCTCGGGCGGCGAGAACGTCTTCCCGCGCGAGATCGAGGACCTCCTCGCCGACCACGACGCCGTCGACGAGGTCGCGGTGGTCGGCGTCGAGGACGAGCAGTTCGGCCAGCGGCTGCGCGCGTTCGTCGTGCTCACGCGCGACGCGAGCGCCGGCGAGGACGAGCTCAAGGACTACGTCAAGGCGAACCTCGCGCGCTACAAGGTCCCGCGCGAGGTGGTCTTCCTCGAGGAGCTGCCGCGCAACGCGACCGGCAAGGTGCTCAAGCGCGAGCTGGCCGAGCACGATTAGCGACGTGGCCGTCGTTGCCGCGGCCGCATTCGCGGCCGCCGTGGTCCAGGCTTCGACCGGCCTCGGCTTCGCGCTCATCCTCGGGCCCGCGCTGTTCGCGCTGCTCGAACCGGAGAGCGCGATCGTGGGCGTCACCGTGCTCGGCCTGGCGCTCAACGGGCTCGTGCTGTTCGGCGAGCGCCGCCGCACCGACGTCGCCTGGCGCGAGGTCCGGCCGATCCTGGTGGCGGCGGTGCCGGGCGCCGTCTGCGGCGTCGTCGTCCTGCGCGCGCTGCCGAAGGCGTGGCTGCAGGTGGCGGTCGGCGTCGCGGTGATCGTGGCCGCGGTGCTGCGGGCGCGGACACGGCTTCAGGAGGCCGCGCCGACGCCGGGCGATCCGCGGCGGCGCGTCGCGCTGGGCTTCGCGACCGGGACGCTGACGACCTCGGCCGGGATCAACGGGCCGCCCGTCGCGCTGTGGCTGACCCACCGCGGCCTCGGCCCCGCGCAGGTGCGCGATTCGCTGAGCGCGACGTTCCTCGGCCTGGGCATCATCGGCGGCGCGGTGCTCGCGCCGGTGCTGGCCGCCGGCGGCGAGGACCTCCACTGGGCCGCGCTCGCCGCCGGCCTGGTCTGCGTGATCGCCGGCCACGCGATCGGCCGGCGGGCGTTCGCCCGGATCGACGCCGCGCGCTACGAGCCGCTGCTGCTGCTCGTGGTGACCGCCGCGGGGCTCGCGAGCGTCGTCGCCGGGCTCACTTCCATTTGATCGAGCAGCCCACGGGCTTGGTCTCGGCGCGCTCGGGCTCCGAGCCGGCGAGCACCGCGTCGAGCGCGTCGCGCAGCCAGGCGGCGTTCAGCGCCGGGTCCTGGTGGTCCGCATCGGGCGCGCCGCGGTAGACGATCCGCCCCCCGCCGTCGATGACGAACACGTCGGGCGTCGTCTTGGCGGCGTACGCGCGCGCGACCTCCTGGCTCTCGTCGCGCAGGTACGGCATCGGCCAGCCGCCGTCGCGCGCCACGCGCTCGCGCATCGCGTCGAACGAGTCGCGCGGGTAGCGCTCGGCGTCGTTGGGGTTGATCGTGAGGACCTTGACGTCCGAGTAGTCGCGCGCGACCGCGGCGATGCGGTCGTGCCAGGCCAGCGCGTACGGGCAGTGGTTGCAGGTGAAGACGACGACGGTCGCGGGCGCATCGCCCGGCGAGTGCTCGACGCCGTCGGTGTCGGGCAGCGAGAACGTGGGGGCTTCGGTACCGACTGCGGTGCTCATGCGGTGCTCCTGGTCGTCATCGCGGTGTGCAGGGCGTCGCGCACGTCGGCCGGATCGGGGGTCGGCGAGATGCGGCCGTCGCGGCGGTAGTAGACACGGCAGGTCAGCGCGACCGGCTCGCCGCCCGGATCGACGACGTCGGTGCCGTCGATGCGGATCGTCGGCGAGCCGACGAAGCGCTCGCGCTCGGCGCGGTCGTCGGTGTCGACCTCGCGCACGACGATCGCGTCCGGGTCGAGGCCGAGCTCGGTCATGGCGTCCCGCAGGTCGGCGAGCGCCTGCGGATGCGACGGGCAGCCCTCCCAGAAGAGCAGCTCGACGTGTGGTTGCGCCATCAACGACATCCTAGGGAATGAGCACGGCCGCGCCCTCGAGGGCCCCGCTGCGCACCGCCGAGAGCGCCGATTCCGCGTCATCGAGCGCGAACGTCGTGACGTGGGTGCGCACCGGCACGCGCGGCGCGAGGTCGAGGAACTCGAGGGCGTCCTCGCGCGTGAGGTTCGCCACCGAGCGCAGCACCCGCTCCTCCCAGAGGATCTCGTAGGGGAACGAGGGGATGTCGCTCATGTGGATCCCCGCGCACACGACGATCCCCGCGCGGTCGACGGCGCGCAGCGCGGCGGGGACGAGCTCGCCGGCCGGGGCGAAGATGATCGCGGCGTCGAGCGGCTCGGGCGGCGGCCCGAGGGCGTCGCCCGCCCACTCGCAGCCGAGTTCGAGCGCGAACGCCTGCGAGGCGGTGTCGTCGCCGCGGGTGAAGGCGAACACGCGGCGGCCCTGGTAGCGGGCGACCTGGCAGATGATGTGCGCGCTGGCGCCGAAGCCGTAGAGGCCGAGGCGCTGCGCGTCGCCGGTCATCCGCAGCGCGCGGTGGCCGATGAGCCCCGCGCAGAGCAGCGGCGCGGCCTCGAGGTCGCCGAAGCCGTCGGGCAGCGCGAAGGCGTAGCGGGAGTCGGCGACCGCGCGGGTCGCGTAGCCGCCGTCGCGGTCCAGGCCGGTGAACTGCGCGTGCTCGCACAGGTTCTCGCGCCCGCTCGTGCAGAAGCGGCAGGTTCCGTCGGTCCACCCGAGCCACGGCACGCCGACGCGCGCGCCGGGGTCGTGCTGCGCGCCGTCCCCCGCGGCGAGCACGGTCGCGACGATCTGATGGCCCGGCACGACCGGCAGCCTCGAGCCCCGGACCTCGCCGTCGCGGATGTGCAGATCGGTGCGGCAGACGCCGCAGGCATGGACGTCGAGCAGCAGCTCGCCCGGGCCGGGCTCCGGGTCGGGCGGGTCGGCCGCGCGCAGCGGGCGCCCGGGCTCGTCGAGGACCATGGCGTGCACCGGCCCATGATCTACCCTCGACGGCATGGCCGCGCTCACCGATACCTTCGATCTCGGCCGCCTCAAGCTGTCCAGCGGCGAGGGTCGCCGGTTGACCCTCGGCGTCGCGCTCGGCACCTTCGATTTCGGCGGCACGGAGTACACCGTCGAACCCGCCCAGGTCGACGCGACGCTCGACGTCTCCCGCATGACGCACGGCGGCTACGCGCTACGGCTGCGCTTCACCGCGGCGCTGGCCGGGCCGTGCATGCGCTGCCTGGAGCCGGGGGCGCTGTCGGTGACCGTCGACGCTCGCGAGGTCGATCAGGCGGGCGGCGGCGAGGAGCTCAGCAGCCCGTACGTGGAGGGCGAGGAGCTCGACGTCGCCGCGTGGGCGCGTGACGCCTACGCGCTCGCCCTGCCGAACCAGATCCTCTGCCGCGAGGACTGCGCGGGGCTGTGTCCGGAGTGCGGCGCGAACCTCAACGAGGACCCGGACCACGCGCACGAGCAGCCGCCGGATCCGCGCTGGGCGAAGCTGCGCGAGTTGAAGCTCGAGTAGCGCGCCTAGAATCCGCAGCGCTTGGGTCCCTGGAGGAGGATCGAGGGCTTCGACCTGTCGCTGCTCGTAGCGGCCAACGCCGTCGTGGTCGTCGGCCTGTGGTGGCGCCAGGGTGGGCTGGACGTCCACGATGCGGCCGGCGTCTTGACGAGCCTCGGGCGGGTGACCGGGCTGCTCGGCGCCTACCTGGCGCTGGTCGAGCTGCTCCTCCTGGCGCGCGTGCCGGTGCTCGACCGGCTCGGCTCCGATCGCGTGGGAGCCTGGCATCGCTGGAACGGCGCCAGCTGCCTGGCGCTCATCGCCGCCCACACCGTCCTGGTGACGGCGGGCTACGCGCTCGCTGACGACGTCGGCTTCCTGCACGAGCTCAGCGACCTGCTCTCGCGCTACACCGGCGTCCTCCTGGCGACGATCGCGCTCGCCTTGCTCATCGTGGTCGTCGTCACGTCGCTCGTCGCGGTCCGGCGGCGGCTCGGCTATCGAGCCTGGCACGTCCTGCATCTTGGTACGTATGTGGCGATCGCGCTCGCGTTCAGCCACCAGCTCGCCACCGGCCAGGAGTTCCAGCGCCAGCCGGTCGCCCGCGCCTATTGGTGGGCGCTCTACGCCGCCACGCTGGCCGCGATCCTCGCCTTCCGCGTCGTGATCCCGGTGGCCCGTTCGCTGCGCCACGACCTCCGCGTGACGCGGGTCGTGCGCGAGGCGCCGGACGTCGTCTCGATCGAGATCGGCGGCCGCGACCTCGGCCGCCTACCGGCGCTCTCGGGCCAGTTCCTGCACTGGCGGTTCCTCGCCCGCGGGCTATGGAGCGAGGCGCATCCGTTCTCACTGTCGGCGGCACCGGGCGAGCGGTGGAGGATCACCGTCAAGCGGCTCGGCGATCACACCGCGCGCCTGGCCTCGCTGCGGCCGGGCACCCGCGTGATCGTCGAGGGCCCGTACGGGCGCCTGACGAGCGCCGCCCGCCGCCGGCCGCGCGCGGTGCTCATCGCCGGCGGCGTCGGCATCGCGCCGATCCGCGCCCTGCTCGAGGACATGCCGGGCGAGCTGTCGGTGATCTACCGCGCGGGGCGCGAGACCGATCTGCTCTTCCGCGACGAACTCGAAGAGCTGTCCTCGCGCCGTGGCGCGCACGTGCACTACGTGATCGGCGAGCACGGCGGCGACGGCCTCCTCTCGCCCGAGCATCTGCGCGAGCTGGTGCCCGACCTCGCCGAGCGCGACGTCTACGTCTGCGGGCCGGTGAGCATGACCGCGGCGACGCGCGCCAGCCTGCGCAACGCGGGCGTGCCGGACCGCCACATCGTCAGCGAGGCGTTCGGGTGAGCGTTCTGCGTCGCGCCGTGCCGGCCGCCGTGGCCACCGCCGCCGTCGTCGCAGTGCTGGCAAACGTCCGTGGCCGTCCGCCGGATCTCGCGCCGAAGCGCGTCGTGAGCAACGTGCCCGAGCCGGGCCGGGTCAGCGCACGGCCCGCGACGGTCTCTGGGCCGGTACGCACCGGTACCGGGCAGATCATCACGACGCCCTTCTCGGTCATCCAGGTGCGGGTGACCTTCACCGGCAGGCAGCTCACGCGCGTGGAGACCGTCGAGCTGAGCGGGAGCGGACCCCGGACGCAGGCCATCAACGCCCACGCCGAGCCGATCCTGCGCGAGGAGGCGCTGGAAGCCGGGAGCGCGAAGATCGACGTGGTCAGCGGGGCGACCTACACGAGCGAGAGCTACCGCGACTCGCTGCAATCCGCGATCGACAAAGCCCGTGGCTAGCCGCGTCGAACACGTGATGGGCATCCCCGTTGGGATCGACGTCCGCGACGAGATCGGTCGCGACGCGGTCGACCGCGCCTTCGCCCACCTGCGCTGGGTGGATGCGACCTTCAGCACCTATCGGCCGGAGAGCGACATCAGCCGTGGCGAGCGCTCGCCGGCGGTCGCGGGCGTGCTCGAGCGGTGCGAGCAGCTCCGGTGCGAGACCGGCGGCTGGTTCGACGTGCGCGCAACCGGCCGGCTCGACCCGTCGGGGTTCGTGAAGGGATGGGCGCTCGACGGCGCAGCGGCGATCCTCGCGGAGGCGGGCGCGCGCAATCTCTGCCTGCACGCCGGCGGCGACGTGCTCGTCCGCGGCGAGCGCGCCCCCGGCCTCCCGTGGCGAGTGGGCATCCAGCACCCGCTGCGCCGCGACCGCCTCGCCGCGGTGCTGGCGGCGCGCGACCTCGCGGTGGCGACCTCCGGCGCCTACGAGCGCGGGCAGCACATCGTCGATCCGCGCACGCGCAGGCCGCCTGTCGGCGTGCTCTCGGTCACCGTCGCCGGCCCGGACCTGGGCACCGCCGACGCCTACGCCACCGCGGCCTTCGCGATGGGCCTCGGCGGACCGGCCTGGACGGCGGGCCTGCGCGGCTACGAGGCGCTGACGATCCTCGCCGACGGCCGCGTGCTGTCGACGCCCGGGATGGCTCAGCTGCGCGCGGCGAGCACCGGGCTGTCGAACTCGTCGCGGACGGCGTCCATGAAGACCTCGTCGACCCGCTCTCCGAACGCGACGACTGCCGCGCGGCGCACGCCCACGTGCCGGAAGCCGGCCTTCTCGTAAGCGCGGATCGCGCCCACGTTGGAGGACAGCACTTCGAGCATCACGTTGTGCAGGCCGAGCATGTTGAACGCCCAGTCGAGCGTCAGGCGCGTGGCCTCGGTGCCGAGGCCCGTGCCGCGGCGCTCGCCGATGTTGATCCCGAACATGGCGCGGGCGAAGCGCCAGTTGATCTCCAAGAGCGCGCACGTCCCCACCGGGGCGCCGTCTGACAGGTCGTAGACGGTGAAGTCGGCCTCCTGGGGCTGAATCCCCCCCGACCTGGAAATCGCCTCCTCGACCCACGCCTCCTCGGCCTCGAGCGCGTAGACCCCGACGGTGAGCAGGCCGTGGCGAGCGTCGAGGTCGTGAATCCACCGGCGGTACGTGTCGGCGAGGTCCTTGCGCAGCGGGCCGAGGGCGACGCGCTCGCCCTGCAGGACGTAGTCGGGCTCGCTCATCGGCGTAGCATCGCGCAGATGCCCGACCAGCCGACGCTCGCGCCGCAGCTCTCCGTGCGGCGCGGCCGCGAGGCCGTCGAGTTCTACAAGGAGGCCTTCGGCGCGCGCGAGATCTATCGCGTCGGCGGCAACCACCACAACGAAGCGGTCGTCTCACAGCTCGCGGTCGGCGACTCGATGTTCTGGGTCGCCGACGAGTCGCCCGAGCACGAGAACTTCAGTCCGGAGACCGTCGGCGGCGGCACCGTGCGGATGGCGCTCGTCGTCCCGGACCCCGAGGCCACGATGGCGCGGGCGGTCGCCGCGGGCGCCCGCGAGGTCGTCCCGGTGCAGCAGGGCCACGGCTGGCGGCTCGGGCGCGTCGTCGACCCGTACGGCCACCACTGGGAGATCGGGACGCCGCTCGGGCCCTGGCCGCCCTAGAGGTAGGCGCCGCTCGGGACGTAGGGCGCGAGCGGGCCGAGCGCGCCGCCGGCGAACATCGGCCCGTCGGGCGAAGGGCGAAGCCCCGCGTCCAGGCAGACCGACAGCGCCCAGTCCTGGCCGGCGGTGAGGAAGTCGACCATCGCGGTCGCGCCTGGGCCGGCGCTTTCCAGGACCGCCCACAGCACGCGCTGCGCGGCCTCCGCGTCGCGCGCGGCGAGCAGCATGACGTTGCCGCCGCGCGCGACCGCGAACGCCCGGTCCTCGAAGACGAGCATCCGCGCGCCGCTGGCGAGGGGGATCCGCAGGTCACGACCGTGGCCGGCCCCGCGGACCTCGCGGCCGATCGCGTCCGCGACCGGGATCCCGGCCTCGCCGGCGTCCTCGACCCCGTCGAGCGCGGGCGCGCGCGTGAGGTCCGCGATGCCCGCGAAGGCGACGCACGGGCGGATCGGCACCCCCGTGCGCGCGTAGATCGTGATCGCCTGGGGGTTCGTCGAGCTGAGGATGAGGTGCGCGCGGGCGCCGGCGCCGTAGTCCCAGCAGCGATCGAACAGCTCGCGGCCGATGCCGCGCCCCTGAAGCGCCTCCGCCACGCCGAAGAGCGAGAAGCCCCAGATCCCTTCGCGCACGAGCGACAGCCCGACGCCCTCGACGCGCCCCTCGTACTCGGCGACCCAGCACCCGCCGGGGTCGGTGTCGGCCAGGTGGCGGATCCGCTCGTGCTGGCGAGCGGCCCGCGCGGCCTCCTCCTCACCGGCGTACGGGGTGTAGAGCACCTCGGCGCAGACGCGGTCGGCGTCGACCACGTCCTCGTCGCGCATCGGGCGGATGTCGACGGGGGCCACCCGTGCAGTGAAGCAAGCGCGCGACCCGCTACCCTGTGCCGTCGCTTATGGCCGTCCCGAAGCAGAAGCAGTCGCATTCGCGCACCAGCAAGCGTCGCGCCCAGCACAAGATCTCGGCGCCGACGTACAACGCGTGCCCGACCTGCCACAGCCCGCGCCTGCCGCATCGGGTCTGCCCGACCTGTGGGTCGTACGACGGCCGCGAGGTCGTCCACACGCACGACCACGATCACGACCACGACCACTAGTTCCTAGGCGGGACCCGAGCCCGCCCGACCCGCTGGGTAGGCTCTAGTCCATGTCCGTCACGGTCGCGGTCGACGCCAACGGCGCCGACCTCGGGCCCGCCGAAGTCGCAGCGGGCGCGGCGATCGCAGCCTTGCAGGGGGTGCGCGTCGTGCTCTTCGGGCCAGCCGAGGCTTTCGGCGAGGTGCCCGACGGGGTCGAGGTCGTTGACGCTCCGGTCTCCATCGCCAAGGCGCCCGACCCCGTGCGCGCCAGCCGCGCCAATCCCGATGCCTCGATCGTCCTCGCCACCCGCGCGGTGGCCGCCGGCGACGCCGACGCCTTCGTCAGCGGCGGCTCGACCGGCCCCGCGCTGGCGGCCGGCCTGTTCAACATCAAGCGCGCCGTGGGCATCCACCGGCCCGCGCTGGCCATCCCGGTCCCGGTCCCCGGCGACCCGGTGACGATCGTCGACGTCGGCGCCAACACCGAGGTGCGCCCCGAGCACCTCGTCCAGTTCGGCTTCATGGGTGCCGCGCTCGCCCAGGTGGTGCTCGGCATCGAGCGCCCGCGGGTCGGCCTGCTGTCGATCGGCGAGGAGGACACGAAGGGCACGCCGCTCGTCGTCGAGGCCCACGCCTCGCTGCGCGACCGGCTCACCGAGGGCGACACGTTCGACTTCGTCGGCAACGTCGAAGGCAACGAGGTCACCATGGGCAAGGCGGACGTCATCGTCACCGACGGCTTCACCGGCAACGTCGTCCTCAAGCTCATGGAGGGCGTCTCGGAGAAGATGCTGCGGGCGATCCGCGACGTGGCGACGTCGTCGCGGCGCGCCAAGGCGGGTGGCCTGCTGCTGCGGCCCGCGCTGCTCGAGTTCCGCGAGGTCATCGACCCCGAGAGCGTCGGCGGGGCCTACCTCCTGGGGCTGCGCCAGCTCGGCGTGGTGCCGCACGGGCGCTTCAGCCGGCGCGGCATCGCGCAGGCGATCCTGCTTGCCGCACGTGCCGTCGACGGCGACGTCGTCGGGCGCACGCACGCGGCGCTCGAGGCGGCGCGCGCGCTCCGGACCATCCCGATGTCCGGCTCGCCGTCTACGGTTGCATCGCCATGACCCGCGAAGAGGTCTTCTCGCTGATCCGTTCGCACCTGGCCGACGAGCTCGAGGTCGATCCGGCGCGCATCGACGAGTCGACGCGTTTCAAGGAGGACCTCGAGGCCGATTCGCTGGACCTCTACACGCTCGTCCAGGAGCTCGAGGACTCCTATGGCGTGAAGATGTCCGACGAGGAGGCGGCGCGGATCCTCTCCGTGGGTCAGGCGGTCGACTTCGTCGTCGCGCACGCGCCAACCACCTCGTAAGCGCCCTGGACCGTCTTCGCTCATTGCTCAACGAGCTTCCCGATGACCTGCGACAGCAGGTGTTCACCCATGCCTCGTGGACGGAGCGGCGCGCCGATTCGTACTCGCGGCTGGCCTTCCTCGGCGACTCGGTGCTCGGCTTGTCGATCACCGCGCACCTCTACCCGCGCCTCGAGGCCGAGCGTTACGGCGCCGGGCGGCTGACGAAGATCCGCGCGCAGACGGTGTCGGGGCCGTCGTGCCGCGCCGTGGCCGAGCGGCTGGGGGTGCCCGAGCTGCTCGCCGCCGCCGCGCCGGAGGGCGTGGGGCAGAGCGCGTCGACGCTCGTCGCCACCGAGCGGGTGCTGGCCAGCGTGATCGAGGCGGTCATCGGCGCCTGCTACCTGCACGCCGGCTACGAGCGGACGTCCGAGGCGGTCGTCGAGGCGTTCATGCCCGAGATCGAGCACTCGCTCGCGCACCCGGTGGATTTCAAGTCCACGCTGCAGGAGCGGCTGGCGCAGCGGGGCGAGGTCGTCACCTACGAGGTCACCGCCGAGCTCGGCCCGCCGCACGACCGCACGTTCGAGGTGCTGGCGTCGGTCGGCGACCGGCCGGTAGGAACCGGGTCGGGGCGGTCGAAGAAGCATGCCGAGCAGGAAGCCGCACGCTCGGCGCTCGACATGCTCTACAGCGCCGACGAGGACGAGTTCGAGGAGTAGTGCCTCCCCCCGCGACATCGGACGCGCACCGGCGGACGCCGATCGCCGCCAGGCTGCGTCCTCGACCCTCGAAATACCGAAGGTATTCCTTCGGGTCTGCGTCCTTGCCTGACGGCGCCGGCGCCTCGCCGGAGCACGCCCGACGCCGCGAGAGGAGGCACTAGATGCACCTCAAGTCACTGACCTTGAAGGGCTTCAAGTCGTTCCCCGACCGGACCAAGCTCGAGTTCGGCTCGGGCGTGTCGGTGGTCGTGGGCCCGAACGGCTCCGGCAAGTCGAACGTCACCGATGCGGTGCTGTGGGCGATGGGCGAGCAGTCGCCGCTGGCGGTGCGCGGCCAGTCGATGCAGGACGTCATCTTCGGCGGCGGCAAGGGCGTGCAGGCCCGGTCGTCGGCCGAGGTCGAGCTCGTGCTCGACAACGGCGACGGCGCGATCGACCTGCCGGTGGGCGAGATCTCGATCCTGCGCCGCCTGGACCGCAACGGCGACGGCGAGTACCGGCTCAACGGCGCGAAGTGCCGCCTCGTCGACGTGCTCGAGGTCCTCTCCGACACCGGCCTGGGCAAGGAGTCGCACTCGGTGGTGTCGCAGGGGCGCGTCGAGGCGATCGTCACCTCCAAGCCGCGCGACCGTCGCCTGCTCATCGAGGAGGCGGCCGGCCTCGGCAAGCACCGCAAGCGCCGCCGGCGCGCCCAGCTCAAGCTCGAGCGCACGCAGGACAACCTCGACCGCGCGCTCGACGTCGAGCGCGAGGCGCGCAAGACGCTGCGCCCGCTCAAGCGTCAGGCCGAGGCGGCCGACATCCACGCCCGTCTGGAGCGCGACGCCGCCGAGCTGCGGGCGAAGCTGCTGGCCGCCGAATTGCACGGCCACGACGACGAACTCGCCGCCGCCGAGAAGCACGCCCGCGCCATGCGTGACGCCCGCGCCGAGCTCGACTCAAAGCTTGAGGTCGTCGCCAAGCGCCGCGCCGGTATCGAGTCCGAGCTCGCCGAGCGCGAGAGCGAGCGCACCGAGGCATGGGGCAGGC
>Ga0081455_10006295_pt1 | contig 12759 bp, 15 predicted proteins | sample TabmetS3T2R1_FD_70207 | JGI IMG/M metagenome (GOLD analysis project Ga0081455, IMG submission 70207) | Tabebuia heterophylla rhizosphere microbial communities from the University of Puerto Rico - S3T2R1 | ecosystem: Host-associated > Plants > Roots > Rhizosphere ... | reverse complement strand
GTGTCCGCGCGCGAGGTGATCCAACGTCGCAGGTGTTGTGCCCGCCGAACCGCGCCCGCCGATGATCTTGTACCGGCAATGCAAATGACCGATCCGTCCATTCATCGTCCCCCTCAACTCTGTTGCTTCAGCAACTTCCGGATCAACTCCACCGTCTCTTCATCCTCGATCAGCGATTCGAGGAAGGTCTCGAATTGTTGCTTATCGCTTTTGAGCGATTCTCTGACGTTCGTAAATATCGCACGCCTGAACATTTTGAGATCACCGGCGTCCTGCGGCGCGAGCCGGTTGATGTTGAAGAGCTGCAAAAGCCCGGGAACGCCGCCGATGCCGGTAAGCGACGCAGCGATCAAAAAACTCTTCGCTTCTTCGCCGGGACCGAGAGTGGTCAAGTTAATCGCGTCCCTGGCAGCATTACCCCTGACCAGTCCCTCAACCACCAGATTCCCGTGAACCGTGATTGTGCAGTTCTCGTCAACGGTCAAGCATTCCTTGAACTTCTTTTCTTCCTCCGACCAGTGGCCGATGGCAAATTGATTGTCGGCGGAGTTAGTCTTGGCTATCTCAATACGCAGTTGTTCGAGATTTTCGTCCTTCGCGTGATAGATGCTCCAGGGTGCGCGCGCTTCGCCAACTTTGAATTCGAGCGAGCCGCCGGCCAGAGTCAGGTTGCCATGCAGAGTCGTATCGCCGCGGACCTCAATCTGGCCGTCGTTATTAATCGCGAGGTGGGGCGTGTTGTTTTCTTGTTCGGCGCGGCTGATGAAGACGGCAAAATCGCGATCGGGGTCTTCGGCCCCCAACTTTATCAAGACCTCGCCGGATGGCGCGATGATGGATTCGCCTATCAGGCTGATATACGGGCGATTATCATGTTCAATCGTGATTTCATTCTTTGGAGACTTCGTCACCCGGCCCAGGAAGACCGGCCAATCGTTCTGCGGATCGTCAGGTGGAGTGCGTGCCGGGCCGAACTCCAAATCTCCGACAGGCACACTCTCCGGTTTGCGCGGATCGGGAAAATCGGGATCGGGCACGGTCAACAGAAGCTGCGCCGTCTCCTGCCAGCGATAGTTGGGGGTGTCGCCGTTTCCGTTACAACCGGCAAAGCCATTCGGCGCCGCGTCGCTCCCGACCCTGTTGTAAAGCAGCCAGACGTCGAGGACTGAACTACCTTTGTCTATGAAAGCATCGGATGAAATTGGCTGTATCTGGGGAAGCGTCACCTCGCGCCCATAACCGTCAATTGCCATCCCCGGCTCGACAAAAAGATTGCCTTCTTCCACGACGATCTTCAGCCCTTCGACAACGCCCCAGCGATGATGAGCAATGTTGTGACGCCGCCGCATGGCTATCTGGTAAGCCTGTTCGTCAACGAAATCCTGAGTGCGTAAAAACTGGCGCTCGAAATAAGAGACGCGAGCGATGTGATCATTGTCCATCTTGATCAACTCCTATAAAGTCCAAAGCCCACAACTCATTAGGGAACCAAGATCGGTGGCGCTACAGGCAATTCCAGATTGAGCAGATCGAACAGAGGATTGCCGATGGGTCCCTGGCCGCTAGTTAAGATCCCGATCTTCAACGTGCCCGCTAGCATCACGGAAGGTAGCGCACCTGACACGACTGTGACGAGTTGCGAGCCGCTCGGCGAGAGTTGGAACCTGGATGGATTGATGCTCACCACAGATACATTCACTTCATTACCCGCAGAAGGTTTGAAAGTCAGCCCCACAACCGGAGTCACATTGGCGACGCTGGCTCGGCTCGGATTGAACACAGTGAACGTGAATCTGAATTGCGCCTCCGATCTTGCGTCCGCTTCCGATTTGAACAGGATGATCTGCAGCTTGCCCAGCAGGCCATTGCTAATCTCATTGGAAAGATCGCCGGCGTTGCCGATCAGCGCGTTCTTCCATTGCAGCCGTTCGAGCTGCCACACCCCGAGCGTGCACAGCATGACGATGCCGAGACTTGCGGCGATGACGAACGACAACGTCCGGGGCAGCGCCGCCATCACGCCGGAGCACCAGGCTCTAATGACCTGCCGGCGCTGCGCCCTCTGCGGCGCTGCCACCGCCCCAGACATAGATGCAGGCGAACAGGAACAGCCAGACCACATCGACGAAGTGCCAGTACCAGGCGGCCGCCTCGAAACCGAAATGCTTCTGCGGCGTGAACTGACCCTGCATCGCGCGGATCAGGCAGACGATGAGGAATATGGTGCCGATGATGACATGGAACCCGTGAAACCCGGTCGCCATGAAGAAGGTCGAGCCATAGATGTTGCCGCCATGCTCGCGGCTGAACGCAAACGCGGCATGGCCATATTCATAGGCTTGCACGGTGGTGAACAGCATTCCGAGCGCCACCGTCAGCGCCAGGCCCCAGACCAGCCCGCGCCGATCATTGTGCAGAAGCGAGTGATGCGCCCAGGTCACCGTGGTGCCCGAGGTCAGCAGGATCAGCGTGTTGAGCAGCGGCAGGTGCCACGGGTCGAACGGCACGATCCCCTTTGGCGGCCATTCGCCGCCGGTGACCTGTGCCCGCGCTTCCTGAATCGCCGATCCCGGAAACAGCGCTGCATCGAAGAACGCCCAGAACCACGCGACGAAGAACATCACCTCAGACGCGATGAACAGCAGCATGCCGTAGCGCAGATGCAGTTGCACCACGGCCGTGTGATCGCCGCGATGCGATTCGCGGATCACATCGCGCCACCACATGAACATGGTGTAGAGCACGACCACCGACCCTGCCAGCATGACCCAGATCGGCCAGATGCTGTGCATCCAGTTGATCGCTCCGATCGCCATGATGAATGCGCCGGTGGCGCCGACCGCCGGCCAGGGACTCGGATCGACGAGGTGATAGTGGTGGTTCTTGGCGTGGGTCTCGGCCATGGCCGTGCTCCGGTCAGTTCGCTTTGCTGTCCGACGGCGACGGCGAGGCGGCTGCCTCGACCGGGGCTTTGTCCGCCGGATAGAAGGTGTAGGACAGGGTGATGGTGGTCAGCTTCTTGAGGTCGATATCGTCATTGAGGGCCGGGTCGATGAAATAGGCCACCGGCATCTCGACGCTCTGGCCGGGCTCGAGGCGCTGTGCAGTGAAGCAGAAGCATTCGATCTTGTTGAAGTAGCTGCCAGCCTTGTGCGGCGTCACGTTGAACACCGCCATCCCGACCTGCGGCTTGTCGGAGAGATTGGTGGCGCGATAGAAGGCGAGGCCCTGCTCGCCGATCCGAAGCCGCTGCGCGCGCTCCGCCGGCTCGAACCGCCAGCTGATCCCCGGACCGACATTGGCATCGAAATCGATGGTGAGCGACCGCGCGAGCACGGTCCCGGGTGCCATGCTGGCGCGCCGCGTCGTTCCCTCATATCCGGTGACCTGGCAGAACAGCCGATAGAGCGGCACCGCGGCGAAGGAGAGCGCCGTCATGCCGGCGACCAGCGCGGTGCAAAGCACGACCACAAGCTGATTCCTCGACAGGCGCGGACTGCGCGTTGCAGCGTGAGACATCGGCGCACCGCTAGAACGTACGATCGGCGACATTGCCGCCGAGGCGCACGATCGTGGTGATGAAAAAGAGGACCGCCATGGCCGCCAAGGCAAGCGCAATGGCGATCGACCGGCTGCGCCGCCGGCGCTCCTGCTCCTCGGGCCGTAGCCCGGCGTGCTCCGATTCGCCGGTCATGGCAGGAGATCCGTGATCGAAGCGAATGGCGCGATGCCGAGCGCATGCTCGACCAGCAGCACCAGAAACAGCGCAAACAGATAGAACAGCGAATAGGTGAAGAGCCGCTTTGCCGCGCGATTGGCATTCTGCCCATCATGGTCGCGGCGCACCGCATAGGCGAGACCGAGGAACGCGCCGGAAAGCATGAGCGCCGACCCGGCATAGAGCCAACCCGCAACGCCGGCCAGCGCCGGCAGCACCGACACCGGCAGCATCACCACCGAATAGATCAGGATCTGCCGCCTTGTCTCCTCGGTGCCGGCCACCACCGGCAGCATCGGCACGCCGGCCCGCGCATAATCGCCGGTGCGATAGAGCGCCAGCGCCCAGAAATGCGGCGGCGTCCACACGAAGATGACGAGGAACAGCGTCAGGCTCGCGAGATCGAGCGAGCCGGTCACCGCGCTCCAGCCGATCATCGGCGGGAAGGCGCCGGCGGCACCGCCGATGACGATGTTCTGCACCGTCAGGCGCTTCAGCCACATGGTGTAGATGGCGACATAGAAGAAGATGGTGAAGGCAAGCAGCGCCGCTGCCGTCCAATTGACCAGCGTTCCGAGCATGAACACCGCTGTGCCGGCAAGGAACAGCCCGAAGGCCAGCGCTTCGCCTGGCTTCACCCTGCCCCGCGGCACCGGTCTGAGCGCCGTCCGCGCCATCAAGGCGTCGATGTCCGCATCGTACCACATGTTGAGGGCACCCGCCGCCCCGGCGCCGATCAGGATGCACAGGATCGCCACCGCCGCCACCCAGGGGTGGACGGTGCCCGGGGCCAGGGTCAGGCCGACAAACGCCGTGAACACCACAAGCGACATGACCCGCGGCTTGAGGAGCTGAAGATAATCGCCGACCGATGCGGTCGAGCCCAGCGCCTCGACATTCATTTGATCACCGGCAGCGTGTTGAACTGATGGAAGGGCGGCGGCGAGGGCAACGTCCATTCGAGCGTCGTCGCGGCCTCGCCCCATGGATTGCCGGGAGCCGCGCGCCGGCTACCGAGCGCCTCGAAGAACACATAGAAGAAGATCAGGAGGCCGGCGAACGAGATGTAGGAGCCGATCGACGACACATAATTCCAGCCGGCAAATGCTTCGGGATAGTCGATATAGCGCCGCGGCATGCCGGAAAGGCCGAGAAAATGCTGCGGAAAGAACAGCAGGTTGACGCCGATGAAGGTCACCCAGAAATGCAGCTTGGCCAGCGACTCGTTGTACTCGTAGCCCCAGATCTTCGGAAACCAGTAGTACCACCCCCCGAAGATGGCGAACACCGCCCCGAGCGACAGCACATAATGGAAGTGCGCCACCACGTAGTAGGTGTCGTGGAGCACCCGGTCGAGACCGGCATTGGCGAGCACGACGCCGGTCAGGCCGCCGACCGTGAACAGGAAGATGAAACCGACCGCCCACAGCATCGGGGCGCGGAACTCGAGCGAGCCGCCCCACATCGTGGCGACCCAGGAAAAGATCTTCACGCCTGTCGGGACCGCGATCACCATCGTCGCCGCCACGAAATAGGCTTGCGTGTCGACCTCGAGCCCGACGGTGAACATGTGGTGCGCCCACACCACGAAGCCGATCACCCCGATCGCCACCATCGCATAGGCCATGCCGAGATAGCCGAACACCGGCTTCTTGGCGAATGTCGCAACGATATGGCTGACGATGCCGAAGCCAGGCAGGATCAGGATGTACACTTCGGGGTGGCCGAAGAACCAGAACAGATGCTGGAACAGCAGCGGATCGCCGCCGCCGTCGGCGGCGAAGAAGGTGGTGCCGAAGTTGCGGTCGGTGAGCAGCATGGTGATGGCGCCGGCGAGCACCGGCAGCGACAGCAGCAGCAGGAACACCGTCACCAGGATCGACCACACGAACAGCGGCATCTTGTGCAGGGTCATGCCCGGCGCGCGCATGTTGAAGATCGTGGTGATGAAGTTGATGGCACCGAGAATCGACGAGGCGCCGGCCAGATGCAGCGAGAGGATCGCGAAGTCCACCGCCGGTCCCGGATGGCCCGAGGTCGACAGCGGCGCGTAGATGGTCCAGCCCGCACCGACACCGTTGGCGCCCGGCTCGCCCTCGACGAAGGTCGACATCAACAGCAGCGCGAAGGAGGCCGGCAGCAGCCAGAACGAGATGTTGTTCATGCGCGGAAACGCCATGTCGGGCGCGCCGATCATCAGCGGCACGAACCAGTTGCCGAAGCCGCCGATCATCGCCGGCATCACCATGAAGAAGATCATGATCAGGCCGTGCGAGGTCACGAACACATTGTAGGTGTGGGATTCGTGGAAGAACTGGACGCCGGGATACATCAGCTCGATGCGGATCGCGATCGACATCGCAGCCCCGATGATGCCCGCGCAGATCGCGAAGATAAGGTACATCGTGCCGATGTCCTTATGGTTCGTCGAATAGACCCAGCGCCGCCATCCGGTCGGATTGGCATGCGCATGGTCGTCATGGGCGTGATCGTGATGTGTCGCAGCGGTCGTTGCCATTTTGAAATCCTGCCTTGCAGTCCCTTTTCGGACCTTGTTCAGGTCCCGTCGCCCTTGTCCCTTGCTTGGCCTTCGGCCGCGCCTTACTGCGCGGCCTGGCCACCAGCCGAGGCGAACGTGTTCGCCGGGTTGGTCGCATACTTCTTCTTCGCCGCCTCAACCCAGGAAGCGAATTCCTGGTCAGTCACCACCCTGACCGCGATCGGCATGAAGGCGTGATCCTTGCCACACAGTTCGGAGCACTGGCCGTAATACATGCCGACCTTGGTCGCCTTGAACCAGGTCTCGTTGAGCCGGCCGGGGATCGAGTCGATCTTGATGCCGAACGAAGGCACGGCGAACGCGTGGATCACGTCGGCGCCGGTGGTCTGGACCCGGATCACCTTGTTGACCGGCACCACCATCTCGTTGTCGACGCCGAGCAGGCGCGGCTGCTTGTCCTGCGCCAGCAGCGAATCGAACTCGAACTTGCCGTTATCCGGGTAGGCGTAGCTCCAGTACCACTGCTTGCCGGTGACCTTCACCGTGAGGTCGGCCTTGGGAATGTCGAGCTGCAGGAACAGCAGGCGGAACGACGGCACCGCGATACCGACCAGGATCAGCACCGGGATCAGCGTCCAGGCCACCTCGATCAGCGTGTTGTGGGTGGTCTTGGAAGGAACCGGATTGGTCTTGGCGTTGAACTTGACCACCACGATGACCAGGAGCGCCAGCACGAACAGGGTGATCAGCGTGATCAGCACCAGCAGCAAATTATGGAAGCTGATGATGCTTTCCATCACGGGGGTCGCGGCTTCCTGCAGCGTGATTTCCCACGGCTTGGGCTGTGCCGCAAACGCCGACCCACCGGCGACGAGCGTCATGCCCGCTACCGCAAACCCCAGCAACCGCCGGCCCATCTGGCCACTCGACATCTTCATGCCGCTCGCGCTCCCTTAGAAAAAATCCCCAAAGCATTCCCACCGGATGGCCGGGAATGCCGCACGATCCGCCCTCACAAACGGCCTACCGGAGGTACGGTACCTCGGGCCAGATCGTTAGAACGCGTCGAAATCCAGCCTCTCAAACCATAATTCTAAGGCTCTCGCAATGCAGTAGTGGGGCGCCAAGCCATGCGTCACCTGCTATTCGCCGGATGCCGGATTTTCCAGCTAAATCAGCAAAAACCTGCCGTTTCGCAAGCCCGCGCCGCTTGACAGCCGGATTGCCCGATGTACGCACAGATACGGCGATCCCGGACGACCTGATTCGCGTGGGCCCGGCCCAGTCCTTGACGGCGTGGCAAGTCCTTGACGGCGTGGATTGGCTCTCGGCTGCCTTTAAGGCGCCGTCATTGCGTATCAGTCCGGATGAACCCAGTTACAATGTGTGCTGCCAGCTAGGGCCGGAAACGTCACCGGCCGCTGCCGGAAACCAAGAGGATCGACCCGGATGGGGCGCTCAAAACATCAGGCAGGATTTGACCTGGAACCGGCCCGCCGCTGGCTCGGCGGCCTGCTCGCCGCGGCCCTCCTGCTCGGCCTGACCCAGGCGGCGAGCGCGCAAGGCGCGGTGCGGTCGGTCCATGGCGACTGGCAGATCCGCTGCGACACCCCGCCGGGCGCCCAGGGCGAGCAATGCGCGCTGATCCAGAGCGTGGTCGCCGAGGACCGTTCCAACGCCGGCCTCACCGTGATCGTGCTGAAAACCGCCGACCAGAAGAGCAAGCTGATGCGGGTGGTCGCCCCCCTCGGCGTGCTGCTGCCCTCCGGCCTCGGCCTGAAACTCGACAACCAGGACGTCGGCCGCGCCGGTTTCGTCAGATGCCTGCCCAACGGCTGCGTGGCGGAAGTCGTGATGGACGAAAAGCTGCTCGGGCAGTTCCGGACCGCCAAGACCGCGACTTTCATTATTTTCGAGACGCCCGAAGAGGGCATCGGCTTCCCGCTCAGCCTGAACGGGCTCGGCGAGGGGTATGACAAGCTGCCGTAACGAGTGAGCCGCCAGCTCTGTTCAACCGGCGCTGGCGTAATAATCGAGCAGCCGGCGCGCCTCCGTGGAGAGCCAGTCCGCTTCCCCGCTGATATAGCCTTCGACCTGCCCGGTGACGCCGATCAGGAAGGTGATCGGCATGGCGTAGAGCGCGAACGGCGTGTCGGCCTGCCCGCCTGCGCCGGCTCTTGCCACGAGGCCATCGGGATCGAGCCCGATCGCGAGGCGGCGAAGCTTCAGCCCTTTCACAAACGGCGCAACGACCGATCGGTCGCGATCCGTCGCCACGGCGATCACCTCAAAATCCCTGCGGTCGCTCGCCGCCAGCCGGTCCAGCATCGGCAGTTCGGTCCGGCAGGCGGGGCACCAGGTCGCCCAGAAATTGACGAGCACCACCTTGCCTCGCAGGGACGTCAAATCGATCGCGCCGCCGGAGAGACGCGGAATAGGTACCGACGGGACCGGCCGTGCGCCGCGAAGCTGGATGAACTGATGCCGGACGGTTGCGAATGGCGGCGGACCGTCGGCCCGGGCGCGATTGGATGCGGCCGACATCGCGACTGAGGCGCCGGCGCCGAGCAGCCCTGCAACGACGGTGCGACGCGTTATTCCGCGATGTGGCGTCATGGCTGATGTCCGCTTGTCATGACCGGATGTAGGACCAACCGGCTTCCTGTAGTTCGATGATGCGCCCGGGCCCGCTCGGCACGAGATCGACATTGTCGATCAGCGTGACCGGACGACCCTCCTGGCGCTCCATGCCGAGCCTGGTTGCCTCGCAGACCACGAATCGGATGTTCGAATTGACCGCCCTCAATACGCGCAGCATGTCTTTCACCGGCGAGGTATCGGCGCGCAACATGTGAACGCCGGCATTATAGGCGACGACCTCGATCGTGAACGCTTCGTTCCGCTCCTGATAGTATTTCGGAAGGTTCAGCGAGGTCGAGATCAGTGCCCGCATCGTGGTGGGATCGTCGGTATTGATCGGCAGCACCAGCCGATGCACCGGTGGCGGAGCGGGCTTTGCCACCGGTTTCGAGACGGCGGAGCCCGGATCCGTCAGCAGCAGGGTCACGCCCAGCGGCACGACGAAGGTCAGCGCCAGCCCGACCCATTTTGCTATTTGGCGGAACGACAGGCGCATTGCCGCAGGCTCAAAAGGCTTTGGCGACGGAGGCAATCTCTTCACGCTGCGAGTAGGCAACGAGCGCGTTCAGCGCCAGCAGGACAATTGCCGGGATAGGCGATCCGCCGATGACGAACAGGTGGGTGATCACGGCGCCGATCATAATGCAGATCAACAGCAGCGCGCCGAAGGCCGCCTTCCGCGGCAGCAGCAGCAGGATTGCGCCTGCGACCTCGAGGCCGCCGGTCAAATAGCGAAACCCCTGCCCGAGCCCGATGTGATGAAACTCTTCCACCATCATCGGCACGCCGTAGAGTTTTGCGCCCCCGGCCCCCAGAAAGGCCAGCGCCAGCAATCCCCTGACAATCCACACGGCAACATGGGTCCAACGGCGCCCGGCAGGCATAGCAACGTCCGACATCGAAAACTCCCGAAGGTTGAGAAACGGCCCCCAGCCGCGAATGCGCCCCGGGGCATTTGAGGCGCCCCAAGGCTTTCAAAACCAAAATTCGGTACTAAGATGAAATTGACAAGTAGGATGGATTTTCTGGTGTAGTATGAAAAAGCAGACTAATGGGCCGGTACACGCCGATTGCACCGCTGCGCCGCAGCTTCAGCGCGCGCTTCGGGTGCTCTCCGGCAAGTGGAAGGGCGAAATCCTGTGGCAGCTTGTCGGCGGCAAGCGACGGTTCGGCGAATTGCGGCGCGCCATCCCCGACGTGACGCAGCACATGCTGACCACCCAATTGCGCGATCTCGAAAACGAGGGTCTCGTGAAGCGCACGGTGTTTCCCGAAGTGCCGCCGCGCGTCGAATACGAGATGACGCCCGCGGCGAGGGACTTGAAGCCCGTGTTCGATGAGCTGTCCCGCTGGGCCAATGCGCATGGCAGGCTGGAGCCCGCTTCGCCTGACGCGGACGACGACGCCGATGGCCGGCGCCCCGGTTCATCCGACCGCCCCGCGCGATAAGAGCATGAGAAGCCGCCGCGAAGGCACCGGCTGCTAGAACAGCAGCCCCATCAGGACCAGGTTTTCGTAACCGCCATCGACCAGAATGCGGTTGCGCTGCAGCCCTTCGATTGCAAAACCGAATTTCTTGTAGAGCTCGATCGCGCCCGTATTGCTCTCCCGAACCGTCAGCTCGACCCGCCGCAGCCCAAACTCCCGCGCCGCACCGAGCGTCTGCCGGATCAAACGCCCGCCCAGTCCCTGCCGCCGGAATTCCGGCAGCAGCGCGACCCCGAGAACGCCGACATGGGCGTAGATCGGCCTTGGGTTGGGCACGACGTCGCACCAGCCGATGACCCGGCCGGCCGAAACCGCGACCAGCTGCGGGTAACCATGCTTGATATTGTCGAGAACGAAGGCCCGCGTCGCTTCGAACGGCGGGGCTTCCAGAAACGCCAGATAGCGCCGCTCCCGCGCGACGAAGTCGAGGGCCTCGTGAAAGCTTTCGATATGGTCTTGGGTTATCGGAACAATTTCGACTGCAGCCATCGTCTCGGCAACGTGTTGATCCCGCCCCTCGCGGAATGGCGGGGAAACAACTATCTTGGATGCGCCCCACCGACAACGGACTGATTTGATGACCAATCCCGCTACAACCTCCCTCCTTGACCGCGCCAATCTCGACCGCGATGCCGTCCGGCGCGAGATCACCAGGGGCCTCCAGGGAGCCGACGACGGCGAGCTGTTCCTGGAATATGGCCAGACCGAAGCGCTCGGCTTTGACAACGGCCGGCTGAAGCAGGCGACCTATGACACCAGCCAGGGTTTTGGCCTTCGCGCGGTGAAGGACGACGCGGTCGGCTACGCGCATTCCTCCGATGTCTCGTTGCCGGCGCTGATCCGCGCGGCGGATGCGGTCGCGGCCGTACGCGGCGGCTACAGCGGCAATTTTGCCGCAGCACCTGCGCATACCAACGTCCGGCTCTATGGCGACGAGAATCCGCTGGATGCGCCGGGCTTCGAGGCCAAGGTAAAGCTGCTGGCCGAGATCGACGCCTACGTCCGCGACAAGGATCCGCGGGTGCGGCAGGCTTCGATCAGCCTGGGCGCCACCTGGCAGGTGGTCGAAATCCTGCGGCCCGACGGTGAGAGCTATCGCGACATCCGCCCGCTCGTCCGCGTCAATATTTCTGTCGTCGCAGGCCAGGGCGACCGGCAGGAGAGCGGCAGCAAGGGCTATGGCGGGCGCGAGGGCTATGCCCGCTTCATCGAGACCAAGGCATGGCGCGAGGCCGCCGACGGCGCGATCCGCGAGGCGCTGGTCAATCTGGAATCGGTCCCCGCCCCCGCCGGCGAAATGGACGTGGTGCTGGGCGCCGGCTGGCCCGGCGTGATGCTGCATGAGGCTGTCGGTCACGGCCTCGAAGGCGACTTCAACCGCAAGCAGACCTCGGCGTTCGCAGGGCTGATGGGCAAGCAGGTCGCGGCCAAGGGCGTCACCGTGGTCGACGACGGCACCATGGCCTCGCGGCGCGGTTCGCTCTCCATCGATGACGAGGGCACGCCGACCAATCGCACCGTGCTGATCGAGGACGGCATCCTGGTCGGCTACATGCAGGACCGCCAGAACGCGCGGCTGATGAACATGAAGCCGACCGGCAACGGCCGCCGCCAGAGCTATGCGCATGTGCCGATGCCGCGCATGACCAACACCTACATGCTGGCCGGCGAGCGCGATCCCGCTGAAATCATTGCGTCGGTGAAGAACGGCGTCTTTGCCGCCAATTTCGGCGGCGGCCAGGTCGACATCACCTCCGGCAAATACGTGTTCCAGTGCACCGAGGCCTACAAGATCGAGAACGGCAAGCTCGGCGCGCCCTTGAAGGGCGCGATGCTGATCGGCAACGGGCCGACCGACCTGCACAGGATCACCATGGTCGGCAACGATCTCGCGCTCGATACCGGCATCGGCACCTGCGGCAAGAACGGCCAGGGCGTGCCTGTCGGCGTCGGCCAGCCGACGCTGCGGATGGAACGGATCACGGTCGGAGGAACGGGCTAGTGAGCGACGAAAAGGCTGTAAGCGGCAAGGAAATCTCTCAGGGCAAACCGACGAGCTGGCGCGGCCAGGCCGTGCAGCTCGCCGCCATCGTGGCCGTCGTGTTCATCGCCAAGGGCGCGATTGCCGAACCGTTCTATGTGCCGTCCGGCTCGATGGAGCCGACGCTGCTGATCGGCGACGCGCTGGTGGCTTCGAAATTTCCCTATGGCTATGGCGCGGCGTCGCTGCCGATCCAGATCACACTGCCCGAGACCGGCCGCCTGTTCGGCGAAACGCCGAAGCGCGGCGACGTCGTCGTGTTCCGCTGGCCGGGCGACCGCTCGCAGGCCTGGGTCAAGCGCGTGGTGGGATTGCCGGGCGACCGCATCCAGTTGCGGGAGGGCCAACTCTTCATCAACGACCATGCGGCAA
>Ga0081455_10006294_pt1 | contig 12763 bp, 9 predicted proteins | sample TabmetS3T2R1_FD_70207 | JGI IMG/M metagenome (GOLD analysis project Ga0081455, IMG submission 70207) | Tabebuia heterophylla rhizosphere microbial communities from the University of Puerto Rico - S3T2R1 | ecosystem: Host-associated > Plants > Roots > Rhizosphere ... | reverse complement strand
AGATTCTCGAGCGGCGACGCGTACAGATAATTGGTCCGCGCAATCTGCGCATCCTCGATTGGAAGGCATCGCCATTCAACTGTCGTGTCGGTGACAAGCGTCGCCGACATCGGCTGAATCGTCGCACCGGCACCCTCTGCGACGTATTGCATGATTAGCTGCAGCGAATCGATCTCCGCGACCGGTTGGTCGATCACGATCTGGCTTCTTTCGAATTCGAGTTCGATCCGGCGGCGCAATCCGTGGCCAGGGCGCGGCAGAATCAGCGGGAGCTCACCTACTTCGGCCAGCGTGAGGGCGCGCTTCGACGGCGCAACTAGCGTGGTATGTGACGGCAGGAGAACGAACAGCTCCTCGTCAACGAGCGCCTCGAACGTCATTTCGTGCGCCGCGTTCGGCCGGAAGATGATGGCGATGTCGACCTGTCCCGCCTGCGCCGCGTTCTCAAGATAACCGCAGTGTAGCGCGACAATGCTGAGCACGATGCCCGGATGACTGGCGCGGAGCCGCTTGAGCAGCGGCAGACCAAGTACGGCCGCCGTGGTTGGAGCCAACCCCAACGTCACCTTGCCTTTGACGTTCGAGTAATCCTGACGTGCGATGTAGACCGCCTCTTCGAGCTGGCGCAGCATGTATTTCGCATGGTGGTAAAGCGCTTCGCCGTTCTCTGTCGGCACAACGCCTCTCGTTGACCGTATCAGCAACGGCTTTCCGACTTCGCTTTCGAGCCGCGCCATCTGCTGGCTCAGCGCCGGCTGCGCGATGAACAGCTGCCGCGACGCCTTCGACAGACTGCCGCTTTCGACGATCTGCACGTAATACCGCAACTGGCGCATGTTCATCCGCGAAGTCATGCGGGCCTCGCGAATGATGAGTGACGGTTTGTGTCCGCCTGCACTGCATGGGTCGCCGCAACATAGCCAAAGACGAGCGCCGGTCCTATAGTAATTCCGGGACCCGGGTACTGGCCGTTCATCACCGATTGCATGTCGTTGCCGCACGCGTATAGGCCATCGATCGGGCGGCCTTCGCGATTCAGCACACGCGCAAACTCATCGGTGACGATTCCGGCCGCCATCCCGAGATCGGCCGGGTACACTGCAACTGCGTAAAATGGTGCGCGTTCGATCGGAGCGACGCATGGATTCGGCTGATGATCTGCATCGCCGAGATGCCGCTGATAGATGTTCGAGCCTCGTCCGAACTGCGGGTCCTCGCCCCGTTCTGCGGCAACGTTGTACGTGCGCATGGTATCGGCGAACGCATCGCCGGGGACGCCGATCGCTTGCGCGAGCCCTTCAAATGTCGTGGATCGCTTGAGATATCCCGTTTGAACTTCACGGCTAACGGCCAGCGTGAATGGTCGCACGCGGCCAAGGCCATACTTCCACAAGAAGCGACTGTCGCACACGAGCCACGCAGGGATCGCCCGCGCGGGATCCCGCAGCTGCGCGCGGCCGAATTCATGGTAAGACACTGCCTCGTTGACGAACCGTCGCCCTTCCTTGTTCACTGCCACGATGCCTGGCTTGGCACGGTCGGTGACGATGTGCGGGAACACCGCCGGCGATCCATCCGCGCGCTTGAACTGCGACACAGGCACCCACAGGGCAAAAGCCCCGTCGACCGACGAGGATGCGGGCGTCAATTGCGCACCGACGTCGCGCGCGAGATGGACGCCAGAACGATCAGCGCCCGATGCTACGGTAGCGGAGCGATCCCCTGCCCACGTCGGCACGTAGTCGCGACGCAGATCGTGGTGATGGGACACACCGCCGGTTGCCAGGATCACCGCCCGATCAGCGCGGAGGGAGACTGTGCGACCGTCGATGTCCGCACGCACACCGATCACCCGTCCGTCGCTCGTCTCGAGCCCGACAACGGAAGCGTTGCGAACGATCGGCACGCCGAGGTCACGCACGGATTTGTAGAGGCGTGCGGCGAGCGCGTTTCCCAGCACAAGACTGGTGCCGCGGTGATGCCGCAGTCGCTGGGTGCCGTATCGCGCTACGAGCTTGGCCGTATGCCATGCAGCACCGGGTGATCGGCCGACACGACGGAGCACCGGAATATCCTCCCGGCTGATCATCATGCCGTTGAAGAGCGTCAGCTCGGGTAACGGATCGCGCAGCAGCGCGAAATCCTCCCCTAGTGCCCGACCGTCGAACGGCAGCGGCTCCAGTACCCGACCTCCCGCCGTCGCGCCAGGCAAGTCGGGGTAGTAATCGGGATACCGCCGAACCGGGCGAAGCTTTACGGCGGTATGCTGTTCAAAAAATCGAATCGCCTCGTCGCCGCGCGCAAGGAATGCCGACATGCGCGGGTCGTGCTCGGAATCAGGTACCGTTTGGCGAAGATATTCACGCGCTGCGTCCGCAGAGTCGGGCAGGCCTGCTTCCCTCATCTTGCAATTGGCGGGAATCCACACCATACCGCCGGAAATGGCGGTGGTCCCACCCACGCGATCGGTCGCTTCGAGGACCAGCACACGGCGGCCATCGACGGCGGCGGTAGCGGCTGCCGCCAGTCCAGCGGCGCCGGAACCTACGACAATGACGTCGTAGAGGTGACCGACCTCCGGATTCGCAGCGCGCGCCATCTGCGTCATCTCGGCATCAGATCCGGTTAAGCACCCGACCGCCGTCGACCAGGATGGACACGCCCGTGATGAACGCAGCCTCTTCCGACGCGAGGAACAGCGAGAGGTTGGCCACGTCCCAGCCAGTTCCCTGGCGACCCAGGGGTACCTTGGCATTGCGCTCAGCCAGCACCTCGTCGCGCGGCTTGTTCCACTTGCGCGACCGCGTTTCCACCGCCATGGGCGTATCGATCAGTCCTGGCAGAATGCAATTCACGCGGATATTGAAGGGCGCATTCTGCAGCGCCAGCTGCTCAGTCAGGGCGACCACGCCGGCCTTGGTGGCCTTGTACGCAGCGTATGGATACAGTCCCACGGCAGCCGCAGACGATATGTTGACGATGGCGCCCGAGCGCTGCTTGCGCATGATCGGCAGCGCGTGCTTGCACGCGAACGCCGTGCCACGCAGGTTGCTTTGGTAAACGGTATCGAACGCTTCCTCGGTGACATTGAGGATGTCCGCGTCGCCGCCGCCAAGGCTTACGCCGACGTTGTTGTGGAGAATGTCGATGGTACCCCAGCGAGACTGCGCATCGGCAATGGCGGCCGCAATGTCGCTTTCGCGCTTCACGTCTGCGGCAAAGGCTACGCATTCGAAGCCTTCGGCCTTGATCATGGATGCCGTCTCCTCCGCCGACCCGATCGACCGGTTCACTGCCAGCACCCGAGCACCCTCACGCGCGTAGCGAATTGCCGCGGCGCGGCCGTTGCCGAGACCTTCACCAGGACTTTGACCGGCGCCGAACACAACGGCCACCTTGCCCTCGAGTCGCTTCGCGGGTGTCCAACCTTCCTGGGTGTTGTTCGCTGCCACTTCGCTCCTCCTGTCTTGTTAAGACTGCGAATGAACGACATAAATCGTCGATCGCCAGATGCGACACGCGCAGTCGACCAGGTGCAGATTGTGGTGTGTTAGGTTCTGCTAATCGATACCGGTTCCAGTGAATGAAACCATTTTAAGTAATTTAAAACGTTGCCAGCGCAACCCCGGTTCTCTTTACTTACGCTGCAAAAAGAAAATACGTCTGTACACCAGCCGAGTCTTCCCGGCACACTTGCGCGCAACTCGCTGGCCAATAGCAGCAAGCATCCTCGATGCGCCAACCTGAACGACAAACCGATGGCACGACGGCGGCTTCCGCAGACCTTTGCCAGGTGCTTGCAGATTACGCGTCGAACGCCACATACGACCAGTTGCCGCGTGATGCGGTAGATGCCGCCAAGAAGAGCATCGTCGATGCACTTGGCGTGATCATGGCGGCCAGCGGAATGGAGCCAGCGGTTCGCGGCGTTATCGACTTCGTCAAGGAATCCGGTGGCCGCCCTGAGGCGTCCATCCTTGCCTTCGGCGGCAAGGTACCGGCCGTCATGGCCGCCTTGGCCAATGGCGCGATGGTGCATTGTCTCGACTACGACGATCAGACGCCTTGGGGGCAACACTCCGGAAGCTCGCTGCTTCCGGCCGTGTTCGCCGCGGCCGAGCGCCGAGGTGGTGCATCAGGCAAGGAGATGATCACGGCCGTTGCGGTGGGACAGGACATCTTCAATCGCATGCGGCAACACGTGGAGTGGAAGAAAGACTGGAACTTCTCGACGGTCATGGGGGTGCTCTCCGCGACCGCAGCGTCGAGCGTGATGCTGGGCCTTTCGCGAGATCAGATTGCACATTCTTTCGGTATCGCGAGCATGCAGTGCTGCGGCACGATGAACGTCATTCACTCAGTCGGCGGGGACTTGCGCGCCATGTATGCGGCATTTCCTGCGAAAGGCGCCGTGCTCGCCGCTATCCTCGCCCAGAAGGGTGTCACCGGCGTTCCCGAAATCTTTGAAGGCGAGCACGGCATACTCGACTTGTACTTCGGTAAACGGTATGACCGCGAGCAACTCCTAGACGGACTTGGTACCAATTTCACGGGCGGCCGCACGCTCTACAAGCGGTGGCCAACGGTCGGAACGGCGCACAGCCACATTCACGCGACGATCGAGATCGTGAAGGAGCATGATCTCGGGCTCGAGGATATCGCTGAGATCCGGGTGTTCGTCGGTGACTATCACGAGCTCATGTGCAACCCGCTGCCCGCTCGCCGGGCGCCTACCACGCTCGTCGATGCCAAATTCAGCCTTCCGTATATCGTCGCAGTGGCGGCCGCACATCGCGATGTACGGCTCGCCGACTTCACTGCGGAAGCGCTTAGAGACCGTAGGGTCTTGGGCGCCGCAGAAAGAGTCGTGCCCGTGGTCGATCGCGCTCTCGACTGGAAGTTGACTCTCCCGCCCGGACGCGTCGAAATCGTAGCCCGCGACGGCCGAGTATTCACGCGTGTGGGCACCGACATACCAGGCAGTGAATCGTCCCCCATGAGCTGGGATGACGTCATTGCCAAGTTCAGGGATTGTTGCGCGGCGGCCGTGGTGCCGCCCGGTGCACAGTGCGTTTACGACGTAACTTCGACCGCTCGGCATCTGGAATGGGTGGACGATGCGACGCGACTCACGCGCGTACTCTCGCCGGAGGTGTAGAACCCGGCTTCGTCTCCCAGCTACCCCCCGAAGTGCAGTGAGATAGTCTGCGCGGCATCGACGACGAGCGCGACGAATTCCTTCTCTTTGGGTTTGATTCTGATCGTCGGGCCGTTGAGGGTAAGACAATACCGAACCTCGTCTTGCGAGTTCGCAATCGGCGCCGAGATCGCGGACATACCGGCAACCCGCTCGCCGTGCGACACCGCAAATCCCTGCTTTCGAATCTTCGCCAGCTCGCTCAACACATCCGATCGTACGCGCCTTGAAGTCCGAATGACGTGCGCCAGCGCAGGGGCGAGTTCCGCCTCGGGCATGAAAGCCATCAGCGTCTTGGACCCGGACCCCGCGTTCAGCGGTATCTGCATTCCGGGCTGCATGACGCTTCGTAGCTGAGAAGAAGCAGTCGAAGTCGTATCGATGCACACCCGGTTTCGACCGATGACAGTATGGATGGCGACGGTCTCTTTGGTCTTGTCCGCGAGTTCTACCATGATTGGCCGCGCGATCTCCCGGATGCCGACGGTACTCTCGACGAGGCCCGCTAGACGAATGAAACGAAAGGAGAGGCAGTACCGCTGATCGTGGAGGCGAACGAGATAACCCGACTTATGCAGGCTCTGAACGATGCGAAACGCCGTCGACTTCGGCAGGTCGATGCCGTTGGCGATCTCTTGCAGAGTCAGGCTGCTATGACCGGGACCAAAGCATTCGAAGACTCCGAGAATCCGTTGCACCGCTCGCATCCGCGAACCCGACGTCGCACTTTCGAGTCGTGCATGTTATACCGCCGACCGACGGTGCCGCTACAGGAGCGCTCCGATCATTCCGCCTTCCACGTTGATCGTCGAGCCCGTGACGAAGCCCGCCTGCATCGACGTGAGAAACGTGACAACGCCCGCCATCTCTTCCTGTGTTCCCATGCGGCCCAGCGGCACCATCTTCCTGCGCACTTCGGCCTGCGCTTCGGTATACGCCGACGTGCCCGTCCGGTGCGATGTGTCGATCAGTGCCGGTGCGACGCAATTGACCGTGATGCCGTGAGGAGCCACCTCATTGGCGAGGTGCTTCATGTACGCTGTCACGCCCGCACGAAAGACGGTCGAGAGTGCGTGATGAGGCATGGGCTGCTTTACGGACGCGGAGGTGATGGCGACGATCCGACCCCACCGTTGCTGCATCATCGACGGTACGACGCTGCGGACCATGTTGATGACGCTCCACAGCTGGTTCTGGTAGGCCTCGTCCCAGCGCCCCTGCTCCGTTTCGTCGAGGGTCGCCCGGATCGGATTGGGCGGCCTTCCCGTGACCAGGATCACGATGTCGATCCCGCCGAACTGCGTCGTAGCGCCCGCCACCATTCGTTCGACGTCCTCGCCGACCAGCATGCTTCCCGGCATCGCGGCTGCGCGCACGCCGTGTTCACGCCTGATGTCGGCGGCGGCACCTTCCAGCTTGTCGGCCGACCTCGCGAAGAGCACGAGGTTGGCGCCCTCGGCGGCCAGCGCCGATGCAATGTTTCGGCCCATGCCGCCGCTCGATGCGGTCACCAATGCTGTCTTGCCCTTGATTCCGAGATCCATGGGATCACCATCGCTTGTTGAATGGGTCGCAACGCGGGAAGGCCGCGCCATGTACGTTGCGCGATGACGCGGCTCCTTGTCGAGTCGTTTTTTGTGAGCCTTACCTTAAGTTTTGCTGAATAATGAAAGCTTGCGCATCGCCGCGAATTCCATGAGTTCCACCAACCCCTCGAGCATCCGGCTCGCATGCACCGCGGTGTTGATTCGTGACGGCGCCGACCATCTCGAAGCGCTTGTTCTGCGAAGAGCGCCGACGGCTGCATTCTTCGGGGGCGCGTATGTCTTTCCCGGTGGAGCGGTCGACCGGGGAGATGGCGACGACGGCGTCATTGCACGAATGCGCGGGCTATCCGATGCCCAGAGCAGCGCACGGCTTGACGTCGAGGGCAATGCGTTGCGATTCTGGGCCACGGCAGTGCGTGAGTGCTTCGAGGAAGCCGGCGTATTGATCGCCCGCGACGCAACTGGCGAAACATTGTCCATGGAACGGGTCGCGCGGCTCGATGATGCCCGTCGTGCGCTCCATGCCGGGGATCTCACTTTCGCCGAATTCCTCAACCGCGAAGATCTCGTCATCCACACTGATGATCTAGTTTACGTCGACCATTGGATTACGCCGGCCGGCCGGCCACGGCGGTTCGACACGCGATTCTTCTGCGCCAGGTCACCCGCCGGACAGCGTGAATCCGTGGATCAACTCGAGATGGTCGAGCTCGAGTGGCTAGCGCCGGCGCAAGCGCTGCAACGGGCCGAAGCCGGCAACATCGAGCTTCCCTTCGCCACCCGTCACATGCTGCGCGACCTCACGCGCTGGGAGACGGTGGACGACGCACTGGCGGATGCTCGCGCACGCGGCCCCGTGGAGGCGAAGCGACCGGTAGTGGCGCAAGGTTCGCGCGGTCAAACAGTGTTTCGCAACGGCGACGCGGCGTATGCGGAGATTCGCTGGAGCGATCCCGAAGAGACGATGGCGACCACGTACGAACTCATGCCCGGCGTGCCGAAGCGCCTCGACCGCTTGGTAACGCGGGTGATCGCGCCGAACCCCAGCGTGATGACGGGTCCGGGCACCAATACTTACCTCGTTGGCGAGGACGCAATCGCAGTGATCGATCCGGGTCCTGCCATCGATGCACACGTCGACGCCGTCATGCGCGCCGGCGACGGGCGAATCCGCTGGATCTTTTGCACGCATACGCACAACGATCATTCACCTGCCGCCGCGAGGCTCAAGGCTCTCACCGGAGCGCAGATCATCGGCGACGTTGCGCGCGAGGGTCGGCAGGATGCGACCTTCCTTCCCGACATCGTGGCAGCGGACGGCGCTCGCTACACCATCGATGGCGCCACGCTTGAGGCACTGCACACGCCTGGGCATGCATCCAACCACTACTGCTATGTGCTTCGCGAGACTCGCATGCTGTTCAGCGGAGACCACGTGATGCAAGGGTCGACGGTGATCATCAATCCCCCAGACGGCGACATGCGCGATTACGTTCGCTCGCTCGAATCTCTACTGGCGAGAGACGTGGCGATCATCGCCCCGGGTCACGGCTACCTGATCGGCAAGCCGCACGCCGAAATTCGCCGCTTGATCGAGCACCGCATGCGACGCGAGCGCCGGGTGCTCGAGGTATTGCGGTCGCGCGGCGCGGCAACGCTGTCCGACCTCGTGCCCGAGGTGTACGACGACGTCCCTGTTGAGCGTCACGGGGCGGCTGCGCGATCGCTGCTCGCGCACCTCCTCAAGCTCGTGAAGGACGGCGTCGTCGCAGAGACCGACGGCACCTACGCGGTATCATGATCGTCATCGAACCTGGCACCCCACGAGCTATTGAACATGGACGCAACTACCCGACACCTCGTTGAATTCACCCTGGACGCGCGCACGTCGAAGCTCGCCCCCGCTGTCGTGCACGAATGCAAGCGGCGACTGATCGACACGCTCGGATGCGCCGTCGGTGCATTCGACGACCCGCTGAGTGTCGTCATACGCGAGCTTGCCGATGAGACGACCGGCAAGCGCAGTGCGACGGTGTGGGGGACGTCGAAGCGCAGTTCGTTGGAGCTCGCGACGTTCGCGAACGGGACGATGCTTCGCGTGCACGACTTCAACGACACCTACTTCGCGCTCGACGGCGCGCACCCAAGCGACATTCTTTCGGCGATTCTCGCCGCTGCCGAAACGACGCGCGCAGACGGGGCGACGCTGCTGACGGCCGTGGCCACCGGTTATGAGATCTTCTGCCGCTTCATGCAGTCGCTGGATGTAGGCGTTCGCAACTACGACCAGTGCGTATACGCAAGCGCCGCCGCCGCGCTGGCCGTCGGACAACTGATGGGCTTGTCGCCGACGCAGCTCGTGCACGCATTGTCACTCTCCATCGCACCGAACCTGCCGCTGCGCCAAACGCGTAAGGGCGACCTGTCGCATTGGAAGGGCTGCGCGAGCGCGAACGCGGCACGCAATGCGATTTTCGCCGCAGAGCTCGCCGCTCGCGGCGTTACCGGGCCGTCCGAGATCTTCGAAGGCAAGCAGGGCCTTTGGTCGGTGATGGGCGAGTTTCACTGGGCGGCGCCGGAAGACTGGTCTGCCATGGCCTCGATCCAGCAGACGTACCTCAAGAGCCTGGCAACGTGTTACCACGCCCAGGCGGCCGCGCAGGCAGCGATTGAGTTGCACCCGAAAGTGAGGGCGCAAGACGTCGAATCGATCGCCATCTCGGCGTACGAAGAGGCTGTCCGCATGATCGGCTCCGATCCCAGCAGGTGGGCGCCGCAGTCGCGCGAAACAGCGGACCACAGCCTGCCGTTCATCGTTGCGACGTGCCTGGTCGAGGGAAAGGTCGGACCCGCATCGTTCGACGATGACAAGCTGTTCCTGCCGGAGCTCGCGAACCTCATGCGTCGGACGCGCGTGGAGGCGGAGGAACGCATGACGGCGCAGTACCCCGAAGCCGCACCCGCCCGCGTCACCGTGCGCACGCGCAATGGCGACACACTCACTGCGGAGGTCACATATCCCAAGGGTCATCGCTCCGACCCCATGAACGATAGCGAGCTCGTCGGGAAATTCACGCAACTCGCCGGCGGGCGGTCCGCCGCGTCAGAAAGGATCCTCGGGGCGATTTGGAACATCGAGACCTGCGCGGACGCAACAGCGTCCATGCTGCCGCACCTCGCGACGATCTGCGCCGAGAAGGTCTTAACCCCGCGTCTCGCTGCAGTCTCCTGAGCGGCGCCAGCTAACTGGGTGGCCTCGAATCGGTGCTCGCGCCGCTGACGCGGAGTGCTTGCACGACCAGCGAGAACGCGGGAGAAGGTTGACGCCGGCTCGGATAGTATAGGTGATACCCCGCAAACCTCGGGCACCATTCCGATAGCACTCGCACCAGCTTGCCCGACGCGATATGGGGCATCAGCTCGTCTTCCGGCAGGAACGCGAGACCCAGTCCCGCGAGCGCCGCATCGACCTGCGGCGCGGTCGTGTTGAAGATCAACGGTCCGTCGACGCGAACGTTCGCCTTGCGTCCCCGGCGCTCGAAGTCCCAGACGTAAAGGCCACCCGACGTCGGCATGCGCTGGTTGATGCACGCATGCCGGGTCAGGTCGCGCGGCAGCTTGGGAATCGGATGCCCCGCAAAGTACGTCGGTGAGCCAACGACGGCCATGCGAAGCGGCGGCCCGATCGGCTGCGCGATCATGTCCTTGTCGATCGTGCTCCCCAAGCGCACGCCGGCGTCGAAGCGATCGGCCACGATGTCGCGAAACCCGTAGTTCACGTCGAACTCGAGCTCGATGTCGGGGTACTCGCGCAGCAACGGCGTGAGCTTCGGCAGTAACACGCTCTGCAGTACATAGTCGCCGCAAGTGATGCGCACGGTGCCCGCGGGTTTGTCGCGCAAGGCGGTGAGCGCGTCGACCTCCGCCTCGATCTCATCGAACCGGTAACCGATCGCGTTCATCAGCCGCGCGCCTGCCGGCGTCGGCGAGACGCTGCGTGTCGTGCGCGCGAGGAGGCGAATTTCGAGCCGCTCCTCGAGGCCGCGGATCGCCTGGCTCAACGCCGACTGCGTCACGCCCAGCACGCCGGCAGCACGGGTGAAGCTACCTTCGCGCGCGACGGTCACGAAGGCCAGGAGATCGTTGAGGTTGCGCCGTGCCAAGTCAGTGCCTGCATTAATTAATCTCACTAATAAATATATACAGCATCCATTATCTAGTCAAAGGCTCATGCCGTCTCCACAATTCAGTCATCGGAGGAGTTGACCTCACCTACGGAGCAAACGATGAAAACTCGAGACGCAATTGCGGCGATTCCCAACGACGGCGCGACCTTCCGTCCGGATCGTCGCGACTTCCTCCAGGCCGCGAGCCGAGCTCTCGCGGTGCTGGGCGTTGCTGCCGCTGCCAGCCCTTCCGTGTTTGCTGGGCGCGACGAATATGTCGCGGACCTTTCAAACGGGGCCGACAACTTCTACAAGAGCGGCCTCGTCGACTTGCAGCGCGTGTCGTTCAAGAATCAATATGGGATGCGCGTCGCCGGAAATCTCTTCACTCCAAAGGCGCTCGACCGCCGCGTGAAGCATCCCGCGCTGGTCGTGGGGCACCCGATGGGCGCGGTGAAAGAGCAAAGCGCCAACCTCTACGCAACGAAGCTGGCGGAGCGTGGCTTCGTCACGCTGTCGCTCGACCTGTCTTTCTGGGGCGCCAGCGAAGGATACCCACGTAACGCAGTCTCACCCGACATCTACGCCGAGGACTTCAGCGCCGCCGTCGACTTCCTCGGCACGCGTCCGTTCGTCGACAGCGAGCGCATCGGCGCACTCGGCATCTGCGGCAGCGGGAGCTTCGTGATCAGCGCCGCCAAGATAGACCCGCGGATGAAGGCCATCGCCACGGTCAGCATGTACGACATGGGCGCCGCCAATCGCAACGGCCTCCGTAAGTCGCAAACGCTCGACGAGCGCAGGAAGACGATCGCCGACGCCGCCGCCCAGCGCTACGTCGAATTCACGGGGGGCAACACCAAGTACACGAGCGGGACCGTGCACCAGGTGACCGACAGATCGAGCGCGATCGAGCGCGAGTTCTACGACTTCTACCGCACGCCGCGCGGCGAAGTGACACCTGCCGGGCAGTCGCCGCTTCTGACGACGCATCCGACGCTGACGAGCAACGTGAAGTTCATGAACTTCTACCCGTTCACCGACATCGAGACGATCGCGCCTCGTCCGCTGCTCTTCATCACCGGCGACGCCGCACACTCGCGAGAGTTCAGCGAAGACGCCTATCGCCTCGCTGCGGAGCCAAAGGAGCTGTACGTCGTGTCGGGCGCTGGCCACGTGGATCTGTACGACCGCGTGAAACTCATTCCATGGGACAAGCTCGCGTCCTTCTTCGCAAGGCATCTCGGCGACGGACGGACAGCTTGAACGCACGAGCCTCATGGAGCGCAGTCGGTGCGATGACGATGTGCGTCGCGCTGTTGATCGCGTCCGAATTCATGCCGGTCAGCCTGCTCACGCCAATCGCGCACGAGCTCCGCGTCACAGAAGGAACGGCAGGCCAGGCGATCTCGATCTCCGGCCTCGTTGCCGTCGTGACGAGCCTGCTGGCGGCCACCGTCGCCAGCAGGTTTGACCGCCGACGCGTCCTCACGGCGCTGACGGCCGCGATGGTCGCGTCGCTGGCACTCGTCGCAGCTGCGCCGAACTTCTTCGTGCTCATGGTCGGCCGTGCACTGCTCGGCGTGACCATTGGCGGTTTCTGGTCGCTTTCCACTGCCACGGTGATGCGACTCGTACCAGACGAATCGATTCCGAGAGCGCTGGGCATCCTGTACCTCGGGAACGCCGTTGCCACCGCCTTCGCCGCACCCCTCGGAAGCTACCTTGGCGGCGTCATTGGCTGGCGCGGCGTGTTCTGGGCGCTAGTCCCTCTCGCTGTTGCGACCCTCGCCTGGCAATGGGTCAGCCTGCCCTCCATGACAGTGCAGGAGTCAACTCCACTGAAGCGGGTG
>Ga0081455_10006293_pt1 | contig 12767 bp, 11 predicted proteins | sample TabmetS3T2R1_FD_70207 | JGI IMG/M metagenome (GOLD analysis project Ga0081455, IMG submission 70207) | Tabebuia heterophylla rhizosphere microbial communities from the University of Puerto Rico - S3T2R1 | ecosystem: Host-associated > Plants > Roots > Rhizosphere ... | reverse complement strand
CGGCGGGAGGAGCGCCATCGCCAGGTGGTGCGACGACGTCTCTTCGCCCAGACGATCCGCGAACGCCAGCTCGAGCCCACGCTGGCCGTGGAGCGCATCCCGATACCGGAGCGCGATCGTCCGCCGCGCCGCGTTCTCCTCGTCGAGTCGTGCGAGCGTGACGAGGCCGATTGCCGCCCTGAGCTCGTCGAGGCGGTAGTTGAACCCCGGTTGGACGACCTCGTAGGTCGACGCGTGCCCGCGATGGCGGTCCCACGTCAGCGTGGTCATGCCGTGCGAGCGCAGGAGCCGCAGGCGCTCGGCCAGCTCGTCGCTCCCCGTCAGGACCATGCCTCCCTCGCCGACGGGCATGTTCTTGTTCGAGAAGAAGCTGAAGCAGCCGATGTCGCCGATCGCGCCCAGCCCCTGACCGTTCCAGCGCGAGCCGGGCGCGTGCGCCGCGTCCTCGATCACGGCGATCTCGCGCTCCCGGGCGAGGTCGAGGACCGGCGCGAGGTCGCACGCGAAGCCGCCGAAGTGGAGCAGGACGAGCGCCTTCGTCGCGGGTCCGACCGCGGCCTCGAGGTCGTCCGGGTCGAGATTGAGGTCACCGTCGCCGTGGATGTCGCAGAAGACGGGCTTCGCCCCGGTGTGGAGGATCGTGTTCGCGGCGGCGACGAAGTTGAGAGACGGCAGCACCACCTCGTCCCCTGGGCCGCACCCGACCGCGAGGAGGGCGATGTGCAGGGCGGCGGTCCCGTTGGCGACCGCGAGGGCGTGCGGCGAGCCGACGTAGTCGCCGAACGCGCCCTCGAACTCGGCTACCCGGGGCCCCATGCTCCACCACCCCGAGCCGACGGTGGCCTGCGTCTCCGCGAGCAGCTCGTCGGTCACCCGGACGTCGGACAAGGGCACCTTCCAGGCTCCCTCCGCCTGCTTCGCCGGCGCACTCGAGTGCGATTTTCCTTGACGTGTGGGCATGACGTGTGCGATATATGACTTCAGGGCAACGACAGACCGATGTGGGGTCGGTCGTCTGGGGGAGGGTAGTACGTGACGGGGAGATGGCGGCCGGCTACGGCCGTAACGAGGGCTCAGGCACCTCGCATATTGCGATTGGTCGACAGCGCGGTGATGCGCGCGCTCGACATCCTGCTCGCAGCGGCGCTCCTACTTGTGCTCGCGATCCCGATCATCGCGCTCGCGATCGCGATCCGGGTCGACAGCCCGGGCCCGGCGTTGTACCGCTCCCGGCGGGTCGGCCGCGCAGGGCGCGAGTTCGTGATGCTGAAGTTCCGGAAGATGCCCGACGGCGCCGGCGGGTGCCTGCTCACGTCGCCCGCGGACACGCGCTTCACGCGCCTCGGTGCCTTCCTCGCGCGCACGAAGCTCGACGAGCTGCCGCAGCTCCTGAACGTGTTGATCGGCGACATGAGCCTCGTGGGGCCGAGGCCGGAGGATCCGAAGTTCGTCGCGCTCCGCGCCGAGGAGCTCGAGCCGGTCCTGCGCGTGCGCCCGGGAATCACGGGCCTCTCGCAGATCGCCTTCGCGCGCGAGGCGGAGATCCTCGATCCCGAGAACCGGGAGCAGGACTACGTGGCGCGCATCCTCCCGGCGAAGATCCAGCTCGACTCGATGTACGTGGCGCTCCGCTCGACGAGGCTGAACCTTCGCGTCCTCGTCTGGACCGGAGTCGCAGTGGTTCTCCGGCGCGACGTCGCCGTGAACCGGAAGTCCGCCGCGATGGGCGTCCGCCGCCGGCCCTCGCTCCAGCCGGCCACGGTCGAGCACTCCTCCGTCGAGCCGATCACGCTGGAGCCGGCCACGCAGGGCGCGGCCCTCGAGACGAGCCCGGTCCGGCTCGCGCAAGGAGGTTCGCGGTGAGTGCGGGCCGGAATGGTCACAGGGGCTCGGCCAAGCGCCGGGCGCTCGCTGCACGGCGTGACCCCGAGAGCCTCGCGGGCACGAGCGCGGTGATCCTCGCGGGCGGGAGGGGCACGCGGCTGGCGCCGTACACCTCGATCCTGCCCAAGCCGCTGATGCCGGTCGGCGACCGCGCGATCCTCGAGATCGTCCTCGGCCAGCTCGAGAGCTCGGGCGTGCCGAAGGTGACCCTCTCGGTCGGGTACCTGTCGCACCTCATCCGTGCGGTGCTCAACGGGCACTGGGAGAAGCGGCTCGAGATCGAGTACGTGCAGGAGGACGAGCCGCTCGGGACCGCGGCGCCGCTGAAGCTCGTCAAGGGTCTCGACGACACGTTCATCGCGATGAACGGCGACGTGCTGACGGAGCTCGACCTCCGGAACCTCGTGCACGAGCACTGGCGGAGCGGCAGCATGCTCACGATCGCGACGCACGAGCGCAGGGTGAAGATCGACTACGGGATCATCCACCGGGATGAGGCGAACCGCATCATCGCCTTCGAGGAGAAGCCCGAGATCCCGGCGCACGTGTCGATGGGCATCTACGTCATGGAGCCGGAGGTGCTCGAGTTCGTCTCCGACGAGCGAATGGACTTCCCGGAGCTCGTGCAGGCCCTGCTCGACGCCGGGCAGCCGGTCTCCAGCTACCCGTACGACGGGTTGTGGTTCGACCTCGGGCGCCACGACGACTTCCAGGAGGCTGCCGCCGCCTGGACGGCGCGCCGGGACGAGGCTGAGCGCGGCCTCGCGGAGGATCTCACGCACGCAGCCGGGTCCGTCCGCGAGGGTCTCGCCCGCTGACGGACTCGCGGACCACCACGCACCGAGGGGGCCGTGTTGAACGTCGTACTCGTTGCGGAAGAGGCCGCGGGCGCCCAGGCGTTCCGTGGCCTGACCCGCACTGATCACACCATCGTCGGCCTACTGACGTCGCCTGCCGAGACCGGTACCGGCGGCAGCATCACGAGCCTCGCCGAGCGCCTCGGCGTTCCCGTGCTCCCGTCGCGAATGGTTCGCGACGCTTCGACGGCGGACTGGCTCGCTCGCGAGGCGGTGGACGTCCTCCTCAACGTCCACTCGCTCTTCCGCATCCATCCGGCGGTCGTCGCCGCGCCGAAGATCGGGAGCTTCAACCTCCATCCGGGCCCGCTTCCGCGGTACGCGGGGCTCAACGCGCCGAGCTGGGCGATCTACAACGGTGAGACGAGCCACGCGGTCACCCTGCACTGGATGGAGGCCGAGATCGACACCGGGGCGATCGTGTACTCCTCGTCTTTCGAGATCTCGGACCGCGACACCGGGCTCTCCGTCTCTGCCACGTGCGCGCGCGAGGGACTCCCGCTGATCACCCGGCTGCTCGAGGTGGCGGCCGCGGAGCCGGCCTCGATCCCTGCGGAGCCCCAGGACCTGGCCGAGTGGCAGTACCACGGGCGCGAGGTGCCGAACGACGGTCGCATCGACTGGGCCCGACCGAGCCGCGTCCTCGTCGACTTCGTGCGCGCCTGCGACTACCTACCGTTCGTATCGCCGTGGGGGCACCCGGTGGCGCGTCTTCGCGGCGACGAGATCGCGGTCCTCAAGGCGTCGAGAACCTTCGAGCCCTGCGAGGCCGAGCCGGGGATGGTCGGGCGCGTCGAGGAAGGCTGTGCCTTCGTGGCCACCGCCGACGAGTGGATCCGGCTCCACCGGGTTCGCCTCGGCGACGAGGTGACGGACGCCGACGCCGTGCTCGCGGGCGGCGACCGGCTCGAGGACGGCTAGCCGGCGCTCAGAGGCCGGGCAGCCCGAGGTCGCCGAGCCCGCCCGGGATCAGGCCGGACACCTTCGACTCCATTAGGCCGCGCGCCGAGCGCAGCGCCTCGTTGACCGCGGCGAGGACCATGTCCGCGAGCAGCTCCGGGTCGTCAGGGTCGATCGCCTTCGGGTCGATGGCGATCTCGAGCACCTCCCCGGCGCCGTTCGCCTTCACGGTCACCATGCCGCCGCCCGCGGACGCCTCGACGACCTCGTTCGCCGCCTCCTCCTGCGCCTTTGCGAGCTCGGCCTGCATCTGCTGCGCCTGCTTGAGCATCTTGTTCATGTCGAAGCTCATTGCGTTTCGTCCACCTCTCGGGCGTCGAAGGTCTGCTTGAGGGACTCGATCCAGTCCTCCTCCGTCTGCGGCTCCTCCTCGTTCTCGGCGGCGGCCTCCTCGTCGCCCGCCTCGAGCACGACCGCCAGGCGCCGACCGGTCACCTCGTAGAGCGCCTCGCGGAGGAGGCCGATGTTCTTCGGCTCCTCGAGCTGCTTGCGGTGGAAGTCGTTCCCGGGCGGGAACTCGACCGTGAGCGTGTCGCCGGCGAGCTCCGTCGGCTTTGCCTCGGTGAGGAGGCTCGCGGTCGAGATCGAGCGATCGCGCACGGCATCCACGATCGTGCGCTGCCACGCATCGGCGACCTGCTCGAGCCTGAGATCCGGGCCTGCGGGGACGTCGCTCTCAGCGGGGGCGGACGTGGGCACCGGGGTCGTCGCTACTGCACGCACCTCTTCGGTCCTTGCCGGCTGCGCGCCCGGCGAAGGCGCGCGGCTCTCGAGCAGCTCGACGCGATGCGCAAGCGACTCGCGCGAGAGGTCCGCGTGCGGCCGGGTGACTTTGACGATGGCCAGCTCGAGCGGAAGCCTGGGGTCGCCCCCCTGGCGCATGTCCTCGACCGCGACCGCGAGCAGGTCGATCAACCGGAGCACCGTCGGCTCCGGAAGCTGGTTGGCCTGCTCGCGCAGGAGCTCCTTCGTCTCCTCGGTGACCGGCAATGACTCGGGCACGTGGCCCATGTGCTGCACGAGGAGCAGGTGCCGCAGGTGCTCGAGGAGGTCGTTGACGAGCCGGCCGAGGTCCTGGCCGCGCTCCGCGAGCTCCTCGATGAAGACGAGCGCTCCGGCGGTGTCCCGGTCGACGACCATGTCGCAGAGGCGAAGCAGCGACTCCTCGTCGACGGCGCCCACCAGCTGGAGCACCGCCTGGGCGTCGACCGACTTCGAGGTCGCGGCGGCGAGCTGGTCGAGCGTCGAGACCGCGTCACGGAAGGAGCCGCGCGCGCTGCGCGCGATCAGCGAGAGGGCGGAGTCCTGCGCCTGGATCCCCTCGCCGTCGGCGACGCGCCGCAGCAGCGTCACGAGCTCCGCGAGCCGCGGACGCTGGAAGACGAAGGTCTGGCAGCGCGAGCGGACCGTCGGGATGACCTTGACGAGGTCGGTCGTGCAGAAGACGAAGACGAGGTGGGGAGGGGGCTCCTCGATCAGCTTCAGGAGCGCGTTCCATGCGGCATCGGTGAGCTGGTGCGCCTCGTCGAGGATGTAGACCTTCGAGCGGCCCTCGACCGGCTGCAGCACGACGCGCTCGCGGATCTCGCGGATGTCGTCGATCCCGCGCTGCGACGCCGCGTCCATCTCGACGACGTCGAGCGAGGTCCCGTTCGCGATCGCGACGCACACGTGGCAGGTCGTGTCCGGATGGGCGGTGGGTCCATCGGTGCCCGTGCAGTTGAGCGCCTTCGCGAGGATCCGAGCCATCGAGGTCTTGCCGGTGCCGCGCGGCCCTGCGAAGAGGTACGCCTGCCGTACCTGGTCGTTCTCGATCGCGTTCGTCAGCGTGCGCACCACCGCCTCCTGCCCCACGACCTCGTCGAAGCCCTGCGGGCGGTACTTGCGGTAGAGCGCGCTCACCTCTCGGATTCAATCAGGTGTGGCGAGGTCGGAAATGCCCGGCCTGCGCGCTCCGCCTTCGAGATCGGTATCACCGGAGGTACCTGCGTCGCCGGCTCGGATCGGGCGGAGCCGCGGCACCTGAGAGGGAGTCCTTAGCGCTGCTTCCTTCCGGACCTGACGCGGTTCGGACGCTCCCAGTGCGCGGGACCCGATCGTCAACGCCGCGTGCGCAGACCCTGTCCCGACGAACCGTCCCTCGGACGGCGTTCGGCCCCGCATGGAGCGGATTTCGGGTTCAGGGAACCGCTGACTCCCCACCTAGCGCGGCCGGGCAGTCGGCAGGGTAGCACCGGTGACTACGATCGTTGCGTGACCACGATTCGCACGACGCTCTACACGGATGCGGCGTGCCCCTGGGCGTATTCGGCGAACCCCGCGCTGCGCGTCCTGGAGTGGAGATACGGCGCGCAACTCGAGTGGCGGCTCGTGACCATCGGCCTCCGCGACGAGGTGACTCCGGGTTACGCAGCGGCCTACGATCCCGGTCGTCGCGCGCAGGGGCAGGCCCGCTTCCGCGACCGCTACGGGATGCCGTTCGGCCTCGTTCCGAAGGAGCGCGCAGCCGCGAGCGGGCGCGGTTGTCGGGCGGTCGTCGCCGCGCGGCTCCAGGATCCCGGGAGCGAGTGGCGTGTCCTGCGTGCCCTGCAGCTCGCGATGTTCGCGACCGGGTTCCTGCTCGACGACGACGACCAGATCCGCGATGTCCTCCGCGCGGTGCCGAGGATCGACGCCGATGTGATCGTCGACCGGATCGACGCACCGGACGTGCTCGCGGCCTACGAGGCCGACAAGGCCGAGACCCGTTCGGCGGCGGGGTCTCCCGCCGAGGCCCAAGGCAAGACCTCGACCTCGGACGGGCCCGTCCGCTTCACCGCGCCGACCGTCGTCTTCGAACGCGACGGCATGCGCCTCGTTGCCGGCGGCTGGCAGCACGTACTCGCGTATGACGTACTGCTCGCGAACCTCGAGCCCAAGCTCGAGCGCACGCCGCCGCCGGAGACCCCGCAACCGCTCCTCGAGCACTTTCCGGACGGGCTGACCACCGCCGAGGTCGCGCTCCTCCTCGCCGACGGCCCTGACCCGGTGCCGGATCCCGACGCGGCCGAGCGCGGGCTCGTCGAGCTCGTCGCCGAGGGCGTGGCGACGCGGACGCCGGTCGGTCAGGACGCGGTCTGGCGACAGGCCTCGTAACGCGCGCCCAGGCGCGTCAGGCCGGTCGGATCCGGATGCGGTAGGAGCCGTCCGGGCGCCGGGCGAGGAGCTCGAGGCTCACCCCGAACGAGGTCAGCCGGTACTTCCGCACCTCGCCGCGCCCGATCTCGAAGGGCGCGTTCCACTTCGCCGCGCAGTCGCGTCTCGGGGGGCTCACCGCGTCGCGTTTTGCCTGGTGGACCCGGATCGGTGCCCGCTTGAACTGCGCCTGCTCGACCTCGTACACGAGGACGCCGGTGTCGCAGAGCGTGCGGTCGTAGCCGAGCCTCGCCCGGGCTTCGATGGCGAGAACCCGCGTGCCTCGCTTGACGAACACGGCCTTCACCCCGCCCGGACGCTCGACCGGAGCGAGCGTCACGGTCCGCCGCCTCGTCCGCGCGAGGCAGACGATCTGACCCGGGTCGAGCCAACCGAGCTTCCACCGATGCCAGGCGAGCAGCTCGGACGGCCACCGAGCGGCCATGACGTCCCAGCGGTGGAACGTGCTCGACGCGCCCTGGCTGTAGAGGTCCGGCAGCCCGAGCAGGTGCCCGGTCTCGTGGATGAGGGCGTACGAGTCCGTGTTCTCCTGCGCTGCGAAGCCCGCCTGCCACGGCACCCAGAGCCGGATCTCGCGGCCGTCTGCGTGGACACCGAACCCGTAGAGGACGGCCGAGGTGCGGGTCTCGGGCGTCCTCGAAGCGGGCGAGAGGTAGACGACATCGATCTTCGAGAAGTCGAGGAACGGGTCCGCGGCCGCGACGGCGTCGCGGAGGTAGGCCTCCGGATCCTCCAGGTACTGCACCGACGTGCGAGGAAGCGGGAGCCAGCGCGGCACGGTCTCGACCTCGAACTGCAACCGGCCGTAGGAGACGGAACGGAACCACTCCGCGGCGCCGTCGAGCAGCGTCTCGGGCGGGGCCACCGAGTCGTCCGGCGGCGTGTCCGCCGGCTGGACGAGTAGCAGCGCGGCTCGGAGCGTGCCCCGTGGCGGCCCGACGGTCCCGGCCTGGCTTTGGCCCTCGGTGACGCCGGGCACGGCGGGCGTCAGAGGTGCGCATGCCTTCGCCGTGGAGAGCGTCTTCTCCGCGGTGGACGTCCTGGCGATGCCACCCGCGACGCAGGCGAGAACCGCCATCACGACGACGAAGCGTCCGATACCGATTGAGACTACGCGCGCCTCCCGCGGTTGGCCGCGGGTGAGCTACGCCGCGCTGTCTGCGAGTGCGGTCTCCTCGACTGTCGTGACACCCGGCAGCGTGGGTGCGAGGAACGGCTGGGCCGCGACGCTGAGCAGCGCGTCGGCGGCGACCGCGAAGACGTCCTTCCCGTACTCCGGCGTGAAGTCGACCGCGCCGTTGACCTCGATCACGTACATGCGCCCGACCGCGTCGGTTGCGATGTCGACGCCCGCGAGGTCGAGCCCCAGCGCAGCGACGGCGCGAAGCGCGAGGCCTTGCGCGCCGGGCGGTGCGTCGATCCGGACGCGGTGTCCTCCGAGGGCGACGTTCGTCCGCCACTCCCCGGGTGGCGCGACGCGCTCGATCGCGCCGACGACACGCCCTGCGGCGACCACGACGCGGAGATCGCGACCGGCCGGCTCGATGAGCGACTGGACGATCGCGCCCTGCCGGCGGAACCACGGCTCGTCCCGGAGGCGCCCGAGGTGCTCTCTGAGCTCGTCCTCGCTCACGCACAGGTGCACGTCCTGGCCCCAGCTGCCGAATCGAGGCTTCACGACGTACGGAGCCGCGAACGACGGGACGGACGTGTCGCTCACGTGCGCGGTCAGCGGCTGCTCCACGCCTGCGCGGCCGAGGAGCAGAGCGGTCGACAGCTTGTCGTGGGCTGCGATGAGCGCGCTGGGACGGTTGAGAATCCGTGCACCGAGCCCCTCGAGTCGCGCGAGCTCCCCGATGCTGGGCTCGATCCCGTCCAGCGTCGGCAGGATGTCCGCCCGCCCGATCACGAGGTCGTAGGGGCCGATCTCCGGCGCAGTCTCGGGGACGAGACGCGCATCGTGCCCCGCCTCGACGAACGCCGCGACGAGCGCGTTGTTCGTCGCGCTCGGCTTGCCGACCACGACGACCACGCGTGCGGCTTCGGGGAGGGGGCTGAACCTGGCTTCGCTCACGGCCTTATCCGCATACGTCACCGACGAAAGGAAACAGCACATGACTAAGAAATCCCTGAGAAGACACCGCGAGTTCCTTCATCGCGTGTGAGACGCCGGGTGTCATGATCGGCCCCCTGGTCGTCGAGAGCGAGACAGAGGAGGGGGAGCGAATGACGCTTGGACGCTGGAAGATCGCGGCCGCGGTCGCAGTCCTGATCGCGGTGCTCGCGGGAGCCACGGTGGCAGCGGGCGGGTCGGCCCACGGCAAGCACGGAAAGCTCCAGATCCGCGTGGTGTCCAGCCCCGCGCACCTCGTGTCGGGCGATGACGCCCGCGTGGAAGTGGCGGTCCCCGCGAAGTCGTCGCTCGACGACGTCGAGATCGAGCTCGACGGAGTCGACGTGACCACGTCGTTCGGGCCCGATCCCGAGGGCAACCACCAGCTCGAAGGCGTCGTGACCGGGCTGCCGCTCGGGCCCAGCACGCTCTCGGCGAGCATCCAGGGCCACGGGAAGTCGAAGCAGAAGCGCGCCCGCTTGACGCTCGTCAACCACTCGCTCGACGGGCCGATGTTCTCGGGCCCGCGCCAAACGCCGTTCCTCTGCTCGACTACGGCCAATGCCGCGAGCAACGGCCTGCCGCCGATCCCCCAGTCGGCGACCTGTGGAACCGCGACGGTCGTCTCGTTCATCTACCGCAACCTCGCAGGCACCTGGCTTCCCTACGACCCGGCGACGCCGCCTCCGGCCGCGTCGATCCAGCAGACCACGACCCTGAGCGGCCAGACCGTGCCGATGATCGTCCGCTGGGAGCGCGGCGTGATCAACCGGTTCATGTACTCGATCATGCTTCTGTCGCCGGTCTCGCAGGGGGCTCAGCCCGACCTCTCCGCGTGGAACCGCAAAGCCCTCTACAGCTTCTCGGGCGGGGTCGCGATCGGCCATTACCAGGGCGCGCCGAGCACGAACGACATGCGCTACCTGCATGGGATCCAGATGGGCTTCGCCGTGCTCTATTCGACGGGGACGCGCACGAACACGCATTACAACCTGCAGCTCGGAGGCGAGACGGCGATCATGGTCAAGGACCGGTTCGTCTCCGCGTACGGCGAGCCCGAGTACACGGTCGGCGTCGGCGGGTCCGGCGGCGCGATCCAGCAGTACGTCTACGGGCAGAACCACAAGGGGCTGATCGACGCCGGGATCCCGCAGTACTCGTACCCGGACATGGTCACGCAGACCATCCACGTCGGCGACTGCGAGCTGCTCGAGCGCTACCTGGACTCGAAAGTGCTCGCCGACGGACCGACCTCGAAGTGGGCCACGTGGACGAATCGACCGCTGATCGAGGGCATGAACGCGTCAGCTAGCCTCGCGAACCCGTACCAACCCTTGACGCCGTACCTGAAGGCGCCCGGGAGCACGGAGTGCATCGCAGGCTGGCGCGGCCTCTCGCCGCTTGCCCTCAACCCGCACTTCGGCACGGCGCCGGGCATCTCGCCCGCCGACCAGGCCGCGACCGAGTGGACGCACTGGGGCGACCTCGTGAACATCTACGGAGAGGACGAGTCCGGCTTCGCGCGCTCGCCGTGGAGCAACGTCGGCGTCCAGTACGGCCTGGAGGCGCTCCGCGACGGTGCGATCACGCCCGCCGAATTCCTCGACCTGAACGCGAATGTCGGGTCGTGGAAGGACTCGAAGGACATGGTGCAGGAGGGATGCCCGTTCGTCGGGGCCTGTGTACCCGGGAACATCGATGTCTGGAGCGCCCGCAACCAGAACCTCTCACCCGACGGCGGAGTCACACCGGCTCCGCGGCGGGCGGGCGACCGCCAGGCCGGATTCGCGGCATATCGCTCGGGGATGGTGTTCCGCGGGAAGATCGACATCCCGCTGATCGACTGGCGCAACTACCTCGAGCCGAGGCTCGACATGCACAACTCGCACCAGTCGTTCGCCGCCCGCCAGCGGCTGCTCGACTACGACGGTGACGCCTCGAACCAGGTGATCTGGTTCACGGACTCGCCCTCGGCGGGCAGTCCGTTCGACCAGACGCCGATGGCGCTCCAGGTGATGGACGAGTGGATGACGAACATCGCCGACCACCCCGAGCGCGGGGTCGCCGGCAACAAGCCCGCTGAAGCGGTCGACAGCTGCTTCGCGGCAAACGGCTCGCTGATCGCGCGCGGCACGGGCGTGTGGGCCGGGATCCTGGACGACCGCGCGGCAGGCGTCTGCACGCAGACGTTCCCGATCTACAAGACGTCGCGGATCCAGGCCGGCGGCCCGATCACGGGCAATGTATTCCAGTGCGCGCTGCAGCCGATCGAGCGCGCACTCAGGAAGGGGCTTTACGGAGCCTGGGAGCCGTCCGCTCCTGAGGTCGCGCGGCTCGAGCAGATCTTCCCGACGGGAGTCTGCGACTACACGAAGCGCGACCGCGCCCTCCCGCCCGAGCTACGCGGCAAGAAGCGCTAGCCCAGATGAGGGCCGGCGCCTCATAGAGCGGCGCCGGCCCGCTGGCGTCGGCAGTTGACCCATTCATGTCATGGCGCCGTGCGTAGGCGACCCCTACCGTGCATGACGGAAGCGAAGGGCGCTCACCGCCTCGCTCGAGTAACCCGCGCCAGCTTCCGCCTTGCCCATGTCAGGTCACTCGCAAATAGGTGTTCCAGTCAGAGTGTTCGACGCGGAGACCGCCGACGATCTCGGAATCGCCCACGTGCCATTCCCGGTCGAGGTCGGTGACAAGCTCGCCGTCGAGGCGTACTCGTGGCCGTTCGAGATCGTCGACGCCATCCCGACACGGATCGGCGGCAGGCCGGGAGCCCTGGTGGAGGTCCGGCACGCGGCGTTGCATCCCGCTTGATCCATTCTGAGGCCTCGATGTGTGGCGCTGACCCGTACCACTGAGTGGGGCATGGGCGCACGTGGGATCGAACCACGGACCTCTCGCGTGTGAAGCGAGCGCTCTCCCGCTGAGCTATGCGCCCTCGAGGGCCTAAGGGTACCGCCCTTGGTACGGTCCCGCGCATGAGCCCCGCCACCCAGACGCCGCCTCGGGAACGCGTCTCGAGGGGCACCGGCACGGGGCTCGGGAAGCCCTGGCGGGTGATCGTGCGGAACGACAACCACAACACGTTCCAGGGGGTCGCGTTCGCGCTCTCGAGCGTGCTTCCGGGCATCAGCTACGACCGCGGGATGGACTTCGCGAACCGCATCCACTCGACCGGCCAGGCGATCGTCTGGTCCGGCGTGAAGGAGACCGCGGAGCTGTACTGGTCGCAGCTCGAGGGGCACGGCCTGACGATGGCGCCGCTCGAGCAGTAGGAGCGCGGAGGCCGTGGTAGCGTCATCCTCGTGCCGCTCGCGCTGACCGGCTGGGAGTGGGGGCTGCTCGCCGCCGCCGCGGCGTTCATCGTGTTCGCGCTGATCGTGGCGCTCGTGGTGCCGCGCTCGCGGCCCGAGTTCCCGTCCCGCTACCTCGGCTGGTTCATCGCGGCCTGCATCGTCTTCTTCGCCGTCCAGATAACCGCGGTGCTGCTTCTCGCCGAGGTGGGAGAGACGCACGAGGCCGCCGCCGAGGGCGAGCACACGGAGACCACGGAGACCGAGACGACCGGAACGGAGACGACGGAGACCGAGACGACCGGGACGGGGACGACGGAGACCGAGACCACCGGGACGGGGACGACCGGGACCGAGACGGCGCCGCCCGCGGGGGCCGCAGGAGATCCCGCCGCCGGCCGACAGGTGTTCGACGACATGGGCTGCGCCGGCTGCCATACCCTCGCCGACGCGGGTGCCACCGGGACG
>Ga0081455_10006292_pt1 | contig 12768 bp, 18 predicted proteins | sample TabmetS3T2R1_FD_70207 | JGI IMG/M metagenome (GOLD analysis project Ga0081455, IMG submission 70207) | Tabebuia heterophylla rhizosphere microbial communities from the University of Puerto Rico - S3T2R1 | ecosystem: Host-associated > Plants > Roots > Rhizosphere ... | reverse complement strand
CCTAAACCGCGCCCGGCTGACGTCGAACGAGCTGTTCAACCTGTCGCCCAACCTCGCCGCAGGCGTCGCGTTCGTGCTCATCACCATCCCGTTGGCCCGCCTCACCGACTGGCTGGTGTCGCGGCAGGCCCGGGCGCGGGCCGGGGGCTGAGCGATGGCCTTTCTCGAGCTCGAGGGCGTGCACAAGCACTTCGGGGCGAACCACGTGCTGCGTGGCGTCGACCTCTACGTCGACGAGCACGAGGTCGTCTGTCTCATCGGCCCGTCGGGCTGCGGCAAGTCGACACTCCTGCGCTGCATCAACGCCCTCGAGGAGATCGACGGAGGCACCATCCACATCGACGGCGAGCAGGCATCGGGACGCGGGGTCGACCTCGACGGGCTGCGGCAGGACGTCGGCATCGTGTTCCAGAGCTTCAACCTCTTCCCGCACATGACCGTGCTCGAGAACGTCACGCTCGCCCCCCGCAAGGTGCTCGGGCTGTCGCGCAAGGAGGCCGCGGACCGCGCCCACCTGCTCCTGTCGCGCATCGGCCTCGACGAGAAGGCCAACGACTACCCCGACCGGCTCTCAGGCGGTCAGCAGCAGCGCGTCGCGATCGTGCGGGCCCTCGCCATGCAGCCGCGGCTGCTGCTGCTCGACGAGATCACATCTGCGCTCGACCCCGAGCTGGTCTCGGAGGTGCTGAACATCGTGCGCGAGCTCGCCGCCGAGGGCATGACCATGCTGCTCGCCACCCACGAGATGAGCTTCGCCCGCGAGGTCTCCTCCAAGGTGTGCTTCCTCGACGCCGGCGTCATCTGCGAGGAGGGGCCCCCGGAGGAGATCTTCGGCGAGCCCCAGAACGAACGCACGCGTACGTTCCTCAAGCGCATCATCGAGGCCGGCCGGCTCTAGCCAGAGGGACGCCCGCTACCGTGACGCGATGGCCGCGCTGACGCTGCCGGCGTCCTGGTACGTCGATCCCGCGGTGTGGGAGCGGGAGCGGCGGGCGGTGTTCGGACGCGAGTGGCTGTTCATCGCTCACCGGCAACGGCTGACGGAGCCCGGCGACTACGTGGCGTGTGACATCGCCGGCTGGCCGCTGGTGGTCGTTGTCGACGAGGACCGTGGGCTCCGCGCCCATCACAACGTGTGCCGGCACCGCGCGGGGCCGCTCGTCCACGACGGCGGCGGCCGGGTTCCCAGTCTGGTGTGCCGGTATCACGGCTGGGCCTACGGGCTCGACGGCCGGCTCCGCTCGGCGCGTGACTTCGGCTCGACCGACGCCTTCGATCCGGCCGAGGTGTCGCTGGCGAGTGCCTCGGTCGAGGAGTGGCGAGGCCTGGTGTTCGTCAACCTCGACCCGGATCGCACGGCACCGCCCCTGCTGGAGGCGTTGGGGACGTTCGTCGACGAGTGCGCGCCGTACCCGATCGAGGAGCTGGTGCTGGCGCACGAGGCTGAGCACGACCTCGCCTGCAACTGGAAGGCGTATGCAGACAACTACCTCGAGGGCTACCACATCCCGCTCGTGCACCCGGGCCTCAACAAGGAGATCGACGCCAAGCGCTACGTCGTCGACGTGGACGAGCGCCACCGCTGGGTCCGGCACACGGCTCCCGCCCGCGATGGCGCCGTCAACGCCGGCCGTTGGCTGTGGCGCTGGCCCAACCTCGCATTGAACCTGTATCCGGACGCCATGAACGTCGAGCGTTACGACCCGCTGGCGCCCAGTCGGACGCGGCTCCGCTACTCGTACTCCTTCCGCCACCCGAGTGATCGTGAGGCCTGCGACGCGGTGATCCGCTCGTCATCCCAGGTCACGGCCGAGGATGTCGCCATCTGTGAGTCGGTGCAGCGCAACCTCGAGAGCGGCACCTACGACGCTGGCTGGCTCAGCCCCAAGCACGAGGGCGGCGTGGCGGCCTTCCAACGGTGGATCCGTGAGACCATCGACGGTTGACCCGTAGCGACGCCCTGACCGTGCCCGTCCACACATCGTCAGGTGCCGCCGAGCGTGATGTCGCCAACATCTATGGGAGTTCCCCCGGTGAATACGGCCTCGAATTCCGTTGCGGTGCTGGGGTCACCGTTGACCATGCCGGCAAGCGTCCAGGTTCCGTCGGGTCCGATGACTAGCAACCTGTAGCCCCGCTGTTGGAGCCCGCCCAAGCGGAACGCTCCGTCTGTGCCGGTGGTCGTCCCCTCTGGCGGCTTCGGCGGCACTGGGTCGCCGCTCGGGAGCGGGTGCACCTGGGCGCCCGCGATCGGGCTGCCACCGCTATCGACGACGCGTCCGGAGAACAACGACTCCTTCGGGAGGTTGATGCTGACCTCTTGCTCGCCCGGAGACAGCTCGACTCCGAAGCCTCCAGCGGGCCCACCATCCCGCCAGAACCAGGTGGTCTCCGCCCCACCGAGCGAAGCGCGGAACGTGTAGATGCCGCCGGTGGGCAACTCGATCTCGTAGCAGCCGATGCAGCCCCGGGGCGTGCCGGTCCCGTCGAAGCTGAAGGTGGTGGCCACCAACTCGCCGGTGTCGGCATCGAACACGTCGACCCGCACGTCTGGCTGAGGACCGCCACTCCAGAATGTCTCCCCCCACACCGTCGTCATCGTGGGCACCAGCGCGGTGTCGAGTCGTGCCGGTTGGCCCGCCGACACGGCCACGTCTGCTGCGGTGCCCCACGAGTCAGCGTCCTGCCACCAGTTGTCGACGGAGAACCGCACCCGATACGTCCCCTCCGCCAGCGCACCTGTACGCAGCCGATAGGTCCCGTCCTCACCGGTGCGGGTGCGGGCCACGAGCACGTTCTCCTCGGTAGACGAGTACACCCGCACCGGGATGCCATCGAGCGGCCCACCGGACTCGGCCTGCGTGAGTGTCCCCTCCAACACCACCGGGCCGGTGTCACAGGCGGCCAGCCCCAGCGTGGCCACTGCCAGCAGGCACACCCCAGTCATCCGGACTGCGCGTCGAATCATGGTCCCCTCCAGCTGGAACAAGTCGCCAGAACCTCCCGAGACCTGTACCCCGCGGACGGCCGTGGGCCACGTTGACATAGTTTCCGATCTAGGCAAATATTTCCAGTATGGAAGAGCAGGTGTTCACGTCGTCCGTGCACTATCGGGATCCGAAGGCGGCGTTGGCGTGGTTGGAGCGCGCCTTCGGATTCGAGGTCACGATGGCCATCGACGGGCCGGCGGAGGCGCCGGAGATGTGCCACTACGAGATGAGCTGCGCCGGACGAGGGCGGGTCATGGTCGGTGCCGAGTGGGCGGAGTGGGTTCGCAGTCCCGCCAGCCTGGGTGGGGCGAACACCCAGACGGTTCACGTCCAATTGCTGGGCGGGCTCGACGAGCACTGCGAGCGGGCGCGGGCCGCCGGTGCGGTGATCGCAGCCGAGCCGGAGGACCAGTTCTACGGCGATCGGACCTACCGGGCCCTGGATCTCGACGGGCACTGCTGGACGTTCTCCGCCCACGTACGCGACGTCACCCGCGCCGAGGCCGAGGCCGCCATCGGACAACGGATCGTTGCCACCAGCTGGCAGTGAGCGACGCTGCGGCCGCCGGTCTGGACGACACGCTGGCGGCATTGGCTGATCCGCTCCGACGTCGCGCCGTCGAGCTGCTGGCACAGCGACCGCGACGTGCCGGGGAGCTCGCTCGCGAGCTCGGCACCACGCCGTCGACGATGAGCAAGCACCTGCGGGTGCTCCGCCACCACGGCCTGGTCACCGAGACCCACCCCGACTTCGATGCCCGGGTTCGGATCTATGCGCTTCGTTCGGCGCCGATGACCGCACTGCGGAGCTGGCTCGACAACGCCGAGCGGGGCTGGGCGGAGCAGCTGACCGCCTTTGCCGCGCACCTCGAGCGCGAGCCATGACCGAGGCATCACGGGTCCTAGTGGCGCTTCGAGTGCCAGTACCTGCGGCGCGGGCGTTCGCGGCGTTCACCGAGCAGATCGCCGAATGGTGGCAGCCCAACGGGCTGTTTCAGTTCACCGCGGGACGTACCGGCGCCCTCGCATTCGAGCCTGGACCCGACGGCCGGCTGGTGGAGACGTACGCCGACGGCAGCTCGTTCGTGATCGGCCAGATCCGGACCTGGGACCCACCACGCCGCCTCGTCCTCAGCTGGCGCCAGGCGAGCTTTGCCGCCGACCAAGAGACCGAGCTACACGTGCGGTTCGACGACGTGGAGGATGCGACCAGCGCTGTCGCCCAGACCCGCGTCACTGTCGAACACTTCGGCTGGGACACCATCCCGCCCGACCACGCGGCTCGACACGGCTTTCCCCTGGCCACGTTCCAGCTCCGCTTCGCGCAGTGGTGGCAAGCGCTGCTGGGAGCGCTCAGCGACGTGGCGCGCCACGATCGGCACGCGCCACGGACATCCGAGGGCGAGATCTGACCACTAGGCACCAATGGCCACACCCCGGGGCCGCGCGCCCCCGGACACAGATCTGCGTGTGGGACCCACCTCAGCCCGCGATCAGCGTGAGGCGGCGGGACCGGCGCGAGCTGCGATGAGGTGCGGGAGAACCTCGTCGGTGAAGTGCGCCGTCGGGTCGGCGTGACCGATGGCGGTGTCGATGATCACGGCCCCACGGGGTTCTGCCGCCGCCCGTAGCCGCTCGCGCGCCGGGGCCGAGACCGAACCGCCGGCTACCACTGCGAGAAGGCTGTCGTGCGCAGCAATGGCACGAAGCGCGTCGGCCTCGGTGAAAACGCCCACCGCCGCGAAGCCGTATGTCTCCAGGAGCGTGGTCGCCGCTCGCATCTTTTCGGGAGATCGACCCAGAACCACCACCGTCGACTCAGGTGCCACGACTCCGAAGATAGGACTTCAAGCGGACTCGAGGTCAACCCCCACCAGCTCTCGCAGGGTCGGTCACGGGCGAGGTGTGGCGTCCCGCTGATGCCTCAGGCAGCGGCGTTGCATCCGGTTGGCACCGAGGCCAAAGCCGTCGTCGACATCGGCGTCATGTCCGAACAGGGTCCCCCTAGCGGGGCGGTTGGGGGGCGCTCATCGGCCGGCGTTGCGCGAATGTTGCGCGGCGCGCGGCACCATGGCCGTTGGGGTGCAGGCGGACAGACGGGCTCCTGATCGGGGAGCCGCCGCCTTGAGCACCTGCCGGGGAGGAACGATGTCATTCAGCCTGTCGTGGCGACGCGTCGCGGTCGCTTGCGCCCTGCTCATGGCGGCCGCGGCCGTCTTTGCGTTCAGATCGTCACCCGATGCGGATGCCCAAGAACCACCAGCGTCGGCCACGTTCGTGTTCAGCAGCATCCCCGTCACACCCAGCAACGGTCAGGCAAGCCTAGGGGCAGGTACGGGCACCAATGACGGTGTCCTGGGCGTAGCGTGCACCGGAGCGGCTCCTCGCGGCGGCACCCCCAGGATCCCCGGACAGGTGGTCGCCCAGCTGGGCTCCACCGCCACCCTCTTGCGGGTCATCCAGTACAACGGGGTCATGGTCACGGGCAGCGTGCTCATCAACTGCGTGGTCGAAGTCGAAGTGACGCCACTGGGAACCGGCGCCGTCGAGCGACTGAGGGAAGCCGCGACCGTGGGCTAGACCGTCGCTGAACGGAGGGCCGTCTGGCGAGAGCGGGCGGCCCTCCTGACGCCGCGGTCTGCCGTGTAGCCCGGCGCCGTCCCGCCACTGAGCCCGGCGAGATCCGCAGACATCGACGGCCGCGGGTTCGTCGTCGTGGCCGAAGAAGGAGACCGCAATGCCGAGGGTGATCGCCGACATCACCATGTCGCTCGACGGGTACGTGACCGGTCGCGGCGCCGACGAACAGCACGGGCTCGGGGACGCGCCTGAGCTCCACACGTGGGTGACGGAACAGGACGCGGTCGACACCGAGATCCTCGAACGGGCCACCGCGCAGAGCGGTGCTGTGGTCATGGGGCGTCGGTTGTTCGACATCGTCGACGGCCCTGGGGGTTGGAACGAGGAGATGGGGTACGGCGCGGATCAGACGGGCACCCCGCCGTTCTTCGTCGTCACCCACGCGCCGCCTCAGAACGTCCGCCTCGAACGAGAGCTTGGGATGCGCTTCACCTTCGTCGCCGATCTGGTCAGCGGGGTCGACCAGGCTCGGGCCGCTGCGACGCATGGTGACGTCGTGATCATGGGCGGCGGCGACGTCATCGGCCAGGCGCTCGAACAGGGTCTCGTCGACGAGCTGCGCATTCATCTCGCGCCGATGCTGCTCGGTGGGGGGACGCCGCTCTTCAAGCCCGGAACGCGTCAGATGTACCGCCAACGCGACATCCGCCGGTCCAGGAACGCGGTCCACCTCGCCTACGAGCGCGTGTGAACCGAGGGTCACCTGCCACCGGCAGTCCATTCGAGCGGGGCGGACGCAGGTGTGGTGCCAGCCGCGCGCCACACCGACGTGAACCCGGCGCTCCCACGACCACATCGCGGCGAGCCTCAGCCGTTGACCTTGCTGGGACCCTGGGACACCATCTCTTCGACTCTCGTCCGGAGAAGGATCCATGGCGGCCCAGACCCCGAATCTCTTCATCCTCGAGGATCTCGAGGACTCCAGCAAGACGAGCGAACTGACGGACAGCGATCTGAGTGCGCTTCGCGCCATCGCAGACTGGATCAAGACCTTCGTGGTCCAGCCGCACAAGGACCTAGGTCGCGCTGGCACCGTCTGTCCCTTCGTGCCCGGGTCATTGGAACACAAGGTCCTTTGGCTCGCTCCTGAGCAGGTCGCCGACCGGGGCGGGCCAGACGTTGTCGAGCTCGTACGCGGCTACAAGAGACTGTTCCTGGAGACTCAACCCACTGGCGGAGACGATGCTGACTACAAGGTAATCGTCGTTGTGTTCACCGACTTGCCGGCTGATCGTGCCCGGGGCGTCTTTGACGACGTCATTGAGCAACTTGCAATTCCGTCCTACACGGACGATGGAATCTTGTTTGGACCGTACTACGAAGGCAACGACGCAACTGCGATTTACAACTCGAGGTTCCTACCATTCCAATCCCCCGTGCCGTTCATGTTCGTGAGGCAAGGGGTGATCAGCGACTGGAAGTTCTTCTTGTACAACGACGACTGGCTCAACCTGTGGGCGGGTCGCTTCGGAAAGTCGGCAGTCCAGGCCCTTGCCGAGGAACTACGCCCCTTGCCGTGGAACGCAAGGCGCGACTGATCCGTACTACCGGCACGCGTCTCGCTGGAGGGTTCGATCCGTGGTGGCGATGTCGGCCGAATCAGTAGCAGCTCTCTCGGGCCGTCACTTGCGCCATAGCTGACGATCTCGCGCCCGTCGTTCTGTGCTCACGATCGGGCCGGAGACCGGTGCGCGGTTGGGGTCATCTAGGCCGCGGCACGACGACGGCGGTCCCCTCGATCGTGACGACGGCTCCCTGGTCCTCGAAGCTGGCCTCGAAGGCGCACGTGATCGCGCTTGAAGGCACCGGCGCGGGCTTGACGTCGTCGAACTGCTCGACGACCTGCCCGTTGACGGTGACGGTACCGGTCACCCGGTATGGGATGGACACCGGCGAACCTGGTCCGAAAGCCGGTGTGAATGTCCCGTTTCCGGGGGGCGTGACAACGTCGAAGCTCCCGAGACCAGGACAAGTCACAGAGAACTGGTTTCCCTTCTTGGGAGCCGCGGTCGCCATCGGTGCCGCGAGGAGCATTGCCGCCGCAGCGACACCACCCGCAACGGCGATGCTGCTTCTCTTCGTCATTGAACCTCCTCCGTGGGGACAGTGCGCGTCCGACCCAGCGTGTTGGATCGCTGACCACGCGGCGTTCGGACGTGTGGGTGATGGAGACCCGCCAACAGGTCCGCCTTACTGCCGGGCGAAGTTGCTCCCGCCCCGGCACGCGTCGCCCGGGTTGAATACGTGGGGATCCTGCAGACCCAGCTTCACGTCCTGCCCGTAGGACTGCGACACACCGCCCGGGCCGTTGGGCCCGCTGCCGTCCAGAGGCGCGTCGGGGTCATCGTTGTGCCCCGAAAAGACGCAGATCGAGTTTGCATGGGTCGGGCCACCCGTGGCCTTGCCGTTTCCGGTCACCTCACCACCGAACGCGGCACTTGCGTTTGCCCCCACAAGGGCGACGGCGCACACCGCAGTCGCAATCGTTACCTTTCGAAGCATTGTCCTTCCTCTTCCCGTTGCGTGGACGCGACTGTTGCCACGCCGCCACTTCGACGGAAGCTCGCCATCCGCGCACTCGCCACCCGCCGCCGTCGACTGTGGGCCGACGGCATTAATGGTCGGTTAGCAGTGTGGAATCGATCGTGGCAGGCGTTGTTCGCCTCGCAGCGCGCCACTACACCCCGTGCGCTGTCGCATTCGTAGGGGCCTGCTCGAATCGCAGGCACCATCTGGTTGACCCGCCATACCTGCCGCTCCGTGCTGCGGCGTGTTCTGTGCGTACTGCCGCTTTGCAGCTCGCCCATACGCAGTGCCGAGCTGTCGGCGGACCGGTCGGTGGCGGCTCGGTGGCTCACCATTCGTCTGTCAAGGTGGCCGTGTGGTTGAGGAACAGCTCGGTGGCGGGATCGCGAACGCAGGCCACGTCGTCCGTGTTGGTCCGCACGTTCTTCGCCCCGCGAGTCCGCATTCGGGTTCGATCCACGCCTTCCTGCGGGCCGTGAGACACGCCGGATTCGAGGCCGCCCCGTCACCAGTTGGCATCGACGACGACGGACGCGAGCGCCTCGTGTTCATCGACGGCGAGGTCCCCGTGCCGCCTTATCCGGGCTGGAGCCAGTCCGACACCGCGCTGGCGTCCATCGCCAGGCTGCTGCGGGGGCTGCACGACGCCGCCCGCGACTTCGACGCTCGGGGCCTCACGTGGGAGGACAGCCTGGCTGACCCCGCGGGCGGGACGCTCATGTGCCACAACGACGTGTGTCCCGAGAATGTCGTGTTCCGTGACGGCATCGCCGTTGCGCTGCTCGACTTCGAATTCGCTGCCCCCGGCCGCCCGGTCTACGACCTCGCCCACCTAGCCCGCCTGTGTGTACCGATCGAAGACGACCTTGACCAGGCACGGCTCGGCTGGCGGCCCGCCGACCGGCAGGCACGGCTACGACTCGTCGCCGACGCCTACGGACTGGACCGACGCGGCCGGGCAGAGCTGCTCCCCGCCATCAGCGATGCCATCGACCGCCTCGAAACAGCCGTCCGGCGCAGCGTTGCCCACGACGACCCGAATTCGATCGCGATGTGGAACCGGACCGGGGGCAGCGAGCGCTACGACCGCCGGCGCCGCTGGTGGACCAACCACCACGACATGTTCGCCGCCGCCCTCCTCTGAGCCTCGAGTCACAGCAACCGACGCTGCGTAATTGCTCCGTGCGCTCAGCGGATGCGCTGGCACCAGAAGGGCAGCCCCGGCAAGCTGTCGCTCAAAGTGTCGGTCACGACGTCGGCGGAGGAACTATCGCCATGCCCAAGTACCTTGCTCTATTTCCTATTCAGATGCATCGATGGCCGCGATGATCGAAAACCCGGCCGACCGAGGAACGGCAGTGGAGCGCGTTCTCGAGAGCGTAGGTGCTCGACTGGAAACGATGTACTGGATGTTCGGCGCGCACGATGGGATCGCCATCGTCGAAGCGCCCGACTCGCTCACAATGGCGGGTATCAGTACAGCCATCAGAAGTACGGGTGCCGTTCGTTCAGAGACGCACGAGCTCTTCTCGAGCACAGACATCCAACAAGTCCTCGAGCACGCCCAGCGCGCTCGAGCGAACTTCACCCAGCCCGGTCAGTCGTAGAGACGACATCACGCGGGGGCAACCGTGTCCGACTGGCCTGACCCGGTGGAGGCGTCCCGCCGCTATGCCGAGCTGGCGGCGACCTACGAGCGACGAGTGCGCCTCACCAACCGCTGGCGCCCGGGCGTGGTCCGCCACGTCCGGCTGCGTCCTGGTGATCACGTGCTCGACGTTGGCTGCGGTACGGGGGCGAACCTTCCCCACCTCGTCGCAGCTGTCGGTGCGAGGGGTCACGTCACCGGCATCGATCTGAGTGAGGCCATGGCCGCGCACGCGCGTACCCGCGCAGCCACGAACAGGTGGGACAACGTTGACTTCGTTGTCGGTGACGCCGCGACAGCATCACTGCCCGCCGACGTGGATGGCGCGCTGTTCTTCCTCGTCCACGACCTGGTGCGGTCCCAGGCGGTGATCGACCGCATCGTTGCTGCGTGCCGCCCCGGCGCCCGCGTCGTGGCCTTTGGCCCCAAGTGGGCGTCACGCTGGAGGTGGCCCCTCAATGCGTTCGTCCGCCGGGGCATCAGGCCCTACGTCACGACATTCGAAGGACTGGACACCCCGTGGGACCACCTCCAGCGCCGGCTCGACCAGTTCTCGGTGAGGCCGCTCGCGCTCGGAACGCTCTACCTCGCCGAAGGGACCGTCGCGAGCTAGCGAATATCCACCGATCGGTGCTGCCGGCGCCAAGGCAGACTCGTTGGGTGCTGACCGCACGTCTCGAAGTCCGGTCGCCCGTTGAGGCTGACCGGCGCCGTTTCATCGAGCTGTTCCAGGATCCGGCTTTCATGGAGTTCTCCGACGGAGTGCACGACCTGGCGTCTGCCAACGCGCGCTTCGACACGATGCTGCAGACCGCTGAAAGCGTGCCGTTCGGCAAGCAACCCGTCATTGTGCGGTCGTCGGGCGAGACCGTCGGGTACAGCGGCGCCGCCTGGTTCGAGTTCGACGGCACACTGCGGCTGGAGTTCGGTTACCGGTTGGCGCCAAGGGCGCGTGGGCACGGATACGCGACCGAGGCCAGCCTCGCGCTGCTTGCCGTCGCAGCTGAGTCGTTTCGCGGGGAGCTCCTCGCCATGATCGATCGGCAAAACGTGGCGTCGAAGCGCGTGATCGGGAAGCTCGGATTCGAGTTCTGGAAGCTCACTGACATCGACGGATACCGCGTCGAGTTGTACCGGCGATCCTTCTCCTGACCAGTCCGAGCGGTCCCCAACTTGCCGATCCGGCGGACGCCGAGCCGGTGTTCGGGCGCCTCAGGACGATCGGAGGTCGGTGATCGCCTGGTCGATGACGCCGAGCGCGTTCCATCTCCATCCGAACCGTGCTCCGGTACGTCCGGGATCGTCCGGAGGCCGCCCCGGGATATCGATCAGTGCCTTCCAGAGAGCCCACCCTCGTGCCCGCGCCCACGTGCCGGCGTCGGCTCGAACCGTCGATTGGAAACGTTGGCGGCTGGTGCCTTCGAACATCGTCCACGCCGCCGTGAGATCGCAGGCCGGGTCGCCGACGGCGGCGCATCCGAAGTCGATGACGCCGCACAACCGGTCGTGGCGGAACAGCAGGTTGGAGCCGGTGACGTCGCCGTGAACCCAGACATCGGGGCCGTTCCACTCCGCCGCGAGCGCCGCCTCCCAGATTGCCATCGCGCCCTCACGGTCGATCTCGTCGCCAAGCTCGGCGATGGCGGCCCGCGTCTGCTCGTCCCACGTGGCGACCGGACCACCACGGTTGAAGCTGTGGGCGCCCGCCGGCGGACCGCCGGCGGTGTTCACTCGTTGCAGGGCGATGAGGAACTGGCCGAGGTCCTCGGCGAGTCGCTCGTAGTCCGTCACGCTGGTGACGCCAGCGGGATCGCCCGGCAGCCACCGATAGATCGACCACGGCGCCGGGAAACCGCATCCGGGTGTGCCCTTGGCGATCGGCTGTGGGATCGGTAGAGGCAGCTGTGGCGCGAGGATCGGCAGCCATCGATGTTCCTTGTCGATCTGCGGGACGTACCTCTCGTGGCTGGGGAGTCGCACAGCCATCCCGTCGCCGAGACGGAACGTCGTGTTGTCCCAGCCGTCGAGCGCGACAGGACGAATCTCGAGCCCGGACCACTCCGGGAACTGCGATGCAACCAGACACGAGACCACGTCCACCGTGATGTCTGCCTTGCGCACGGAGAGCTGTCGTAGTCGTCCGTCGAACCGCAGGACCACCAATTTCAAGCAGCAGCGTCAGAACGCTGCGTCCGCTCGAGCGTTGGTGGAGGGGGCCGGCGAGCCTGGAACCTCGAGTGCGGTGCGGTCCCAGCGGGCAAGCTCGGCGGCGGCTTCGTAGGTCGTCTGAAGGAACGCCAACAGCGCCGCATCCGGGTTCGGGGCCGTGCGCACCGCCGAATAGGGCAGCAGGAACTCGCCCAGATCGTGGTCGTAGGACGCGTCCGCCGGTTCCACGGGCCAGTCGGCGAAGGCGTCGGGCTCCGGATAGGCATAGGCGTAGAAGGAGCCCTCTTCGCCGCCGGGCCAGTAGCCGCAGCTGGAGACCTCGTGGCTGTAGGCCAGCTCCTGGACCCAGTCCGGGCAGTTGGGGACGCCGCCCGGATGCTTGGGAGCCGGCCGGCCCGAGAAGCGCGTCGTGCAGAGGTCGGGTCCACCCCAGAAGTAGTGAACGGGGCTGACCTTGCCGATGAACCGAGCCCGAAACTCGAGCAGCACCCGGTGCACCTGGACGAGGGCGAGCCAGAAGCGGTGCGCGGCGTCCGCGTCGTAGGACTTGTGGACCTCGTCCTGGTCGAACGGGATCGCCTCCGCGACCTCGGACGGGCGGGCGAGAAAATGGACCTGTACTCCCAACTCGTCGAGCGCCGCCATCGTGGCTGCGTAGAAGCTCGCCACCGACCGGGGTTCGAGGGCGACCTGTCGCCGCTCCCCACCGGTCGTTCGCAGATCGAGGACGTGATCGACGAAGTCGAACTCGATCTCCAGGCCGCGGCCTCCGGTGGGCATGAGCGAGGTGGTGAG
>Ga0081455_10006291_pt1 | contig 12768 bp, 8 predicted proteins | sample TabmetS3T2R1_FD_70207 | JGI IMG/M metagenome (GOLD analysis project Ga0081455, IMG submission 70207) | Tabebuia heterophylla rhizosphere microbial communities from the University of Puerto Rico - S3T2R1 | ecosystem: Host-associated > Plants > Roots > Rhizosphere ... | reverse complement strand
ATGGAATTGGACCTTAATAGCAGGCCGGCCCGAACCTACGGTCGTTTCATGACCGATTCCGCCCCCTCGCTCCTGGTCGGCCGCCGGACCTCGATCTTGAGCCCGGCCCTGATTCGAGTGTTCGTCGCCCTGGGCGGATCGCTTACTTCGCTCTACCTGCTGTTGTCGGTGGTGTCCCTGTACGCGAGCTCCGTCGGCGCGGGGGCCGCGGGGGCCGGGCTCGCCACCGGCGCGCCGGCGATGACGATCACGCCCGACGCGACGACCGGCCATGTCGGCCCGCTCTCGCTGAAGCGCCTGCAGCAATACGACTTCAAGGCGATCGACGCCGACGGCACGGTCCTCGGTCACGTGTTCTATTCGCCGTTCAAGCGCAGCAATCGCTTGATGCGCTTTCTGTCGCCAGCTTCGAATCCCGCGATCGTCGCTGCCACCTCGGGCGCTGTCATCGTCGGGCCGGATCACTCGGCCATGGTGTTGCGCTATTTGGCCGGTGCTTTCCGGCACGATATGGGCGACAGCCTCAAGATCAACGGCGAAGAGGTGCTGACCGACGAGAACGCCGGTCGTTCGACCATCACCGTGGGTCTGTTCATGGCGGATCAGAACCAGAACAAGCAAACCGATCTGGGTGTCTCGTTCAAAGCTTCGTTCATCATCGGCACCGACGTGTACATCGATGCGACCAAGCCGAAATGGATCGAGCTGGAGTGGAAGGGCAAGGTCCTGCGGGTGCCCAACTACCCGTCCGAAAACAAAGGCCTGATGAGCATTACGTTCCAGTAGTCGGCGCGACTCTCAGTCCAGACGCCATTGGCTGCATGATGCGGCCAATGGCGTTTGCGTTTAGGCTGGGCATCACTCGGCGCTCTTGCAATAGCTCGGGAACTCATCGGGCACGGCGTCGAGATACGGTTCGGGAGTGACTTTGTACGGGTGATCGCGCAGGAAGCGATATGCGTACGGCGCGACCAAGGGATCGATCTCGTGAGCACCCCCATGATCGCACGCGAGCAGGTAGCGCCCCAGCGGACGCTCGCGCTCGATCAGACGCAGGCTCTGATCGCGCAAGCCGATCACGAAATAGTCAGGGTTGCCGAACGTGAGCAGCACGGCACCGCGGTTGCTTGAATCGGTATCGTCCGGTTCCGCGGGACTCAGCCCGCCGGAGTAGGAGACCGCGCTCGCCATGTACTTGGCACGCAACAGCAGCTGGTCGACCGCTTGCAGCGCGCCGGCGCTCCAACCGACGGCGTGGATGTGCCGTGTGTCGATGCGCGCATGCGTTAGCGCGCACGCGACGACTCGATCCGCGAGCGCGAGATCCTCGCCGAACCAAACCTGCGTGCCTGTGCTTTGACAGAGGTCGCAACGCCGCGCGTACGGCGCAGCGATCAAGCCACCCTGCGCTACGACTTCGTCGATGGCTTCTTGGCCGAGTGCGTCGAGCACTTCGCTCGGGCCGCGCGTGTCGGGATGCCAAGCGGAGTTCCAGTAGAAGATCAGCGGGCCACCGGGTGCTGGCTTGTCGCGCGCGTCGGGTGCTACGTGAACGTGTACGCGCAATTCGCCAAACATATAGTCGCCCTCACCATGCAGTTCGGGGCATTCAGCGCGCAACGTTGGCAACTCTCGCGGCAGCAATGCGTGCACCGCCGGCTCAGCATCGGTTCGCGTGTTGCAACCCAAGCCCAAGCAGACTGCGACGACAAGCGACGTACGCGCGCGATCGATCGCGCTCAAGGACACGCTGGTACGGCGGCGCGCGCGGCCATGATCGTGCTGCTCGCGGTCATGTCTTCGGGAGCGAAGCTGTTGCGGGTGAACTTGCATCCGTAGTTGGGATCGCGCAGGAGCTTCGCATCGAGAACATCGTCGCCTTCGGGCTTGATGCCGTTCTGCTCCCAGTTGATCATGGCATCGAAGGCTTCGGTCTGCTCGAGGTATGTGAACTCGCAGTGGCGAGTACCGCGGATTGCGCGCTGCACCAGCCAATCGTTGCTGCCCTTGTCCATCGCGCGTTTGCGATACAGCTGTTCCATCCAAAACGGCACGTACAGATCGCCGAGCGTATGTAGGCTGACGATTGGGATGTTGAAGTCGCCATTGACTTGCGGGATGTAGCGCAGGCCGTCCTTGCGCAACGCGTTCGCGTCGCGATCAGCCTTGACGCGTTCGACATCGGCGTTGAAGGCTTTCTCTTCGGCGCTTTGCGCCGGATCATCGTCGAGCTGATACACGATCGCCTCGGTGTCCACGACGCGCTTGACCAAGATGCCGTCGATCGTTCCGTCGCCGCCGAACGTGGACCAGACGGCATCTTGCAGGCCTTTCGTCGCAAAACCCGCTTCGAACAGCGGCCGCGCACCTCCAGTCAGATTGCGTACGACAGCTTTGAGTTTGTCTCCCGCGGGCGTGGTCGCGGCGGGGTACATCGTGAACAAAGCGTTCTGCACTTGCATGCGGATGCTGGCGAATTCGCTCGTGGCGGGCACGCCGCTCAGCTTTTGGGCGGCGGCTTGGAACGCGCCGAAGTAATTGAACAGTTGCGTATCGCCCATCACGCCGCACATCGGGACCGCACCCTTGTAACTGACCTTGTTGTTGGCGGTCGAGCCAGCTTCCTTTTCGATCGCGGCCCCAGTGATGTGACCACCCATCGAGTGGCCGATCAGATAACGCTTGCTGGGCTCGGTCACGCTGCGGCCGTTGTCACCGACTAGGCGCTTCCATGCCAGTGCGAGCTTGTTCGTGTCTTCGATGCCGGCGCGCACGTCGTAGTAGTTTGCGGAATAGCTCGAGGCCGCCCACGCGTAGCCGTGTTCGATCAAGTGCCTGCGGATGGGCGGCGTGGCTGCGCGCAAGGCGGGCACCGAACCCACGTAACCGTGCGCATACATCACGAGATAGCCGTTCCACTCCTTGGGAACCTCGATGCGATAGCCGGCGCCATCGAGCACGCCCCAGTAGCGATCGGTCTCGACCTTCGAACCCGCGATGGCGTCGAACGGCAAGGTGTTGGGGTCGATGCTGAACAACCGCGACGCTTGCATGCGTTCGGTGCCCGTCTCAGGGGGCGGCCCAGCGTCGTGACTGGTGGCAGCGCCGGCGTCGTCCGTATGTTCGCCGGCATCGGCTTCGGAGCCGATGGCTGATGAGTCGCCACCCGTGCTGCTATCGCACGCAGCTATCAGGAGCATGTACAGGGCGAGCAACGGGTAAGCCATAGCGCGGCCGGCGTAACACACGTCGCCTACACACAACTAGCCTCGCCATTCTGGAGCACTTCGGTTGTGCAAAAAACATTCGCTCGGCGCTGCTCAAGAGGGACCAGCGGCGAACAGCCGGGCCGCGTTTACGAGGTAGCTGATACCGATGGCTGTCAAGAGCCAGCGCGTGGAGTTCTTGAAACCGCGGTCGCTCATGCGATCGAGGATGATGCCACCAGCCCAACCCCCGAGCATGGACATCGGGACCATCCACAGAAAGAAGCTCGTCGGCGGCAACCCAGCTGAGCGCTTGGCAGCCATCAGCGGCAGGCCATAGACCGTGATCTTGGCCAGGTGCGAGAACACCTGGGTCGCCGCCTTGGTCGCCACGATCTCGTGGCGCGTCAGCGTCGTGCGCACGAAGAAAATGTCGAGCAGCGGACCGGCGGCCCCGGCGACTAGGTTGCAGCCAGTGACCACGATTCCGGCAGCTACGCCGTGCCCGGTGCGCGCTGCGTCGAGCTTGATCCAACGCTCGGGCACCCAGACCAAGATCGGAACCAACCCGAGCAGCAAGTACAAAACGGCCTTGGAAGGCGCGTAAGACACGAGCGTCAGTGCCAAAGCCACCGCGCCCGAGCCGAACATGTACACGCCGATCGTGCGCCAACGCAGATGCTTGCGGTGCAAGATCGCGCGCCAGCCGTTGGCGATCAGCTGCACGCTGCCATGCGTGATCATGGCTGCAGATACTGGCAGCAGCGCGGTGAACGCACCCATCAATAGGATGCCCCCCGCCATGCCGAACACGCCGGACAAGAGCGAGGTGGCGAACACCGCGGCGAGCAGCGCGATCGAGGGCGAAAGATCCACGGGGGCGGGCCAGCTATCTAACACGCACGCGACACACGTGCCGAGTCTGGGTGTGCGTTACTGAGCGCTGCGGCACTTGTACGTCACGTGCCACTGGTACAACGTCGGCGCGGCCGATCCAGTAGCATCCGAGTGGAGTGTGACCTTGGTGCGCGCGTAGGGCTTGCCCTGTTCGCCGGGGAGCAACGTGCCACCCAGATCGCCGGGCACGCTGCGGTACACGCAGTAGCCGTAACCGTAGTTGCCCGGCGTGCGTTCGCAGGACGACGAGATTAGGTACGGGTCGTGATCCATCGGACCATTCTCGCACTTACTGTCGTCGACGCACGGCACGTCGGTCGCGACCTTCGGCTGCGTGATGAACTGACACAGGCCGTAGTCGCTGCAGTAGCCGTTGCCGTAACCGACGACGTTCTGACAGTCACTGTTGGCCGCGCACATGCCCTTCGACGTGACCGTGATCTTCTTGCGCTTGTTGGTAGGCCCAGCGGTCCACCACTGACAGCTGTCGAGGGCAGCCGCGTCGTCCGCCGTACAGATCTCGAAGTCGATGCTCGTGCCTTCGGGGATGTCCGCCTTGAAGTACAGGTCGGACCAGTTCGGCAGATCGGTACTCATGGCCAAACCGCCGTCGGGCAAGGGCGCGCGCGGACACGAACTTCCGGTCAACGTCTGCTGGTAGACACCGGTCGCTTGGTACGTGCCGGAGCCGGCGGCAGGCGGACCCATCTGCACGTTGGTGGTCGGGATGATGTACACGGGTACTTCGTCGAGCAGGTACTTCTTGTTGCCGACGATCTGCAGCTTGAAATGGTAGCCGCCGTAGGCGTCGTTCGGATTCGGCGCCACCGGTGCGTCGATCGGGTTGGTGAAGGTGACCTTGAACTGCGGTCTCGCACCCGGCGAGCACTGATACTGCGTGTTGCAGTTGTAACCCTGTGGATTGCCGGGCTTGGGTATGCAGGCGCCCGAAACAGTGTCCACCAACGGATGCGGGGAGTAGCAATCTGGGCTGTTGACGGGCGCGATGTTGATGCGGAACTTCGACGCGCCGGGATCGGGGCCGTCCACCGCGAACAACGACACATCGAGCGCGAGATAGTCGGCGATTTCGGCGATACCGGTGATCAAGCCCGAGCCCGTGCCGGAACCGTCCTTCTGGATCGTCTGCACGATCGGGCTCTTGTCCGCGCGTATGGCATGAGTCGTCTTGGCGATCGACTCGGCCTGCTCCTGAGCCGCAGCCACGTAGGGACTGATGTCGCCATTGGTAGCCACCACGGGCAACACGCGCACGTCCGAGGTCGCCAGGGCGTCTTGAATTTCGGTCCAGGTCGGCGGTGTATACGTCGAGGTCGTGCGCGCGCTCGGCTCGCCGATCTGCAACTGATAGCCACCCTTGTCGCTCGCACGCATGCCCTTGAGCGCCACGTAGTACGTGTCGGGCGTCAGGCTGAGGTTGAAGTCGACCTTCTTGGTGTGCCAGTTCGAGCCGTAAAGCGTGGTCGGCTGCGCGTCGGACACACACTTCAGCTGCTGGCCGGCACCGTTCTGTAGGCCGAGCTGATCGTACATCTTCACATCGAAGTTGCCGGTGGCCGTGCTGCTGTCGCCCTTCAAGAGCAGCGTGTAGTCCTGGTTGGCTTTGACGTCGTACTCGATGCGCTCTTGTTGTGCGGCGCCGCCGCAGGCCACGGCGTGATCATCGACCGCATCGACGTCGCGCACGTGCAGCCTGTACGCGCCCTTGTCCTGGTTGTGCTTGCCCTTGACTACGACGTAGTGCGTACCGGGATTCAGATCGGCTTCGATCACCGAGCTGCTGTTGGGACCGCTGTTGTCGTCGCAGCCCAGACGATTCTGATCGGCCAGCGCATCGATGTCCTCGGCCTTGAGCGTGTAAGCACCACCGGCCGCGCTGGTATTTCCGGTCACGAGCGCGTAGTACGTGCCCGGAGGATACACGCCATCGATCTTGCTGCCCTCAGCGGCGCACGCGATCGACGTGCTGCCCGAAGCGGCATTGAGGCTGACGGTGTCCTCGATCTTGAGTTGATAACCGCCAGCTTCGCTGTTCGTGTCGCCCTTGACGACGACGAAGTAGTCCTTGCCGCCGACCAGATTGTTCACGACCAGCGGGGTGGCAACGCCGGCGCCGCCACACGCGATCCGCGAACCGGTCTCGACGCCCGATGCCGACGAGTCGCGGAACTTCACGGAGTACGCGCCACCCGCGGCTTGGCGACGCGACATCACCAGGCTGTAGTCGCCGGCTTGCAACGGCATCGAGATCTTCTTGCCGCCATCCATGTCGCTCGCGCACGCGATCGTGCCCGTGGTGTCGGAATCGCGGATCGACACGTTGAAGCCCTGCGGGCCCATGCCCCACGGGATGTTCTTGCCCTTCACCACCAGGTAGTAGTCGCCCGGAGCGAGCGTAGCCATGATGCGCGAGTCACCGTTGAGCGCACCGCCGTCGTCGTCGCAGTTGATGGTGTCGCCGAACGCGTCCTTCGCGTAGTTCGAGCCGAACACCGCCGTGTTGGCCGGGTACAGCGCGATCACCGTGTCGACCGCCGGGTTCGTGCCATCGGTGTCGATGATGAAGTTACCCTGCTTGGCCACGTTGAACTTGTAGAAGGCGTCGGGCGCAGCAGCGAGCGCGTTGCAGCCCATGCTCGTGGCGCCGGTGCCCGAGGTTTCGACAGTCAACGCGTATTGGCCGCGGTCGTTGGGCTTCGAACCCTTCACCACCAGGTAGTACGGCTTCGCGGCTTGGATCGGCGTGACGATCTCGTCCTTGATGTCGTTGCAACCCGCCTCCACCAGGCCGGCGCCGGCCAACGACTTGTTGGTGAAGCGCACATCGAACGGACCGCCGCCGCTCGCGCCATCCGAGTTGGAGACGACCAAGCGATAGTCGCCCGCCGGCAACGCGGTGTTCATCACCAACGAAGAATTCGCATCGCTGCACGTAATCGGCTTGTTGGAGTTGAGGTCCTTGACGTTGACGACGAACGGCAGCTTGCTGCCCGTGCCCCACATCTGCGTGCGACTCTTGACGACCACGTAGTAGTCGCGACCGCCCGACAGGTCCGCAATGATCTTCGACCAACCCTTGGCCGGATCACCGCTGTCGTTGTCGCATGGCACGGGCGCGGAGTTGATGTCGCCCGCATAGTTCGTGCCGAAGTAGATGGCGTTCGCGTCGTAGAGCGCGATCACGGTGTCGGTCGGCTGCGGCGGCACGACGGCGTTGTTCTGCGAACCGAGCGTGTCGATCTGTACGCGCGTGTCGCTGTCGAGATGGAAGCGATAGAACGCATCCGGTGAAGTCGGGTCGGCGCCGCAACCCATGCCGGCCTGCGCCACCACGTTCTCGACGGTCAGCTTGTAGGGGCCTGCCTGACTCGGAGCCGCACCCTTGACCACGAAGTAGTAGGGTTTGTTGGCAGTGACGTTGTAGAGCAATTCGTTTTGCGTGTCGTTGCACGCGATCTCGCTCGCCGAGTTCTCGTACGGGCCGTTGTCGCGGAAGCGGATCTTGTACGCACCTTGGTCGTTGCCGGGCATGCCCTTGACCACGACATGGTACGTTCCGGCATTGAGCTTCTGGCGGATCTGCGCGGGGCCGGTCACGTCGGTCGCACCGCACGCGATCGAACCCACCGAGCTTTCGTCGCGCACGGAGAGCTCGAACGGCAGGTTCGGATTCGCGCTGCCGGACTTGGCGCGCACGACGGCGTAGTACACACCGGGCGCGAGATCTTTCGTGATCTTGGACGAACCCGGCGTTGCGCCGCTATCGTCGTCGCACGCCAGGTAGCCCGTGGGCCCGATCGGTTGGCCCGCACGGAACACGGCTACGACGGTGTCGAGCGCCGAGTTCTCGGTATCGACAGTCACGCGACGGCCGCCTGGATCGCTCACGCTGAACTCGAAGTAGGCGTCGCCGGCTGCAGCATCGTCACCGCAGTTGAAGCCGCTCGCGCTCGAGAGATCCGTCACCGTCAGCCCGTAGTTGCCGCGATCGGCGAGCGTGTCGCCCTTGACGATCACGTAGTACGGCGTGTTCTGGGTGACCGCGGCAGTGATCACGTTGGCATTGCAGCCATTGGCGATTTCGTTCGCACCGATCGGCTGCGAGCTGGCCGTATCGCGGAACTGCAAGCGGTAGTTCTGCGGATCGGCAGCTCCTGCCTGCGTGCGAATGCCGGCCCAGTAGTCGCCCGGCGGCAAGGTGCGCGTGAACGTCGTACCGAGATTTGCAGGGCCATCGTAGCAAGTGAGCGCACCGAAGGCGTCTTGATCGCGGATCGACAACTCGTAGGGCGCATCACCGCCGCCGGAGATCACGTTCTTGCTTCGCAGCGCCACGTAATAGGTGTCGCTCGGCAAATCGGTATAGGTGAACGGCGCATTGCGATCGTGACACGAGCCGACCGGCGTGCCATTCGCGTGGAACACGCGATAGGCACCGTCGAGCCCGGAGCTGCTTGCGAGGTCGATGGTCACGTCGCGTCCATCGGAATCGGCGTCCGCGACTTTGAACTCGTAGTAGGCGTCGGGCGCCGACGGATCCATCTGGATCGGATCTGTGGGATCGCACGTGTCCGGCACGCTCGAGACGTCCGTCAGCGTCAGCGTGTACGCACCTTCAGCCGCGCTGGTCGCGCCCTTGACGACGACGAAGTACGGCTGGCCGGCGTCGGACACCGGGATGTCGTACGTGATGTTGTAATCGGCGTCCGCACACGCCTTCTTCACGCCGCCCGTGCCAGACACGACCGACGTGTCGCGGACCTTCAACTTGTACGTGCCGCCGCTCGCGCCGTTGCGGCTGGTGATGCCGACGTAGTAGTTGCCTGGGTCGAGGCTACGCGTGATCTTCCCGAACGAGGTAGACGTACCGTCGGCGCAACCGAGTGCGTCCATGCCGTCGTCGTCGCGGAACCTGAGCAGCGCCGCGCGCACCTCGAGGCCGCGCGTGCGCTCCACGAAGCGGCCCCAGTACGAGCCGCGGCGGAACTCGCCGTCGGTCACGATTGCGAGCCCGGTCTCCTCCTGCATGCGGACGACGTCACGGATGCAGCCGTCCTGGACGCGCGCGAACTCCTCGTCGCCGATCTCCCGGCCGGCATGGCGCCGGAAGGCCTGCCGCAGCGCCGGCGGCCGCAGCAGGCTGCCGATGTGGTCGGCGCGAAACGGCGGGCGGCCGTCCGGTCGGATATTCATGCCTGGCGCCTCCTCGGGTTTATCTATAGCTCTATAGGTAGAATTTAGATCACCGCCGTGGCACAAGGCAAGGCTCCGGATGCCGGCGAATTCCTCGGCAGCAAGAAGGGGAGCACAGGGGCGCTCATGACGGTCGTACCTCTTCCCTCCTCGCGGCGTCCGAGCGCGCGGCGCCGCGCACCCGAGATCATCGAGGCGGCGGCGCGCGTCTTCGCCGAGCGCGGCTACCACGGCGCCACCACGCAAGCCATCGCGGATGTGCTCAACATCCGACAAGCCAGCCTTTACTACTATTTCCGCTCGAAGGAGGTCGCGCTCGAGATCGTCTGCACGCGCGGCGTCGAGGACTTCTTCAAGGCCGCGCAGGCGATCGCCTCTGGGCCTGGTTCGCCGTCGGAGAAGCTCGCGAGTCTGATCAGGGCGCATATCCTGCCTATTCTCGACCGCGGCGATTTCGTCAAGGTGTTCCTCACGCAGCGACAATTCCTGCCCAATGAAAGCCGGCGCCGCGTGGGCAAATGGTCGCGCGGCATCGAGAACATCTTCGAGACGGTGATCCGCGAGGGCCAGCGGACGGGAGAGTTCGGCAACCATCTCGATGCGCGGCTTGTCACACTCGCCATCCTCGGCATGGCAAACGCGGTTTCGAGCTGGTACGGCAAGGAGAAAGCCTCGATCGAGCGGATCGGCAGTGAATTCGCGGCTCTGGTCCTGGGGGGCCTTATGGTCAGAGAAGGCCGGTCCCGGCGACGGGCCTGAACGGCAGAGCCTCGAGCGCAGCGCCACCGCGCTCGGGGTCGCGGATCGGGTCCGGTTCACGGGACCTCTCGCCCGCGACGAGGTGCTGACCCTCTTCCGCGCCGCCGACGCCGCGCTGCTCACGTCGGCCTGGGAGAACCTCCCGCACAGCGTCGTCGAGGCGCTGGCGGTGGGGACGCCCGTCGTCGCGACCGCCGTCGGCGGCGTGCCCGAGGTGGTGCGCGACGGCGAGAACGGCCTGCTCGTCCCGGCCGGCGACGTCGAGGCGATCGCCGGCGCTATTCGGCGGCTCGCGGAAGACGAGCCCCTGCGCACGACACTCGCGGCCAACGCCGTCGGCTCGGTGGCCGAGCTCGACGAGACGCGGCTCCTCGAGCAGATCGTCCGACTGATCGAGGGGGCCGCACGGTGAAGCCACGCGTGCTGATGGTCGGGCGGACGCGCTACCGGCTGCCGCTCGACGCCTCGCTCGCCCGCAAGTTCGACGCGCTCACCGAGCGGCTCGACCTCCGGGTGCTCGCGTCGGCGCCACACGGCGCGGCGGCCGGCGACGGGACGTTCTCGCTCCAGCGCGGGACGCCCGTGCGGGCGCTCGACGGGCCGCTCTTCTACGGCACGCTGCCCGTTCGCATCGCCCGGGAGTTGCGACGGCACCCCACGGACGCGGTCCTCGCGCAGAGCCCGTACGAGGCTCTCGCGGCGTTCGCGGGTCGCACCCTCGCGCGGAGTGACACCGCCGTCGTCGTCGAGATCCACGGCGACTGGCGTACGTGGTCGCGCCTCTACGGATCGCCTGCGCGCGCGGTCGTCGCGCCGCTCGCCGACCGCGCGGCGCTCGTCGCGATCCGCCGCGCCGACGCGGTTCGGACGCTGTCGTCCTTCACGTCGAGCATCGTTCAGGATGCAGGCGTCGAGCCCGCGGGCACGTTCACCACCTACACCGAGTTGACCGCGTTCTCAGAGCCCCCCGTCGCACCGTTGCCCGACCGTCCGGTCGCGCTGTTCGTCGGCGTGCTCGAGCGCTACAAGAACGTCCACGCGATCGCCGACGCGTGGCGGCTCGCGGCGCCGCGCGTGCCGGAAGCGACGCTGCGGATTGTCGGCGACGGCCGCCACCGCGACGTGGTCGAGGCGCTCGTCGCCGACCTCCCCGGCCAGGTCACGTGGGAACGCCGGCTCGAGACACCGGAGGTCGTGAAGGCCTTCGACGAGAGCTGGCTCCTGCTTCTCGCGTCGCGCTCAGAAGGCACCCCGCGCGTCGTGCTGGAGGCGCTCTGCCGCGGTCGCGCCATCGTCGGCGCCCGCGCCGGCGGCATTCCCGACGTCGTCCACCACGACGAGACCGGCCTCCTGGTCGACCCGGAGCGGCCGGCCGAGATCGCGGACGCCCTCGTTCGCATCCTCTCCGACCGGAGCCTCGCGGAGCGCCTCGGCGCGGGTGGATATGCGCGCTCGAGCGAGTGGACGTACACCGCCGACGAGTACGCCGACCGCGTGGTCGAGCTCGTCGGCTCGGCCGTGGCGGCGAGGCGCGCATGAAGAAGCTCGTCGTCGTCACGCAGCAGGTCGACCCGTCCGATTCGGTGCTCGGCGCGACGGTCCCGAAGCTGCGCGCGCTTGCCGCTCGGGTCGACGAGCTCGTCGTGCTCACCGACTCCGCGGAAGAGGGCGCACTGCCCGAGAACGCCCGCGTGCGGACGTTCAGCGCCAACCGCCGCGCGCGCCGCGGGATGCGCTTCGAGGGCGCGCTCGCACGGGAGCTCGCGAGCCGCCCCAGGCCGAGCGCCGTGCTCGCGCACATGTGCCCGATCTACGCCGTGCTCGCGGCGCCGCTCGCGCGACCGACGGGCGTCAAGGTGCTGCTCTGGTTCACCCACTGGCGGAAGAGTCGCCTGCTCTCGACCGCAACGCGCGCGTCGTCGAAGGTGCTCAGCGTCGACGCGCGGACGTTCCCGCTCCGCACGCGAAAGCTCGTCGCGATCGGGCACGGGATCGACGTCACCGACCTCCCGTGCGTGAGGCGGCCCGAGGACCGCGAGCCGTTCACCCTGCTCGCCCTCGGCCGGACCTCGCCGGCGAAGGGGCTCGTCACGATCCTCAGGGCCGTCGAGCAGGTGCCGGAGGTCCGGCTGCGGATCGTCGGCCCGAGCCTCACGGACGAGGAGCGGATGCACCGCATGGCGCTCGAGCGGCTCGTGATCGACCTCGGGCTGATCGACCGGGTCGACGTCACGGGCCCGGTCCCGCGTCATTCCGTGCCGTCGCTGTACGCGGACGTCGACGCGCTCGTCAACGACATGCGCGAGGGCGCGGCCGACAAGGTCGTCTACGAGGCCGCCGCCACATGCCTGCCGGTGATCGCCTCGAATCACGCCTTCGACACGCTCCTCCCGGAGCGTCTGCGCTTCGAGCACGGCGATCCCGAGAGCCTCGCGGACGCGATCCGCTTCGTGCTCGAGGCGGACCGCCAGGCGCTCGGCAGGACACTCCACGGAACCGTGCTCCGCGAGCACTCCGTCGAGACGTGGGCCGACCGCGTCGTCGAGCTCGCTGAGTGAAGCGCGCGTTCCTGGGGCGGCGCTCGCGGTGCGGGGCCGGAGGGCACAGTACGCGAGGTACGGGCCCGGAAGGCACCGTGCCGCGGGCGGCGTCAGGCGGCCGCGGAGCCCGGCTCCGCCGGGCGGGAGCGGCC
>Ga0081455_10006290_pt1 | contig 12768 bp, 12 predicted proteins | sample TabmetS3T2R1_FD_70207 | JGI IMG/M metagenome (GOLD analysis project Ga0081455, IMG submission 70207) | Tabebuia heterophylla rhizosphere microbial communities from the University of Puerto Rico - S3T2R1 | ecosystem: Host-associated > Plants > Roots > Rhizosphere ... | reverse complement strand
CAGCCAGTAGACCAGATCGGAACCGGTAAAGCGCCCGCGCCCGCGCATGTTCAACATCGCGGCGATAGCGTTTCTCGATGAACGGTCGTACCCGTCTTGAATGTCCGCTATTGGCCCAAAGCAGACATGCGCTTGTGCACTGCATATGTCCGCTTATGACCCAAAGCGGACATTGACCGCTGCTTCCAATCCGTTGGCGCGGAGTAGGCACTGCATTGCAGCAAAACGAAACGCTTAGTTTTTGTCTACGCGATGCCATTTTGGCATTCAGCAAGCGTTGCCGAAACAATGATGCACCACGGTCATAGTGAAATGATAGGATTGGGAATTGCCGGTGGGTGTTTCGATTAGGGTGACACTCTAATGGATATGGATGACCCAAACACTCGCGGGGTGGCGATTGGTTTAATCATCCTGACATTCGTGCTTGCTGTGGGCCTCTGTTGTGAGGTGTTGCTACGCATGTGATGGCGTTGGCCCTAGGTCCAACATCAATAATCTGCAAGCCACGCTAAGACCGAGGAGCAAGTGGTCTCTTAATCCCCGCCTCTAACAACTTGACCCGTAACGTCCTCCACCGTTGCGGGCCTTTTCGAAAATCGATTGTTATGGCCGGTCCGTGAATCGCGAAAGATGCGAGCTATGGGGAAAGATTGCGCGCTCGGCCAGGTCGAACTCGAAATACTCTGTCACGAATTTTCTGACGAAGCATTGGAAATTCAGGCGGTTCCAGAGGGCGACCAACCGATGCGCAACACCACCCTTTATTACAATTACTGCACGGCAGTGTTTTTTTTGTCCTGGTCCGTAAGGCGTCCATCCATTGCGGGCCACATGTTTTTTGGGCTTTAGCTGGCCGAAGGGACGGCAAGCTTGCATCAAAAGCAGAGCGACTTTTTGTCTCCCGCGAATAGCTATTGCCGTCACGTCAGCTAACTGCGATGAATGAAGTGTGTCACCACGCAAGATAGTCCCCCCAAACAGCTGAACAAGAACCGCGAGCGGCCACGCTTTTCGCCGAACGACATCGTGCGTGCAATAGAAGGTGTCGAAGCTGCTGGCCTGGAGATTTATAGCGTTGAGATAACCCCAAGCGGCGCAATCAACATCCGCACTTCGCCGCTCCCGGAAACGCCCGCTGCTTCACCAATCGATATGGCCGCTAAATCTTTAAGGGATCTTCGGATAGCGGAGATCGAAAAGCTGGATGCGCAGCTCAAGGATGGAAAAAGTTGAATTATACCGAGCGAAAGTGAAGATCTCGTTCAAGTATGAGGGCAAAGGCTAACTCCAATCGACGTTGTCTGTTCTAGGACCACTGCTTACACCCACATTGCTCGCCCGCGCAGACGAATCGACCGAATGAGGCCGGCGGTCAAAAGTCCGCAGAGCGCCGTGAAAAGCTTACGGCGGCCCGACACCGATGGGTCAAAAGCGAACGGGCACGTCGTGGCGAGAAAGATTGAGTCAATGAACCCGCGTGGCGAGGCAACCGATGCATTTGGACGTGGGTCCCAACGACACGGTAGTTCGCGTCACTACAAGCCAGGTGGACCGGTTAGATGAATCGCCGGACTTTGCTTACCTCTGCTGTGACTCTTTTTATCGGGCAGCGGCTTCGCTACCCCGCATGGATCAATCCGGCTGAGGCGCAAAGAGCCGATGCGGCTCGGCGCCACGGCATAGCCAATTTCAGCGATCTGAAATATCCGGCCGACTTCAAACATTTCGACTACGTCAATGCTAGGGCGCCAAAAGGTGGCACAGCGTCGCAAATCGCGGTCGGGACCTTCAATAACTTTAATGTTGTCGTTGCGGGCGTCAAAGGCTCCCTCGTCCAGGGAATCGACCAAATCTATGACACCCTCTTGGTGCAGTCGCTCGACGAAGTCTCGAGTGCCTATGGCCTCCTTGCTGAATCCGTAAGCTATCCTGACGACTTCTCCTCTGTGACCTTTCGCCTGCGCCCTGAAGCGAAATGGCGGGACGGCACGCCAGTCACCCCGGATGACGTTATTTTCTCGTTCAATGCATTCAAGAAGTTTAGTCCGCAAGCCGGCGCAAATTACCGTCACGTCGTCAAGGCAGAAAAAATCGGCGACTTCGAAGTTAGCTTTACATTCGATGAAGCGGGCGCCCGCGATCTTCCGCAGATTGTCGGTCAGTTGACTGTGCTGCCAAAGCACTGGTGGGAAGACGAGTCCGGCGAGAAGCGTAACATTGGCGACACCACGCTCGAAATGCCACTCGGCAGCGGTCCATATAGGATCAAGGATTTTTCGCCAGCCCGCAATATCGTCTATGAGCGCGTCAAGGATTATTGGGGCAGAAACCTGAACGTCAATATTGGTCGAAACAATTTTGACGAGCTGAGATATGAATACTTCCGCGACGCCACGGTTGCAATCGAAGCCTTCAAGAAGGATCTGGTCGGTTGGCGCACGGAGAACAGTGCCAAGAACTGGGCAACCGCTTACGATTTTCCTGCGGTCAGCGAAAAGCGTGTGATCCTTGAGGATTTTCCAATAAACAATGTCGGCCTGATGCAGGCCTTCGCATTCAACCTTCGGCGAAGCAAATTTAAGGATCCGCGCGTCCGGCTCGCCTTCAACTATGCGTTCGACTTCGAGGACCTGAACAGGATGATCTTTTACGGCCAATACAAGCGCATCAACAGTTACTTCTGGGGCACTGAACTCGCGGCAACGGGGCTTCCAACTGGTCGGGAGCTCGAGCTGCTCGAAACGGTGCGCGACAACATACCACCCGAGGTCTTTACCAAGCCCTATTCCAATCCGGTCGGTGGTGATTCAATGGCCGTCCGAAATAATTTTCGTGAGGCCTTACGGCTCTTCAGGGAATCTGGCTACGACGTGCGCAATCAGAAACTGGTCAATTCAAAGACGGGCGAACAATTTGAGGTGGAACTGCTCGCGAATGCACCTCTCTTCGAGAGAGTCTTCCTGTTCTGCAAGCGCTTGCTGGAGCGCCTAGGCATGGCCGTCTCGGTGCGGACGGTCGACGCGGCCCACTACGCTAGTCGGCTGCGCAAGTGGGATTTCGATATTATCACATTTGCCTGGGGGGTATCGCTTTTGCCCGGAAAAGAGCTGCGAGGTTATTGGGGCTCATTGGCGGCGGACCAGGCAGGATCGGAAAATATCGTCGGTATCAAGAATCCGGCAGTCGATGACATGATAAGAAATGTTATCGCGGCGAAGACCTACAATGACCTGGTAGCGGCGACCAAGGCACTCGATCGCATATTACTCTGGAACAACTACGTCGTGCCACAATGGGGCTATGGCAAGTTGCGGACGGCACGTTGGAATCGCTTCAGTCGTCCCGATCCGTTGCCGAAGTACGGCACATCAGCGTTCCCAGCCATATGGTGGTGGGGTGCGGACAAGGCCAACAAGACCGGCGGCAAAAGGCAGACGCAACAAGGTACGTGATGGCCTCATCACCCCGGGGGCGCGACTTCGCGGGTAAGCACCTTAGCTCTCCTGATGCCCTGAGTCGGGCCTCGAAGCGGACATCAGTTGCAGGCCAACACATCCAGGGCACCCTTGGGCGGTGTGCCGCGCTCTCCCGTCCGCACTGCTCGCACAAGCCAACGAGATGATCGAATAAGAGGTGGCCTACGATCAGGTCCATCGGCGTATGTAGGCAAGGCCGGGCCCCCCGTAGTGACATCAATTCCGGAGCCTCTTCTGGGGTCGGCAAAATTTGCCGTCGCTTTGTGACCTACTTCACATATGGCATTCGCCGTTCCTCCTAGTCTGCAAACATGCAAATCGCGGCAATAGATTACTGGGCACTGGCATCGGCTCTCGGTGGCACGCTGATGATCGCGATCATGATCTGGATTGTTGTTCTGGATCGCCGAGCCAGCCAGTAGACCAGATCGGAACCGGTAAAGCGCCCGCGCCCGCGCATGTTCAACATCGCGGCGGCCCAAAGCGGATATCTCTAGTTGCACTGCACATGTCCGCTTTTAGGGGTAAAGCGGACAAACTTTGTGGCCCGCTCGGTGCGACCCCGTGTGAGCAAGGCTTTTGGCTTGGCTCGCTGCGCGGTTATACTAAAAGTCGTATAGAAGCGGCCAAAAAAATGGGAGGGGCTGCGGTGGATCATTTTTCTAACCACAACAGCATCGCTATTTTGGCGTCAGCGGTTACATCACCGCGCTATAAGAAAAGCCCATGCCCATGAGCAACGATGACGACAACGGGCACATGCTCTTCACGCGCCGGCGGAATTCGGAGGTAAGCAAAAATTTTCATCGGCTTGGATTGCTCGTTGCAATGATCATCCTCGCGGCGGGCCTTTTGTTAATGGCAAAGGATGCAACTGGCCTGAGGCTTTGGGATTTGATTCCATCTGACATTCCAATTCTCGCGGGTGGGATCGCTATCGGCCTAACCGGCATTGGACTGGTTTCATTGGCCGCGTACGGCATCATCCGTACGATAGGTTGGGCGATCGACAAGTCTATCTAAGGTCGTGACGTCCCATGTCCGCTATCGGTCCTTAGCGGACATTTCATCCCGGAGGCAATCCCATACGACACAAGCGCATCGGCAACGAGCTAAGGAATTCAATCGCGTCGGATATCGCCAACGCCAAACGCAAGAGCAAGGGGGTTGACCTATGGAAATCATCGGACTGGATGATCTCGATATTGTTTCCACGCGCAATCCAGATGGCACCCTTAGCTTTATCGTAAGAGGGTCAACCGGGATTGAGATAATTGAAGCGCAGGCCAAGTTGTTTGACATGACGCCCGCGCAATATGTGGCTGAGGCTCTCTGCTCTTTTGTCAATGGAACGTGACAACAACCGAGCCGCGAATGATTTCATTGCCGGCAATTGTCGCCTCGATGAATGTCTGCTTTCGGGGGTAAAGCGGAGATGATTTTCTGACCAGTCCAGCCGCCAACGCTTTAGCTATTTTCTCTTAGGGCGACTGCGATTTTGCAATGATGGTGGTTCCCGAAGGTTTGCCCATCTCGTGTCAGACGGCTTACCGTTGATATAGCTGATTTCGGCGTTCGGCCACTTGCCGGTCATATAGAGCCAAGCAAGCCGACTTGCCGAATAAGGCCGACCATCAATGCGAATTTGACGGTAACCCCTCCCATTTTTTGCACCGGCTCTCGCGCCAACGGGAGCGCGACTGCCTGCGCTGACCTTCCACCGAAATATCCCAGTTGTAGGGGCGTAACTCAGGACTTTGCGAAGTCGGTTAGCGGTTAGCATGGGCAACCAAAAATATCTTTCAGACGCGCGGTAGTCATCGGGAAACCACTCCTGAAGGCATGAGCTTAACAATTCTTGGAATGCGACATAGTTCCTGTTCGTAGACTGAAACGTTTTGTCAATGGACCGCGAAGCCCGTAAAGGTCCGTTTTTGGCCAAAAACGGACATCAGCCGACTTAGATAAGAAGTTCGACGCTACTGAGCCCTTTTTGGCGGGGGCAGCGATAGCGGGTCCTCGAACACAGTTTTGACCAGGGAGTGTTCCGATAGGTATTTATGATATTGCGCCACGACCGCCTTGGCTTCCTTCAGCGTCGCAAGCCTCCATTGAATTTCCAGATTTTCGCTTCCTGCCATGCTTTCTACAATTCTGCGCTCTTCCACGAGCAACTTGAATTCGGTTGGCCGATCAGACTCTGTAGCATTGCGGGTTGCGAAATCGATGCGCCCGGTGGGGACCCAATCCCGCTTTACTACGCCTTGGTACGCCATTTGTTTTTCGTCTTGCCATTTTCTCAAGGTTTCTACCTTGGGCAAATATGTCAGCACGTGAGCCATCTTTTTCTCCTTTTTCCAAAGAGCGCAGGCAAACGGGCGCGCAGCCCCTAACGCATTTCTGTGATCAGGACTTAATCCCGCCGCCGACCCACACGGCGGTAGCGGACGCGCTAATTTAGAAAAGGCACTTAACGTTTAAGGTTACTGAGTGAGCTTAGATGTCTGCTTTTGCGGTCGCTATTGGGGGTAAAGCGGACATGACGTTTTGCAGCGCACATGTCTGCTTTTGACCCAGCGGCCACTCATGTGAAAGGCTCAGGCTGCGGGCACCACCCGCTCGAACAGATGTTCGTAGCGCAACACTAGCCCAGCCTCATCAACCACCAAATCCGCTTCGAACCCGCGGGACAGGCCGAGGTCGACGTAGCGCACCCGCCCAGGCCCCTGCCGATCGTAGCGCTGGCTCGACCGCGCAACCGTCAGCGCGGGTCCATCGATGAACGCAGTGTCGAGATGCAGGCTCTCTCCCACGCCATTAGGCGTCCTGCGGATTGGGAATGTGTTGCAGAAAGGTGTAACAGACAGGTCCGGCTCATCCGCGCCTTCGAGATCGAGGCGCAGAAGATCGGACGCTCGCCCCTCACGCTCGAGGGCGACGCCTTCTCCGACGAATTGAAGAAGACTTTCATCGACCGTGTCCGCGAAAAGTTCGGACAGCTCGACCTGCTGGTCTACAGCATGGCCGCGCCGGTCCGCACCGATCCGGTCACCGGCAAGACCTGGCGCTCGGCGATCAAGCCGCTCGGCGCGCCCGTCGAGATCAAGACCCTCAACACCGAAACCGGCGAGGTCTATGAGACCACCATCGCGCCGGCGAGCGAGGATGAGGCCACCGCCACGGTTGCGGTGATGGGCGGCGAGGACTGGAAGCGCTGGATCGATCAGCTCGCGGATGCCGGCGTGCTGGCGCCCGGCTTCCGGACGCTGAACTACACCTATATCGGCAGCGAGCTGACCTGGCCGATCTACTGGCATGGCACGCTGGGCCGCGCCAAGGTCGATCTCGACCGCAAGGCGGAAGAGATCCGGGCCCGGCTCGGCCAGGACGCGGCGCGCGTGGTGGCGCTGAAGGCCGTCGTCACCCAGGCGAGCTCGGCGATCCCGGTGGTGCCGCTCTATGGCACGGTGCTGTTCAAGGTGATGAAGCAGCTCAGCCTCCACGAAGGCTGCATCGAACAGATCGATCGCCTGTTCCGGACGCGCCTTGGCCCGAATGCCGAAGTGGACGACGCGATGCGCCTTCGGGTCGACGACTGGGAGCTTTCGCCCGAGGTTCAGAAGGAGGTGTCGCGACGCTGGCCGCTGCTCTCCACGGAAACGCTCGGCGAGTTGGCGGATCTTCCGGAATACAGGCGAGAATTTCTTCGCCTGTTCGGCTTCGGCATCGATGGCGTCGATTACGCCGCGGACGTGGACCCGCGCGTCGTCACGTAATGAGATTTTGTAGGGTGGGCAAAGCGAAGCGTGCCCACCATTTTATCGTCGGATTGCGTCTGGAACGGTGGGCACGCTACGCTTTGTCCACCCCACGCATTCACCCCGCCGCGATCTTCTCCGCGCGCTGGAACGCCGGGCGCGCCACGATGCGGTCGAGATAGGCATCGAACGATGGCCGCGCCGGCACCATCTTGAACATCCGCACCGCAAAATTCAGCCCGGAGGCGATCGCGATGTCGGCGGCGGAGAATTTTTCGCCGAGGATCCAGGGGCCTTTCTGCAAGGCGGCGTCGAGCACGTCGAAGGTCTGGGTCGCGCTGCCCCATGCCGCCGTGCTCGGCGCCACTTCCAGCTTCGTGTAGATCTGGATGATCGCCGGCTCCATGCAGCTTGGCGTGAAGAACAGCCACTGCAGATAGCGCGCCCGCAACGGATCGGCGATGTCCGGCGCGAGGCCCGTTTCGGGATAGCGGTCGGCGATGTAGGCGCAGATCGCGGCCGCCTCGCCGAGCGCGGCGTCGCCGTCCTGCAACCCAGGCACCTTGCCCATCGGGTTGATCGCGAGATATTCCGGCGCCTTCTGCGCGCCGGTCGAAATGTCCGTCAGCACGCGCTCGTAAGGCAGCCCGGATTCCTCGAGCAGCCAGATCGCGGTGAACGAGCGCGAGCGCGGCGACCAATAGAGTTTTATCATGGCAGAACCTTTCATCGGCGTAGGACGAGCAGCGGCGGCGGTTCAAGCGACATGCGGGTCGACTTGCGGAGCGACCTCGCTCAATCACTGCCGAGATAACTTGGCAGAACTTCGTCAAGACGCGCCGCAATCAGCGCGCGGGTCCTCTCGCGAAGCGTTGTATTCGCTGCGGCCGCCGCCGGCTCAGGGAACTCCGAGTTATCGAGCTTTGTGAGCGGATCCTCGCCCAGTTGCAGCCCTCGGGCCAGCCTCGCGCCAAAATTCCCAAGCGGGCGGTTGATCCTCTCGTAGGTGCTGCCGTCGAGCATGCTCAACGAAACATTGGCGAAAAGTTCCGAGCGCCTCAGGACCGAGCCAAGTCCGCGGCTATAAACGCCGACACCGTCCAGTGTGAGATTGGTGTTTGCAAGCTGTGTCTTGTACCTGGTCAGGACGAGATATCGTTCGCAGTTCGCGGTCGGCGTGATGCTTTTGACGATCGCCGAAAGGCCCTCGCGAGGATCGGGCAGGAATCGCGATGTTGGATTATAGAAAGGCTCGAACGCGCCCTTTGGATATGCGATCCGCCTTACCCCCGGATCGGCGCCGGTCACCGCGCGTACGCGCGCAACGGCGAGATCGTCCAGTCCCCATCCGTTGACCGCGACCGCGCTCTCCTCGGTCTCAAAGATCGTGAGCCCGAATTTCTGCACGGAAAAGCGGTCCTCGATCGCCGCAAGGATGCCAAGCCGACAAGGGCCGGTCTCGGCAACCGGCGGCTTCGTGGCGGCCTTGGCCTTCGGCGCCGCTTTTTTTGCCACAGGTTTGGCAGGTGGCGTTGCCGCCGGGTTCGCTGCAGGAGTTTGAGCCCATCCCACTGCCGTGAAGCATGACATGAGGATGACGACGGCAGTGATGTTACGCAACATGATCCGAAAAACGAAAGTTGACGACGACGAGAACAAAAACTACAGCGTGCGCGCTCCATCCGCAAGCAAGGCTAGGGCTTTGAGGCCGATTTTCGCCAGCGATAATATTTCATCACGCGGCCGTTCTTCGGCTCGAGCTCCTCTTTCTCGAACACGAAGCCTTCGCGTTCGTACCAGCGCCATGCCTTTTCATTTTCGCGCACGCAGCGCAGCCAGATTTCGTCGGGCATTTGTTGCCGCGTGAAGGTGAGCAGGCGCCGGCCGAGGCTGCTGCCCTGATAGTCGGGCGCGACGAACAACTGGTCGAGATAATGGTCGGACACGTGCAACGCGAGCATCGCCGCCAGCGCGCCATCGGCGTCGGCGATGTAAAGGCTCCAGCCCTTTTCCACTTCCATCGGGATGCGCGTTCGCAGCTTGGCCAGCAGGGAATCACTGGCGTCTTCCAGCCCGGTCGAACACCAGCTGTTCATCCAGACGCGCGCGATCTCGTCATACTCGTCCGATCGGGCCGGTCGGATCACGGGCTGCAACATTGCCAGGCTTCCAAACTTTTCGTGTGGGGATCGGATGCGAGGCGCGTTGCCCCCATGAACATGGGAGGACAACGCCGCCATGCACGGTGCACTTTCGGTCGTAATGGCCTTGTCTGCAACACCTCCGCGCGAGGTGCCGCCGCGGCCGCCTTGCAAGATCCTATGAAGGGAATGAAGCGTTGTTGACGCGCTGGATCCGCTCGCATCTGCTGACGACTTCCGCGGCCATCATGACCGGCCTCGCTGGACCGGCTCTCGCGCAATCCGCGAACTGGGATGCGACGCTCTCCAATTCGTATTGGTACGTCCCGGTCCCGCAATTATTGGCCTATGCCGCGCCGGCCACCGGTTTCTCCAATCCGATTCCGATCGGTGACCAGACGCTGTGGCAGCTTGGGCCGGCGAGCAACGGCGCCTTCACCGGCACCAGCAGCGCGCATCTCGCGATCGGGCCGGCGCATCCCGTCGAGAATTCGACGATCCAGGGATTCGTCACGACATCCGGCCAGATCACCATGCTGTTTACGCCGGCCGGCGGTGGCGTGGTCACCGTCGGCCTCGGTCAGATGCGGCTCGTTGGCGGCGTGTGGCAGATGGAAATGCAGATGATCACGGGCACGAGCCTTTTGATCACGCATTGGGCCTACATGGTGCCCTACGATCCCCTGAGCTTCACGCCGCCGCCGGCGGCGCCGGTCATGGCCAATTCGGTGCCGGAATGGGCATGGACATCGGGGACGCGCTGGCGCATCGCGAGCCCTTCGATGTTCGGCACCACCACGCCGGGGCGGTTCGTGGTGAGCGGCTATCAGAACGGCTATTTCTGGGGCAGCGGCGCCGCGCCCACCGGCAGCAATGCCGGAAACTTCACCCTGCTCAGTTCGGTTACGCCGGAGGGCAGGGTGCTCTTCAACACGCTGTCGCGCGGCAATCTCACGAGCCTCTATGGCACCGCCTCCGGCAATGCTTCGGCTGCGCAGATGCTCGTCAGCACCTACGATCTGACCGGCACGCCGAATGGGGGATGGGCCAACATCTCTCTCGTGCAGCCTTACGCTGAGGTGCTGGCCGGACAGAACAATCGCGCAGGCCTTGGCGCGGCTGTCGTGCTCGACCGCATGGCATCAACGCCGCTCGGATTGACCGGCGCGATGGCGCCGACCTTTGCGATCCTCGACAATCTCGATGCGCCGGCGCTTTCGACCGCGGTCAGCCAGACCTTGCCGGTGCTCGCCGGTGCGGCGTCGCAGGCGACCTACACCACGCAGCGCGTGCTTCAGCAAAGCGTCTACGGCCGGCTTGATGACGCCTATGGCCTGCGCACTGGTGGGATGACGGCAGAACAAAACATCTGGCTCAAGCCGCTCGGCGGCGTTGCCAGCCAGGACGGCAATGACGGCGCGCCCGGATATCGTGCGAGCGGCGGCGGCTTTGTCGCGGGTGTCGACGCGCCACTCTCGCCGCAGGTGGCGCTGGGTGGCTTGTTTTCGTATGGGCATCAGAACATCAGGGGTAGCGATCCGGCCGTGCCCAACCGTCTCGGCCTGGCTACCTATCAATTCGGCCTCTACGGCGCTTACGCACTGAGGCCCGGCACCGAAATCGATTTCCTGCTCGATGGCGCGATCAACCAGAACAGCGTCAATCGCTCGCTCTCATTCGTGGGCAGCACGGCCGTTGCGGATTATCTCAGTACGACCGGCCACGCCGGCGTTGCGATCAAGCAGTTGATCCCGGTGCAGGATGGATTTTCGATTCTGCCGTCGCTGCGGCTCGACTACGCCCAAGTGCGCGCCGATTCCTACCGCGAAAGCGGCGCGGGAGGCTTGAACCTCAACGTCGATTCGCAACTCTATCGCGAGCTGATGCTGAGCGCGGGCGTGAAGGCCTCGTATCGGATCGCCAATCGCACCTGGCTCACCGCAGATGGCGCAGCCGGCTACAACCTTCTCAATAACCGGCTGCAGATATCGGCGACGTTTGCGGCCGGCGGCGACAGCTTCGTTACCACAGCGTTCAGCCAGTCGCCCTGGCTCTATTCGGCCGGCCTCGGACTAACCTCGCAGTGGACGGAAAATATTGACCTCAGCACGCGCTATGGCGTGCAAACCAGTCCTTCCGGTTTTCTCAACCAGACCGGATCGTTCACCCTCAGGGTCAAACTTTAGCACCATCACGCCCGCGCTTTCCGCGATGCCGATTGCGCCTCGCGCTGTTCGCGCAGCGCGTCGGCCGCAAGGCAAATCACTTCGGAGATCTGCTGGAGCTGCCCGGCCAGCGGACTGGTCTTGCGCCAGACCATGCCGATGGTGCGCACCGGCTGCGGGTTCTTGAAGCGGGCGACGGAGACTGACGCCGAGCGTGTCTCGACGCCCACGGCCATCTCCGGAATCAGGGTGACGCCGATGCCGGCGCCGACCATCTGGACCAGCGTCGACAGCGAGCTTGCGTCCAGCACCTCGCGCGGCGGCGAGGATTGCATGTTGCAGAACGACAGCGCCTGGTCGCGAAAACAGTGTCCCTCTTCGAGCAGCAACAGCCGCATTTCGCGTAAGCTGTCGTGGCTCGGCACCGGTGTGCCTTCATCCCAGCCCGGCCGCACCAGCAGAAAGGTCTCCGAAAAACAGGCAACCTCGGTCAATGATGGTTCCGATACCGGCAGCGCAACGATCGCGGTATCCAGCCGGCCTTCGGTGACCTCCTTGATCAGCCGCGGCGTCAGCGTCTCGCGGACGTGAATGTCGAGTTCCGGATGCATGCGCGCGAGGTTCTCGATCACCTTCGGCAGCAGATAGGGCGCAATCGTCGGGATCATGCCGATGCGCAGGCGGCCCGCCAGCCGGTCGCGCGATGCACGCGCGAAATCGCCGAGTTCATCGACCGAGCGCAGGATTTCGCGCACCCGCTGGACGATTTCCTCGCCGAACTTCGTCAGCGTCACCTGCCGCGCGCTTCGCTCCAGCAGCACGCCGCCGAGGACTTCCTCCATTTCCTTGATCTGCATCGACAGCGCCGGCTGCGAGATCGCGCAGGCGTCGGCCGCGCGCCCGAAATGGCCGTGACGCGCCAGCGCGTCGAAATAGCGAAGCTGCCGGAGACTTATCTGGAGCATCAGAATATCTTATCGCATCGATCATTAAAATCAACTTCACCTGATGGATCGCGCTGCTTAGATTGCCTCCAATTCCAAACAGGGGCGGTCCCTCAGGAGGCAATCATGGACGATAAAACAAAATGCCCGTTCACGGGCTCGCACGGACATATGAACCGCGACTGGTGGCCGGACGCGCTGGACGTTTCGGTTCTGCACCGCAATTCCGCCCTGTCCGACCCGATGGGAGAGGCGTTCGACTACGCCAAGGAGTTCAAGAC
>Ga0081455_10006289_pt1 | contig 12770 bp, 9 predicted proteins | sample TabmetS3T2R1_FD_70207 | JGI IMG/M metagenome (GOLD analysis project Ga0081455, IMG submission 70207) | Tabebuia heterophylla rhizosphere microbial communities from the University of Puerto Rico - S3T2R1 | ecosystem: Host-associated > Plants > Roots > Rhizosphere ... | reverse complement strand
GGAAGCGGACAGGTCCCGCGAACCATCTGATCGGATTGCTTGGGATCAACTCCAAGGCGGAATGACACGGTAACGGTTTGATCAAACTTCGTCGGCGGAAATTTTTTCAGCGTCGAGACAGCCTCATGGAGATCATAAGCCTTTACCCGATCTACCTGTTGCTCCGCTGCGCGGTAGCGTTTGCTTCGATTTCTTTGCATGTAGGTTTGCAGTTCAATCGCCCCGGGCTCCTGATGGAAACACGGGGCTCCTGCTCAAAATGTTAAGCCGCCCAATCTGGCAGCGGACCGCAACGTTAGCGGCAATCCTCACCCTGTCAAAATCAATTTCGTCTGCTGACCCCAGCAGGCCCGTCAATCCACTGGAGCTGCGGTCTTTGCAGCGCCCGTTTCTTCAGCACCGACATGGGCACTCGGGGGCCCATTCCTAATGATTTTTCCTTCTTTCATCACAAAGAATACCCGTTCGGTTGCGGTGATATCGGTAATCGGATCGCCTGGGATCGCAATGACGTCAGCAAGTTTCCCTTTTTCCAAGGTGCCAGTTTTTTGCGCGATGCCGAGAAGCTCTGCATCATTGGCAGTCGCGGATCTTAGTGCTTCGATCGGCTGCATCCCAAGATCGACCATTAACTTAAACTCTCGCGCGTTTTGACCGTGTGGAAAAACGGCGGCGTCAGTGCCAAAGGAGATCTTCACTCCTAGTTTCACTGCGTTGCGAAACATATCCGAACGCGCGACTGTTGCCGCTTTCGCTTTTGCCTGCAACGCTGGCGGATAGTTTTCGAGTTTGTTCATGATCCATTCGCTAGCCATAAGCGTTGGCGTCAGGAAGACGCCCTTGTTCTTCATCCGGGTGAGCGTTTCCGGTTTCATAAATGATCCGTGCTCAATGGAATCAACGCCCGCCTCAATCGCTTCCCTGGCAGCTTCATCGCCGTGACAATGTACCGCTACCTTTTTTCGCAACCGATGGGATTCATCGACAAGCGCCACCATTTCGGCGGGCGTTAGTTGGGGAGTATCCACTTCGTCTACTAACGAAAGGACCCCACCTGAGACTGCAGCCTTGATCACGTCGGCGCCGTTCTTAACTTCGAATCGCACGGCTTTCCGCGCGTCGTCGGGACTATCAATGATTCCATCCGTGTAATCCGGTTCGCGCCCGAAGAGGAAATCACGAAATCCGCTGGTCGGATCGAAATGACCACCAGTAGCGCCGATTCCCTTGGTTGCGACCAGCATGCGAGGACCGACGACTACTCCTTTGTTAATCGAATTGCGCAAGGCGACATCGACAAACTCGCGGCTCCCCACAAACCGGCTTCCAAGATCGCGCACGGTCGTGAAACCTGCTTCAACAGTGGCGCGTGCATGCGTCGTCGCAATGATGGCCTGCTCGGAGACATTGAGATCGAGCTCATTGAGTCGTCGCACATTGTAATCGCTGGAGTAATCCAGAGTTAAATGCGTATGTGCATCCACGAACCCCGGCGCAAGGGTCGCGTCGCCAAGATCGATGACTCTCGCGTCGCTTGGAATGCCCAGGTTGCTTCCCACATCGATAATCTTGTCGCCTTGAACGATAACGACGCCATTCGGAACCAGTGATTTCGATTTCCCGTCGAACAGGCGGTGGGCTTTCAGCGCGATGACGTTGTCAGCCGCCAGGACCGGAACCGCCCCAATAGCGAAGCTCAGGATTATGACAATTAGGCGCGACCATCGATAACACCCAAGAAATTTCATTACGGCATATAAAGGTTGGCGCGAACAAAGCAAGACCGCGCCTGAGACTGAGAAAGCCCGAACGACGAGCGAAGCTTGAATCAGCCAAGCAAGGCCACGCTAAGGTTTCCGCGCTTTTGCTGCACTTTCTGCGAGTCCCTGGCGCGCCAAGACAAGATCCGGATTGAGCGCGAGCGCTTGTTCGAAAGCAGCAGCAGCGCGCTCATGTCGACCAAATAACGCAAGATAGCGTCCGCGATTGACCAACATGTGGGTGTACGCGGGCAATACTTTAACGGTTACGGGATCGCCTTTTTCGAATCGCAACGTCCCGTCCGCAAGCCCGCGGATTCGTAAATCCACATCAGGCGAATCATGAAAGCCCTGACCGTCCGCAAGATTGAAAACAAGCCCTTGTGGGACCAGCTGATATTTTTGCGTGAGCCACCTGGTCAGTTCCCCGTTGACGGAGTCGGAGGAAATCAAATCGTTGGTCATGTAAACGGGTGCAACTCTACTCTCGTTGATCACCAGTGATTGAATCATCTCTAAAAATGCTGCGCTGATTCTTTGAGTCAGCGCCGGACTTCTGGCAAACGCGCCGGGGTCGCGTTCCCATTCTTTGAGATTTTCGACAAATGTATCGATTTTTTCGCGCGATCGCTCCACCAACCCCGGATAAGCGTGTTTTAAATAATCGAAATACCACGAACGCCGTAGAAGATTGATGTCCACGACTTTTACGTCCGGCCGCAAATGCTCGATTTCCTGGGCGTAAAACATGGGCGACACGACTTGCCAATCGAGCGTGAGCAAGAGCCCATTAGGCGCGATCGTCTTTAGCAAGTTTTCGACATAATCGTGCGCAATGAAGTATTGCCTGCGATTATTGAATGGCCAGTTCGCTATGAGAGCGAGCGCGGAAACAACCAAGACAGCAATTACCGCTGCCAGAGATGGTTTTAGAACCGGTAAGGACTTGGAAACGGCAACCCGGATTAACCATCGGATGCCGAGCCCCGCGGCGATAGCAATCGCAATGAACGTGGGAAGATAGTAAGCGTCTTTGTCTTCCGCGATCTCATAACTAAGCGCGTACGCCAAATCGGCGATTACAATAGTCAGGAGAAACCAAAAAGTAGTACGGTCTCGCTTGAAAGCGTCAGCCAAACCCGCGAAAGCCAGAACGAGCGACAATGGCAGCCACGCAAAGCCGAATTCGCGCAATGCCATTCTGCAGAATTCGGCAAACTGCTCTCCCATGATCTCCGGCTTAAAGGAGAAATAGACTTGATACTGGCGGCCGGTCAGATGCCACCATATTTCCTGCAGCGAGCGCGGGTGGCCCCAGTTAATAACAGGCGACCGCGAAGCTGCAAGTGGCAGATAAGCGTAAATCGCCACCAGCGCGCCAATTGAAATCAATGCAGCATAAACCAAACGTCTGCCGGTGAAGAATCTTACGCCTTGCGTTCGCAAAACAATAACTGCGATCGCCGGAAGCGTCAGTGCGACGGTCACATGATGAACGCCCAGGCCCACGCCAAATATCGCCGCAGCTAAATAAAGAAAAGCGTCATGCCCGGTGACTTGGCCAGCGTTCGAGGCCGTCGAAATCTCTGTTTTGTCTTCGACAATGTACCGGCGCCATCGAAGCATCAGAAAAAAAATAATGACAATCAGCAAGGCATTCAGAGCATAGACTTCGGTGATCGTGGCGTACGACCAAAGCGTGCGGGAAAACGCCATGAGCAATCCTGGTCCAAGCGCAGGGGCAGCCACCATAGAAGGAGTAACAATCCACCGATCGGTTTTCTTGGCGCTTTTCTTTCGTCGCTTCGCTGCAGCCAGATAGGACGCCGTAATGATCACTTCTGACACGACTAGCGCGAGCATTGCGCACGTGAGCGCTGCGAAAAGCGCTGACGAAAAATTGATCCGTTGCGCAACGCTCCCGAAGGGCACCAGCGAGGCGAGATGCGCGAGAATGATCCATAACGGAACACCTGGCGGATGTGCAATTCCAAGGCCCTGGGCAACTACGATCAGCTCTCCGCTATCGGTAAGGGTAACTGTCGGCGCGAGCGTCCAGCTATAAAGCAACAACGCGACGAAAAATACGGCTCCAGCGCAGAGCAACTGCACTGTCGCTAGCGAAGTTGTTCTAAGATTCGTTGGCTGCGCAGACTTTGATTTCGGTTCGGGGGTCGCCGCGGCCTGTTCAGTCGTACCTTTGAGACTTTGCGTGTCCTTCGAACGCCCGGGCGCCATTGCCTATCGTGTCGCAAACTCGCTCTCCTGCAAATCAATGATTCAGGAAAGCGTCCGAAGGCAAAGACCACTAGTCTTGAGGCGCAGCGATTGCGATCTCGTTTACCAGGCTCACTGTCCGATCAGGCTCCAACCGGCTGGAAGAGTTGGACCGTAGGCAGCGCTGACGTAAACGTTGTTGTTCAAATACCAGATCGCGGTCTGACGACTGGCTGCATTGTAAAGCAAGTAATCCGGACGCCCGTCACTGTTAAAGTCCGCCGTTGCCACTAACGCCCAACCACTGGGAATACTCGGCCCGTAAGTGCCTCCAATTAACGTTCGCCCTGATAGATACCAGATCGCTGTTTGGCGACTATTGGAATTGAACAACAAGTAATCTCTATGCCCGTCGCGATTGAAATCCTCTACTCCCGCCACGCGCCAGTTGACCGGAAGCGTCGGTCCCAAGCCGCCACTCTGATAAACGTTGTTGCTCAGATACCAGATCGCTGTCTGATGACTGCTTGCATTATAAAGCACGTAGTCCGGATAGCCGTTCCCGTTAAAATCGCCTGTCGCCACCAATTGCCAGCCACTGGCAAGCGTTGGCCCATACGCGCCGGCAATGCGTGTTGGCCCTGACATATACCAGATGGCTGTTTGATCGGTCGTGGAATTGAACAGGGCATAATCCGGATGCACATCGCGATTAAAATCCGCAACCCCATCCAAGGCCCAGCCAGCTGTGATCGTTGGCCCTAACACGCCACTCTGATAAATGTTGTTGTTCAAATACCAGATCGCTGTCTGGCGCGTGCCCGGATTACGAAGCACATAATCCGGATGCCCGTCAACGTTGAAGTCAGCTATTGTAGCCCTGGCAGCGGTCGAAGCTGTAGCTGAAACAGTAAAGATCTGGTTGGTATTCGTCGGATTCACCAAGGCCGGCGTGGTGCCGCCACCTGGGATGTAGATTTTGTTACCATTAACCGATGCCCAGATCCCATGCCGTGGTAAAGGCATGCTGGGCTCGCGACGCCAGCTGTTACTGGCAGGATTATAGACCTCCACTTCTGCGTTTAGAACAAGGCTTTCAGGGTCTTCCCCGCCGAAAACCCAAAGCTCATTGTCCACCACCGCTGATGCGAACCCGGACCGAGCGGTTGGCATCGGCGCTAGCGTCGACCAGGCGTTGGTTAGCGGATTGTAAACTTCGAGGGCATTTGTTGACGGCCCCACTCGACCACCGACAACGTAAAATTTGCCATTAATCACGCCGCCGCCCGCATGATTACGGGCAACACTCATGGACGCCTTGACTGACCATGTATTTGCAATCGGATCGTACACCTCCAGTTCGCGCTGGCTCGGAGTACCGGTGCCACCGGCAACGTAAATCTTATTGCCAATCACTCCAACCGCTGCGGTTCCACTATGCACATAGTGGCTAGAAGCTCTCGCGGCCCACGCGTTGTTGTTGGGATCGTAAGCAAACGTTTGCCCCGCTCCGGCGCCGAAACTGTAGAGTTTTCCTCCGGCCACGGCTGCGGCGTTATGATTTACCGCAATGGGAAGCGCCTGAGCAAAAGCCCACGTGTTCGTGGTCGGATTATAGACCTGCACGGTATTTGTAGAGTGAGCAGCTGCATCATAGCCGCCAACGACATACAGCTTCCCATTTAGCCAGCCAGTCGCGAGTTCCTGTCGACTCAGAGGCATGGCCGCTTTTGTTTCCCAGTTACCGCCATTTTGCGTCCAGCCCGTGGTGGCAAATATCAGCCACCACAGCAGACCGAAAACGAGCACCAGAGAATTCTGTCGCACAGTTAGACGCTTTATTAATTCCTACAGGAAATAGGATGTGAAGTTCCCAAACAATTTGAGACACGGGGAAATCGCTCCCTTCGCAAACAAATCGACGGGTGCCACGCGAAGACATTTGACCGTTGTGATCCAACGCGGTTTCGCTTCAATGCCGTATGACGAAATCATTTGACGCTGTTTGCGGCCTCTACTTGTGCGCTCTGTTTGCCACAACTTTCGCCACTATCGAAACGCTGCAGGCGCAGACTCCCTCGCCTTCACCAAAGCCGTCTCCACCCCAGGCCGATTATGAATTGCGCTGGGGCGTAAAAATTCCCGTGCGGGAAAACGTGGAATTGAACGCAACATTATATTTGCCGAAAACGTCGGATGGCTCGTTGTCCAAGACGCCGGTCATCTTCACACTGACGCCTTATATCTCTGATAGCTATCACGCGCGCGGCGCCTATTTTGCGTCGCATGGCTACGCATTCGCCCTTGTTGACGTTCGCGGACGCGGAAATTCTGGCGGCGAATTTGAGCCGTTTGTAAATGATCCTCGTGACGGGCACGACCTGGTCGAATGGTTTGCAAAACAACCATTTTGTGACGGCAAAGTTGCGATGTGGGGTGGTTCGTACGCAGGATTTAATCAATGGGCAACGGCAAAAGAATTGCCACCTCACCTGGTGACGATCGTTCCGGCGGCGGCCGCTCACCCCGGCCTTGATTATCCTTTCCCCCAGAATGTAGGCGTGTCCTACGACGTGCAGTGGTACACGTTCACCAGTGGCCGAACCGGACAACAGCACCTTTTCGGCGATCAAAAATTTTGGCAAGCCAAGTTTCTCGACGCTTACAAGAAACATGTCCCTTTCAAATCACTGGACTCCTTTATCGGAAATCCGTCCGTTAATTTCCAACGCGTCGTCAAACACCCCACACCCGATGCCTACTACGACGCGATGGTGCCAACGCGCGAGCAGTTCCAAAAGATCACTATCCCGGTCCTGACAATCACAGCGCAATACGACGGAGATGAGCTCGGTGCGCTCAGCTATTACCGGGATCACCTGGCAAATACGATTGCTGATGCGCGCGCAAAGCATTTTCTGGTCATTGGTCCATGGGACCACGCGGGCACCCGTACGCCGACGGATGAAGTCGCCGGAGTAAAGTTCGGACCTGGAGCCGTTATTGACCTTAATGATCTGCACCGACAATGGTACGACTGGACAATGAAGGGCGCCCCGCGGCCGGAATTTCTCAAGAACCAAGTCGCCTACTATTTGCTGGCAGCTGGCAACAACGGCGCAAATGGCGAGTGGAAATACGCCGATAATTTCGAAACACTGGTCGCGAACCCGAAAAACTTTTACCTCGATTCGAAAAATGGCGACGCCAACGGTGTTTTTCGTTCTGGCTCCCTTGGCGAGAAAGTGCCCAATGAAGGGTTAGACACATTCATCTACGATCCGCTGGACACCACGCGTGGCGAAAGAGTGGATGGAACCGATCCGAAAGAAAAAACAGCAGGTGTCGATCAAACGTATCCCTTGAGCATCGCCAAGGATGGGTTGGTCTACCATAGCGACGCACTTTCTATCGAAACGCCCTTCATCGGCTGTCCGGCAGCGACATTATGGGTATCCATCGATACGCCTGATGTAGATCTTTCCGCTCATCTGTACGAGATCCAGCCTGATGGCACGAGTATCGTTCTTTGGAGCGACACTCGCCGCTTGCGTTATCGCGACTCGCTGCGGGAAGCGAAACTGGTTAAACCAGGCGAAATCGTACGGTGCGACTTCAATCCCGGATTATTCGTTGCTCGCCGTTTAATGAAGGGCAGCCGCCTTCGTTTAGTCGTTTCCTCTCCAAATTCAATTCAGTTCCAGAAGAATTATTGTTCTGGAGGCGCGGTCGCTGAGGAGACGGCAAAGGACGCACGCACCTGCCACGTGCAGGTATATCACGATACGCAGCACGCAAGCATGATCCAACTGCCTCTCCGAGAGCCAACCTCTTTCCAAAAATAGCGAAAAACGATGGCTAGGAAAATTCGTGTCGGAATCCTATTCGGTGGCCGTTCTGCCGAACATGAAGTTTCGCTGCAATCGGCGAAGAACATCATCGATGCGATCGATACCAATAAATACGAAGTCGTCCCAATCGGTATCGATAAAAAAGGACAATGGCATCTCAATGAAAAATCTCGATTCCTACTTCCAGCCACTGAATTCGGATTACCCGAAACGTTAGAAGAAGGCGAAAATCTGGCGTTGGTTCCAGGCAAGCAAAACGAGCAACTGATAGCGCTTTCCGGAAAGCAGACGCTCGGTCCTTTGGATGTGATTTTTCCTGTGCTGCATGGCCCGCTCGGCGAAGACGGCACCGTTCAGGGGCTGCTGAAGCTGGCTAACGTGGCGTTCGTCGGTGCAGGGGTACTTGGCTCTGCCGTTGGTATGGATAAGGATGTAATGAAGCGACTACTGAGAGATGCTGGCATTCCTATTGCCCGATTTATCGCCGCCAGCAGGTATTCCTTCCAAGACATCGATTTCGACGACGCGCGAGCACAGCTTGGTTTGCCGCTTTTCGTTAAGCCCGCAAACCTAGGCTCCTCTGTCGGCATTCATAAGGTCAAAGATCGTGCGGAGTTCGAGCGCGCGGTCCGAGATGCGTTCAATTACGACAACAAAATCTTGATTGAAGAGTGCATCAACGGACGGGAGATCGAATGTTCCGTACTCGGCAACGAGAATCCGATTGCTTCAGTCCCGGGCGAGATCTTGCCTCGTCATGAATTTTACTCGTACGAAGCGAAATATCTTGACGAGAAAGGCGCTGTCCTGGAAATACCAGCCAAACTGCAGCCAAAAACGTCGCAGCGTATCCGGCAACTGGCGATTAAAACATTTTCCGTGCTGTGCTGCGAGGGGATGGCACGGGTCGATTTCTTCCTGAGAGACGACGGAGAGATCATCGTCAACGAGATTAATACCATTCCCGGATTCACCCGAATAAGCATGTATCCGAAGCTCTGGGAGGCAACTGGCGTCTCGTACAGCGAGTTAATCGACAAACTAATCCAACTCGCAATTGAGAGGTTTCAGCGCGAGAAACGATTAAAAACCGAACGGGCATGATCCCTCGTAAATTGTCTTGTGGACGGCTAATCCTCAAAACATCGATAGTCATTGGCGCGCTTTTGTTTCCAATTACCCGGGCGTGGGCGGATGCAGAGATTGTCATCGCGATTCGTTACTTGCAGGCGGAAGGGACCAGCCACTCGCATCTCTTTCTGTATCGCGAGAATGGAAAACTGCTGCGGCAACTAACAAACGATAACACTGGACAGGACTCCGCTCCGATTTTTGCGCCCGATGGCAGCATGATTGTCTTCACGCGCGAAAAATCCAACGACGTCCACGAATTCTGGAGCGTTGACCCGCTTGGCAAGACCTCAAAAAAACTGGAGACTGCGCCTGGTTGGTATACCTCAGCAAAAAGCTCGCCGTATTTCACAAACGTTGAGCCAGAGGAATCGCCATCTCCAAGTCTATCAATGTCAGCCGCGGATTCTCCATCCCCCGCCGAAAAAGCAACACCTACGTACAAATCACCCGATGGTTCTGTCGAATTGATTTTGCGTGAAGATCCTAACAGCGAAGATGATCAAGTCGACGGACCGGGTCATGGGAAACGTTACCTGCTTCGTGACTTGAAAAACGGAACTGAGACCGAGTTCGACAAGATCCCGGGCTTTTACGGCGTCTTCGGACTACTTCACGAGAGTCAAGATAAGAATCAGCATTTTCTGTTCGAAGGGCCACTGCGACTGGCTTTTTTCGACTTACATTTGAACAGCACCGACGGTGATACAGTTTTCGCTCTCGACCTTACTGGCCCGCGTCTTGTTAGATTATCGCCGAATTGGGCGACCCCAATTCCGCTGCCCGGCGAAGCCGCCTTCCTCACATTCACGGAGAATCGTTACGTGCCTATCCCCGGCAGCAAAAGATCGGCGAATTGTTCTTACGTGGAACATTGGGACGAAAAACTGAACAAGGTTCGTTATGCGCACGAAAAATCTGCTGCGCTCTGTTACGGGGCATCAATGTACAGGCCTGAAAAAAATCCCAGCGTCATCACATTACGACGCGGTGCCGACTAATCGCGCATGAAAAAAAGTTCGGCTGTAATGCTTTTTGTCGTGTTGTTGTTAGGCAATGCTTCCGCTGCGGACTCGCTAGATCAACTAGCCGGCGATTTTTGGGCGTGGCGCGCAAAGTACGCACCATTTACCGGCGATGATGTGAACCGCATCGAGCGACCCGGCGGGACTCGGGACTGGTCGCGCGCGAGCATAGAAAAACAACGAAAGGACCTCGCCGAATTTGAGGCACGTTGGAAGAAGATCGACCTGGCACAATCGACAATTCCGCAGAAGGTGGACTACCGGCTGATCGGTTCCGCTTTGGCACGTGTGCGCTGGGAACTGGACATTCATCCACGCTGGAAACGGGACCCCAATTTCTATATCGCTCAAACGCTGACGGCATTACTGGAAGCGCTCACAGTTCCGGGTCCGTACGACACGGCGCGCAGCCGGGAAATTCTAACGCGAATCGAAACCATTCCGTCGATTCTGCAACAGGGTACTGAGAATCTCGATAAGCCTCCGGCGCCATTCGCCTCTGTCGCGATCGAAGCCCTCGAAAATATTCGGCCGCACCTGCGCCAAATGGCCGAAGCATTGATCAAATCGACAACTCTAAAAAGAGCGGAACTGAACAGCGCGGCTGATCGCGCAGCAGACGCGCTGGAGGGCTTCCGCAAAAAACTCCAGGAAATGGCGCCATCGCTGCCGAATGAGACCGCCCTCGGACGCGACGCGTATGTTTTCTTTCTCAACAACGTCGCTCTGATGCCGTATTCGCCTGAAGAACTTCTATCGATGGGAAGAAAGGAATGGAATCGTGCAGTGAGTTTCGAAGCGTTCGAGAAAAATAAAAACAAGGACGTGCCACCGCTTAAGACTGCCGACAACGTCAATGATTGGATTAAAGAAACAGCGGAGAAAGAATTGCGGATACGGGCGTTTCTCGAGGATCGCGGCATTCTGACAGTTCCTGACTGGGTGCAGCACTACACACTTCGAGCAATGCCGGAGTATTTGCGCGCATTGCAGGGCTTCGACGAAATGGACGATTTTACGTCCCCATCGCGGTTGAAGGAGAATTGCATCCGTTACGTGACCGAACCTTCAGGGAAGCTCGGTTACTTCTGGCAGGCGACAGCAGAAGACCCGCGACCGATTACAGTTCACGAAGGGATTCCCGGACACTATTTTCAGCTTTGTCTTTCCTGGAAACACGACGACCCAATCCGTCGGCATTACTACGACTCCGGCGCGAACGAAGGGATCGGCTTCTACGCAGAAGAAATGATGTTGCAGTCCGGTTTATTCGAGGACAGCCCTCACACGCGCGAGATCATTTACAATTTTATGCGACTCCGAGCATTGCGCGTGGAGGTAGACGTGAAACTTGCGCTTGGCGAATTCACCCTCGATCAAGCCGCAAAGTATCTCCAAGAGAAGGTTCCGATGGACGAACAGACCGCGCGCCAGGAAGCAATTTCGTTTTCGACTGCCCCTGGCCAGGCGATTACCTATCAGATCGGCAAATTACAGATCATCAAATTTTTGGCCGAAGCGCGGATGCAACAAGGTGAAAAATTCAATCTCCGCGCATTCCACGATTTCGTTTGGAAAAATGGCAATGTGCCAATCGCCTTGCAACGATGGGAATATCTCGGAGCGGACGACGAGATTGCGGGTCTCGGAAATCCGCTCGATAATCGCGGAAGTCGGCCCGATCCGCCCAACGGTTGAGTCGATCTCAGTCAGAGATTTCCAAACCCATCTGCCGAGCGGTGCCCGCAATGATGCGGAAAGCGGCCTCGTCGTTGCGCGCGTTGAGGTCCTTGCGTTTCGTATTCACAATGTCCATCACTTGTTTGCGCGTGACCTTGCCGACCTTGGTCTTGTTAGGTTCTTTGGAACCGGCCGCGATGTTGGCTGCCTTCTTTAACAAAACCGCGGCGGGCGGACTCTTCGTGATGAATGTAAAAGATTTGTCTTTGTAAACAGTGATCACGACCGGGAGAATATCGCCGGCCTGCTTTTGGGTCGCTGCGTTAAATTCCTTGCAGAACGCCATGATGTTGACGCCGCGCGGACCAAGCGCCGTTCCAACTGGCGGCGCCGGGTTAGCCTGTCCCGCAGGAATTTGAAGCTTAATCTCAGCTACTTTTTCTTTTGCCATTGTGGTTCGTTGAAGCGTTGAATGATTGAATTGTTGAAGGGGAAAACTAGCCGCGTTCGACCTGCCAATATTCCAGTTCCACCGGCGTAGCGCGACCGAAAATGGTAACGGAAACGCGAAGCTTTCCGCGTTCTGGATCGATTTCTTCGACGATTCCAGTCTGGTTCTGGAACGGCCCGTCGGCAACTTTCACCGATTCACCGACTTCGAAACTGACCTTCGGTTTCACTTTTTCTTCGCGCTCTTTCATTTGCGCGAGCATACTGTCCACCTCCGACTGCCGCATCGGAATCGGTTTGTCCTTGGTGCCAGCAAACCCAATCACGCCAGGTGTGTCGCGGATGAAATACCATGTGCGCCCGACCAACTGATTGTTTTCGTCGAGCAGGTGCATGTTAGCGATCAAATAGCCCGGGAAAAACTTCCGCGTGGTCTCGCTCTTCTTCCCTTTCTTGATTTCCGAAACCCGCTCAGTCGGAACAAGAACGTCATAAATAAGATCGCCCATCTCTTCTGTTTTGACGCGCTTCAGGATGTTCTCGCGCACCTTGTTCTCTTGTCCGGAAAGCACGTGCACGACGTACCACTGATCTTTGCCTGCGAGTGTCTGAGCCATAAATTAGTGCAACCGGGTGAAAAAATGGACCACGTTCAC
>Ga0081455_10006288_pt1 | contig 12771 bp, 16 predicted proteins | sample TabmetS3T2R1_FD_70207 | JGI IMG/M metagenome (GOLD analysis project Ga0081455, IMG submission 70207) | Tabebuia heterophylla rhizosphere microbial communities from the University of Puerto Rico - S3T2R1 | ecosystem: Host-associated > Plants > Roots > Rhizosphere ... | reverse complement strand
TGACGCAACTTCAGAAGTGGATGGACGAGGCGAAGGCAAGTGGAATTCGGAAGACCTTTATCGTCTTCCATTATCCGGTTTTTGCGCGCTCGGGCCTAGGTCCTATCCCGGCTCCCGATAACCCGCACAAGGTGATTGCGTCGTATGGCAAAGACATGGAGGTGATCGTGCTGAACGGGCACGTCCACACCACGGAAATCTACGAGGTAGATGGGGTGAAGTATCTGATGCTGGGCGGTGGGGGCGCGGAACAAGACCCAATCCTTCCCGGTCGAACGAGCATCAAGGTACCCGCTGACTATCCGCCGGACCTCTACTGGAAGGGACAGGCTCCGAAAGAGGAGTACAATTACGTGCTTGTCGATGTCCAACCCGGCCAGAAGACGAAATTCACCCTCAATCGGTTCAGGCCGTGGTCGGCAGAACCATTCGGGGCTGAGGAACTCTTCAAGTGAGCCGGAAGCAGGCGTTTACGGGAGTGAGGTTCTGGCGACAGCTCTTCTGATCATCCACGGATTGATCGCAGTCGCACTACTTGGCGCGATAACCCACCAGGCTTTGGCGGCATGGGCATCGGTGGAGGCGCGACCGCCTTCATTCTTTGGCCGCTTTCGTTCCGTGCCGTCCGCCTTGTTTGCAAACGCTGTGGTCGCTCTGTATGTGGCCACAACGCTGTTGGGTGGGATCATCTACCTTTACTTCCGTGTGGATGTCAGACCCGAGTTAGAGCGCGCGGGTCACTGGCACGTACTCGGCTTCTTCGACCTCAAGGAGCACTTCGCAGCTATCGGATTGGCGTTGTTACCCGCCTACTGGGTTTGCTGGCGACGGCCGTTTGATGATGAGCCAGCCCAAACACGCACCGCGCTCACTTCAATCCTAGCCTTTATCGTTTGGTGGGGCTTTCTGTCCGGCCACGTCGCTAACAATATCATGGGTTTCGGCTCATGACGTCATCAGCGCCATTCCGCCGCTTTGCATTCGCGTTCGGGACCACGTTCGGGGTCTTCTACGTTGTCGCACTCGCCAAGGACTTTGCTCTCTTCACCGTTTTCCCGTCGCTCGGCGTCGTGCTCGCTGGCACGCATCACTCGCGAGATTTCGCCGACCCTGCGATGGGATTTCTGGCTCCTGCGATGTACTGGTACGGGTGGGGTGCGACCGCCGCACTCGGGGCGCTGATGGTCGGCCTTGTTGCTGCTTCGCTGCCCGGACGTTCGGCGCGATACGTTTGGTCGGGATGGGTGTGGCTAATTCCTGTGCTCTCGATGATCGCTTGCGTCTATCTCACTCTGCCTTGGTTTTGGCTCTGACTTGGGTGCGACTTCCGCAATGGGTCATTTTCGGACGTCTATACGCCCAAGCGTGATGTCCGCTTCGCTCCGATCAACAGACATTGTCGCGGAAGATGTCTCCAATCGCAGACCAATCACTTTTAGCCGTTGCTGGAGTGCGAGCTTTCTCGCACCCCAGCCGAGAGTAGCGGTTAGCCCCGTGCGAACTGGCGAGCCAGTGTCAGCACATGCTTCCACGTCACGTTCTTCGTCTTGCCCTGCATCCTCGCCACACCGTGTTTGATCACGACAGCCTTGATCGCCGGACTGTTATCAGCAAGGTGCGATAGCTCGTTGAAGTCCGCCGCGCCCAACTCTCGCAGCGCGGCCTGCTGACCCACCTGCACGACCTGAGAAATCGCACCGTGCGCCGCGTCGCGCGACACCCCACGCTGCTGCAAGCCGTTCCAAATAGGATCGTCTGCCTTGAGTTCACCCGTTAGGATGTCAGTCCCCAACTCAATCGTGGCTTCCTGATCCAGCCCTGAATGCATTTGGGACGCTGTGACGATATTATCCAAGGCCACGATCTCGGCGTCAGTAGCGGCACCTTCTTCTCGGATTCTTAGAACCATCGTGCAACACCCGTGTGTAACAGGTGCGGCGCGAAAAACTCAAGCCTATCAGTAGGCTATTGATCGTTCAGGGGAAAAGCTGGTGCTGCCAGACAGGATTGAACTGTCGACCTCTCCATTACCAATGGAGTGCTCTACCACTGAGCTACGGCAGCATGCCCGGTACTTAAGGGAATCGGCCCCAACGGGCTCCCACTAGGCGGCCGGTTCTTGCCACAACGACCCCTCTGGCGCAAGCACGCGGGCAGGCCGGGAAGGGACCAAAATCGTGAAAAATCGGCGTTGTCGCCGGCCAACTCCTTCAAAATGGTCAACTTCCGGCTAATCCGGTTCCCCGGAGCGTCGAATCATGACCGCGCCTTTCAATCGGCTCGCCGTCGGCTCGGCGGGCCGTTGCGGCAAGGGAGCGCGAAACGCACTATGTTCCGGCGGCAGCGGGCGGTGGGTTGGGGCTGCCTCTGTTTCGAGCAAGGATATTCGGCGGACTGGCGATGACGGGTGATCACGGCAAGGGTGCAGGGAAGACGGCCGCGGATGCGAAGGATTCACGACGGGACCGGCTGAAGCTGGCGCTGCGTGAAAATCTCAAGCGGCGGAAGTCGCAGGCGCGCGGGCGCAGCGATGCCGCATCTTCCGAAAGCCCCAATGCCTCCCTAGATGACGCCAGCGAAGAAAAGACGGGCCAGTAGTGGAGAGGGGGATTCCCCGATCGCTCGCCGGGCGGCCTGACGGCTCTTCGCACCGTTCTTGTTACTTTGGGTGGCGATCATGAGTGCAGACATCACGGCCGGTCCGGCGACCGGCGCGGCGGCCAACGCGTTTCCACGTTACGAGCAGACATTTCCGGCGCTGACGCCTCCCGAAATCGAGCGCATGCGCCGGTTCGGAGAGCTGCGCAGCTACGAGGACGGCGAAGCCCTGTTCGAGACCGGCAAGCAGGGTCCCGGCATGTTCGTGGTGCTGTCGGGCCAGGTTGCGATCACCCAGCGCGATGGCCTCGGTCATGTCACCCCGATCATCGACCAGGGGCCGGGGCAATTTCTGGCCGAGCTCGGCCAGCTCTCGGGCCGTCTCGCACTGGTGGACGGTCACGCCGAGGGCGATGTCGAGACGCTATTGATTCCACCGGATCAATTGCGGGCGCTACTCGTCGCCGAGGCCGAGCTCGGCGAGCGCATCATGCGGGCGCTGATCCTGCGCCGGGTCAGCCTGATCCAGGGCGGCGCCGGCGGCCCGGTGCTGATCGGCCCGCCCTCGCTCGGCGACATGGCGCGGCTGCAGAATTTTCTCGGGCGTAACGGCCAGCCCTACCACGTGCTCGATCCCGCGACCGACAAGGACGCCGCCGACCTCGTCGCGCGCTATGCCGCCTCGCGCGCCGAGTTGCCGCTGGTCGTGATTGCCGACGGGCGGGTGCTGCGCAATCCGTCGGAGCCGGCGATCGCCTACGCGATCGGCATGATCGGCGAGCACAACCATGAAAAGCTCTACGATGTCGCGGTGATCGGCAGCGGGCCGGCAGGCCTCGCCACCGCCGTCTATGCGGCGTCCGAAGGGCTATCGGTCGCGGTGTTCGACTCGCGCGCGTTCGGTGGCCAGGCCGGCGCCAGCGCCCGAATCGAAAACTATCTCGGCTTCCCGACCGGCATCACGGGCCAGGCGCTGACCGGGCGCGCCTTCAGCCAGGCGCAGAAATTCGGCGCCGACATGCTGATTCCGGTCTCGATCAACTCGCTCGATTGCAGCCGCCCCGACGGCGTCTTCGCGCTGGCGACCGATTGCGGGAAAACCATGCGCGCCAAATCCGTGGTGGTGGCGAGCGGCGCGCGCTATCGCCGGCCGGAGATCGAGAATCTCGCGAAATTCGAAGGCCGCGGCGTCTGGTACTGGGCCTCACCGATCGAGGCCAAGCTGTGCGCGGACCAGGACGTCGTGCTGGTCGGCGGCGGCAATTCCGCCGGGCAAGCCGCGGTGTTCCTGTCCGGCCATGCGCGCAAGGTCTACATGATCATCCGCGGCGGCGGGCTCGGGGCCAGCATGTCGCGCTATCTGATCGAGCGCATCGAGGCGACCCCCAACATCGAACTGATGTTCAATACCGAGGTCGTTGGCCTCGAAGGCGATGCCGAGGCGGCGCTGGCGCGCCTGCGGTGGCGCAGCCGCCTCGCCCCGGAAGAGCACACGCTCGACATCCGCAACCTGTTTCTGTTCGTCGGCGCCGATCCGGCAACGACCTGGCTCGAGGGCTGCGGCGTCATGGTCGATCGCGGCGGCTTCGTGGTGACGGGCACGCAATGCACCCAGAAGGGCGGGCGGCCCGCCTCGCCGCTGGAAACCTCGGTGCCCGGCGTGTTCGCGGTCGGCGACGTGCGCTCCGGCTCGGTCAAGCGTGTCGGCGGCGCGATCGGCGAGGGCGCGCAGGTGGTGGCGGCGCTGCACGGCTTTCTCGCCGACAGCATGAAGCCGGCGCTCTAGGTTCTTCGAAACGCGCGAGGAGTGAAGCGGTGACGAAAAAGGGCTGCAGCCATATCGCCGGCATCCAAACCGTAACGCCGAGCGCGCTCGGCTGCGAGGAGTGCCTGAAAAGCGGGAGCCGGTGGCTGCATTTGCGGATCTGCCGCACCTGCGGCCATGTCGGCTGCTGCGACGATTCGCCGAACAAGCACGCGTCAGCACACTTCCATGCCACCGGCCATCCCGTGATCGAAGGCTACGATCCGCCGGAAGGCTGGGGCTGGTGCTATGTCGACGAGGTGCTGTTCGATCTGTCGCACCGCAAGACGCCGCATAACGGTCCGATCCCCCGCTATTATTGACCCGATGCAGACATGGGCTTTCGGCGTCCGCCTACAGGCGCTTCCACTCCCGAACGACGATCTGGAAATCGTCCTCGTAGACAATCTTTCCTGGATTCTTTGATCTGAGTAGGCGCACGGCGATGTCGTGTTCTTCGAGGAGAGCTACGATCTCCCACATTTTTTTAATCGACGGTTCGGCAGTGTCCTTGAACCAAGAGACTGCTTCTCGGCCCCAGTCGTTTTTGGAGAATGGCGGAACAGGAAGATGGGCGTTCAGCCACGCATATGCGTCCTCAAGGCTGGCCTGCTGATAGGGGGCGAGTCGCCCCCGGTCGCGAAGAATCCGCGCCTCGGTGATGATGCCCGTCAGCCACTGGTGGTTCTCACCGTCGGTGCCGACCACAAAGCGGATAAACATACTACGTCGCGTCTCCGCCCAGGCAGGGAAATGAACTGGCTATCCATTCGAGGATTATCGGTCCAATCATTTCGGAATGTCCGGTCGGTCAGCCAGCATCCCTCTCGCGTCGAGATACTTCAGAATGCGACGCACAGCGAACGGGACGATGGCGAGGAGCACGACAACATCCGGCACCAAAGTAGTTCCGAGAAAAATGCCGAGACCTTTCCACACATTGATCTTTTTACGAGGGCGAACAGTCAAGCCATTGACGATGCGCGGCGTTGTAGAGGTCGCGTCGTCATCGATTGTGCGTGGCTCTGACATTTAGGTTCGAGATTCCATGGATGTTGTCTCTACCATGGTCTCCCCAAGTGATCGCTCACAACTACGAAATCTCGGAAATCGCTGTATCGATCCCATTAGCTGGATAGATAAAGTTTAACCAAATGCCAGGGTGGTCTACGCTCTCGGCCCCAAGCGGACCTGCAAACGCGTCTGACTGATGTCCGCCTTCGGGGGTAAAGCCGACGGGAGGGCCGGACGCGCCATCCTCGAATTCATGAGTCCACGCCTGGTTCAATATTCGATTTGGCGCTAGCGGTGATCAATGGTGCGCTGCTCTCGACTGTGTTCGATCAATTCGCGCCATCATTCCGCGGCTGGTTGCCGATGGTTCGATCGGAGCCCCGAGCCTGGACGTCGTCGCCTTCCGACGTCCTTGAGGCATCCGGCGCGTCGGTTTGTTCTTCGTCCGCAGGTGGTGAAGATGGTTGGGGTTGATCTTCGCCGCGATTACCGAGGAAGCGCCGGTGCAGTTTTTCGCCATGGTCGAAAATAATGTTGAGCAGCCAGCCTGCGATGGGGCGTGCGATTGCACGAAACGGTTTGGCGATGATGAAACCGCCTTTGACATTTTCGATCGGGAAGGCCAATGCGTTGATCAGCGTATCGGCGGAAACGTGCCGGTAATTTTTCGCCAGATGCTCGGTGTTCATCAGCATCTGGATGGCAGGTTTGTCGCCTTCACCGTCGACCAGGATTTTCGAGGAGAACTTGTCGTCCGAGCCGGTTAGCGCATTGGCCTCTGCTGTCGTGATGGGATGCAAGCGCACCACGCTGGCTTCGGTTTGCTGGCGGTAATGCACGGCCAGCGTCAACTCGCCCATCTGCACCGCGGCCAGCAACGTATTGAGATAGTCGGCATCGAGCTCGGGCTTGTCGAAACTGACGCCCGGAACCATTTCGATGATATCGAGAATGCGGCCGAGATCAGCGGCCGCCGCGGCGCGGTTGGCAAGACTGGCGGCCAGGTCGGCAATTGCTCGGGAGGCGTTCGCGAACTGTCCGCTGACGCTTTTCATGGCGTCTGCGGCCAGGCTTTTGAGTTTTGAAAGCACGCCCAACCCCTTCGTGAATTTCCGGCATAGCCTAGAAATGGCGGATGAATACGTCAATTGGCGCATGGAGCGGCGCGATGAGTACACGCCCTGGATTCAATTCTTCAGCGCTGGCGCTGCCCCGGTTGATGACAACGTTGCAAAGATTTCGGGCATCATACTACTTTGGTTGATGTGTCTTCATTCACGCACATGCCTGCCTTGACGGCGCTGCACGTGACGCGTGTGGAAATTTTTGACGATGCGTTGTATCCTTTGGAACATTTCCAATGGCGGGGGCGCAGATGATTTTAGGGATGAGTTTGGCGACGTTCGTGCTGGTCCATGTGATCATCAGCCTGATCGCCATCGTTGCGGGCCTTGTCGTGATGTTCGGGATGCTCGGCTCGAAGCGGATGCCGGGCCTGACCGCGATCTTCCTGCTGTTCACGATCCTGACCAGCGCTTCGGGATTTCTGATTCCGCCGCTCGTGTCCGACAAGCTGTTGCCGTCGCACATGATCGGCGTTCTCTCGCTGGTGCTGCTGGCGATCGCCTGTCTTGCGCTCTACGGCATGAAGCTCAACGGCGCCTGGCGCTGGATCTACGCGCTGACCGCGTTGGTCTCGCTCTATCTCAACGTCTTCGTGCTGGTGATCCAGTCGTTCCTGAAAGTCCCGGCGCTGCATGCGCTGGCGCCGAGCGTCCCGCCGGCCGAGCCGCCGTTCGCCGTCGTGCAGGGCATCGTGCTGGTGTTCTTCGTCGTCGTCATCATCGGTGTGCTCCGGCGATTCCGGCCGCTGCCGGCCTAACGCGTGCCCCGGAATGACCGCCTAACAAGAGGAGAATTCGAAAATGCCCACCATATCAACCAAGGACGGCGTCGAGATCTTCTACAAGGACTGGGGCAAGGGCCAGCCGATCGTATTCAGCCACGGCTGGCCGCTGTCGGCGGACGATTGGGACGCGCAGATGCTGTTCTTCCTGAACAACGGTTTTCGCGTTATCGCCCATGACCGCCGCGGCCATGGCCGCTCCAGCCAGGTGGCCGACGGCCACGACATGGACCATTATGCCGACGACCTCGCGGCGCTGACCGCGCATCTCGATCTCAAGGGCGCCGTTCACGTCGGCCATTCCACCGGCGGCGGCGAGGTGGTGCATTACATCGCCCGCCACGGCGAGAGCCGGGTGGCGAAGGCGGCGATCCTTAGCGCAGTGCCGCCGCTGATGGTGCAGACGGCGGCCAATCCCGGCGGCTTGCCTAAGGAAGTCTTCGACGGCCTTCAGGCGCAGCTCGCGGCCAGTCGCACGCAATTCTATCGCGATCTCGCGGCCGGTCCGTTCTATGGCTACAACCGGCCGGGCGCCAAGCCTTCGGAAGCCGTCATCCAGAACTGGTGGCGACAGGGCATGATGGGCGGCGCGAAAGCGCATTACGATGGGATCGTCGCCTTCTCGCAGACCGATTTCACCGAGGACCTCAAGAAGATCACCGTGCCGGTGCTGGTGATGCACGGCGACGACGACCAGATCGTGCCGTATGAGGACTCCGCGCCGCTGTCGGCGAAGCTTCTGAAGAACGGCACCCTGAAAACCTACAAGGGCTTTCCGCATGGCATGCCGACCACCGAAGCTCCCACCGTCAACGCTGACCTGCTGGCGTTCATCAAATCATGAAAGTGATCCTGTTCGGCGCCACCGGCATGGTCGGGCAGGGCGTCCTGCGCGAATGCCTTGTCGATTCCAATGTTGAAAGCGTGCTGGCGATCTCCCGCAGCCCGGCCGGCGTGCAGCACGCCAAGCTGCGCGAAGTCCTCCACGACGATTTCACGGATTTCTCGAAGATCGAATCCGAGCTTGCGGGATACGACGCCTGCTTGTTCTGTCTCGGCGTCTCCTCGATCGGCATGGATCCGGAGCGCTACCGGCATCTGACCTACGACGTCACCATGGCGGCGGCCAGGACGCTGGCGCGGCTCAACCCCGGCATGGTGTTCACCTATGTTACCGGCAAAGGCAGCGATTCAACCGAGCAGGGCCCTCTCCGATGGGCGCGGATCAAGGGCAAGACCGAGAACGATCTGCTCAAGCTGCCGTTCAAGGCGGCCTACATGTTCCGGCCATCCGGCATCCAGCCGCTGCACGGCGTCCGGTCGAAGACACCATGGATAAACGCGGTCTATGCCGTCACTGCGCCGCTCTTGTCCTGGATGGTGCGAGCCACGCCGAACCACATGACGACAAGCGAACAGCTCGGCCGCGCCATGATCAAGGTGGCGCGCGACGGTTATCCGAAGCCGATCCTGGAAAGCGTCGATATCAACGCGATCTAGTCGTGCAATCATAAGGCCGGCGGCGTGATACACCGAGCGTGATGAAAACACCTTCCTTGCCGATTTTTTAGTCGGAATTTTCCGGTACCGACGCCACCTCGATAGTCAGAGCCGAAATCGGCCTGCTCTCCGACGCGTGGTCGCGCCGGAATAGCAGCGCGCATCCAGCGCGCGCCCAGGCTCCGCAATCGGGCGAACAGATCAGGAGCAATGTCATGAGAAGCATTTGCGTTCTTTGCGTCCTTGGTGCCGTTAGCCTCACGGGCACGGCGGCGTTCGCCCGCGGCGGCATGAGTTCTGCGCACGGGTCCATGACTGGCGGCGCCTTCGGTACGAGCGCCGCCACGCCCGGTACCAATTCGCTGGGTACCGCGCTTTCTTCGACCGGCGCGGGCCATCTGATGGAAGGACCGCCGCTTGGCACCAGCCCCGCCATCGACCGCGAGGAAGCGAAGGTCGACAGGATGCTCAATTCGATCTGCCGGGGCTGCTGAAGGCGCGACATGCCGATCCGATGCCGATGGAGAGCGTGGATATTGATTCGATTTAAATCGTCGTGCCGGGGCGGTCCGCAGGACTGAATCCGGAGCGTCGCGATCTGCCGATTCGGTCACTCCCGACGACTTTGCCGGCGCACCAACCCCATCAAATAGCCGCAAATGTCGCCGCTTCTGCCATCGACGCACGCGCTCATAAGTGCGTCGAAAGGGGGGTGGCATGGACCGCATTCGTATCGTCGGCGGCAGCAAGCTCAACGGCACCATTTCCATTTCGGGCGCCAAGAACGCCGCCCTGCCGCTGATGATCGCCGCCCTGCTGACCGAGGAAACCCTGATCCTCGACAACGTGCCGCGGCTGGCCGATGTCGCGCAGTTGCAGCGCATCCTCGGGAACCACGGCGTCGACATCATGTCGGCCGGCAAGCGGCCGGGCGACCGCCAATATCAGGGCCAGACCCTGCACATCTCGGCGGCAGACATCATCGACACCACCGCACCCTATGAGCTGGTGTCGCGGATGCGCGCCAGCTTCTGGGTGATCGCGCCGCTGGTAGCGCGGATGCACGAGGCGAAGGTTTCGCTGCCGGGCGGCTGCGCCATCGGCACGCGGCCGGTCGATCTCCTGATCATGGCGCTGGAAAAGCTCGGCGCCGAACTCACCATCGATGGCGGCTATGTGGTGGCGAAGGCGCCCGGTGGCCTGCGTGGCGCTGAGATCGAGTTCCCCAAGGTGACGGTGAGCGGAACGCATGTCGCGCTGATGGCGGCGACGCTGGCCAAGGGCACCACCATCATCAGCAACGCGGCCTGCGAGCCCGAGATAACCGACGTCGCCGATTGCCTGAACAAGATGGGCGCGCGCATTTTCGGCGCCGGCACGCCGCGGATCGTGGTCGAGGGCGTCGAAAAGCTGCACGGCGCGCGCCATACCGTGCTGCCCGACCGGATCGAGGCCGGCACCTATGCGATGGCGGTCGCCATGACCGGCGGCGACGTGCAGCTTTCCGGAGCGCGTCCCGAACTCTTGCAATCGGCGCTCGATGTGCTGACGCAGGCCGGCGCCCTTATCTCCGTCAACAATGACGGTATCCGGATCGCGCGCAATGGCGCCGGCATCCGCCCGGTGACGGTCTCGACCGCGCCGTTCCCGGGCTTTCCGACCGATCTGCAGGCGCAATTGATGGCGCTGATGGCCTGCGCCAGCGGTTCCTCGCAGATCACCGAAACCATCTTCGAGAATCGTTTCATGCATGTGCAGGAACTGGCGCGGTTCGGCGCGCGTATATCCCTTGACGGCGAGACCGCGACCATCGACGGCACCGCGAAACTGCGCGGCGCGCCGGTGATGGCCACCGACCTGCGGGCGTCGGTCTCGCTGGTCATCGCAGGCCTTGCCGCCGAAGGCGAAACCATGGTCAACCGGATCTATCACCTCGACCGCGGTTTCGAGCGGCTGGAGGAAAAACTCTCCGCCTGCGGCGCGTCGATCGAGCGCATCAGCGACTAGGGGATTATCGAGGATATCTGGGAATGCCGGCGGACCCGCTCAAACTGATTGCGCTCGACGCCGACGATCTCGCGGTGATCTCCGCCCATGTGCAGGATGCCCGCGTGCTGGCCGCCGACATCGTCTGGCGGCAGGACGAAAAGCGGCTGGTGGTCGGCATGAACCGGCTGGACTGGGAGCAGACGCTGTCGGGCGGAACCGAGCCGCGCCGCTCGATCGCGGCGCTGCGCTTCGACCGCGTGCTGGCATGCAAGTCCCGCAATATCGATCTGGAGCAGCTAGATGAAGTGCTGGAACTGGTCGGCATCGAATTCCATCCCGCCGAGCCCCCGGGCGGCAGCGCGCTTCTCTTGTTCAGCCATGGCGGGGCGCTGCGGCTGGACGTCGAATGCCTGGAATGCGAGCTGACCGACCTCGGCACCGACGATATCGGCACCAGCGACCTCGCCATCGCGCCGATCGGGCCGGAGGGGTGATTTCGGTGCCGTAGGGTGGGCAAAGGCGCGACAGCACCGTGCCCACCACCTCACCGCCGGTGGTCGCCATGGTGGGCACGCTTCGTTTTGCCCACCCTACGGGTGCCGTTTCCGGATGGGCAAGGGTTGACGGCCCTTGGCCGCCGCGCCATTGAGCATGGATCTTTCGATCTCGCCCAGAAAGCCGCCATGCCCGTTCGCCTGGATACCAGCCGCGCCGATTTCGAGCCGAAATTCAAGGAATTCCTCGCCGCCAAGCGCGAGGTTTCGGCCGATGTCGAGCGCGCCACCAGGGCCATCGTCGACGACGTGGCCGCCCGCGGCGACGCCGCCCTGATCGAGGCGACGAAAAAATTCGACCGGCTCGAGGTCGACGCCGCCGGCCTGCGCGTGACCGCGGCCGAGATCGACGCCGCCGTGAAGGCCTGCGATCCCGCTACCGTCGATGCGCTGAAATTCGCCCGCGACCGGATCGAGGCCTTCCACAAGAGGCAATTGCCGAAGGATGAGCGCTTCATCGACGCGCAGGGCGTCGAGCTCGGCGTGATGCCCGAGCTGACATTGACTCCGGACCTGCTCGAGCACTGGGTCAACGTCCTCCGCGCGCCGCCGCCGCGCGGATCGCGTCCATGCCACCGCTCGCCGTTCGAGCGGCCAAGGCGGCGGTCCTCGATGCCGCCGACCGGCCGCTGGCGGCCGGGCTGGCCCGAGAACGTGAGACGTTCTTCGGGCTCTTCGACACCCAGGACCAGGCCGAAGGGATGGCCGCCTTCACCGAGAAACGCCCGCCTGTCTGGTCGGGACGCTGACGCGCGCAAGGAGGACGGCGATGGAGCAGGACACCAACGGCGGCAACAACGTCGGTCGCGACTATGCGCGGGACCTGGGCGACGAGCCGCCGGCGGCGATCCGCGACAGCGCGCCCGACTATCTCGCCCCGATCGACGCCGACGCCCCGGTCAGCGGTCACCAGCCAGCCCCGGAGCCGACCACCTCACCGGCCGAGACGCCCGAGCAGGACTGGGGTCACGCCAAGGGCCTGATCTATCCGGCCTTCCGGCCGGTCGGCACGCAGGGCCTCTCGATCGAGACGATCGACCGCGATACGCTGGCCGCCCATTCCCAGCAGAGCCACGCCCAGCCGCTGCTCGACGTCGGCCCGGCCCAGCTGCCGGTCGTCTACACGATCGACGCCGGCGCCTACGACATCGTGGTCAACGGCGACCATCTCCTGTCGTGGGGCATCGAGCCGTCCGAGCTCCAGGACGCCGCCATACGAAACCTGGCCGCATGGTCGGCGAACGCGCCGTGGACCGACGAGGTCTCCGGCGACCGGCGCCTGATCAGCTCGGACACGGGACAGGGCTGGGACGCCGTCCGCATCCTGCTGCCCGAGGTGATCGCCCACGTGACTGCCGAACTCGGGCCGGCCGGCCGGATCCTGATCGGGCTGCCGGAGCGGCACC
>Ga0081455_10006287_pt1 | contig 12771 bp, 9 predicted proteins | sample TabmetS3T2R1_FD_70207 | JGI IMG/M metagenome (GOLD analysis project Ga0081455, IMG submission 70207) | Tabebuia heterophylla rhizosphere microbial communities from the University of Puerto Rico - S3T2R1 | ecosystem: Host-associated > Plants > Roots > Rhizosphere ... | reverse complement strand
AGCGCCAGGAGCCGGCCGCGCTCGTCCGCGTGCGCGGTGAGCTGGTAGTGATGCTGGCGCGTATTGGCTCCGACCACCAGGTGCTCGCGCCGATCCTCGATATAACGGAAGGGCCGGCGGTACTTGAGCGCCAGCCACGCGACGCACAGTTCTTCGGGATGCACGATGACCTTGTAGCCGAAGCCGCCGCCCACGTCGGGCGAGATCACCCGCACCTGCCCCTGGTCGATGCCGAGAAACTTCGCAAGTCCCACACGAACGACATGCGGCACCTGCGTGGAATAGTAGACGACGAGCTGGTCGGTACGCTCGTCCCAGTGCGCCAGGATCGCCTTGCCCTCCATCGGCACCATGGCTTGCCGGTTGAGCGAGACTTCCCGCTTGACGACGACGGGCGCGCCTTTCGCGTTGGCCTCGTAGCGATTGTCCAGGTTCAGCGTGAGGAACGAATTATCGTCCCATTGCTCGTGCACGCGGACGTCTTGCGCAACCCGCGCGGCAAGCGCATCGACCAGCACGGGAAGCTCGTCGAACTCGACCTCGATCTCTTCCGTGAGATCTTCGGCTTCGGCGCGGGTCGGCGCAACGCACATCGCGACGGCCTCGCCCACGAAGCGCACCTTGTCATGCGCCAGCGGATGCCATTCCGAGAGCTTGTAGCCCGGGACCGTGGTCGGCGCGATCATGGCGGCCGCCTCGTGCAGGTCCGAGCGAATGAAGACGCGCCCTTCGCTGCCCGACGGCTTCGCGATGCGCCGGATGCGAGCGTGCGCAACCGGGCTGCGCAGAAAGGCGACCTCGCTCTGGCCCGGCAGGACCATGTCGGAGACGTAGTTGCCCCGCCCGCGCAGGAAGCGTGAATCTTCCTTTCGGCGAACCCGCGCTCCTACGCCTTGTCCTGGGACGTCTGCCATGTGTGTGTCGTTATTTAGCAAAGAAAGCCCGGCTTAATGCAGGGCGATCGCATATGAACTTGAGCTCTCCAGCCGTCGTGTGGCCCCTGGGTCCCGGATCTTCGCTCGCGCTGGCGCGCTCGCTCGTCCGGGACACGAGATCATCGTGTCCCGGGCGAGTGGAGCGAAGCGGAACGAGACCCGGGACCCAGGGGCCAAGCGATGACTCAAGAGCGCTTCCAACCGTCATATGTTGGTTGCCCTGCGGCTCAGTGCCTGCGGCCCGGTCGCAAGTCCGTGTTCTGCACTGCCACGGTCCGCCACCGTCCATCAACCTTGCGCACGACCCGCATACCGATGCTGGTCCGCTCGGCCTCGTCGACATCGCCGTAGATGTGGAACCGGGTATGCGCGACCGCGATGTCCGGCCCCAGAAAGCGCACCTGCATCTCCGGCGTGTCGCGGGTGCTCGCGCGAAACGGCCCGGTGGGGCCGTGCAGGCGGCGCATCAAATCCCCGAACCCCTCGCGAGTCTTGGTCCATGCGCCGTTGACGGTCACGAACTGGGCATCGTCGACGAGCGACTCGATCATGCCCTCCGGGTCGTGCCGGCCCCAGGCCTCGTTGAATTTCAATTCAATGTCGCGGATGGCATCTTCATCGGACTTGGTCACGATTACATCTCCGGTCTTGTCGCGGTCCGTGCTTTGGACGAACTTATCATCTGAAAAACTATTGCGTGTATCGGATTGACGCAGAGCGGTGCTGCACGCTCGGTGTGCTCCCCTCCCCCTTGTGGGGAGGGGTTGGGGGGGGGGGTAGCGCGATGAGGCAGCGCTCGCGCATTACTGCACCACCCCCCTCCCCAGCCCTCCCCCACAAGGGGGGAGGGAGCACACCGAGTTTGCGGCTCGCATTGATTCCATTTCAGCGGGATACGCTTTAATGCATCGGCCATATCGAGGCCACGGCTTGTTCGAGGCCGGTGCGTCGGATCAGCGATGTCGCCCTGTCCTGCGCCTCCTCGTAGAGATCGTGCTCGTTGAGCGTGAGCACCTTGCCTCCGCGCATGAGGATCTTGCCGTCGACGATGACGGTGTCGGCGCATCCGCCGTGCGCGCAATAGACCAGGTTCGCGATTGGATTGTGAACGGGCTGCCACTCGGGCCGCATGATGTCGAGCAGCGTCACGTCGGCTTTCTTGCCGACCTCGAGCGAGCCGAGGTCCTTATCCCACTGCATGCAGCGGGCGCCGTTGATGGTCAGCATCTCGACCGCCGTCTCGGGGCGAAGCACCTTGGGATCGAGCCGGGCTTCATGCAGGCCGCCGACGATGAGAAACGCCTGCCGGATCGCGTCCAGATAATTGCTCGACATGGCCGAATCCGAGCCCAGCGACAGGGACAGGCCGAGCTCGAGCATTTCCGGCGTCTTGCCGTGGCTGATATTGCCCATGGCCTGATGCATGGACGCGCTGGGCGCCAGTGAGATCTTCACGTCGCGCTTCTGCAGCATGTGCAGCTCTTTTGCATCCACCCAGCCCATATGGAGCAGCAGCATATTCGGCCCGAGCAGGCCCAATTTTTCGAGCCGTGCGATATCGCCCATGCCGTACTTCAAATGCGAGGCGACGGTTTCGTCGCGGTTTTCGCAGGCGTGACCGATGATGCCGACGCCGCGCTTCTCGGCAAGCTGGCCCAGGCGGCGCAGCAGGTCGTCAGACATGGCGACCGGAACGCGGATCGAGAACCAGGCCTTCAGGCGGCCGTCGAGCGCGCCGTCGAACTCGGCGACCATTTCGTCGGCGCGCACGAGCGCCTCGTCGGTCGGCTCGAAGAAGCCTTTCGGCAGGTTGCCCATCACCGTCTGGCCCATGTCGAACACCGTGCGCGCGATCATCCCGCGCATGCCGCTCTCTCTGACGGCCTGAGCGGTCTCGGCGCTGAAGTAGCTGCCCGGATCGGCGAAGCAGGTGGTGCCGGCGCGGATCATCTCGACCTGGGCAAGCCGCGCCGCGCAGAGCGCATCGCCCTTGTCCATGTGCGCCTCGACCGGCCACAGGCGGCGAAACAGCCGCTCCGGTCCCGAATAGGCTTCGTCACCGCAACTGCGGCCCAGCTGCTGCGCATTGTGAACATGCGTGTCGAACACCCCCGGCAATGCGAGCTTGCCGCGTCCGTCGATCACCTCGTCGCCCGGTTGGGAGGGAAATTCGGAGCTCTTGCCGACTCCGGTGATGCGGCCATCCTGGATGACCAGCGCGCCGTCGCGGATGATCCGGCGGCTCGGATCGACAGTGACGAGATAGTCGATATTGGCGATGATGAGGCGAGGCATTGGTCTCACTTTTTTGAATCCGCCACCGGAATGATCTCAACAGACCGGCGATTTCTATGCAATGCTGTTCGCCTGCGGCGCTTGCAACGGGTGGCACTGGTGCTATCGGGTGCATCGTCCGCAAGTTGAGCGCGCCTCGGGCCACCGCTCAGGACTCTAGGAGACAATCCATGCAACTTCCCCGCCGCCGGTTTCTGCAATTGGCAGCGAGTGCGTCCGCACTCCCGGTACTCGGTCGCAGCGCAAGCGCGCAAACCTATCCGTCGCGGCCGGCGATTCTGCTCGTCGGCTATGCGCCCGGCGGCGTCAACGACATCGTGGGTCGGCTCACCGCGCAACTGCTCGCGGAGCGGCTCGGCCAGCAATTCATCGTTGAAAACCGCGCCGGTGCTGGAAGCAACATCGCCACCGAGGCGGTCGTGCGGGCAAATCCCGATGGCTATACGCTGCTGGAAGCTTCCACATCGAATGCGTGGAACGCGACGCTCTATCAGAATCTCAAGTTCGACTTCATCCGCGACATCGCGCCGGTCGCGAGCTCGGTGAAGACCTACAATGTGATGATCGTCAATTCCGCGTTTCCGGCGAAGACCGTTCCCGAGTTCATCGCCTATGCGAAGGCCAATCCGGGCAAGATCAACATGGGCTCGGCCGGACCGGGAAGCTCACCGCACCTTTACGGCGAGCTGTTCAAGACGATGACCGGTACCGACATGGTGACGGTGCATTATCGCGGCGATGGCCCTGCGATACCCGAGCTCCTCGCCGGACGCATCGAGGTCATGTTCGGCTCCGTCGTCACCTGGGCTCAGCAGATCAAGGCGGGCACGGTGCGGGCATTGGCGGTGACGGCCGCGACCCGGACGCAATTGTTGCCGGACCTTCCCCCCGTGAGCGAGTTCGTGCCCGGCTACGAGGGCGTCGGCTGGCAGGGGGTCGGCGCGCCGAGGGGCACTCCGGCGGACATCATCGACAAGCTCAACGCTGCGATCAATGCCGGGCTGGCCGATCCCAAATACAAGTCCCGGCTCACCGATCTGGGCGCGGAGATTTTTACGGGCTCGCCCGCCGATTTCGGCAAGTTCATCGTCGACTACACCGAGAAATGGGCGAAGATCATCCGCGCGGCCGGCGTCAAGGCTGAATAGCCCTCAGCAAGCGAGGTGGGATGCGGTGACGGCTCTGTTTCGCGCCTTGCTGTGCTGCGCTTTCGTCGCGCTCGCCGCGGCGGCGGACGCCCAAACCTGGCCGAGCCGCCCGGTCAAGCTGATCGTGCCGACCGGGCCCGGCGCCGCCACCGACGTGATGGCTCGCCTGGTGGCCGACGGCGCCTCGCGCACGCTCGGCCAGCCGATTGTGGTCGAGAACATGCCGGGTGCCTCCGGAATCCTCGCCCACCAGTCAGTCGCGCGCGCGCAGGCCGACGGCTACACGCTGCTGTTCACCAATACCTCGGGCATGGCGATCAACCCCGTTTCTTTCAAGCAACTCCCCTACGACCCTACGCGCGACTTCACGGCGGTGGCGCTGGTGTGCAGCCTCGGTCCGCAGATGCTGTCGGTGAACGCCGACCTGCCCGTCGCGACGGTCAGCGAGCTGATCGCCTACGCCAAATCGAATCCGGGCAAGCTGTCGATCGCCTTCGACAACACGGCCGGCGCCGCCGCGTTCGGAGCCAAGCTGTTCAACCGGCGCGCCGACCTCGGCCTGGTCGAAGTGCCCTACCGGTCCGCCGCGCAGCTGACGCAGGACGTCGCGAGCGGCGTGAACCAGGTGATGATGAGTTCGATCGCCGCCGCCAACGCCGTGGTGCAGGCCGGCAAGGTCCGCCGCCTCGCCGTCACGTCGGGCAAACGCTTTCCGGGCTTGCCGGACCTGCCGTCGCTCAACGAGACGGTGCCCGGCATCGTCATGGACGGATTCTTTGCGGTCGTGGCGCCCGCGGGCACGCCGGCCGACGTCGTGGCGCGGCTCAACCGCGAGATCGCGCGCTACCTCGAAGGCGCGGACATCCGCGAACGGCTGCTGGCGATCGGGCTCGCGACCGAGGGCGGAGGCACGCCGGAAACCACCGCGCAAGCGATCCGGCGGGAGCAGGAGCTGTGGCGCGCGCTGGCGAAGGAATTGGGCGTCGAGCCGCAGTGACGGCGCGGCACGAGCCGTAAGCGGCGGGTTGAAGTGCCCGGGACGCGTGGAACTCCGGAACTTCCATTTCGTTATCCCACCACCCGCCGCCACCGTTTTCGCCCCTATTCCAGCGCAGGATGTTCGGAATGCCGACCACGGCCGTGCTCACCGAGCCCAGCTTCCAGACCGGCGAGCGCGATGCCGTGGCGGCCATCGGCCTGCGCCATCGTCTGCGGACCGCGACCGCCGAGGCCCACGCCGGCCTCGACGAGCAAATCTGCGCGCTCGATCTGTGCGCTCGTCCCGACTATCGCCGCTTCCTCGAGGCCAGCGCCGCCGCGCTGCTGCCGCTCGAGGCCGCGCTGATCGAGGCCGGGGTGACGCGGATTTTTCCCGACTGGGAGCTGCGATCGCGCCGCCGCGCCATGCTGCGTGACCTCGCCCGCGTCGGCGGGGCGGCCCGTCCGCTCGCCGTGCCGGCTCGGCTCGATTTCGACGGCGTGCTCGGGACGATGTACGTCCTGGAAGGCTCGCGGCTGGGCGCCAAGGTGCTGCTCAAGGCGGTCGCGCAGTCATCCGACGCGGTCGTCACCGCCGCGACCGCCTATCTGCGTCACGGCGCCGGACAGCATCTCTGGCAGAGCTTCCTCGCCCTGCTCGAACGCCACGCCGAGGCATTGAGCGACGAAACCGGCGCGGTGAACGCGGCCCGCCGCGCGTTCGATCTGTTCACGGAGGCGATCGCTCGCACGAGCCGGCCCTCCGCGCCGCCCGGCGACCGATCGGCTCGCGCATGAACCAGCAGGTCGATCTCACCAATTGCGACCGCGAGCCGATCCACGTTCCCGGCAGCGTGCAGCCGTTCGGATTCCTGCTCACGCTGCTGTCCGACTTCACGATCTGCATCGCGTCCGAGAACGTGTCGACCTTTCTCGGCTTCGAGCATTCCGAGCTCATGCAGCGCCCGATCACGGAGGTGTTTTCGGAAAGCGCGGTCAAGGCGATTCGCACCCGCGTCGATTATCTCGCCGGCCCCGACGCGGTCGAGCGCATGTTCTGGGTGCAGTTGCAGGACGCAGGCAAGCGCTTCGACGTCGCCATCCATTTCTCCGGCGCCTACCTCGTGATCGAAGCCGAGCCGAGCGTGATCGAGCCGGACGTGAACTCGGGCGAGCTCGTCCGTCTCATGCTCGGCCGCGTCCGCAAGACCAGCGGGCTTCGCGAGCTGGCGCAGGAGGCGGCGCGCCAGGTCAAGATCCTCACGGAGTTCGACCGGGTGATGGTCTATCGTTTTCATCCCGACGGCTCCGGCGAGGTGATCGCCGAAGTGGCCGCGTCCGGCCTCGAGCCGTTCCTGGGACTGCATTATCCCGCCTCGGACATTCCGCGGCAGGCGCGCATTCTCTACCAGCGCAACTGGCTGCGCATCATTGCCGACGTCAACGCCAGGCCGGTTCTGCTGTCGTCGGCGGCGACGCACAGCGCCACGCTGCTCGACCTGTCGATGAGCGTGCTGCGCTCGGTGTCGCCGATCCACATCGAGTATCTGCAGAACATGGGCGTCGCCGCGTCCATGTCGGTGTCGATCCTGCGCGAGGGCAGGCTCTGGGGCTTGTTCGCCTGCCATCATTATTCCCCGCGCCACGTCTCGTTCGAGCGGCGCACCGCGGCCGAGCTGTTCGGCCAGATGTTTTCCTGGATCCTGGAGAGCCGCGAGCGCGAGGCCGACGTCGCCTACGAGACGCAGGCGCATCAGATTCAGGAACGCATGATGGAGGTGGCGGCGACGCACCCCCACAGCAGCGGTGCGATCGTCGATTTCATCGACGACTATCGCAAGATGATCACATGCGACGGCGCCGCGGTCTGGTCGGATGGACGCATCACGCTCTCGGGCGAAACGCCGACCGAGGACGAGGTGATGGACCTGATCCGGTTCATCAACCGCACCTCGCCGGGGCGCATCTGCGCCAGCGCCGAGATCGCCAAGGTCTACGCCGCCGGCGAAGCGTTCCGCGACCGCGCCGCCGGCTTTCTCGCCATCCCGATCTCGCGCGCCCCGCGCGATTGTCTGATCTTCTTCAGGCGCGAGCTGTTGCGCTCCGTGAAGTGGGCCGGCAATCCCAACAAGCTGTACACCTCCGGGCCGCTCGGTGCGCGCCTGACGCCGCGCCGGAGCTTCGAGATCTGGCAGGACATCGTGCGCGGCCAGTCGGCGCCCTGGACGTCGGGGGATCTGCGCATCGCGGAAGGCCTGCGCGTCACCTTGCTCGAGGTGATCCTTCAGCTCGCCGACCTCGCGGCGCGCGAGCGCCGCACGGCGCAGGAGCGTCAGGAGCTGATGATCGCCGAGCTCAATCATCGCGTCCGCAACATTCTCAGCCTGGTGCGCGGGCTGGTGGCGCAGAGCAAGGACACGGCGGGAACCGTCGAGGACTTTGCCGCCGTCCTCGGCGGACGCATCCAGGCGCTAGCGCGCGCGCACGACCAGATCACGAACCTGAACTGGGCGCCCGGTGCGCTGAAGTCGCTGGTGGAATCGGAGGCAGGCGCCTATCTCGGCGCGCGCGCGGGCCGCATCCACATGGACGGCCCCGACGTGGCGCTGGACCCCAAGGCCTTCGCCACCCTGGCGCTGGTGGTTCACGAGATGATGACCAACTCGGCGAAGTACGGCGCACTGGCCGATTCGACCGGAGACGTGGAGGTGGTCTGGAGCCTCGACGAAAGCTCGAGCCTGGTCATCGAATGGAAGGAGAGCGGCGGCCCGCCGGTGCAGCCGCCGTCCCGGCGCGGTTTCGGCACCACGATCATCGAGCGCTCGATCCCGTTCGACCTCAGCGGCGACGCGGAGCTGCGCTTCGAGCTGCTCGGCGTGCAGGCGCGGTTCGTGATCCCCGCCAACTACGTGGAGACGGTGGTACCGACCTCCGGCCCGGCCCGCGTCGAGACGCAGAAGCCCGCGCCGCCGCGTCTCTCCGGCACCGCCCTGATCGTCGAGGACAATCTGATCATCGCCATGAGCGCCGAGGTCATTCTGCTCGAGCTCGGCGCACGCCATGTCGAAACCGCGGCGTCCGTGACCGAAGCACTCAAGTCGATCGAGCGCGTCAAGCCGAGCTTCGCGCTGCTCGATCTCAATCTCGGCAGCGAGAACAGCATCGCGGTCGGCAAGAAGCTGATGGAATTGAAGGTGCCGTTCGTGTTCGCCACCGGCTACGGCGAGCGCGCCCCCATCCCCGCCGAGCTCGGATCGGCGCCGGTGATTCAGAAGCCCTATGTCCGCGACCTCATCGAGGCGACGCTCGGCAAGCTGAAGCTGCGTGCCGCTGCGGACAGGTAGTCGCGCCCCGGCCTCTCCGCAGTCTGGTCTCCCCTTCTTCCTCTCTCTGAGAGCGGCTACAGTACGGGCGTCGCATTTCTCCAGGGAGGGTCCGATGCGCCCGGTGAACGTCGTCGTCGCTTTTGCCGCAACCGCTGCTCTTGGTCTCCTTGCCAACTTCGCACCTCCTGCGAGTGCGCAGACGCCCGTCACCGCATTCGAAGGCGCGCGCATGATCGTGGGCGACGGCAGCGCCCCGATCGAGACCGCGACCTTGGTCGTCGAGGGCGCGCGGATCGTGCAGGCCGGACCGGCCGCCAATGTGCGCGTGCCGGACGGCGCCACGCGCGTGAGCCTCGCCGGCAAGACCGTCATGCCGATGCTGATCGACACCCACGTCCATCTCAGCCCGACGCGCGAGCTGCTCACGCGCGACCTGCAACGGCGCGCCTATTTCGGCGTGAGCGCCGCGCTCAGCCTGGGCACGGACAACTACGACCTGCTCGACATGCGCAAGGAGACCATTCCCGGCGCCGCGCGGTTCTTCAGCGCGGGGCGCGGGATCACCATGCCCGAGCCTGGGCGCCTGACGGTGCCGCACTGGATCACCACCGAGGCCGAGGGCCGCAAGGCGGTGCAGGAGCTCGCCGCGAACAAGGTCGACATCGTCAAAATCTGGGTCGACACCCGCGACGGCAAGTACAAGAAGCTGACCCCGGAAATCTACGGCGCCATCATCGACGAGGCGCACAAGCAGGGCCTGCGGGTCACCGCGCACATTTTCGACCTCGAGGACACGAAGGGACTCATTCGCGCCGGGGTCGATGCGTTCGCGCACGGCGTTCGCGACCGCGACATCGACGACGAGCTGGTCGTCATGTTCAAGCAGCGCCCGGAGCTGGTGCTCACGCCGAACCTGCCCGACCGCGGCGTGAAGACCGACCTGAGCTGGCTGCAGGGGCGCCTTCCGGCCGCCGAGCTGGAGAAGCTCGAAGCCGCCAATACCGACCGTGCGCGCGAGCAGGCGTTCTACGGCATCCAGGCGCGCAACCTGGCGAAGCTCAACGCGGCGGGCGTGCGCACCACGCTCGGCACCGACGGCAACACGCCGTGGGCCGCGCACACCGAGATGCTCGACATGGTGACCGCCGGCATGACGCCGATGCAGGTCGTCGTGGCGGCGACGCGCAATTCCGCCGAGTTCCTGCGGATCGCCGACGCCGGTACGCTGCAAGCGGGCAAGAGTGCCGACTTCATCGTGCTCGACGCCAATCCGCTCGACGACATCACCAACACGCGCCGCATCGCGGCGGTGTATCTGCGCGGCGCACCCGTGGACCGCACGCAGCCGGCACGCTGAGGCCGCGACATGCGCGAAAAGGAAGTTCTCCGCCGCATCCGGAAGTACGTCGACCCGTACCGCATCACCAAGGGCAAGGGCTTCCGGCTCAAGGATTTCGATCCGGCCGATACCGCCGGCCTGCAGATGGACAAGGGCGAGGCCAAAGAGCTGCTCCAGCGCGGGACGGCGTGGCTGGCGGAAGAGCAGAACATGCTCTACGCCCAGGACCGCTGGTCCCTGCTGCTCGTGTTCCAGGCGATGGATGCCGCGGGCAAGGACAGCACGATCAAGCACGTGATGTCGGGTATCAATCCGCAGGGTTGCCAGGTCTCCTCGTTCAAGCAACCCTCGTCAGAGGACCTCGACCACGACTTCATGTGGCGCTACGTACGGCACCTGCCCGAGCGCGGGCGCATCGGCATCTTCAACCGGTCGTACTACGAGGAAGTCCTCGTCGTGCGCGTGCACCCCGAGATCCTGAAGCGGCAGAATCTGCCGCCGCCGCTCGTCGGCAAGAAAATCTGGGACGAGCGGCTTGCCGACATCGCGCGCTTCGAGGACTACGTCACCCGCCAGGGGACGAAGATCCTGAAGTTCTTTCTCCAGGTCTCGCGCAAGGAGCAGAAGAAGCGCTTCATGGACCGCCTCGACGAGCCGGAGAAGAACTGGAAATTCTCGGCGTCCGACGTGAAGGAGCGCGAGTTCTGGGACGATTACATGCAGGCGTTCGAGGAGGCGATCAAGGCGACGGCCTCGAAGCACGCGCCGTGGTACGTCGTGCCCGCCGACAACAAGTGGTTCACGCGGCTCATCGTCGCCGCTGCGATCGTGGAGGCGGTGGCCGACCTCGGCCTCGCCTACCCGAAGGTCGACGCGGCGAAGAAGAAGGAGCTCGCCGCCGCGCGGGTGGCGCTGTCGCGCGAGCGGTAGCAGCGCCGGCCTGCCCTATGGCCGTCGCACATAGGGGCGCACGGGTTGTGGCACGACCGCTAGCCTAGTGGCGCCCGTCCCTGCTGTCGCTGCTGCCTTGTGGCGTTCCCGAGTTTGCCGTTGCCGGAAGTAGCGCCGGTGGTGCGCGGTCGTCTTGCAGACGCCAGCCTATCTGGTGAGCTGCGGATCGCTCGCGCGCCCCGGTGCGGGCACTCCCTGCAAGCATTCCTTTCCGTCCGCAAGCGCGAGGAATTCCTGCTCCAGGCGCAAGTGCTGCTCGCGTGATTCGGGTGATCGGCACATGCCGGCCAGGCGATGGTGCTCTGCCGCTATCACCCTGTATTGCGCTGCATCAACCATGACATCCTCCCACGCACGTTTCATTCGCCCGGATGGACCAGGACGAAGAGCGCGGGACGCTTAAACGGGTCCCACAAACCAAGTTTCGAATGGAAAGCCCGAACGCGTTGCTTCGGCGTTTCGATCGCCTGGCAGTCTGCGCCTTCGCCGAGACGGAGTCGAGAGGACCGTTGGTCACGCGGCTCGCCCGGGCTCGGCCTCGGTCGCTGTCCGGGATCCCGTTGAAATAAAGATGAGAGTCCACTTGCTGAATTGCCCGAATCTGTCGGGTGGCGTACATAGTGATTCGGCGGAGGGAGGGAACCGGCCCTTGGTGGTCGGCACGACGTCCGCGAGGCCGTCCGGCCCCACGATCCCGGGCGGCCTCTCCGTTTTCGCGAGCGGTCGCGCAACAGCCCTCGCGGCGGGAGGGCGCCGGGTCATTTCGCGGCGGCGGTCTCCTTGATTCTCGGTCGTTCGCGCCTGGCCGGCGTATATTGCGCCTGCAGAACTGCGACCGGCAGGACATCGAGCAACTCCGACACCGCCAGCGTCGGCCCTGACATCGTTTTGCCGCCTGCAAGCACGTTGCTCATCGCGGAAAAGCCTTCCGTCACGATCGACGCATTCCAGGCGCCGCTGGCCGGCCATCTCCTTCCCTTGTCCGTGGCGCGACCGAAGCGACGTCCGGCGACGACGAGCGCGGCGTTTCGGCCGCTCAGTCGTGCGAAGGCGACGAGCTCGCTGCGGTGCGGGCCGGTGGTTGCAAGCGGACGATAGGACGCATCGGTAAAAATATCGGCAAGCCGCGCTCGCAATGCGAGGAGAGCACGCGTGAGGGCGAACTTGACGCGACCGTCGGGCCAGGCGCTCGCCAGCGCGCGCCAATCCGGCTCCGCGTCGATCGACTTCAGCGCGGAGGCGCGCGCGGCGAAATCGACCGGCCTTCGGTTGTCGGGATCTACCAGCGACAGGTCCCAGAATTCGGTGCCCTGATAGAAATCAGGCACGCCCGGCATGGTCGCTTTCAGCACAACCTGTGCGAGGCTGTGCAACGCGCCGATCAGCGCCGCACGGCGCGCGAAGGCATCGAAGGCGGCAATGAAAGCCGCCGACTGCTCGCGATCGAGCAGACGACGTAGAAAATCGTCGAGACCTTTCTCATAGTGCTCATTGGGTGCGAGCCAGCTGGTCTGCTGCTTGCCCTCGCGCGCCGCCTTCACGGCATAGGCCTGCATCCGCTCGACGAAATGTGCATCGATGCCTTCGAGCGGCCAAGCCCCGAGCAGCCCCTGATAGAGCATGTATTCGTGCGCCGGCGACGGAATTCGCGATGACCCCGAAGAGGCGATGAGCTCGTCGTTGAGCCGCCGCCATCCCTGCACGCCTTGTCTCCACTCGTCGGCAAGCTCGCACAAGGCGATCAGCCGCGTGCGCGCGTCCTCGCCGCGCTTGGTGTCGTGTGTTGCGGTTGCGGTCAG